>Ga0081455_10004445_pt1 | contig 15724 bp, 16 predicted proteins | sample TabmetS3T2R1_FD_70207 | JGI IMG/M metagenome (GOLD analysis project Ga0081455, IMG submission 70207) | Tabebuia heterophylla rhizosphere microbial communities from the University of Puerto Rico - S3T2R1 | ecosystem: Host-associated > Plants > Roots > Rhizosphere ... | reverse complement strand
GCGACGACGATCTCAACCCGGGCGGGCTCGAGCAGATCCTGCAGGAGGACATCCCGGAGATCTTCGAACGCTGCCGCGTGATGATCGAGGAGCGCCGGGACAACCCGACCGACGATCTGACCAGCGTCCTCGTCCACGCAGAGATCGACGGCGACTCGCTTCAGGAGCACGAGATCGTGATGGGCTTCTTCCTGCTGGTCGCCGCCGGCAACGACTCGACCAAGGCGACCTACACGAGCGGCATGCGCGCGCTGATGGAGCACCCCGAGCAGATGCGCGAGCTCGTCGAGGATCCGTCGCTGATCCCGGGCGCGGTCGAGGAGTGCCTGCGCATGTACCCGGCGTTCGCCCACTTCCGCCGCACCGCCATGCACGACACCGAGATCGCCGGACAGCCCATCAAGGAGGGCGACAAGGTGATCATGTGGTACGTCTCGTCGAACCGGGACGGGGACGTCTACGAGAACTCCGAGCGCTTCGACGTCCACCGCAATCCCGAGCACCAGGCGTTCGGCGCCGGCGGCCGGCACTTCTGTCTCGGCGCCGCGCTCGCACGGCTCCAGCTGCGGATCCTCTTCGAGGAGACCCTGCGGCGCTTCCCGGACATGGAGCTCGCGGGCGAGCCGCAGCCAGCCATCTCGGCCTTCCTCAACCAGCTGAAGACGCTGCCAGTTCGCTGGTAAGTCCTAAGCTCAAAGGGTGGCCACGAGGGCACGCCCTGGGCTCGACAAGACCGAGATAAAGGAGTCGGCGCTCCAGCTGATCGGCGAGACGCCGCTGGTCCGCCTCTCCCGGCTCGAGCCCGGGCTGACGACCCCGTTGGTGGCCAAGGTCGAGTTCGTCAACCCGGGCGGCTCGATCAAGGACCGGCCCGCGGTGACGATGATCGACGCGGCCGAGCGCTCGGGCGCGCTGAAGCCCGGCGGGACGCTGGTGGAGCCCACCTCCGGCAACACCGGGCTCGGCCTGGCCATGGTCGCGGTCCTTCGCGGCTACCGCGTGATCGCGGTGATGCCGGACAAGATGAGCAGGGAGAAGATCGACACCCTCCGGGCCTACGGCGCGGAGGTGGTCGTCTGCCCGACCGACGTTCCTCCGGACTCGCCCCAGGCCTACTACCGCGTGGCCGATCGCCTCACCGAGGAGATCGACGGCGCCTTCCAGCCCAACCAGTACTTCAATCCCGCGAACCCCGAAGCCCACTACCACTCGACGGGCCCCGAGATCTGGCGGCAGACGGCGGGACTGATCACGCACTTCGTGGTCGGGGTCGGGACGGGTGGCACGATCAGCGGCGCCGGCCGCTACCTGAAGGAGCAGAACCCCGAGATAGAGGTGGTCGGCGCGGACCCCGAGGGGTCCCTTTACTCCGGCGGGCCGGTGCACCCCTACCGGGTCGAGGGGATCGGCGAGGACTTCTGGCCCGAGACCCTGCACAAGGACGTGATCGACCGCTACGTCAGGGTCAGCGACCGGGACTCGTTCGTCGCGGCGCGCCGGCTGGTCGCCCGGGAGGGCCTCTTCGCCGGTGGCTCCTCGGGCACCGCGGTCTACGCGGCGCTCCAGGTGGCCCGCGAGATCGACGATTCCGAGGCGATGGTGGTGACGCTCCTGCCCGACGGAGGCAGGCCGTATCTCTCCAAGGTCTTCAACGACCACTGGATGCGGGAGCACGGGTATCTGGCGGGCGGCGGGCGCTCCGCGGGCGAGCTGCTGGATGACAAGGGCGCCGGCGGCGCCCTGCTGACCGTCTCGAGCCACGACGAGGTCGGGCGGGCGCTCGAGCTGATGCGAGAGCACGGGGTCTCCCAGGTCCCGGTGGTCTCCACGGAGGACGAAAGCGTCTTCGTCGGCGTCGTCAGCGAGCGCGGCCTGCTCTGGGCGTCGGCCGAGCACCCCGGGATCCTCAAGCAGGAGGTGACCGAGGTGCTGGAGCCGCCGCTGCCCGAGCTCGCCTCCGAGGACCCGGCGGAGGACGCGATCAGGATGCTCGAGGAGGGCCGCCAGGCGGTGATCGTGATGCGCGCCGGGAGACCGCTCGGCATCCTCACGCCGCTCGATCTGATCGAGGTCCTCAACAGGTGAGCGCCGGAGGGCAGGGGGAAGAGGAGCGCCGGGTGGAGACCAGGGTGGTCCACGCCGGGCTCGATCCCGACCCCACCTACGGCTCGGTGATCCCCCCGATCCACCAGAGCTCGACCTTCCGGCAGCGGGCCCCGGGCGAGTTCACCGGGGACTTCGACTACTCCCGGTCGGGCAATCCCACCAGGGCGGCGCTGGAGCGGGCGCTGGGCGAGCTCGAGGGAGGCCTGGGGTCCGCCTTCGCCAGCGGGATGGCCGCAACCCACGCCGTGATCACCGCCGTGTGCAAGGCCGGCGACCACCTCGTCCTCCCACTCGATCTCTACGGCGGCACCTACCGGCTGGTGGACAAGGTGTTGACCGGGTTCGGGCTCTCCTACGACCTGGTCGACCAGCGGGACCCCGACGCCGTGCGCGCGGCGCTCCGGGACAACACCAGCCTGCTCTGGGTGGAGACCCCGACCAATCCGCTGCTGAACGTGGTGGACCTGGAGGCCGTCATCAAGGCGTCGGGCAGCGTCCCGGTCGCGGTCGACAACACCTTCGCCACCCCGGTCGTGCAGCGGCCGCTCGAGTTGGGCGCGGACGTCTCGGTCCACTCGACCACCAAGTACCTGGGGGGCCATTCAGACGTCGTGGGGGGCGCCGCGATCGTCCGGGATCCGGAGCTGCATGAGCGGATCCGCTTCGTTCAGACCTCGGTCGGGGCGGTCCCCGGGCCGCTCGACTGCTTCCTCGTGCACCGCGGCCTGCGCACACTGGCCCTGCGGGTCGCGCGCCACACCGAGAACGGGCGGGCGGTGAGCGAGTTCCTGAGCTCGGCCGACGGCGTCGAGGAGGTGCGGTGGCCAGGCTTCGGCGGAATGGTGTCCTTTCGCCACCCCGATGCGGCGGGCATCGTGTCCCGCACCGAGCTGTTCACTCTCGCCGAGTCCCTGGGCGGAGTCGAGTCCCTGATCGAGGTGCCGCAGGCGATGACCCACCAGTCGGCCGAGGACTCGGCGGCCGCCGTGCCTCCCGACCTGGTGCGCCTCTCCTGCGGGATAGAGGCCGCCGAGGACCTGGTCGCCGATCTGGAGGGGGCTCTCCGCCGCTAGGAGTCCGGCGAGGTGGCGATCGCCAGGTAGTCGTACTCGCCCGGCCAGCCGTCCTCCGCCCGGGGCACGAACCCGGGGCAGCTTCCCGCCGGATATGTGCTGGGCGGGGCGGGCCGCATCGGGTCGGGCCGGATGTCCTCGCAGTCGAAACGGCCGCCCGCGGCCAGCCCGATGTCGAGCCGGGAGCGGTAGTAGCGCGAGAACATGTTGCCGTCGCCGTCCGGGTCGACCGCCGCCTCCCGGGCATCGTCGAACCAGCGGTCCGAGAGCAGCCGGCTGTCGGCGGACAGGTCCCCCTTGACGTACTTGTCGAACCAGGCGGTCGTGTACCAGTCGATCATGTCGGCGCCGCGGAGACTGGCCCCGAACCCCGGGTTCGGGATCCAGGAGAAGTCGAGGTGGCTGCCGCCGCGGATGACCAGCTCGCCCGAGTCCACGCCGGCATCCGAGTAGGCGACGGACTCGGCACCCTTCGCCTCGGGATTGGGCTGCGAGAGGTTCGGGGTCGGGGGCAGGAAGTAGTCGGCCGACATGCCGAGAGCCGGCTTGGTCAGCGGAGCGGCGGTGCGCTGGGAGGGATCCGCGGGGCAGCCGCGCTCACCGGGCGGGAAAGCCCCCGCCTCGCCGTTCGGGTCGGCGTCGCTGAGGTTGTCCCAGGCGACCACGGCGTCCACCCGCGGGTCCCACTGCCCGATGTAGGAGACACCGGACGCGCCGTAGGAGTGACCCGCGAGCCCGAGTCGCTCGCGGTCGACCATGCCCGCGAACGGGTTGTAGGCGGTGTCGAACCCGGCGGCGGCCCGGCGATCCTGCTTGGGAGCGTGGCTGGTGCCGGTCTCGCAGCTCGGGCGCGGTTCATACGGATGCGCTGCGTCGGAGAGGAAGAAGTCGATCGCGTCCTCGGTGCCGTCGAAGAACGGGCGGCCGTCGGTCTGCGCGGGCACGCCCTCCAGCCGGTCGTCCCCCTCCCCGAAGATGTCGGACTGACCCTGCCCCTGCGGGTCGAAGGTCAGCACCACGTAGCCGGCCTTGGCGAGCGCCTGCGCCGCGTACCAGTACATCTGCTCGTCGGCCTGGACCGAGCCGTTCGTGATCACGATCCCGGGCCGTCGCGCCGGCCCGGCCCTCGTCGCCCAGACGTGGCCCGAGAGCGTTGCGCCGCTCCGCGCCGTGAAGAGGACCGGCTTGACGATCCCGTAGCCCTTCGGGCCCCAGTCGTAGAGGCGGACGTCGCCGGCGCAGCCGTCGAAGCCGTTGCCGCAGAGGTTGACGAAGTTCCGCTCGGGATCGCGGAGCAGGGCGAGCGCGGCCTGGTTGGTGTTCTCGAGGCTCTGCTTCCGAAGGCGCAGCTGGTAGCTCGGCGTCATGTAGATCCGGGCGCGCTCGAGCGTCTTCGAGTAGTTCTTCGCCTCGTAGACCGGGTCGAATGCGGTGGCGGCGACGGGGCCCCAGACAAGCAGGACTGCAACCGCCGTAGCGGCGATCGCGGGCGCTCTCCTCCACAATCGACCTCCCATCAAAGCCGCGGGATCATATACACAGTTTTAGGTATGTCTCAAATGGGAGCCACCAGACAGCGAGGGAGACCGGCGGCGGCCAGCCGCGAGGACGTCATCGAGGCCGGCCTGCACCGCTACCTGCGCGGCCAGCGCGTGGACGTCCAGGCGATCGCGGCGGAGATCGGGGTCGGCCGCGCGACCGTCTACCGCTGGTTCGGCTCCCGCGACAACCTGATCGGCGAGGTGGTCATCCGGGCGACCGAACCGGTGCTGGCGGAGGCCCGCGCCGGGCTCGAGGGCAAGGGAGGTCCGGGCCTGCTCGACACCTTCGACCGCTTCAACCGCGCCCTCGCCGACGCTCCCGCCCTGCGCGCCTTCGTCGACCAGGAGCGAGACGCGGCCCTGCGACTGATCGCCTCCGGGGCCGGGATCGTCCAGCCGCGGACCGTCGAGCTGATCACGGCCTTGATCGTCGAGGAGGTCGAGGCCGGGACCTACAAGCCACCGGTGGAGCCCGCGCTCCTCGGCTTTGCGATCGTCAAGCTCGCTCAGGCCTTCCTCTTCAACGACGCCGTCGCCGGCATCCGCGGCGACGTCGACCGCCTGCGCGAGGTCGAGGCGGCGCTGCTCGGCGTCCCCGCGTAACCCCTGCTGCGCCGCCACAAAATGTGAAGAACCGGTGAAGTTTTTCGCCTAGGGTTTCGGCATGGAAAGCACCGCGGCGGCAGGGTCGGGCGCCGCCCAGGCACCTGAACGAGAGAGGAAGCATGGCTGGCGGTCCCGCTGGGCCGTGCGGTTCGGCGTCCCCGCCGCCTACCTGCTGGGGACGGCGATCGCGATCGACCGGGTGGGGCTCCCCTACTCCCAGGACTGGATCTTTCTCTGGATCGTCGGGCTGATGGTCGCCTTCTCGGTGGCCGGTGGCGAGCACTCGATGCGGCGCCTGGTCAGGGACTGGCTGCCGATCATCGTCGCCCTGCTCGCCTATGACCTGCTGCGCGGCATCGCCGACGGCAAGCTGCTGCCGATCCACTGGCAGCCGCCGGTCGACGCCGACAAGATCTTCGGCCTGGGCCAGGTCCCGACGATCCGGCTCCAGGACGCGATCTACACGCCCGGCCACCTGCACTTCTGGGATTACGCCGCGTTCGGCTTCTGGTTCTCGCACTTCTTCGCGACGCTGCTGGTCGCCGTCGGGATCTGGCTGTACCGCTACCAGTGGTTCCACCGCTTCGCTGCCTGCATCGTCGTGCTGGCGGCGATGGGCCTGGTCACCTACGTGCTCTTCCCGGCGGCTCCGCCCTGGCTCGCGGCCGATCACGGCTACATCGACCACACCTACCGGATCACCCACGCGGTGGTGAACAACCTGCCGGTGCCGAAGGCGGGCGCGCTCTTCCAGAAGGGGACCGACTGGGGGAACGACGTCGCCGCTGTGCCCTCGCTGCACGCCGCCTACACGATGCTGATCTGCCTGTTCCTCTGGCCCCGGGTCAACCGGCGATGGCGGCCGCTTCTCGTCGCCTATCCGATCGGCATGGGCCTGTCCCTGATCTACCTCGGCGAGCACTACCTGATCGACATCCTGCTGGGCTGGGTGTACGCGGCGGTCGCGATCTATCTCGTCAACTGGGGATTCGAGCGCTGGGGACAGCGCGCGAGGCAACCTGCGGAGAAGTCCGCGGCCGGGGCACCGGCGGCGCCTGAGCCCGCGGGCGTATCGCGTTAGCGTCCGGGGCGTGCCTCGCCCCCTGCTCGCCGTCGATGCGCCCTCGATGCTCTTCCGGGCCTTCTACGCCCTACCGAAATCGATCAAGGGCCCGGACGGCAACCCGGTCAACGCGCTGCTCGGCACCGCGAACCTGATCCTCCGGGAGGTCGAGACGCACGATCCACGGGCGGTCGTGCTCTGCTTCGGGCCCGATGCGGCCACCTACCGCCTCGAGCTCTTCCCGGCCTACCACGCCGACCGCGAGGCGGCCTTCCCCGACGAGCTGCGGCCGCAGTGGGACGACTCCGCCGACTTCTTCGGCGCCTTCGGCTGGACGATCGCCACCACGGACTCGTTCGAGGCCGACGACCTGCTCGGCGCGCTGGCGACGAAGGAGGCCAAGGCGGGCGGGCGCAGCCTCCTGATGACCGGCGACCGGGACATGTTCCAGTGCGCCAGCGGAAACACCAAGGTCCTCTACGTCAGCACCGGCAAGCAGGGCGGCCAGCCGATGGGGCCGAAGGAGGTGAAGGAGCGCTACGGCATCGCGCCCAAGCTGGTTCCCGACCTGATCGCCCTGCGCGGCGACCCCTCGGACGGCATCCCCGGCGCGAAGGGCGTCGGCGAGAAGACCGCCGTGGAGCTGCTGCGAAAGCACGGTTCGCTGGAGAAGGTCCTCGACGCCGCGATCCGCGAGCCGCGGCCCGCGCTTCGCACCGCGCTGATCGGGGATCGCGACCAGCTGCTGGCCTTCAAGGACGTGGCGACGCTCCGCCACCCGAAGGTGAGCCGGCCGCGCGACAAGCGAACCGACTATCGGGGCGCCGCACGGGCCGCCCGCGAGCGCGGCATGAACCGGCTCGCCGAGCGGCTCCTGGAGAAGGCGCGCTAGGAGCTGGATCACACGGCCCAGGAACTCGAAGCGCCCCGCCGGGGCGGGGCGCTAACGGTGCTACAGGGAGGAGAGGTACTTATATGTGGGTTGGCCGGCCTGAGGGGCCGCTGGAAATTCACCTAGAACGCGACCGATACTGCGCCGACCTGAGGTCACTGTAGGTCGCGGTCCCGGAACGGCCAAGACGATCCCGCGGATTCGTGGCACGGATCGGTTATGGGGTCCATAACCGCTGGTTATGAGCGCTGGCTCTTTTGCCTGCGCCGACGGACGAAATCGACGAAGTCGCGATCCCGGCGCGCCAGCGAGGCGAGCGAGCGGCAGACCACCACAAAGCGGCGCGGGAAGCTAAGCCCCGCGACGGGGCGGCGATACAGGCGGTCCCGCGCCTCGTCCAGGGAGAGGGCGGAGAGCATCACCGGAGCGGAGCGCTGAAGCGCCTCGCGCTTCGCCACCGCCGTGCTGGCCGCCTCGATCAGAGGCTCGGCCAGGGAGAGGCCCTGCCCCGCGAGCTCGGCCTCGACCCGGCGGCGGACATGAGCGTCCTCGTCGCGCATGACCATCGGTGTGGAGAGGAAGAGCTCCTGTGGGACACGCTTGCGCCTGAACCAGGCGTGGTCCTGCGGCACCGCGAGCACGACCTCGTCCTCGAGCAGCTCGAGCTCCTCCAGATCGTCCGCCCCGTTCGCTCCCCCCTCGGGCCCCGCCGCGGCGATCCCAATCGAGGCCCGGCCCTCCGCCACCATCAGGCGCACTGCGCCCGAGTTGGCGATCGTCAGCTGGACCGGGGGGCGTCGGCCGGCCGCCTGGTAGGCGACCAGCTCAGGCGGCAGGAAGAACTCGGCGATCGTGTGGCTGACGGCGAGCTCGATCGGCGCCTGCTCACGCGGGGCGGCCTCGAGCAGCTGCTCGACGACGTCGGCCTGCTCGAGCAGACGGCGGGCCTCCGGGTAGAGGCGACGCCCGGCGGCGGTGGGCACCACTCCCCGGGGGGAGCGCTCGAGCAGGCGGGCGCCGGCGGCGGCCTCCAGCGCCTGCAGCCGCTTCGAGAGCGCCGGCTGGCTGATCTTCAGCGAGACCGCGGCCTTTCCGAGGGTCCCGAGGTCAACCGCGGCACAGAACGCGCGCAGCTCCGCGATCTCCGGGCCGCGGATCGACTTGCGGCTCGGCTGCCCCGACCTGCTCTTTGATTCAGTTGCCACGTTCAGATCGTGTCACCCCCGGGTAGCCACATCTCGGCTCGTCTACTTCAAGGAGGAGAAATGGCGACACCGGAACGTCGTAGCAGCGGAGGAATCGGGGGGATTTCGCTCGGCGGCATCATCGTCATCATCGGGATCATTCTGCTGTTCGTGTGGAGCGTCTGGATCGGCATCATCGTGATCCTGATCGGCCTGATCGCTTTCGGCGGTTTCGCGCGCGGTCGCTGGTACTGACACCGCCGGCCGGCTGAGCTCAGTCAGAACCGGCTCCCCAGGGGTCGTCGATTACGACCCGCCAGCTGCCGTCGCCCTGTTGGCGAAGGACGTCAGCGCTGCGGCCGCCCATCTCCACCGGGCCGTCGGGGCCTCTCCCACGGAGCGACCAGCGGTTGACGACGAGCGCGACCCCGCTGGCCTCCTTCACGGACTCGATCTCACCCTCGAGCTCGGGCTCGAGGGCCGCGAACCGCTCCAGTGCCACCCGGATCTCGTCGGTCCCGGTCACCCAGCGGCCCGGCTCCGCCACGAAGGCGGCGTCAGGCTCATAAAGCGCGAGTGCTCCGTCGACGTCCCGCCCGTTGAGTCGATCCGAGACGAGCCGGATGACGCCATCCGGGCTGTTCTGGTCTTTCATCACGTTCACCTCGCTTCTGTCATCGGTTACTTCCAAGTTCCATGAGCTCCGCGAGGGCGGCCCGAAGTTCCGCGCATCGCTTCACGCCAAGCACCTCCCGTGCCCGATCCTCCAGCCCCGCGACCACCGTCTCTGCAACGGACGAGAACTCCCGGGCTCGCTTGGTCAACCTGATCCGGGTTGCGCGACCGTCCGTCGGATCGTCCTCCCTCGTCACCAGGCCGTCCCTCTCGACCAGTCGCACCAGCGTCGTCATCGTCTGCTTGCTGAGGCGGGCCCGTGCAGCGATCTCCCCGATCCGCAGATGGTCTTCTTCGAAGAGCGGAAGCAGAACCGAGCCGTATGAGGGACGAACCTCCGGATAGCCGAGCTCGGAGAAGCGCGCCGCAAGCAGCTCGTTCCAGCGCTGGCTCGCCTTCGCGAGGGCGAAACCGAGGTTGGCTCGGGTCGCCGACTTGAGTTGCCGCCCTTTCTTCTCTCGCGTCGCCTCCATATAGTCCGATATCGGACTATACAGGGCCAACGCCGCGTGTTCTCGGCCCGTAGCCCTTTCGTAAGGGTTTCGCAGCCTCTCCCTCCTAGCTTGGCCCGCGCATTGGCCAACGGAAATGGAGGTTCTGAATGAGAACTGCAATTCGCGCATCGCTCGGGGCCGCCCTGGCTCTCGCCGCCCTCGCGGTCGCGGCGGGGCCCGCGGCGGCAGCCCCGCAGGGCGCCGTGTTCACGTCCACCAACACCGCAGCTGCCAATCGGGTGCTGACCTTCGATCGGGCCGGGAACGGCGCATTGTCGCCGGCCGGATCGGTCGCGACCGGCGGCAACGGCACCGGTAGCGGGCTCGGAAGTCAGGGGGCTCTCGCCCTCACGAGGGGCGGTCACTTCCTCTACGTGGTGAACGCGGGAAGCGACAGCATCTCGACCTTCAAGGTGCGCCCGAACGGACTCAAGCTCGCGGGCCTGACTTCGTCCGGCGGCGACCAGCCGATCAGCCTGACGGTGCATCGCGGGCTGCTCTATGCGCTCAACGGGGAGAGCGGGACGATCACAGGGTTCACCCGCGCTCACAATGGCGGGCTGGCCCCGCTGCCGGGCTCGACGGAGCCAATTGGTGGCTCCGGTCCGGCCCAGGTCGAGTTCTCGAACGACGGCGACACGCTGGTGGTCACGAACAAGGACACCAACACGATCGACACGTTCGCTGTCGGGTCCGATGGGACGCCTGGCCCGGCGCAGTCGCAACCGTCCGAAGGCGACACTCCCTTCGGGTTCGACTTCGACAAGCGTGGGCACCTGATCGTCTCGGAGGCGTTCGGAGGCGCCGCCGGGGCGAGCGCCGTCTCGTCCTACTCGCTCGATTCGAGCGGACTGCTCACCACGATCAGCGCCTCGGTCCCGGATAGCCAGGCGGCGGCCTGCTGGATCGCGGTTACCAAGAACGGCCGTTTCGCGTACACCACCAACACCGGCAGCGGCTCCATCTCGAGCTACTTCGTGGGCCGTGAGGGCTCGCTCGGACTGCTCGAGCAGGTTGCGGCCGCGACCGGTGTGGGAAGCACGCCGACCGACATGGCGCAGACAGCCAGCAGCCGGGTGCTGTTCGCGCTACTGCCCGGCACCGGCCAGGTGGCGGCCTATCGGGTCGCCGGGGACGGCGGGCTGACACCCGTCGACCAGGCTGGTGGCGTCCCGGGGAGCGGCGCGGGGCTCGCCGCACGGTAGGAAGGCACGGCTCAGGGGCGGCCCGGCCAGACTCGGCCGGGGCGCCTCGCCTCGCCGGATATGACGATTCCCTTACGCCTCTGTAACGCGAGTCCATGCCGGGAGACAATCGATCCATGACCGCCAGGGGGACGCGCGGCTCGGTTCTCGTCGTCGACGACGAGCCAGTGATCACCGACATCGTCTCCCGCTACCTGGAGCGAGCCGGCTACTCGACTCGGGTGGCGGCCGACGGCTTTGAGGCCCTGAGGCTTGCCGGCGACGCAGCGCCCGACCTGGTCGTGCTCGACCTGCTCCTCCCGGGCCTGGACGGGATCGAGGTGATGCGGGAGCTTCATGAGGGCCGGCCGACCCGCGTGATCCTCCTGACCGCCAAGGGCGAGGCGAGCGACCGGATCGCCGGCCTCCAGCAGGGCGCCGACGACTACGTCGTGAAGCCCTTCTCGCCGGCGGAGCTGGTGGCGAGGGTGGATGCGGTTCTGCGCCGCGCGGAGCCCGAGCCTGAGCGCGAGGAGCCGATCGTCTTCGACGACCTCGAGATCGACCCGGCGGCAAGGACGGTCCGAGTCGGCGGCAAGCCAGCCCAGCTCACCGTCCGCGAGTTCGACCTCCTCCTCTTCCTCGTACGGCACCCCGGTCAGGCCTTCTCCCGGGACCACCTGATGGAGGCCATCTGGAACTACAGCTTCTACTCCGACACCTCCACCGTCACCGTCCACATGCGCCGGCTGCGTGCGAAGGTGGAAGAGGATCCGTCTGAGCCCCGCTGGCTGCAGACGGTCTGGGGGGTCGGCTACCGCTTCCAGCCATGAAAGCGCGATGGGCCATCCTGCTGCTAGCCATGGGCGCCGCAGCCGCGGCCGGCGCGACCGCCCTTGCTCACGGCACCTCGCATGCATTGGCCGCCTCCGCCTTCTTCGTCGTCTGCGGCGCACCGGTGCTCGTCCTCTCCCACGTGCTGGCCCCGCAGCGGCGCCGAGTGGGCTCGCTCTCTCGGCAGTTCGGTGCGGGCGTCGGCCTCGTCTTCGCCACGGCGCTGCTCGGCGTCGGTGCCGTCGCACTGCTGATGCTCATCTCATCGGAGGACGCCTTCGTGCTGGCGACCCTGCTGGCGTTCGCCGGCGCCCTGGCGATCTACTCGTCGTGGCTGCTGACCCGCGGAATCCGTGACGACATCGAGACCGTCCGTGACGCCCTGCAGGCCGTCGGGGAGGGAGAGCAAATGCCTCTCTCGATCAAGACGGGCGGGCGCGACGAGATCGCCGAGCTCGCCGTGGCGGCTGAGCAAATGAGCCGGCGCCTCGCTGAGCATGAGGCCCGGCGGACTGCATCGGAGCGCGCCCGGAAGGACCTGATCGCCGCGATCTCTCACGATCTCCGGACTCCGCTGACCTCTCTCCGGTTACTCGCACAGGGGATCGAGGACGGCCTGCTCGATCCGGCCCAGGTGGATCAGGGCTACGCCGAGGAGATGAACGCACACGTGCGGTCACTGTCCGCGATGGTCGACGATCTCTTCGAGCTCACACGCCTCGAGGCCGGCGACATCCAGTGGTCGATCCAGCGAGTCAGTCTCGATCAGCTGGTCGGTGAGACCGTCGACGCGATGCGGCCACAGGCCGCCGCCAAGGGGATCGCGGTTGAGACGCGCGTACAGAGCGACCTGGCCGCGGCCGAGGCAAATCCCGAGAAGCTGCAGAGGGTGCTCTTCAACCTGATCCAGAACGCGATCCGCCACACGCCCGAGGACGGAAGCGTCATGGTCGCCGCCGAATCGGCGGGCCAGGCGATCGAGGTCGAGGTCGCCGATACCGGGACGGGCATCCCGGCCGTCGAGCGAGAGCGCGTCTTCGAGTCGTTCTTCCGCGGCGATGTCTCCCGCGGCAGTGGAGGGTCCGGCCTCGGCCTCTCGATCTGTCGCGCGATCATCGAGGTCCACGGCGGGCGGATCTGGCTCGACAGCACCAACGCCGGCACGCGGGTCCGGTTCACGCTCCCGCGCGCGGACAGCTCGGCGTCGCGGTGGAACCGCCAGGCTGCCCTCCACCCTGTGCGAGAGAAGATCGGCCCGCGGGCTACGGCAGGGCGCTGACGAAGCTGGCGAGCTCGGGCGCGATCCGCTCGTGTGCGTCCTCTTGGAGGTAGTGGCCCGCGTCTTCGAGCCGGGTCACCGCCGCATCGGGGAAGGTGTCGAGCCAGAGCCCCTCGAGAACCTCAGGCGTGAAGGCGACGTCCTTCATCGCCCAGCAGATGTGGACGGGCTTCGAGCGAAAGTCACGCTTCAATCCCGCTTCGATCGCCGCGTTCATGTCGATCACCGGGCCCTTGCCGTCGACCGGGATCTCCCGTGGAAAGACCAGGATTGCGGTGCGCTCCGACCAGCCCTGGTGGACATCCATGTAGGCACGCTTGACGACCGGGGTCAGCCGGTCCTTGTGAACGACCCCCTGGCCGAAGAGGAAGCCGCGCTTGAACGCATCCATCCCCTTGACCATGACCGCCCCGATCCCGGGGGTCCGAAACAGTCGCAGAGGCACCGGCAGTGGGATCTTGGTCTTCCCTTGGGGCAACACCTCCGGATGCCAGCCGTGGGCGAACGTATTGAGGATGAAGAGGCCATCGACCCTCTCCGGGTGCTGAGTGGCCCAGTAATAGCCGGTCGGTCCTCCCCAGTCCTGCCCCACCACGGTCGCGCCACGTAAGTCGAGCGATTCGAGCAGTGCATCGAGCCTCGCCGCGTGCCGCGGGACGCGGTAGAGCTCCGGCTCATCGGGCTTGTCCGAGCGGCCGAACCCCAGGTGGTCCGGGACTATCGCCCGGTGCCCTGCCTCGACCAGAGGCGGGATGAAGTGCCGGTAGAGGTAGCCCCAGGTCGGATTGCCGTGCACCAGAATCACAGGGCGTCCGTCCCGCGGGCCCTCGTCGACGTAGTGCATCCTGCCGTCCGCCGAGTCGAACCACTGGGGCTCATACGGCCAACTGCCCTCGAAGGTCCAATCCGTCACCTCGGTGATGAGCTCAACCTAGCCCAACCCAGACCCGTGTCAAACGCAGGTGGGCTGTGAGGAAGGGTCGAGCTTCCGCACCCCGGCCGGCGTGATCCGGTAGCCGAGCGGCTCGGCGGCCTGCGGGATCGGGGCGGCCTCGCCGTCCACGGTCATCTCGACCGAGCCGTTTCCGAAGGTCACCTCGAATCCTCCGGCGCTGAACGGCCCGCGCGACTGATTGGTGTCAAGGGTCACGCTGTCCACCACAGGGGTGCCGCTGTCGTCGACCAGGCAGACCCAGACGGGAGCCGTCGCGCGCAGCTCGACGGAAACCTGACCGGAGGGAGTCGTGCTCGTCGTGGTGGTGGTCGTTGCGGCCCGCCCGGCCGCCTTCTGCGCGCGCATCGGACGCGAAGTCGAACATGTTCCAAACAAAGCTCGACCACAGGTAGGGACGTGCCGCGATATCGCGCCAGATCGTCTCGTGGAGGAAGGCTTGGTACTCCTCGGTGTAGTCGCCGGCGCGCGGGCTGCTGCTGTGGTAGCCGGGGTACGCGTCGGCGCCGTACTCGCTGAGGCCGAGTGGTAGTTCCGGCTTGGCTTCGTGTAGGTCGTCGAGCGCGGGCCCGACCTCGTCCGCGGTGCCGTAGTACCAGCCGCAGTACAGGTTGATCGCGTCGAGATCGGTCATCGCGTGGATCGGATCGTCCGTCGTCACCTGCCCGAGATTCGCCTGGGCGGTGGGCCGCGAGGGGTCGATAGAGCGCACCAACGCACTGAGTTCGGCGACCGTGGGACGCGGGTCGCGGCGGGCCTCGCCGAGGGTGATCTCGTTCTGTACGCCCCAGCACACGATCGCCGGGTGGTGCATGCACTGGTGCAGTAGCTCGGTCATCTGCTCGACCGCGTTGGTGGAGGGGTCGTCCTTGGCGGCCTGCGCGTTGAAGGGGATCTCGGCCCACACCGCGATCCCGGCGCGGTCGCACAGGTCGTAGAAGTACTGGTCGTGTTGGTAGTGGGCCAGCCGGACGACCGTGGCACCGATCTCCTCGAAGAGCGCGAGATCGCGTTCCTCATAGGTCGGAATTTGTCCGAAGGGATGAACCGCAAGATGCGCAGGTTCTTTCAGCGCACGAAACGAAACAAGGCGAACCTGGTAGGGTTGGCCCGCTTCCTCGAGCGCCCAGCGAACGCGAGTATCCCGCGCCAGTCCTTGGCCGCCGTCGGGTGAGCGTTCAAACGCGGTAATGGTGATGGTCATCGGGAGGCTCCTCCTCGACGAAATTTATCAGCGGAGCGCACCTCTGCAACCACGTCCGAGGGCTGGCCACGCAGCCGCTTAAACTAGAAGTGCTGCGTCAGCGAGAACGACAGCATGTCGAGGTGATAATAGAAGCTGCCCGCGTTCACGTAGTACGGGCCTTTCGCGTACGCCTGGTCGGCATTCTGGATCTCGACGTTCGCCGTGCCGTCGAAGCCGCCATTCATCGCGCCGTTGCCCATGATGTCGGGCACACCCGCGCCGGGCTGGAAGTCGTAATCGGGCGTGCGGTAGCGAACCGGGTAACGACTGGCAGGCTCACCGTCGAACACCTGCAGCCGAACGTTTTCGTGGATGAAGTGTGCGTACGCGATCGTGATGTCTGTCCGCTTCGCGATGCGCAACGTTGCACCCGCGTGGATGCCCTTACGGCTCAACATATAGTTCTGCACATTGAGGTCGCCAGGGTTTTGGCCCTGGGTCTCATAGGACAGGCCCGCTCTGACCGCGAAGATCCCCGGGAAAACGTTGTAGTCGCCGCCGACGCGCACAGTGAACTGGTCCTTGCCGTTGTAGTCGGTCTTGACCACGCGGTCGCCGATGCAGTTGTTCGTGACCGGGTCGCGCAGCGTGCAGT
>Ga0081455_10004444_pt1 | contig 15726 bp, 10 predicted proteins | sample TabmetS3T2R1_FD_70207 | JGI IMG/M metagenome (GOLD analysis project Ga0081455, IMG submission 70207) | Tabebuia heterophylla rhizosphere microbial communities from the University of Puerto Rico - S3T2R1 | ecosystem: Host-associated > Plants > Roots > Rhizosphere ... | reverse complement strand
CACGCCGCGTCCTTTTCCGTCTTCGTGCAGCTGTTTGGCGAGGCCGGCGACGATCCGCCCGCCGGTCGCCGCGAACGGGTGGGCGGCGGCGAGCGACCCGCCGTTCACGTTCAGCTTCGCCCGGTCGATGGCGCCGAGCGGCGCGTCGCGGCCGAGCTTCTCCTTGCAGAAGGCCTCGTCTTCCCACGCCTTCAGCGTGCAGAGGACCTGGGCGGCGAAGGCCTCGTGGATCTCGTAGTAGTCGAAGTCCTGCAAAGACAGTCGCGCTCGCTCCAACATTCGCGGCATCGCGTAGGCGGGCGCCATCAGCAGGCCTTCGCGCTTGTGGACGTGGTCGATCGCCGCGGTCTGCGCCTCGCTGAAGTAGGCGAGGACCGGGAGGTCGTGCGCTTTCGCCCACTCCTCCGAGGCGAGCAGCACGGCGGAGGCCCCGTCGGAGAGCGGCGTCGAGTTGGCCGCCGTCATCGTCCCGTCGGGGCCGCCGAAGACCGGCTTCAGCTTCGCCAGCTTCTCGACCGAGGAGTCGGGGCGTAGGTTGCCGTCGCGCTCGAGGCCGAGGTAGGGCGTGATCAGGTCGGTCTGGAAGCCGCGCTCGTAGGCAGCGGCGAGGTTGCGGTGGGAGGCGACCGCGAGCTCGTCCTGCTCGGCCCGGCCGATCTCCCATTCCTTCGCCATGATCGCGCAGTGCTCACCCATCGAGAGGCCGGTGCGCGGCTCCTCGTTGCGGGGGATGCGGGGGACGACGTGGCCCGGCCGGAAGCGCGTCAGCGCCTTCAGCTTGCCGGTGGTGGAGCGCTGCCGGTTGGCGTCGAGGAGGGTCGCGCGGAGCTCCTCGTTCAGCTCGATCGGCGCGTCGGAGGTGGTGTCGGCGCCGCAGGCGATGCCGACGTCGATCTGCCCGAGGGCGATCTTGTTGGCGACCAGGATCGCCGTCTCCAGGCCGGTGCCGCAAGCTTGCTGGACGTCGTAGGCGGGCGTCTCCGGCGCGAGGCGGGTGGAGAGGACGCTCTCGCGGGTCAGGTCGCGATCGTGGGAGTGCTTCAGCACGGCGCCGCCCGCGACCTCGCCGAGGCGCTCGCCCTCGAGCCCGTAGCGGTCGATCAGCCCGTCGAGCGCCGCGGTGAGCATGTCCTGGTTGGTCGCGTGCGCGTACTTGGTGTCGCTGCGCGCGAAGGGGATCCGGTTGCCGCCGATCACGGCGACCCGGCGCGTCTCTGAGTTCATGCCTTGGGGGTTCCTTTCCCGGGTTTGGAAGTGGGGGAGTGGGCGGCCGCCGAGCGGGCGCGGATGCCCGGCTCGACCGTCGAGATCAGGAGCTCGGCCGCCTCGCCGGCGGAGATCGCCTCGGTCCGCAGCCACCAGCGGGCGAGCTCCTCGGCGGCGCCGAGGAGGGCGGCGGAGAGCGCCTCGATTTCGACCTTGGCGCGCTTGCGGCGGGCGTCGGGGAGCTGGGCCAGGAGCGAGTCGGAGACCAGCGCGACGATCTGGTCGCGGTAGGCGGCGACGCGGTCCGCGACCTCGCCGCTGCCCGGGAGCGTCTCGTCGAAGAGGACGGCCCAGGCGGCGCGGTCGGAGTCGAGGAAGGCGAAGAAGGCGCGCACCCCGGCGGCGAGGGCGTCGCCGGGTGAGCCCGTCCCCGCGATCGCCTCACCGACGGTCCGGGTCAGCGAGTCCCCCGCCCGCTCCAGGCAGGCGATGTAGAGCCGCTCCTTGTTGCCGAAGTAGTTGTAGAGCAGCGGCTTCGTCACCCCGACCGCCGCCGCGATCTCGTCCATCGTCACGTCGCCGTAGCCGCGCTCGGCGAAAAGCTCGTGGGCGACCCCGAGCGTCTGCTCCATCCGCTCGTCGCGCGACAGCCGTGAACGCATCTCTACATTCATCGGTGCATACGTTACCGGGCTATAAATTTATATGGCCGTAACGTGACGAGGTCACATAGGGCGGGGCGGGGGACGGCGGCTGGCGCCTCGGGGCGCTGCGAGGGGGAAGCTGGCGCCTCAGGCCCGTGCGCAGGGGAAGCTGGCGCCTCGGGCCTTTGCGGGTCGGAAGCTGACGCCCGGGGCGGCCGATGGGCGACCCGGGCAGGCTGAGGTCGCCCATCAGCCGCCCGGTCGGGAGGAGGCCGCGAGGAAGAGGCGCGGGTATCGGGACGAAGCCGTGAGGGGTTCAGGACGAAGGCGTGAGGGTCCCGCGCGGATCGTGCGACGAATCCGGTGCCGATCCGCCGCGTGGTTCCTTTCTTCGCGTATGCCGAAGAAAGGAACCACGCAAGGAAGGGCGGGAACGCTGCGTGGTTCCTTATCCGGCTATACGACGGAAAAGGAACCACGCAGGGCGGGACCCCGCACGGGACCCGCGCGGAAGCGTCACCTCTCGCGCCTCCCGTGAGCCTTCCCCCGCCTTCCCGCGCGCCTTCCGCGACACCCACCCACGCGCTGCGTGGATCGACCACACCCTGGTGTGGTCGATCCACGCGACCGACTTTTGGGCCCCATGGGGGCCCAAAACCCGGGTCGCGTGTCCGTGACGGTCACGTCCCCGTGACGTTCCCGACGAAAGGGCCACATCCCCGTTCCATTCCCCCCGAAAGCCTCGCGTCCCCAATCGACAGGGCCACGAATCGCGCCGCCCCCAACACCCGAGGTCCCGAACCCCGCCGTCCCCCGCCACCCCCGCCCCGAACCCCGCCCGGAATCCTCGCCGCTCGGCTTCCGCCCGCCCCACCCGCGAACCGCGCGGCACGGCGCCGGTGGTCGGATCCGGGGGTGCTGGTTTGCTTTTTTGCGAGCTTAGGGTATGAACAGCAAATCTCGGTGGGTCGAGTGTCGACTGGGTTGAGGGACGGTCCGCCGGTGTCTCGTGAGTGCTCCTAAATCACGAATGACGGTGGGTGTATCGATGAAGAAGCTGTGGTCCCACGGCTGGTGCGCCGCCCTTCTCGCGGGCGTTGCGTTCTTGCTGATCCCAACGGTCTCCGCCGGCGCGGCGACCTCGACGAAGATTCAGGGCAAGGCCGCGGCGGCCGTGCCCGCGAACGAAGCAGGCCCGACGCCATCCGGAGAACTGATCGAATTCGACGTCGGCGTCGAACTGAAGGACCTCGCCGGCGCGGAAGCGTTCGCCGATGAAGTGACCGATCCGGCCAGCCGCAACTACCGCAGATACCTGAGTCCGCAGCAGTGGGAGAGCCGCTTCTCTCCCAGCGTCAAGGCGAACAGGGAAGTCGTGAGGTCACTGCGCAGTGCCGGCTTTAGGATCGTGGAAGTCACTCCCGATCGGATGACGATCGAGGCCGAGGGGACCGCCGAACAGATCGAAGAATATTTCGAAACGACGCTCGCGCAGTACGAAGTCGGCGAAGAAACGGTGCGCCTCGCGTCCTCGCCACTCAGCGCCCCGGCGCAGGTGGCACCCCTGATCACGGGCGTACGCGGCGTCAACGAGGTCCGCACGAAGCCGGCGGACACCACCGGGGCCGAAACGGGTGGCCGCGGCCCGTCATGGTGGCCCGGTCATGGCCACGGTCACAGCCCGCCGCCGTCCGAAGAAGAAGAAATCGAACAGCCCGCCGGCTTCCGCGTCGGGACTCCCTGCTCCGCCTACTACGGGCAGGAACTCGCCTCGACCTTGCCGGCATTCGGGGACGGCTTCCCGGACCCGCTGTCGTATGCGCCATGCGGCTATAAGCCCGCGCAGCTGCAGGGGGCGTACAACCTGACCGGTGCGATCACCCACGGCAACAACGGCTCGGGCGTGACGGTGGCGATCACCGACGCTTTCGTGTCGCCGACGCTCTACAGCGATTCGGTCGAATACGCGAAGAAGAACCAGAGCCCGTCTCAGCAGTGGCGACCAGGCCAGTTCAAGGAGATCATCCGCCGTCCGTTCTCCAGGACCGAAGAGTGCGAAGCGCCCGGCTGGTCGGGCGAGCAGACGCTCGACGTCGAGGCCGTGCACGCGATGGCACCCGGAGCGAGGGTGCTCTACGTCGGCGCGAAGAACTGCACCGGTGACCTCTACAACGCGGTCGAGCAGGTGGTCGACGGCCACCTGGCCAGCATCGTGACCGACTCCTGGAGCAACGGTCCCGAAGAAGAAGAAGCCGAAACCACCCAGTCACGGGAAGCGTTCAACCACGTGCTGGTGATGGCCGCGGGCACCGGGGTGGGAGTGCAGTTCTCCTCCGGCGACGAAGGAGACAACTTCATCGTCTCCGGCGAACAGCAGCCGTCGTTCCCGGGGACCAGCCCTTACGCGACCGCGATCGGCGGCACCAGCGTCGAGATCGGCGCCCAGGACAACCGCCTCGGCGAGGTCGGCTGGTCGACCGGCATCAGCGTCCTCTGCACCGAAGAACTGGCCGAACTTGGCGGGTGCGAAGCCGCCGAAGTCGGCGAATGGCTGCCCCCGGCACCCGGTGAATACGACTACGGCGGTGGCGGCGGGACCACCGATCAGTACGCCGAGCCCTGGTATCAGGAACCGGTGGTGCCGGCGGAACTCGCCGCCAAGGCCGGGACGGGCGAACCGAACCGTGTCGTACCGGACATCTCGATGGAGGGTGATCCCTCGACCGGCATGCTGGTCGGCGAGACGCAGGAATTCGCCGACGGCACCTATTACGACCAGTACCGCATCGGCGGCACCAGCCTGTCGTCGCCGCTGTTCGCCGGGCTGATGGCGGACGTCGACCAGGCGGCCGGCGGCTCGCTCGGATTCGTGAATCCGCTGCTGTACCACCTGGATTCGGGAGGGCAGAACTCGCAGGCCTTCTACGACATCCTGCCGGCGGGCAAGCAGGCGGTCGTCCGCAACGACTACCTGAACAGCGAAAACGCGGAAGCGGGCGTCCTCACCTCGACGAGGATCCTCGGCCTCGAAGGCGCGACCGAGTATTTCTGCGAACAGGAAAACGAAGAAACCGGCGAATGCGAAGTGCCAGTCGAGGAAGCTCTCGAGTCGCTGTCCGCGGCCCCAGGGTTCGACTCGATGACCGGCATCGGATCCCCGGGGGACCAGTTCATCCAGGCACTGGTCAAACACTGAGCGATCACGGCCGGGGGCGCATCCGCGCCCCCGGCCGTGGGTCCGCAGAGCTACTTGCGTTCCTGCTTGGCGGCGCGGACGCAGCGCGCGTGCGCCTTGCCGTGCTTGCGCTTGCACTTGCGGAGGGCCTGGGCCCGTCGAGCCGCCGCCAGACACCTGGCGCGCTGCGCCTTCGAGCCGGTGGTGCACTTGCCGCTCGGCGCCGGAGCCGGCGTGGATGCCGGTACCGCCACCGGGCCGGGTGCCGGCGCACCCTGCGGCGATTCGCGCGGGCCCGGGTTCACTGGCGCCGGGCCCCAGTCGGGGTTGGAGCCGCCGGGAACGATCAGCTGCGGCGCCGGCGAGGCGCAGTTCCCGGCGTCGCGCTTGACCCAGATGCCTTCCGGATCGGCCATCGCCAGCGATTCACCGTCCGGTGACCAGGTCGGACCGTTGATGCCCTCGTCGGCGCTGGTGACGCAGCGCATCGCCGGCGCGGCGGGCAATCCGCTCAGGGCGTTGCCGGTGACGTCGTACCAGACGACGGTGGCGGCGGGTCCATAGTCGCGGACCAGTGCCAGGCGCGTGCCCTGGCGGTTGAGCTCGCCGTCGCCGAGGTCGGTCGCATCCGCCTGGCCGACGACGTCGTAGTCGTCGAACCAGTGGACGTCGCTCGCCGCTCCCACGTCATGGACGTTCACCTGGTGGGTGTAGCCGCCGAACTGCAGCGTCCGCGAGTTGGTCGCCCAGGAGGGATCGAGGAGGTAGGTGGTGCCGCTCTGCTCCGGGGCCGTAAGGTGATCGGCGGCGGTGTAGGCGGTCACGGTCCGGCCGAGGCAATCGGCCGCGGTCGGGCAGGTGTAGCTCGACATCGTGTAGGCGATCCGCGTGCCGTCCGGCGAGATCGCGACGTCGATCGGCGGGCCGTCCACCGGATCACTGACCGAATTGAGGATCGCCGGCGGATCGATCCGGTTCAGCACGGTCCCGTTCTGCTTCAGCCGCAGGATCTCGTTGCCGAAGCCGACGGCAATGGTGCCATCGTCGGCCTGCGACGGCGAGCGGTAGGGATGCTCGCCGGTCCCGTCGGTGGTCACCTGGTACTGCGCCGAGCCATCGGCGTTGGCAAGCCAGACGTTGCTTCCCTTCACGTAGACGATCGAGTCGGCGGCCGCCGGCGCCGCCGCGACGAGCAGGCAGGCGACGCAGCCGAGCGCGAGCAACACCGCCTTCCGTCCACCCACGAACCTGGCGCGCGTCCTTCCTCGTTGCTTCAACTGGGGCTCCTTTCACGACGTGAGGAGCCGCTCCGGCTCACCACGGAGAGTTGTGTCGGATCGCAAGGATCTGCGCCCCAGAGCCGTTTGCCATCGAGGAGGTCCCTAAATCGCGGCCCCTAAATTTGAGCGCGGGGACCCCTAAACGAGAGCGCGGACCCTTAGATGATTGATTCCTAATTCGCGTGTGACCGGGGGCGGGCCTGGCCGAGCAGATCAAGGACGCAGGGCGCAGCCTTTGCCGGTGGGCAAAGGCAAGCCCGAGGACGCAGAGATGCGAAGAGCCAGGCACGTCATCCGGGTGTGCGGGAATTAGGAATCAATCATCTAGACCCGTCCGGCGTATCCTGTGGCCGTGCGCCGCGCCTCGCTCCTCGTCCTGGTAAGCGCAATCGGCGCCGTGCTCATGGCGGCCGGAGGCGCGTATGGCGCCAGCCCCGAAGGCGGACCCGTGGTCCGGGTCGCGCTCGTGCTGAAAGCAAGCAACGGCCTGCACGCTCAGCTCGAAAACTCCCAGGACGGGACCGTCACCCTCGAGCTGCGGAAGAAGGACCAGCTCGCCAAGTACGAAGTTCCAGGCCATGCCACCGAAGCGGGGCTGAAGGTACGGTTCGGCCGACTCGGCTTGATCGATGTCGCCTTCACCCCGACCAAGACCCTGAACTCGACCGAACCCGGTGAAGGCTGCACGGGGGCGCCGCGGACGCTGCGCGAAGGCGTCTTCACCGGGACGATCGAGTTCTCCGGGGAGCAGGGATCCGTGTTGATCAAAGGCTCTCGGGCGCCTGGATCGATGAGCGTGATCTCGCCGTGGGAATGTCCGGAAGCCGAAGCGAGGGACCCCTTCGCCGCTACCGCGAGACGGATGAAGGTGGCCTCGGCCTCCCGCGATGAAGGGGAAACGCAGGGATCGGTAACTCTCTTGGCACTCGGTCGCGGCTGCTTCTGCGACTTCGTCGCGCAGCTCAATCCGCACCGTCCCGGTGCGAAGCGCGCCATCTTCGGCGGCGTCCAGCAGGAACAACGCGAAGGGATGAAGATCTTTCGCTCGACGGTCGTCCGAGGCCCGGCGTCGGGCTTCGTGGTGGACCCCAGCACGGGAACCGTGACCCTGCGCCCGCCGAGCCCGCTCAGCGGGAAAGCGAGTTTCGAACCGCGCGGCCACGACCGCGGCGTGTGGCGAAGCACGATCCAGGTCCCGCTGCTGGGTGCCGATCCGATCGACACCGGTGCCTCCGGCTTCCGCGCCTTACTCGCTACCGAATAGCCGCTTGGCTAGCAGTGACCGACGAGGCCGCGGACACGACGAACATCCGCCTTCAGCTGCGCCACCGTGAGCCCGTTCTTCTCGGCGGTCTCGAGAAAGCCGAGTTCGTAAGCGGCGAAGGCAAGCTGGCGAAGGCGCTCGACCGTCGCCGTCGACATCGTCGGCACCGGCACGCCCGCGAGCGCCTGCGGCCCGAGCAGTTCGGCGATCTGCAGCCGCACCTTGACTTCGGCCGGCGTGAGTTCCGTCGCCTTGGCGATTGCCTTGACTCCGTGCAGCCGAGCAGCGGCCGCAGTCACGCGCTTCAGCTCGCCGAGCACAACCTTCGGGTAGACCGGCGGTGGCAGCGGCAGCGGCGACGACTGAGAGCGCCGGCGGACTTCGCGCAGGGCGGCGCTCATCAGCTGTAGTTCATCGGTGTAGACGGTTACGGTGCGGTTGCCGGTCCCGATGTCGACCCCGGTCGGTTCGTATTCGACGGCGAGGCCGCCGCCGCGCAACAACCAGACCCGTTGGGGGAGGCGGTCGATCGCGATCGGGTTGCGAGCGCAACTGGTCTGGGTCTGGACCTGCGCGGGCGGCGCGCACCCGCCCTCGCCTTCGGGAAGTTCGCAGTCCCCGTAGGCGATGGTGCCCCCCTTCGCGAACGCTTCTTGGTCGAACCGCATCCCGGCGAAGTAGGGCCCGAGCCAATAGGGATTCTTCGACGCCTGGCTTTCGTCGCCACCGCGCCCGAACGCCGTCCCGGCGAGCAGTACAAGCAGCAGTGCGGCGAGGAGAGCGAATGGCCCGGCCCGCTTCATGGCGCCATGGTAAGCGCCTGCGGGCGGTGAGGGGTGGCTCCAGCCAGGAGCCCCATCCGCCTCGGCCACGGGCGACTTGAACCTTCCCGGGCGGGCAGGCGTATGAGGGGATTGATGAAACGCCTGCGCGGCCGGCTCACCTACGCGAACGTCGTTTCGACGCTCTGTCTCTTCCTTCTGCTCGGCGGTGGCGCCGCGGTGGCGGCGAGCCGGCTGCCCAAGGACAGCGTCGGGGCGCAGCAGCTCCGGGCGGGCGCGGTGACGCCGGCGAAACTGAGCAAGGCGAGCCGGGCGGCGCTCGCCGGGGCCGCGGGGCCGGCCGGGCCGCAAGGGGAGAAAGGTCCGCAGGGGAAGGAAGGCCCGCAGGGCCGGGAAGGGAAAGCGGGCCCCGCCGGCAAGGACGGGAAACAGGGCGAACAGGGCCCAATCGGCCCCAGCGATCTCTTCTCGACCGCCGGCTCCTTCCACAGCCTCACCCCGGGGCCGGGGCCGGTCGTCCTCTCCTTCCTCAACCTCCCGGCCGGTCAATACCTGGTCGTCTCCACTCAGGTCGTCCAGGCCGAAGGCGGGGCCGCCGAGATCGACTGCGAACTCGCTGTCGTCGGCGGGCCCTCGATGAGCTTCTACACGAAGCTCGGTGCCGGCGGGCTGGCCGGGACCCTGGTCGGGCAGACCCCGGTCTCGCTGGCAGCGCCCGGCACCGTGGCCACCGTCTGCACTTCCCACGAACACAGCGTCATCGTGCCCGAACCCCGCCTAGAGGCGGTCAAGGTCGGGGCAATCCACTAGTGACCTGAGTCATTGATCCACCGATGGCGGATCTTCCGCTTAGAAAGCGGGTTCGCCCGAACGCGCCCGACAGGATTCGAACCTGTGACCTTCGGTTTCGTAGACCGCGTCAGGAGTTCGGCTGGGCTATGCGGGACTCGGCTTCAAGCGGAATTCGCCCAAATCGGAGTCGGCTGAGATCGGCTGGACTCCGTGGGGCACCGTGCCCCATTTCGTGCCCCAGAGCGCAGTCGGTACATGCACTACACCGAGCCGAGCCCGACAAGATTTGCGCCCCCGCTGGCACTTCGCCCTACTAGTCGAAGGGTCAGGCTGGCCGTTCTTCCCACGCCGCGTCGAGCAACTCATCGGTGACCCAATCCTCAGCCGATGCCGCTGCTCGCCACATCCAGTCGAGCGGTGGCAACTCACGAGCAGGCCCCTCACAGGCTGACCTTTTTCGTTTTCCAGCGCTCGGGCCCCGCTCTCGGCCTGGGACACATCCTTGTTGGCGACTGCCTTAACCCTGGGCGCCAGTTTCACCTCGAAGCAGAATGAGCGACGGGGTGCGGACAGATTCCAGTAGGCGTCCTCCTCGCCGCTAGTCGCCTTACGCGCATCGGCCTCTAAGCCGAGCAGTTCAGAGCCGACCTGGGCGATGGCGTGCGCAACCGTGTCGTGGTCGGAGGACGTAAGGGCATGGTGCAGTCCCTGAGCCCAGGTCTCGAACCTCGTGCTCACGGTGCCGTAGCGATCCATCAGCTTGTCCCAGGCGGCGAAGAGGTCACCGTGTGCCTCCACCGCGTCCTCGACCTCTTCCCCTTCGACCCGCGAAAGCGCGTGGCTGAGACGGGTAAAGAAGCTGTTTGGGCCGCCCGCCGCTATGGCGGCTTTGAAGGCGCGCTTCGAACGTCCCGCGGCGCGCAGATCACCTCCGTCGGCGGCGAGTTTGAATGCCAGCCCTCTCATCGCGAGCCAGAATCCACGGTACTCATCGAAGCCACTCAGTTCTCCGGCAGTCACGTTGAACTGGTCGGCCGCCTGTCGGTAACTGGCATTCCAGAGACGAAGGAAGCCCTCCACCTCGTCCCCGGCAGTCGCAGGCAGCGCCTCCGGCCTGTCGCGGTCCGGCGCCTTCACTGACTCGACGGCCGCGCCCTCGAGAAATGCGCGGGCCTCCTCCAGGCCCGCGGCAAACCCGCCGTTTGCCCTGGCAGCACCCGCGAAGATATCGTCGCGGGCATCGCCGGGGATGGCATTGATGACCCGCCGCTGCCCGAACCGTCCGATGAACTCGGGGTCGGTAAGGACGTAGACGGCGCGGTCCTCGTCGCTGCGATTACAGCGACCGAGCGCCTGAGCGAGCCGCTGGCCGAAACGCGCTTGGGCGAAGGGCGCATCGCGCAGAAAGGCGGAGACGAACTCCTCCAACTCACTCGTGGCGACTGGGACCTCTGGGATCACCTCGACCCGACAGGAGTCGCCGGGAAAATCCATCCCGTCGTAGCGGCCCGCTGCAACGAGATGACCGGCGTCGGCCTCAGCGAACGGCCCGTCGGCGGCGTTGTCCGACTCAAGGACCGCGACCTCCCCGTCGAGTCCTGACCACACGAGGGCGTCGTGGACGTTCGCCGCAGTGTCCTTCCTTGCGCACAGCCATAACGCCTTCTTCTGTTTCTCAAGAAAGGGTTCGAGCGATTCGACCAACTCCGACTCACTCAGCGGCTCGGTGTCGCTGCGGACTACGACGAGGCGCTCCCCTTGTCTTGGCGGCGCAGAGGCGGTAAGCAATTGCACTGGCGGGGCGCCGAGTCGCCTTTCGAGGTCTTCGACGTTCCCGATCGTGGCGCTCAGATACAGGCGGCTGTCAGGAGCGCTGAAGTAATCGAGCGTCTGGCTCGGCGGAATATAAGGAGTGAAGGTCACTCCGCGTCCGGACACGAGCCAGCAGCATGCCGCGAGCTGGTCCCGGATGTTCTGCCACGGCCACCAAGGTGACGAGCCTCTCTCAATCGCTGCGTCGACCAGCTCACGCACATCACCGGCCAGGTCGGCGCTGTCCGGAAAGGCGATCATTTCTGGCGGCTGGGTGATGGTGAGGTCGTTGAGCAGATCGTCGGCACGCCGGTAATACGGACAGCGATCAAGGATCTGTCGCAGGATGAGATCGAGCAGGTGAGAACGTCCGATCGTCAGCGTGAAGAGGTCCCGCAGAGGACCCTCGAGCAGATGGACATCATCGAGAATGAGCTTCCCGGCGGGTTCGATTCCAGGTTTGGCGTTGAAGTAGTTCCAGTAATTCATCACCCCGATCGCGTCACCGAAGTTGTAGGCGCTCTTCTGGTCAAAGTCCCATGTCTCCTTCGACCCTTCGAAACGGACGACCGGAAACCCGAGGTCGACGGCCCAGCGCTCAACCTGCTGAGCAAGCTGCTTGGTTCCGGCCAAATAGGCCACCGGCTTCTTCGTCTGCCGGCGGTAGTTCTCGCCCACCAGCAAACCGATCAGGGTCTTCCCTGCGCCCGTCGGTAACTCGACCGCCGCGTCCCCGCGGGTGCTTGCGTAGCGGTGCAGGATCTCTTCCTGCCATCGCCAGAGTTCCTGAACCGTGTTCGAGCGGTGCTCTGCGAAAAGGGTGTCGTAGGCGTTGGGATTCATGACCTGGAGTGCGCCGCGGAATTCTCCCAAAGTGCGCTCCAGGATCTAGCCTGAGTAGCTATGGCCGGTCTTCGACCAGCTGTCTCCAATCGTCTTGGCCCTTCGCACCGACCTCGATCTCCCTCAATCGGGCGGCGAATGCGCCGGGAAGATCCGTCTCCACCTGGGCCGCTGACGTCGCGGAAAGGACCGCCACCGAGGCGATCAGCTCCAGGACGCTCTCGCAAATAAGGAGCAAGGTCCCGTCGTCGCGAAGGGCGTCTCGTTGGACTCGATCGCGATCGAGGGGCGCATGCTTCTCCGCAATCACGAAGAGCATCGCTAGGTCGGCGCCAAGCTCGGCCGCCTCCCGCGACAGCTCGAACGCCACACCCTCACCGACCGGAAGTTGCTTTGCCTCGACCGCTAGCACGATTGCGCCATCCATGATGACCCGGACATCGCCTGGATGGGGGCTGTTGATCGGCTGAAGTTCAACGTCCTCGAAGGCGCAGTCGAGAACCGCAGCAGCCAGAGCTTGCGCGCGCTTGCCACCTTCCGGCGCAGCCCGAACAAATCGATCGACTATGCCGACGAGGTCCTCGAGGGCGACGTCGCTTTCAAGTCTTCTGGCTGCGCGGGCCGCCTCTCGCTCGGCCGCTTGAACGCCCATACGCACGCGAAGGAACGCTGCCAGGACTGCGAGGGCTTCGGGTCCGTCAACCCGATTGAGGTCCCGAAGCGCATCGAGAAAGGCTTCGTAAGCTGGCCGCGCTTTCCCCGAGATCTTGGTGAATTCGTCGATTCTCGCCGGGCCTCCGAGGAAAGGTCGATTGTTTAGGGGCCATCGTCCTTTCGCTCCCAAGTCGTATCGATCGTTGTTCTGCTGCGCGAGAAACTCGGCTGCCCTCCGCAGGCTGTAACCCCGAGGACCAGCCGCCTCGTCCTGAGCGAGACTGTCGACCCGTGGATCGGTCGCCTTCGCAAGCAGAGCGCCGCCCAGCGCCGCGATGTAAGTCTTGATTCCCAGGCCACCGAGGCGCTCAACGCGCGCGATCCATAGCGTTGGCAACTCCTCGGTCGACCGCGCCAGCGCGAGCGCGTCATCGAGCGTCAGGAGTAGCGCTTGGTCTTCGAGCTTGATCCCCATGCCAACGGAACGCTAACCCGGCCTTCCGACAGCCGGGAAATCCAAGCTTGTCAGGCCGATGCCTAAGCGGCCAACGCAAGCTCCGGCGAGGGAGCGCAATCGAGGCGCCTGAGCTCATCGGCGATCGCAGTTGCGATCGCGCGCCCGAGCTCTGGCGGCACCGCGTTGCCGAGTTGAAGCTGTTGCTCTCTACGAGATCCCAGGACCGCGTAGCCGTCAGGAAAGGTCATCAGCCTCTTGACCTCCGCTACACGCAAGCGTCTGCTATCCCAATGGAACGGTCCAACCCAAGGACCCGGTTGTCCCTGGATGGTGGGAGAGGGCTTGTCCGGGTGGAGCTTCAGCAGGAAGCTCCAGTAGCGCGACCGCCATTTGAACTGCGGTGCCTTGTGCCCACGCTCGGCAGTCCAGAAGAGATAGTTCTCGCCTGGCGGGACCGCTCTAAGAGCGTCCGCGTAGGTGCCTTCGACCTCCTCCTCCGGCTCGGGCGGATTGATCTCATCGGGCAGGGACGCGAGCACCTGTCCCGCACTCACGTGGACAGCAAGATCCTTGTTCCAGCCGGTCCGAGTCTCGTGCGGCCCCGAGTGGGTTGGCTCGGGCCACTCGAACTTCCAGTCCTTTGAGGAGCCCGGGATGAGATCGCGGCGGATCCCGACGCAGAAGAGCCTTTGCCGAAGCTGGGGGATGCCGAGGTCCGCAGCAAGGATGATCCGAAACTCAACGACGTAGCCTGCGCCGCGAGCCGATTGCAGGAATCGCTCGAGGACCGCGCGATTCTGATTCCGATAGGCCAGTCCATAAACGTTCTCCATCAGGAATGCCTTCGGCTGCACGCCCCGCAGCATGCGGATGTACTCGTCAAGCAGGCTTGCCCGTGGGTCTTCTCCGGCGCGCTTGTAGGCGAGCCAATAGCCGGACTTCGAAAAGGGGGTACACGGAGGCCCGCCATGTATCAGAGAGACCTCTCCTGATTCAAGGCCGCTTCGCTCCAGCAGATCCTGCGGCTCCGTCTCGAGGATGTCGATGAACACTGCCTCTTCCCGCAACTGCGGGAAGAACTCCGAGCTGTTTGCGAGCATCGTCCTCCGTGCGGTCTCATCCCACTCGACGACTGCGAGCGTGTCGAAACCAGCCGCCTCGCAACCGAGGTCGAGGCCGCCAGCTCCCGAGAAGAGAGAAATCGCATCCACGCCTTCCAACCTAGAATCTGCCCCCGATGGAATGAGTGCCGGACGACCGATCATTGCCGTTCCCAAAGCACCGGAAGCTTCGTCGCCTGCGGTAAGGGCGGCAATGCAGGGAAACCGCAAGCGGGACACTCGCCCTGAGCTGGCAATCCGCTCCGAGCTTCATAGGCGCGGATTGCGATATCGGGTCGACACAAGGCCTATTGCGACGCTCCGCTGCCGAGCAGACATCGTTTTCCGGCGAAAGAAGGTTGCTGTATTCGTGGATGGTTGCTTCTGGCACGGATGCCCGGACCATGGAACGAGCCCGAAGACCAACGCCGGGTATTGGCGCGCCAAGATCGGTCGAAATGTTGAGCGGGATCGCCTGAATGAGGCCGAGCTGAGTGCCGCCGGGTGGATTGTCATCAGGGTCTGGGAGCATGAGTCACCGGTGGACGCGGCAGCCATCATCTCCGCGATCTTGGCAGGCAAGGCTTGATCGACGGAAGGCGCAGGGTCTAGGAATTGGTATCGAGCCCTCTGACTATGGCGGCGACGTTGTCTTCCATCATCAGTTCAGCTCTATCCAGCCCAGGGTTGTAGACACGCTCAAACGGCCAATAACCGGCGTACCGGTTCTTGGACCGCCTAGCAAAGGCACCGAGCATTCCGGCTAGAGACGCCGCGCCGTTGGGCAGCCCTAGGGCCTCGGCGAGGTCGCCGGTGCCCATTGGTTGCCCTGCGTGAACTGCAAGAAGCCGCAGCAAGTTCCGGAATGGATCTTCACTTTCGAGATAGATCCGCCGAACGGTCCGATCCAGATCGGAACTGACATCAGTTCCCTGCGACGAAGGGCCAGCCAAGAATCGAAAGACGTCCTCCACTTTGCTCAGAGGAACCGGAACGTAGACATACTCGGTCGGACGTTCGGACGGGGGCAAGCTCATAGACCTAAGTGTAGCCTCCTCCTGCCTGCCTTCAACGTTCTATTGGTTGCTTATCGGGTTCTTAGAGCCTAAAGCGATTTTCGAGTCAGGAAAGAGTCATGATTAACCGATACGTGCTGGTAACCTCTCAGCAAGATCGCCGCCTCCGCCGTCGGGGCCCCCTGATTTGGAGGGTTGGCATCTAGGGGGGTCCGGGTCGCCCCCGGACCCCCCGCCCAATTTGTAAGGTCGCTCACGCTCAGGGTCCCGAACTGAGGCTGAAGTTCGCCGCCACAGCAGAGTTCCTCATCGCGGCAGTCCACAGCACAGCGTGCCTCAGGGCGTGCCCCACGGGCCTTCTTGAAGGTCAGGCGTCCTCTCCCAAAAGCCTCAACCCGCTTCCCAAGCGGGTTCGCCCGAACGCGCCCGACAGGATTCGAACCTGTGACCTTCGGTTTCGTAGACCGACGCTCTATCCGGCTGAGCTACGGGCGCGTGCCGGCGGAGGCGGGATGCGCAAGGCGACCGCTCCGCGGGGAGCCGGGATTCTAGCCGTCTAGGCGGTGCGGACGACCATTGCCGCCCAGCGGCCGGTGTTGTGGGCGACCTCGACCTCGATGTCGAAGGTGGTCGAGACGGCGCCGCTGGTGAGGACTTCGCCGATCGGGCCGGAGCTGACGATGGCGCCGTCGCGGAGGAGG
>Ga0081455_10004443_pt1 | contig 15732 bp, 13 predicted proteins | sample TabmetS3T2R1_FD_70207 | JGI IMG/M metagenome (GOLD analysis project Ga0081455, IMG submission 70207) | Tabebuia heterophylla rhizosphere microbial communities from the University of Puerto Rico - S3T2R1 | ecosystem: Host-associated > Plants > Roots > Rhizosphere ... | reverse complement strand
TCTAGGCACTCCGCATGGCGTCGACGCCGTGCAGAGTGCGCACGTACCACGAGGTCGTGGTAATCCAACGGCGTCAGGTCGGACGCGTGACCAGGGTCGGCTCCTGCTCGAGCCCGCCGAGACCGTTCCAGGCCAGGTTGCACAGGTGCGCCGCGACGACCGACTTCTCCGGCTCGCGAGCGTCCAGCCACCACTGCCCGGTGGTCCCGACCATGCCGACCAGCATCTGCGCGTACATCGGCGCATAGGTGGCGTCGAAGCCACGCTGCTTGAACTCGTCGCCCAGGATGTGTTCGACGCGTCGAGCGGTGTCGCTGATGATGCTGACGAACGACCCCGTGGCCGAGCCGACCGGCGAGTCGCGTACGAGAATCCGGAAGCCGTCGGAGCTGGAGTCGATGTAGTCGAGCAATGCGAGCGCGGCCTGTTCGAGCAGCTCGCGCGGGTGCCCGCCGGTCAGCGCCTCGCTCATCATGTCGAGCAGATGACGCACCTCGCGGTCGATGACGACGGCGTAGAGGCCCTCCTTGCCGCCGAAGTGCTCGTAGACCACGGGCTTGGACACCTCCGCGCGACTGGAGATCTCCTCGACCGAGGTGCCGTCGAAGCCACGCTCGGCGAACAGGCCACGGGCGATGTCGATCAGCTGGTCTCGCCGCTCGGCCGCGGTCATCCGGTGCCGGGTGGCGCGCTTGCGCCGCCGGGAGCTGATGGGCTCGGTCACGCCCGGCATTCTGCCCTATGACCCCCGCCGGTTCCGCGCATTTCGGGTCAGGTGGTGCTCGGCGCGACCCGCTTGGACTCGATCCGCTCCTTGACCGGCCACCGAACGTCGTGGACCCAGCCGAGCTTCTCCAGCGCCCAGATGATCCGGGCCGACGTGTCGACCTGGCCCCGGAGTACGCCGTGTCGCGCGCAGGTCGGGTCGGCGTGGTGCAGGTTGTGCCACGACTCGCCCATCGACGGGATCGCCAGCCACCACACGTTGCCGGACTTGTCGCGGCTCTTGAACGGCCGGTTGCCGACCGTGTGGCAGATCGAGTTGATCGACCAGGTGACGTGGTGGAGCATCGCGACCCGAACCAGGCTGGCCCAGAAGAACGCGGTCAGCGCGCCGTGCCACGACATCGTCCACAGTCCGCCGGCGATCGGCGGGATCAGCAGCGACACGGTGGTCCACAGCGGGAACTGCCTCGAGATCCGGACCAGGTCGCGGTCCTTGAGCAGGTCCGGCGCGTAGCGGCGCGGCGACGTCTGCTCCGGGTCGAACAGCCATCCGATGTGGGCGTACGTCAGTCCCTTGATCAGCGCGGGAACGCTGTTGCCGTAGCGCCACGGCGAGTGCGGGTCGCCGTCGCGGTCGGAGAACTTGTGGTGCTTGCGGTGGTCGGCGACCCACTGGATCACCGGTCCCTCGATGGCCATGCTCCCCGCGACCGCGAGCGCGATCTTGGTCCCCCGATTGGGTTTGAACGACTTGTGCGTGAAGTGCCGGTGGAAGCCGACGGTCACGCCGTGGCCCGAGATCGCGTACATCACCAGCGCGATGATCACGTCGGGCCAGCCGAGCCAACCGCCCCAGGCGACCGGGACGGCGAAGACCAGCGCCAGGAACGGCACCGCGATGAAGATCGCGAGCGCCGTCCGTTGGGTCAGACTCTGGACCTCGCTGCCGAGGGTGGGATCGGGGGTGCGTTCAGGGGTGGTCACGGTCGGTGCGGTCATCCTGGCCAAAACCTCGCTGTCGAAAACGGTTCCCTGCTGTCAGAACAGGCCGTACCCATACCTACGCCACCGTAACCTACGCTCCCGTAGGTCGTCCAAGCTCGGCCGGCTTCGTTCACCTCCTCGCCACGAGGGGCTCAAGGTTTCGTACCCTGACCCTGCAATCCCCGGTTGGTCTGTCGGCAGGGCCCGCCGCACTTTGAATGCGGACAAGCGACGTAGGTTCGACTCCTACCCGGGGAGCGACGGTCCGGTGTCGTCGTTGGCTCCGCTGGGGCCATCGCCGACTCCGCCCGGGCCGACCGACGAGACCGTCAGGAGAGAGCACGTGACCCGTGCCGAGCCGCTGTCTGTGATCTGCCTCGCGGCGGGTGCTGGCACCCGGATGAAGTCGCGCCAGGCCAAGATGCTGCACGAGATCGGGGGTCGAAGCCTGGTCGGTCACGCCGTGGCGGCCGCCCGGGCGCTCGAACCCCACACCCTCGTCGTCGTGATCGGCTTCGACGCGGATGCGGTCGGATCCCATGTCACCGCGGCCGATTCCGGCGCGGTGCTCGCCGTCCAGGACAACCCCAAGGGCGGCACCGGCGAGGCCGCTCTGGTGGGTCTCGAAGCGTTGACCCCCGCCGATCGCGGCACCGTCGTCGTGACCTACGGGGATGTCCCGCTGCTCGAGACCGACACCCTGCGCGCCCTGCTGGCCGAGCACGCGGCGGCCGGCAACGCCGCGACGGTCCTCACCTTCGAGGTCGACGACCCGACCGGATATGGGCGGATCGTGCGCGACGCCGATCGGCAGGTGCAGCGGATCGTGGAGCAGAAGGACGCGACCGAGGACGAGCGGGCGATCCGCGAGATCAACTCGGGCATCTTCGCCTTCGATCGCGTCTTCCTCGCCGAGGCCCTCCGTTCGCTCGGCACCGACAACGCTCAGGGCGAGCGCTATCTCACCGACGTGGTCGAGATCGCCCGGTCGGCTGGCCGGCCTGTCGGCGCGATGCTCCTGGCCGATGGGTGGCAGCTCGAAGGCGTCAACGACCGAGTCCAGCTGGCCCGGCTCGGCGCCGAGCTCAACCGGCGCACTCTCGACCGCTGGATGCGCGACGGTGTGACGGTGATCGACCCGGCGAGCACCTGGGTCGACGTCACGGTACGGCTGGCGCCAGATGTCACCCTGCGGCCCGGCGTACAGCTCCACGGCGCCACCCAGGTCGCCGAGGGAGCCGTGATCGGGCCCGAGACGACTCTGACCGACGTCGTCGTGGGCCGCGACGCCACTGTCGTACGGGCCCACGGCATCGGCGCGGTCATCGGCGATCGGGCCAACGTCGGCCCGTACGCGTCGATGCGCCCCGGCACCCGGCTCGGGTCGGACGGCAAGATCGGCACGTTCGTCGAGACGAAGAACGCCGTGATCGGCGACGGGGCCAAGGTGCCCCACCTGTCGTACGCCGGCGACGCCTCCATCGGGGACGGCGCCAACATCGGGGCCGGGACGATCTTCGCCAACTACGACGGGATCGCGAAGCACCACACGACCGTCGGCCGGCACTGCCGTACCGGGTCGGACAATGTATTCGTGGCACCGGTCGAGATCGGCGACGGCGCCGTGACCGGGGCGGGGACGATCGTGCGGCGCAACGTGCCGCCGGGCGCGCTGGCGGTCTCGTCGGGACCGCAGCGCCACATCGAGGACTGGGTCGGACGCAAGCGACCGGGATCGGCGTCCGATCAGGCGGCGGCCCAAGCCCGGGCTGCCGCGGCCGGCCAGACCGATGAAGCCGGCCGGACCGACGACGGGAGCGGGGAAACATCGCCATGATCGGGTTGAAGCGGACGACCGAGAAGAACCTCATGATCTTCTCCGGCCGGGCTTATCCAGCGCTGGCGGAGGAGGTCGTCGACGCGCTCGGCACGGAACTGGTCCCGACCGAGATCCGGGACTTCGCCAACGGTGAGATCTACACGCGATTCGACGAGTCGGTCCGGGGCTGCGACGCGTTCGTGATCCAGTGTCACACGGCGCCGATCAACGAGTGGGTGATGGAGCAGCTGATCATGGTCGACGCCCTCAAGCGGGCCTCGGCCAAGCGGATCACCGTCGTGGTGCCGTTCTACGGCTACGCCCGGCAGGACAAGAAGCATCGCGGTCGGGAGCCGATCAGCGCCCGGCTCGTCGCCGACATGTTCCGGACCGCCGGTGCCGACCGGCTGATCTGCGTCGATCTGCACAGCTCCCAGATCCAGGGCTTCTTCGACGGGCCGGTCGACCACCTGATGGCGATGCCGATCCTCTCCGAGTACGTGGGGTCGCGCTATGGCCAGGAACCGCTTGCGGTGGTGTCGCCGGACGCCGGCCGGATCCGGGTCGCCGAGCAGTGGTCCCAACGTCTCGACGGCGCGCCGCTGGCGTTCGTCCACAAGACGCGGGACATCACGCAGCCCAACGAGGCGGTGGCCAACCGGGTCGTCGGTGAGGTCGAGGGCCGCACCTGTGTCCTGGTCGACGACATGATCGACACCGCCGGCACCATGTGCAAGGCGGCCGACGCGCTGCTCGCCGACGGCGCGGCCTCGGTCGTGATCGCGGCCACCCACGCGGTGCTGTCCGGGCCGGCGGTCGACCGGCTCAAGAACTCCGCGGCCCGCGAGGTGATCGTCACCAACACCCTGCCGGTCCCGTCGGAGCGCCAGTTCGACAAGCTGACCACCCTGTCGATCGCGCCGCTGATCAGTCGCGCGATCCGGGAGGTCTTCGAGGACGGCTCGGTCACCAGCCTCTTCGACGGCCGGGCCTAGCCGTACGCCTGGCCCCTCGGTTACCACGTTCTCGTGGTGTGGCCGCACTTGTCATGGCGTCGACGCCATGCAGAGTGTGTACGCACCACGAGAACGTGGTATCGCAACGGCCCGATTTCGCTCCGCCGTGTACGGCCGGATAGACTGCTGCGGTTGCCTCGGCGAGGGAGCGCTGGATACGCGCGCTCCGTGATCGACGCGGTGCTGGGTCGGCAGGCTCGCTGGGCGGCACCCGTATCGAGACAACGTCGAGGAGATCTACCAGTGGCCGAGATCAAGATCCAGGCCGAGCCGCGTACGGAGTTCGGCAAGGGCGCGGCGCGCCGCATCCGGCGCTCGGGAGCCGTCCCCGCCGTGATCTACGGCCACGGCGAGAACCCGACTCACGTCACGCTGCCTGGGCACGACCTCATGCTGGCCCTCAAGTCGGCCAACGCCTTGCTGTCGGTCGAGATGGACGGCAAGAGCCAACTCGCGCTGCCGAAGCAGGTGCAGCGCGATCCCATCAAGGGCTTCATCGAGCACGCCGACCTGCTGCTGGTCCGGCGCGGCGAGAAGGTCACCGTCAACGTGCCGATCCACTTGGTGGGCGAGGCCGAGCCGGACGTTCTCGTCGTGACCGAGACCACCGAGCTGCCGGTCGAGGCCGAGGCCACCCACATCCCGGGGGCGATCGAGGTCTCCATCGAGGGGCTCGAGGTCGGTTCGCAGATCCTGGCCTCCGATCTCAAGCTGCCCGAGGGCGTCACGCTGCGGGTCGAGGACGACCACCTCATCGTCAACGCGACGGCGCAGCCGACCGCCGAGCAGCTCGAAGCCGAGATGGCCGAGGCGGAGGCCGAGGCCGGCGTCGAGCGCGAGGAGCATGTCGAGGCCGAGGAGGTCGAGCCGGAGGCGGCCGAAGCGCCCGAGGGCGAGCCTGCCGAAGGCGACACCGAGAGCGAGTGACCCTGACGGGCCTGCTCTCCCGGTTCCGACGCAGCGACATGACTGGCGAGGCCTGGTTGGTCGTCGGGCTCGGCAATGCCGACCCGTCGTACGCGAAGACCCGGCACAATGTCGGGTTCTTCGTCGCCGACGTACTCGCCGATCGGATGTCTGGCAAGTGGCGGGTGCACAAGTCGCGCCGGGCCGACGTCATCGAGGGGCGTCTCGGCGGTACGCCCGGCGTCCGGACGGTGCTCGGCCGCCCGCGCTCGTACATGAACGAGAGCGGCGGACCGGTCGCCGGCCTGGTGTCGTTCTACAAGGTCCCGCCGGAGCGGCTGGTGGTCGTGCATGACGAGCTCGACCTCCCGCTCGGGACCATCCGGCTCAAGCTCGGCGGCGGCGACAACGGACACAACGGGCTGCGATCGATCCGGTCCGCCCTGGGCACCGGCGACTTCCACCGGGTCCGGGTCGGCATCGGAAGGCCACCGGGACGGCAGTCCCCGACCGACTTCGTCCTTCGCCCGTTCCGCAGCGACGAACGGTCTGACGTCGAGATCTCCGTCGAAAGGGCGGGCGATTCGGTCGAAAGTCTGCTCCTTCGTGGTCTCGTCGTGACGCAGAGCGAGTACCACTGACCCACCTGCCCGAAACGCGCCGACTACCCCCGATGACGGTCGACCCCGATGTCTGGTTGAATACGTCGGGTTCGGGGTCCGCCGTGGGACGAACTATGTACGGGAGCCGTCTGATGCAGATGGGGTTCAACGGGGCTGCGCTATGACCGATTTCCCGGTCGGCGCCCCGGAGGAGGCGGCGCGCCGCCCTGGTCTCACCACCGTCGTACGCCGCGCCATTCCGATGCCACGACGCCGCGTCGCGTCCTGGCGACCGGCCGCGCTGGTGGCCGAGGTCGTCGTCATGGCGATCGTCGCGATCGTCACGGCGACGCTGGCGCCGCCGCTCGGTGACATCGGCCGCCTGGCGGTCACGCTGGTGCTACTGACCTTCGTGCTGCAGGTCGCGCTGCTGCCGGTCTACGAGCGGCTGCGGTCCTACGTGCCGATCCGGCGGGCGGCCGTCGTGGGTGGCCTGGTACTGCTGGCCAGCGCGACCATCAACGCGACCCCGGCACGTCAGCTGCGCGCGACCGCACTCGTCGTCGGCGGCACCCTGCTCGCCGGCCTGGTGGTCCGGATCGTCCGGTCCCGGAAGAAGACCAGAAGCATCATCCTCCTCGTCGGCGACCGGGTCGCGGTGTCGCACCTGGTGAGTCAGTGGGGTCCGCAGCCCAATGTCGAGATCGCCGGCGTATGCCTGGCCGAGACCGACGACGACGGCTCGCCGCTGACCGACACGATCATGGACATGCCCGTGGTCGGCTCGCTGCCCGACGCACCCGCCGTCGCTCGCCGGCTCGGGGTCGACCAGGTGGTCGCGGCGCCCGGACCGGTGCTGACGGCCTATGACGTACGCCGGCTGAGCTGGGCGCTGGAGGACAGTGACGTCGAGCTCGCGGTCGCCGCCGAGGTGCACGGCGCCGTGCCGAGCCGGGTCGTTCCCCGGGTGGTCGGCCGCCGCCTGCTGCTGTCGGTCGGTCCGACCCGTCCGCCGGCTCCGTTGGCCGCCGCCAAGTGGCTGATCGACCGGATCGGCTCGGCTGTCCTGCTCGTGCTCGTGGCGCCGGTGCTCGTCGTGCTGTGGCTCATCGTCCGATGGGACTCGCCCGGCCCGGGCATCTTCCGCCAGGCCCGCGCTGGTCAGGGCGGAAGCACGTTCACGATGTACAAGCTGCGGACGATGTCCGTCAACGCCCCGTCGATGCAGGGGGACCTCCTCGATCTCGACGAGGGAGCCGGCCCACTGTTCAAGATGCAGCACGACCCGCGGGTGACCAAGGTCGGTCGGGTGCTGCGCGCGACATCGCTCGACGAGCTCCCACAGCTCTACAACGTCCTCAAGGGCGACATGTCCCTGATCGGACCGCGGCCGGCGCTGCCGAGGGAGACCGACGACTACGACGACTGGATCCGGCGCCGGCTGACCGTGAAGCCGGGCATGACCGGTCTGTGGCAGGTCAGTGGCCGGTCGCGACTCGGCTGGAACGAGGCCGTGCGGCTGGACCTCGACTACGTCGACAACGTCACGATCTCGGGTGAGCTGTCCATCGCCGCCCGGACGATCGGTGCCGTCGTCAGGCAAGACGGTGCCTGCTGACGCTGCTCCGATCGGGGGGATGGACCGATCGTCCAAGGTTCAGGGGCTGCGTGACCGGCTGCCGGGCGGTGCCGTGTCGGCGGCCAAGGGCGTCGTCCATGCCACCGGTCGAGCCACGTCCGGCCTGCGGGTGCGGCCCGACTTCTTGATCATCGGCTGCAAGAAGGGCGGCACCACGTCGCTGATGAACTGGCTCGTGGAGCATCCGGACGTGGCCCGGATGTATCCCTCGTTCCAGCGTCGCAAGAGCCCGCACTACTTCGACATCAACTACGCCAAGGGCGACGCCTGGTATCGCGCGCACTTTCCGACCCGACGGGCGCTCGATCGGGCCGAGCGGCGGACCGGCCGGCGGCCGATCGTCGGAGAGGCCTCGCCCTATTACATGTTCCATCCGGCGGCACCGGAGCGGGTCGGTGAGACCCTGCCGGACGTACGGCTGATCGCGCTACTGCGGGAGCCGGTGTCTCGGGCGTACTCCAACTACTGGGACCGGGTCGCGACGGGCAACGAGGACCTGCCCTCGTTCGAGGCCGCGATCGACGCGGAGGACGAGCGGCTGAAGGGCGTGACGGCCGAGCGGCTCCGGGACCCCTCGTACTACTCGTACGACCACGACCATCACAGCTACCTGGCGCGCGGCCGCTACATCGAGCACCTCCAGCCGTGGTTCGACGCGTACGGCACCGACCGCCTGCTGGTGCTGCCGGCCGAGCAGATGTTCACCGATCCGCAGGGGACGTTCGAGACCGTCCAGCACTTCCTCGGCCTCCCGGTCAGGAAGCTGACCCTTCGGCCACGCAACGAGCGCCGTGGATATCCGCCCATCAACCCCCAAACCAGGGCACGCCTCGCCGAATATTACGAGCCCTATAATCGGTCGCTGTTCGACACACTAGGGACGCAGTTCGCTTGGTGACTCGCGCCAAGCGTCCGCCTGATTCGCGAATCGGACTGCGCCCTGACCTACTCGCTGTCCACGCTGTCTTGGGAGATGACGTTGAGGGCCCGACTCGCCCTGTCTCTAGCCGCCGTGGCCTCACTGGTCGTCGGAGCGAATGTCGCGACCGAGGCTCAGACCAGACACCCGACGGTCGTCGACGACAACCCCGTCAACACGACGCCACACCTCTACTCGGACGGCTCCGGGGTCACGCCGCGGGTCCTCGCCCTGTCCAAGTGGGCCGACACCGTCTACATCGGCGGCATCTTCGGTCGACTCGAGAATCCGCAGCGCCGGAACCAGAAGGTCCGGCACAACCTCGCGGCGTTCGACGCCGACACGGGTGCGATCCGCTCGTTCGCTCCGCGCGTGAACGGGCCGGTCTGGGCGATTCGGACCACCAAGCGGGCCGTCTACATCGGCGGTGAGTTCACCAGGGTCAACGGCGTCCGGCGGCACGGCCTGGCCAAGCTCAACCGACGGACCGGCCACGTCGTCCGGGCGTTCAGGGCGCCGTTCTCGTCCGGTCGCGTGACCGATCTCGAACTGGTCCGCGGCCACCTGATCGCCGGCGGGTCGTTCGATCGCAAGCTGGTCGGGCTCCGACCCGACTCCGGCCGGCCGACGAACTACATCCGGCCGGCGATCAAGGGCAGGCTGCCCAACAGCTCGACGCGCAGCGGGGTGTTCCGGTTCGCCGTATCGCCCTCCGGCACGCACCTGGTCGCGATCGGCAACTTCGTGCGCGTGGGTGGCAAACAGCGGTCCCGCGCGTTCATGCTCCGGCTCCGCGGCTCATCAGCCCGAGTGACTCGCTGGTGGTATGCGCCGCTTCGCGACAAGTGCCGCGCCGACGGCCCGTCGAAACAGGCGTACCTCACCGATGTGGACTTCTCCCCGCGTGGCGACTATTTCGTCCTCGTAGCGACCGGATGGGTCCCACCGCCCGGCTCTCCACCAGGCCGGATGGTCTGTGACGCCGCGGCTCGATTCGAGACCGATGTCATGCGGCCGTCGCGGCCGACCTGGATCAACTACACCGGCGGCGACACCCTGCACTCGGTCGCGATCACCGGTGCCGCGGTCTACGTGCAGGGTCACAGCCGGTGGTTGGACAATCCGCTCGGCGTCGACTCCGAGGGACCGGGCGCGGTGAACCGCCGGGGCGGCGGTGCGATCAACCCCAGGACCGGCAAGGCGCTGCGCTGGAACCCGGTGATGCCCAACCAGGTCGGCGGCTACGCCTTCCTGGCGACACGTGACGGATTGTGGATCGGCCGAGACGGCAAGCGAATCGGCGGGGAGTACCACCGCGGCATCGCGTTCCTTCCGCTACGCTAACCCGGTCCGGCAACGGGGACGGTCGGGGGACCGCACGGTGATCAAGACGACGCATCAGCGTGTTCAGGGGCAGACTCCTTAGCTGGCGATAACCGTTGTGCCTGCCTTGGGAGTGCCACGTGAAGATTGCTCGATTGGCGACTGCTGGCGTCGCCGCCGTCTGCCTCGTCGCCGGTGTCACCGGCCTGGCGGACGCCCAGACCCCTGGTCATTCCAGTGTCGTCAGCACGGATCCCTCGAACTTCACGCCGCACCTGGCGGACGACAACACGGGTACGCGACCCCGCGTCCTGGCCCTGGGCGAGATCGACGGCACCATGTACGCCGGCGGCATGTTCCACAACATCCAGGACCGGCGTCGCCAGACCACGGTGCAGCGCGAGAACCTGTTCTCGTTCGACGCGTCGACCGGTGACATCTCGTCGTTCGCACCGAACGTCAACGGCGCCGTGTGGTCCATCGTCACGACCAACGACGCGGTCTACATCGGCGGCGACTTCACCTCGGTCAACGGCGTGGCACGGCGGGGCCTCGCGAAGCTGAACCCGACCACTGGCGCGGTGGACACCGCGTTTCAGGCGCCGTTCGGCACCGGCCGCGTCACCGAGATGGACCTGGTCAGCGGACGCCTGATCGTGGCCGGCAGCTTCCAGAAGAAGCTGATCGCGCTCAACCCGACCACCGGCCGCGGCACGAACTACATCTCGCTGGCGATCACCGGCACCGTGCCGATGACCAACGAGAAGCCCAACGTGTTCAAGTTCGCCGTCGACCCGGCGGGGACCCGGCTGGTCGCGGTCGGCAACTTCACCACGGTCGGCGGCCAGCAGCGGGTGCGGGCGTTCATGCTCAACCTGGGAGCGACGTCGGCGACCCTCAGCGACTGGTGGTATCCGCCGTTCGCCAACCGGTGCGCCTCCTCGACGGCGGCGCGGCAGTCGTACCTGGACGACGTCGACTTCTCGCCCGACGGCGAGTACTTCGTCTTCGCGGCCACCGGGTTCGTGCCGCAGTTCACCTCTCAGATCGGGACCATGGTCTGCGATGCGGTGGCTCGGTTCGAGACCGGCAACCTGTCCCCGGAGAGGCCGACCTGGATCAACTACACCGGCGGCGACACGCTGCACTCGGTCGTCGCGACCGGTGCCGCTGTCTACGTGCAGGGACACAGCCGCTGGCTCAACAATCCCCAGGGCCGCGACTCCGCCGGTCCCGGTGCGGTCTCACGACCGGGCGGTGGTGCGATCAACCCGGAGACTGGTGTGGCGTGGCCGTGGAACCCGGTGATGAACAACACGGTCGGCGGCTTCGACTTCCTCGCGACCGACGACGGGTTGTGGCTCGGACGGGACGGCAACCGGATCGGCGGCGAATATCACCGCGGTCTCGCCTTCATGCCGCTGCCGTAAGGTCGAAACATGGCCGAATCCGCGCGGGCATCTGCGATCGACATTCTTGTGGTCTGCACTGCCAACCAGGCCCGGAGTCCGGCCGCTGAGGAGCTCTTCCGCCGCGAGGCGGAGGCCCGTCTCGGGCGGGACAACGGCTTGGTGTTCCGGAGCGCCGGGGTGCATGCCAGCGAGGGCGAGCCGGTCCTGGCGAACATGGCGGCTGCGCTGAGCCGGCGCGGCATCTCGATCGACTATCACCGCTCCCGGCCGATCCGGCGCGAAGAGCTGGAGGCCAGCCGCCTGGTGGTCTCGATGACCGAGGAGCATCGGCGGGCGGTCAACCGGGTGGCCCCCGCGGTCGTCAGCCGGTCGTACACGCTGTGTGAGGTCGACCGCCTCGTGTCATCGGACTGGTGGGAGCCGACGTGGGACGGCGACGAGGACGCGATGGATCGGCTGCGCAGCCTGCGTCCGATGGTGCCGAAGGGCAAGCGCCCCGAAGACATCGTCGACCCCGCCGGGCACAGCGTCGAGATCGCCGTCACCGTGCTCAACGAGCTGTCCGAGCGCATCGCGCGGATCAGCACGCACCTGTTCGGCGGCCAGCCGGCCGAAGCCTCAGCCTGACGACCGGCGAGACGAGCTGGCCGAGACCCGCTCCCCAGGTGTGGGTTCGGTCTTCTTCGTACGGCGCCGCCGGCGCGACTTCTCGTCCGGAGTGGCCGCGTAGCCGTAGCGGTAGGTCGAGTCCTTCGTGCCCACGTCGTTGAAGGCGCAGCCGTTGACGTTGCCGCCGACCTGCCGGATCCGGTCGACCGCGGCCGAGACCGAGTGGATTCGCGAGACCTTGCGCCGGGCGACCAAAAGCAGCAGATCGATCTGGTCGATCAGCTCGAGGCTGTCGGCGACCCGGAGCACCGGGGCGGTGTCGACGATCACGAGGTCGGCGTTCTGGGCGAGGTCGTCCAGGATGCCGGTCATCAGCGGCGAGGCCAGCAGTTCGGCCGGGTTGGGCGGAATGCTGCCGGCGGCGAGTACGCGCAGGTCGTCGAGCCCGACCTCGTGCAGATGCGGCTCGGCCGGGCCACCGGCGGCCAGCAGGTCCGACAAACCGATCGGGACGTCGAGGCCGAACCGGTCGGCAACGGCCGGACGGCGCAGGTCGGCGTCGACCACGATGACGCGCAGCCCCACTCGGGAGGCGGCCACCGCCAGGTTCGTCGCGACCGACGTCTTGCCCTCGCCCGGGCCGGCCGACGTGACCATCATGACGTCGCCACGTCCGGCGAGGTGCTCCCGCTCGGCCGCCAGGAGGAACCGGACATTGGTGTTGAGAGTGCGGTAGGCCTCGCTCAATGGTGACTGCGGCGCCATCAGCGTCGCGACCCGGCCGGCCGACTCGTCGGGCGAGTTCGGGATCGAGCCCAGGATGGGACGACCGCCAAGCGCGGCGCGAAGTCGCTGCTCGTCGCGGATCGCGTCGTCCAGCCGGTCGCGTACGTAGGCCAGGCCGACGCCGATCACCAGACCGATCACGGCGGCGAGCAGTCCGGCTCGAAGCGGCCGCGGCTCGGCCGGCTGGGTCGGCGGCTCGGCGCGGAGCAGTACCTCACCCCCGGGCAGCGGCCCGGTCTGACTGGTCTGCAGCAGTTGGAGCTGGGCGGAGATCGACGCCTTCTGTGCGAGTAGGCCCTCCTCCTGAGCCCGCAGATCCTGCCGCTCGTTGCCGGACGCTGACCTGGCGTCTTGGCGTACGTCGCTGATCTGTCGGTCCAGGGAGGAGATCTTTTCGGCGTACTGCGACTCCTGCTCGTCAGTCGCGGCGGTCGCCTGGTCCTCGCGGTATTCGATGTACTGCTCGGCGAAGGAGTTGGCGACGTCGGCCGCGAGCGCGCGGCTCGGCTCGAGCGCGGAGACCTCGACGACCCGCTTGTCCTCGACCACGGCGACGGAGATGTCGTCCAGCAGGTCCTGGGCGTCCTCGACGTCGAGATTCAGATCCTCGGCCACCAACTCGGCGACTTGGACTGAGGCGATGACGTCGGCCTGCGTGGCGACCTCTTCGGGCTCCATGACGACGCCCGCGTTGTCATCGGTGGTCTGCTGCGGCTCGAGCAGCAGGCTTGCCGTGCCCTTGTACATCTTGGTCTGGGAGAACGACCAGACGAGGCCGGCGACGACCGCCAGTAGCAGGCAGATCGCGACCAGCCGCCAGCGCCGCTTGAGCACGACGAGGTGGTCCTGAAGCCTGATGAGATCTTGGTCCATAGGAAACTCCGAGCGGACTCCCTCTCCGTCGGCTGCTGTTGGCGCGTCTGCCCGGTTCATGAACAATACGTGATGAACAGCGGCGGGATCGACCGGATCCCCTGATCGTCCGACCCGGCTGTTCGACTTGTCCGTTACACGGGGAGGCCGTGCGCAGTGAGATGGGCGATGCTGGCGGTTTTCGCCGCCCTCCCATTGCAGTGGTTCGTCGTCGGGTCGACGCCGCTCGGGCAGGGACGGGTCCACCAGCTCGCCATCCTGGCTTTCACCGCGGCGATTTTCCTGCGGTATCGGGCTCGGGCCCATCAGCCGGTGCTGTCGGTCAGCGCTCCGTTCGTGATCGCCAACGTGTGTCTGCTCGTGATCTGGGTGGCGACCAGCTTCTACAACGGACTGGCGCCGTTCGGCCCGATCCAGCAGGCGCTCTACCTGGCGGCGTACGTCGCCTTCGGCACGATGATCTACCGGGCCGCCATCGGCGCCGAGCGAGGTCTGTTGGACGCGCTGCGCTGGGCGGCGCTGTGCGCGACCGCAGCGCTCGTCGGGGGCCTGACGTTTTCCATGCTGGTCAATGGGGTGGACCCGCTCCAGGTGCTCAGGGAGAGCATCGCCACGGCGAATCCGGAGATTCTGCAGCGTGAGCTCTTCCGGACCGCCTTCACCGGCTTCGGCTACGACGCCGACGCTGTACGCGGCAACATCCGGCACGAGGTCTTCGGCGCAGTGCTCGCCGCGATGTACGTGTCGGTGTGGGCGGCCCGGCTGCACCCCCTGACGTCGACGGCGCAGCGGGTCGTCTTCAACGCCGCGATGGTCGCCGGTTCGGTGCTGCTCCTGGTGTCGATGAGCCGAGCCGTCCTGGTCGCCGCGGCGGCCTGGCCGCTGCTCAGCTTCCTGCGGGCGCTGCTCACGGGCCGGCTCAGTGGACGTCAGGTCGGCCTGGCGTTCGTGGCTGCCGCCGCCTTCCTCGCGGCGGTGATCTCCGGCTTCGCCTCGGTGATCTGGGTGCGGTTCACCCAGGACACAGCGTCCTACGAGGCCCGGGACGCGCTCCTGCAGCAGGCGTACTCCAATATCGCCGACAACTTCGTCACCGGCGGCGTCGAGACCGCCGGTGCCAGTTCGCACAACTTCATCCTCGACACGTGGCTTCGGTCCGGCGTATTCGGGGCGCTGGCGGCCATGGTGATCGTGATCGTGCTGATCGGGCTCTGGGCCTCGCTGATCGCCCGGATCGGCGCCGAGCCGATCTGGATGGTGCCCGTGATCGCGGCGTTGGCGCTGCCGGTCGCCAGGCTCGTCACCGCGGGCGGCGGTCTGATCCCCCCCATCCAGTGGGTGCTCCTCGGGTTCGTCGCCGGCGCGATGGCCTATCGCCGCGAGCTCGCGCTACGCGCCAAGAGGCCGGAACCCGAGCCCGAGCCCGAGCCGGCGGAGCGAGACGAGGAACTCGCCGCCGGGCCGGCCCGTGGCTAGATCGAGCCGCCGCGGGGGAGCACGGATCGCACCGGTGCAGCCGAACGGTCGGCATCGCGCACAGCGCTACGTGTCGGTCTTGGGTGCGCTGGTCTGGTTCGCGGTCTCGTACGGCGTGGCGATCGGCGGCTATCTGCTGCTGAACGCGTCCGCGAGCCGGCTGTTGAGTCCGGCGCTGTTCGGCTACTTCGTGGTCGCGATGACGGCCGCCACCGTGGTCGGCCAGCTCGGTCTGATGGGGGTGCACCGGGCAGGACTGCGCGAGGCGGCCAAGCTCGCGGAGGGCGACGACGAGGGATTGCTGCTCCTCCGGCGGGGCGTGCGGGCCGTCCTCGTGCTGGCGCTGCCGCTGGCCGGCTTCGTGAGCGGTGCGGTGGCGTTCGCGTTGGCCGACGACTACGAGACGTCGACCCGGTGGCTCATCGGCATCGGCATGTTCTTGATGGTCGTGCTCGGCGGGCAGCAGAAGCTGTGGGCCAACTACCTGCGCGGCTTCGGTGACATCAAGTTCGCGAGCCTGCTCGAGGGCCGGTCCGGCGGTGCGCTCGTCGCGGCGTTGCAGGCGATCGGGTTGCTCGTCCTCTGGAAGTGGTGGCCCGACGCCGGCATCGGCGTGGCACTCCTCGTCGTCGGCCTCAGCTT
>Ga0081455_10004442_pt1 | contig 15734 bp, 14 predicted proteins | sample TabmetS3T2R1_FD_70207 | JGI IMG/M metagenome (GOLD analysis project Ga0081455, IMG submission 70207) | Tabebuia heterophylla rhizosphere microbial communities from the University of Puerto Rico - S3T2R1 | ecosystem: Host-associated > Plants > Roots > Rhizosphere ... | reverse complement strand
CGCTATTTGGCTGAGCGGCCTAGTATTTCTATGCTCGGGCCGTTGTGTCGGCTTCTTGGTTAGCCGCAACGCGGTGGAATGTCAGTGCGGGTGCTGCGTCTCAGGCGGGGTCTACCTAAAGACAAACCTAACATCCATTTCTATTTGTGAAATTGGCGTTTCGATTTGCCACGTTGTGGCTTGCCGTGCTGATCGTTGGGTTCGCAATATCGTTTTACGTCTTACCGTATGGCTTAATTTGGTTCGTGGGGTTGCTCTACTGATTGTGGGCATCTTCCAGCCCGTCTGCTAAGTTTGTGCGAAATGAGAAACTTTTTTCGTGACTGACCGACAGGAGACATCTAATTTCTCATTATACGATTTGTGAGTGTCCCAATTGAGATAACCACGACATTAAAAAACATGTGGCCTATAGTAGCTATGCGGTGATATATAGCCCGTATCGAGGGATAAGCGATTGACCTATCGGAGGCGAAATGGACACACCCGCCAGTGTTCTGTTTCATATCGATCCTGAAACACTGAAGGCTTTGTCTCATGCGAATGATGAGTTGATCCAAGGTCTCCACTGGCTCCTTGCGCGAAAGGACTTAGCGGCATTTGAGAAACTCTACCCGATCGTGAGGCGAATAACGGACTTGATTGTAACCATCCTTGAAGGAGCTTTCCCGGAAATGTCTCAGGTTGGCGACACGCTCAATCGGCTTTCCGACGCGATAAACGACCGGATGTCTAAGGCCAGCACGCAGGAGGAGATTGAAAAACTTTCTAGGGAAGTCGACGGACTGGTGAGCAATCATCAGAAACTCGTAGATGATGTTACGGCAGAAGTGGTGCGCCTGGAAAAACAGGGTCGGAAGGGACTAATGTCCTTGACTTAACCCTAATCCGACAAACTTACGCAGTGTGAGCACTGAGCGAGAAAGGTGAGACCGGAAGCCGTGGGCACCTGAGCGTGCAGGTTGCTCGAAGGCACTGACCGCGCGAATCATCACCCTTAGGGGACTGCGGGGTGGCCCTCAAGGCAGTGTCCCATTGCCCACGGCTGTAGGACTCATCGCCTGAGCCGCTTCGAAATAATGTCGGATTAGGGTTAAGTCACACCCAACCTACTTATATGTGTGAGATAGCCGCTAGCTTAGGGGCGGATCACTGATTGAGCCGAGAGCTTAAGAAGATGGTCAAAGAAATAAATCTTCCCGCATCGTTCACCCCTTAAGCCCCTTACTCCGGCTATTCTCTGACCACCCGGTGTTCATTCGGTGAACTCGATTTAGGCGGCGGTCCGAACGACGATGACCGAACTTAGATTTGATAGACGGAGAAACAATCCAATCCTGGGAGTTAACGCCCGGATAACCGGCGGGTTCAGCCGGTAGTTCGACGGCTACGCTCCTTCAGGGACAACCGCTGCCTCTCCGAGATGATGGGCTCCGACAGGAGCGTTTGCGTATACCCCACCGCACCGAAAGAGATTCTGCCATCTTTCGGCCAGTTCAGCTCGATCGTCCAGCGAAAATACGGCCGATCGAGATAGACCTTCTGATTCTGAACCTGGTCGCGTTCGACCCGGGCGATGGAAACGTCGTGGATCGCCGCTCGAAGATCGGTGTCTCCCCAATCGATAGCGATCTTGGGGTCGGTTACGCCGTGGAAAATTAGAGTCGCCGGAGCGATCTTGAATGTCGTGCTGCCATCGACGCCGCACAACCATTCCAGGATGAAGTCCAGCCCGAGCACGAGGTCGCTGGTCCAATCGTCCTCCTCTGGCTCGCCGACCCTGAACTCGATCTGCCAGATATGGCAGTCGTGCCAGGACATCTGCTCGAAGTCGGCCTCTGTTTGTGTGACCGCCATCAGTTGTCGTCTATTGTCCGGTTCAGCGGCGGCGCGGTGGCGTCCGCTGCAACCGGCTGCTGAGCGGTGTTTCACGCCTCACCAATGCTGGGCTCACGTCGGGCGCTGGCGCTGGGTTCGGCTCGAGCAGAGAAAGATCTGCTTCGAACAGTAAATGCGAAGTATCACCATCGAGATTCCCATGCTTGAACCTTTTCACTTCGTGCGGCGACCAGAGGCGTCCTTCTCAGATTCAACAGCTGAAGATCGCCATCCGTTTTCAGCCAGTAGCTGAAGCGCAGGCCGTCGAGGGAGCTTTGACAAGGCCACGTATGCTTCGCCGTGCTCCCAGGAGGCATTGGGCTTGTGTGCAAGTAGTAAGGAAACGACGACTATCAGGAGATAGATCGGACCGTGGGGGAAAGATCCGTCCTCCGAGCCATGCAGCCGGCTCAAAGTGTCGCTTTGCCAGATCCCAGCGGCCGGCATAGGACCAATTCGTTGGCCCACGCCGGAACAGAGTCACTACTGGGCATGTGTCCCGGGGATGCAGTAAATCCGGGGTGGAATGCCTTCCTTCATCGCCGACATGTATGATCCGCCCAGCTACCCCAACTTGTCAACAATCTTCTCGTCACTAAGTGCTGTCAGTGGCGGCGGCTCCCATCTCCGCAGCGATTCGCAGCCTACGCCCTCAGATCACCGTCAAACCGTTAGGATTGATGTGAACTCCCCAGTGCGATATTGGGTCGTCGGAGAATTAGTTCAATCTGAGCGATAACGCCCAAGGCTGAGCGGGCGAGGCCGGCGTGGGTAGGGAGCGGTCCGAAGAACTGTCTCAAGCCGATCGTTAGAATGCACACAAAGGCTGTATATCGCCGCAGTGTTCCGCCAAGCGCGTTCTCAAGACGGCTTCACCTGAATACGTTTTCCTTCCGAGACGCGTTTCGGACGTCCCAATCTCCTTGTCCTGCAAATCACGTGTACTGACTTTGGCCACGCCCGTGAACTCGTTGTCCCCGGGGCCTGCAATAATATGTATCCGGGTTTTGGTGCTTCCGATCCACTTTTCCACTTTGATCGAATCGGAATGCGATATACGTCGCATCATACTCCTTATCGCTCATCTGCCTCCAGGCACCATGCCCGCCACTGAGGACCGGATGCGTGTCCCCACTTCGAAAGAAAGTACCATCCGACGAAAAGGTAAGCATGTTCTTTCCTACACCACCTGGGCGACTGGCTGTCACTATCCACGCTCCAATCAGACCCGATTGGTTTCAATGCCGGTGCCTCGGCGGGTGCCCACCGACGCCGCACACCCGGCCACGACTACGGCAGTCATTAGACTCAACAGAACAGATCTAGTGCTGTACATAGTTTCTATCCTTCAATGTAGTTGCGCGAGTCTCTCTCGATCCTTTTCTTCTGTCGGCTTGCTCCTCTTGCCTTCTAACTATTAAGTGAGCTGCCGTAGACAGCGAGACATGCCGGTCGGGCTATATCCGGCGGTGGCTCCGACAATAAAATCCAAATCGGTTGCAATATCCGCCGGCTAACCCCAATTTGTCAACGTTTCCCGATAAAAGCCGCCAGGGGCGGGCGGTGGGTTATCTCCCTAACGAACGGCGGCTTATTTCGGCGAGAGCATCGCAAAGTTCCCGCAGGATTGAATTGAACGCATCAGTTAAGTCCTATTAGTTATCCCAGGTACGTTAAGTGGAGGCGGTACTAATCCAACCGAACAACGCACAGTTACAGAATGCTGCTAGAATTTGAGTTAGCTTGGTGTGCGAGCTGAATTCATGGTGGTCGCCGCAGGAATCATCTCAGGTCCTGTGCAGTTAAGACGTAAACCACAAGACCCCACAACCCCAACTCATCCCCACCTCTCGAACAGTTTTTTGAGCAGGGAGCTTTGCTCCGAAGGTGAAGGTGGCTGCCAATCAGACGGCACATCCCGTTCACTTCCGACAATGAGTTCAAACCTGAAAGGCGACTCCTCGGTCCCCAGAATAAGCGAGCCTCCGGTGGCTCCTAGAAATACGAGACCTCGGTCACCATGCTTCCCACCCAGCGGTTGACCATCAACGATGGCACCCAGCGTGCTACCCCGGTCCATGACACCGATATGCCCGCCGTGGTTCACCAGTGTCACGTGGTGTCTCGAAACCTGGAACGGCACCGAGTCGGGTATATTCAAATCATTGTGGACCAGGGGATCGTTACTTTGCCGGCCAATTCGAAACGGGAACTTTTTGATGGGCAATGGGTTTTGGGGCAAAGCTTGAGCTGCCCGTGGCGTGGTGCCGTTCAGCACAACCGCACCTTGTCTGACGAGGAAATCGGGGAGTTTCAGCTCCGGCACCAAAGTGACAGTGGTATCATCCTTCTGCAACTGCGCAATCATGGCACTGGCTTCGCGGAGTCTCTCAAAAACCGTTTTGAGCAGCTTCAGGGCCACCTCGGGATGGCTGTTGAGCGTCTCTAAAAATTGATCTCGCGGAATAACACGCACCTCAGTGTCATCGGCTGCCGTGACAGTTGCACTACGTGGCTTGTCGTCTATCATGCTCATTTCGCCGAAGGTTTCGCCCGAGTAAAGGTAGGTAAGGTGAATGTTTTTGCCTTGCAGGTACTTGGTCACTTCAACTCGACCACTCTCGATGACATACGCTGTCTCACCCTGGTCGTTTTCCCGGATGATGATTTCGCCACTCTTGTACTGCGCAGTGGTAACCACGGATCACCTCCTCACACGCTTGTAATAATAGAGATCTTAGCAGGCAAGAACCTTATACTCGACGCACATGCATGTCAATTTGATCAACCGGGAGTTTTTGTACCATCAACTATGTTGGCAACCGTGGGCGCAAGCCCCCTTTAAGATCCTGTGGTAATCCCTGTGATGTGCGGCGTGTTCTCCTAAAGTATGCTACTTGGTCTGAAGTGATCATAGTCCTGCCACACGCAACTGATCAACAGCCCACTGTCGAAGATAAGGGCCTGATGTCACCCCAGGATTGAACTGCATGACGCATCAATCTAATTATCGTCGCTGCTTTAGTCCAGGATCTATTCATCCCGTATCGTTTAGCTTTTTCATGGACTGGTACCACTCCAGAATCTGCTCGCCCGTCCAGAAGAGGACGCCCTTTTGCTTTTTTAAGTACGCAAAGGTTTTCTCGAAGTACTTGATCCGGTGTGGGACGCCGCTGATATACGGATGGACCGCAATCGCCATCACCCGGGCACTTTTCGTTCCCTCGGCGTAGAGCGTTTCGAACTGATCCTTTGTCCGTCGGAAGAACTCCTCCGCCTCGTGATGTTGAATAACCATCATGGGTATATCGTTCAACTCCACGGTATAGGGGAGCGAGAAAAGCGGGCCATGGGATGTTCTGATTTCGTAGGGCTGGTCGTCATTGACCCAGTCAGCGACGTACTTAAACCCTGCTTCCGCGAGAAGATCGAGAGTCTCCGGCGTCTCGGTGAGCCCCGGGCCGAGCCAGCCTGACGGAGCCTTTCCAGTGAAATTGCGAATGACCTCGACGGACTTCCGGATCGCCTCCCGCGGATCTTCCAACTGATGCATGGGCTTCTGGATAAAGCCGTGGCCCATGAACTCCCAACCGGCATCTCGCGAAGCTTCGGCGATTCTTGGATAGGTGAGACAAACAGAACCATTGATCGCCAGGGTGGCTTTGATCTTGTGCTTGTCGAGCACCGACTTTAAACGCCAGAATCCGATCCGCATGCCGTATTCAGCCCAGGCGAAGTTGGGAACGTCCGGGATGACTTGCGCCCCGCTCGGTGCTGGGAGCACCGTGCGCGGCATCGGACAGTGAATGTCCCATTCCTCGACGTTGACGATTGTCCACACCACGACCCGAGCACCTTTTGGCAGACGAAGCGCGGGACGGTCGATGATCGCCGAGTACGAAATTTGATCCCGTGGAAACGCCATGGCATGCCTCCTCTGAAAAATTTGGCGTGATGCTACCCAACCTCTTTCTCGTTGACAAGAACAGGGGGCGGATGGTAGCAAAAGGTCGCCCAACGCTTCAGCTTCTCGAATCGAAATAGAGCATGGAATTCTGGGTAACCCAGACTTTCAACGGCATCTCCTACGGCGCGCTTCTTTTCCTTCTTGCGGGAGGACTCTCCCTCATCTTCGGGATGATGCGGATCGTCAACATGACGCATGGCTCCTACTACTTGCTGGGAGGCTATGTTGCGCTCACGGTCATCTGGAAGACTGGATATTTCGCTCTCGCGATCCTCGCGGGCGCGCTGGCTATCGCCCTCATAGGTGTCGGCGAATGGAATGCGTTTCTCAAGCGGCTCAGCGGGCAGGAGCTGGGCCAGGTGCTCACGACCATGGGATTCGCCCTGATCTTTCAGGACCTGGCTCTGATCATCTGGGGTGGCGATCCTTACACGATTCCGGTGCCTAGATTTCTCTCCGGAGCCTACCAAATCGGTCAGCTTTATTTTCCAGTTTATCGAATCTTCATCATCACGGTGGCGGCAGCCGTGGCGTTGATTCTCTGGTTGGTTCTCGAGAAGACGCGGGTCGGCGCAATGATGCGGGCAACGGTGGACGATCCCGAGATGGCGCGTGGCGTTGGCATCAACGTTCATGGAATCTCGATGGTGGTGTTCGCGCTGGGCGCGTTTTTGGCGGCGGTGGCGGGCGTGGTTGCCGGAGGATTTGTAGGCGTTTATCCGGGCGCCGACTTCGAGATTCTCCCTTATGCGTTTGTAGTGGTCATCGTCGGAGGCATGGGAAGCCTCAAAGGCGCCCTGATCGGAAGCCTGCTGGTCGGGCTTCTGGACAACTTCGGCAAAGCTCTCTTCCCTGAACTGTCGTACTTCACACTTTTCGCCCCGATGGCGGCGATCCTGGCGGTGCGGCCGACAGGGCTTTACGGTCGCGTGTGATGAGATCGGCTCTGTTCTCCGGACCGCGAGTGGTGGTGATTGTTTTTCTCCTGCTGCTCATCTTACCGCCCTTCCTCTCTTCGTTTCTCCTCACTTTGCTGACCCAGGCGCTGATCTACGCGATCTTGGCTATGAGCCTTGACATCATCCTCGGCTATACGGGTTTGGCTTCGCTGGGGCATGCGGCTTACTTCGGCCTGGGAGCCTATAGTGTCGGCATCCTGAGCACCCGCTATGGAGCGGGCTTCTGGATCGCCCTGCCGGCGGGAGTGCTGCTCGCAGTGGCAGTTGCGGCGATTTTTGGTCTGGTGGCGTTGCGCGCCACAGGCGTTTACTTCCTCATGATCACGCTCGCCCTCGGCATGGTCGTCTGGGGTCTCGCCCACCGCTGGGTAACGATGACCCAAGGGGACAACGGAATTTCCGCGATTCCCCGGCCTGACCTCGGCCTGCCGTGGTCGCTTGCTCATTCCATCCCGTTTTACTATTTTGCGCTCGCAGGGTTTCTCATCACCTTCTGGATTCTTCGCGTCATTGTCCGCTCCCCATTCGGCCAGACCCTGGTCGGGATCAGGGAGAGTGAGTCGCGCATGAGGACCCTCGGCTACCACGTGTGGTTGCACAAGTACATCGGGTTCATCATCGCCGGTGGCTTCGGAGGATTCGCAGGCGTGCTGTGGGCCTACTATAACGGTTTCGTAAGCCCCGTGGACCTTCAATTGGCAACTTCGGTCGAGGTGCTGCTAATGGTCGCCTTGGGTGGGCGCGGAACTCTGCTCGGCCCGGCTCTCGGAGCCGCCATCATCGTCTTTCTCAAGAATCTCGTTTCCGTCTACACGCATCGCTGGCTTTTAATTCTGGGTGCAGTATATATCCTCACAATTGTCTATGCCCCTGAAGGAATTCTCGGGGCCGTGAAGCAATGGACGCGGCGGGCAAATTCCAGGCTGTTACGTTCCGAGGTCTGACGATCAGCCGAGAGAACAGAAGGAAGGATAGCATGAAGAAGCAACTAATCGTCTCGCTCCTGGCAGTTGTGGCTCTCGTCATGGCGAGCCCAAGCGCGGGATGGGCACAGAAAGGGCCGATCAAGATAGGATTTCTCACGCAGATGACGGGTGGCGGCGCTGCAGTCGGCAAGGATATGTCGGGTGGCTTCATGATGTACGTCGAGGAGATCGGCCAGCAAATGGGCGGGCGCAAGGTGGAAGTGATCATCGAGGACACCCAGGGCGATCCGGCCGTGGCCCTGACGAAGCTGAGAAAACTGGTCGAGAGCGACAACATCCATGCCGTAGCCGGAATCTTCCTTGCCAACGAGGGCTACGCGCTGGCGCCGAAGGTCGATGAGTACAGGATTCCGACCGTTTGGGCCGTGGTTTCAGCCGACGACCTCACGCAACGCAAGCCCGTGAAGTGGGCCGTCCGCTCCGGCTGGACCTCAAGCCTGCCCAACCATCCATTCGGCGAATGGGTGCACAAGAGCCTGGGCTACAAGAGAGTCGTGACGGTTGCCATGGACTACGCGTTTGGCTGGGAACAGGTCGGCGGCTTCCAGCGGACCTTCGAAGAAGCCGGCGGGCAGATCGTTCAAAAACTCTGGCCGCCCCTCGGCACCACGGACTTCGGCCCCTATTTGGCGCAGATCAAGCGCGATGCCGACGCGGTCTTCGCCGTCATGGTTGCGGCGTCAGCGCTGAGGTTTCCCAAGCAGTACCAGGACGCGGGGCTGAAGGCGAGATTGCCGCTCATCGGAGGCGGAACGAGTTTTGATGAGTTTGTTTTTCCTTCGCTCGGCGACGAGGCGGTCGGCGCGATCACGCCGATGATTTACAGCGCCGCGATCGACACGCCGGTCAATAGGCGGTTTGTCAAAGAATTCCGGACGAAGTACAAAAAAGTTCCCGGATACTACGCCGAGGCGAGCTACACGGCGGCCCGGTGGATCAACGAGGCAGCCAAGGCCGTCGGCGGGAACGTCGAGGACAAGGAGAAATTCCTCGCCGCGCTCAGGAGAGTAGAGATTCCCGATGCGCCGCGCGGACCGATCAAGCTCGATGCTTATGCTAATCCGATCGAAACCGTCTATGTCCGCAAGGTTGAGAAGAAGGACGGCGAGCTGTGGAACACGGTAATCCAAACTTTTCCGGCGGTCTCTCAGTTTTGGAAGTATAAGCCGGAGGAGTTTTTAAAGCAGCCGGTATACGATCGGAACAACCCAGCGTGCAAATATTGCTAAAGTATGCTCGTCCAAAATCTCCCCTGGCCCCTCCCTTCGACTGCGCTGGGGCATGTTTTTTTAGAGAGGGGAATAGGCGGCAAACAAGATCAGGTCAACGCCGTAAAGTGAACGTAGCTGGATAAGTGAAGGTAGATGGATATAGTTAACCCCGTCCGGAAAAGAACAAAGTGAGCCTAATGGCCGAGCCGCCCCAACTTGCGTTGAGCCTCTCTAGTGTCTCGAAGGCGTTTGAAGGTCTTCACGCCGTGGACGGGGTAAGCCTTTCCGTCGCGGTGGGCGAACGCCGCGCGCTCATCGGGCCGAACGGCGCGGGAAAGACGACTTTGTTCAGTCTGATCAGCGGCGAGACTCATCCCACCGCAGGGCAGATCAGTCTCTTTGGCCGAAACGTGACGCGCTTGCCTCCGCACCGCCGTGCCGCGCTGGGGCTCGCCAGGACGTATCAGATCACCAACCTCTTCCCTCGTCTCACCGTGTCGGAAAACTGTCTTCTCGCGGTTCAGGCGTTAACACCCGCCAAGCTCCACCTGCACCGTGCGCTATCCCGTTACACGGATCATTTTGCGCGGGCACGTTCTGTGCTAGAGGCTGTCGGGCTTCAAGGAAAAGAAAACGAAGTTGTCCGTAACCTCTCTCACGGTGAGCAGCGCCAGCTCGAGATCGCGCTGTCGCTGGCCGGTAATCCCAGGCTACTCTTGCTGGATGAGCCCACTGCGGGGCTTTCTCCCGCTGAGTCTCACACCATGACGGCGTTGCTTAAAAAGCTGGACAATGCCATCACGCTGTTGGTCATCGAGCATGATATGGACGTCGCCTTCGAGCTGACCGATCGAATTACCGTGCTCCACTACGGTAAGGTTATCGCCGATGGCCTCAGTCACGAGGTCAAATCCAACCCGGTCGTGCAAGAGATCTATCTCGGCGCTGCTGTCCAATGATGTTAAGGATCACCGACATTCACACCTATTATGGAGATAGCCACATCCTCCAAGGAATCTCGCTCAACATGGAGAGGGGTCAGGTCGTAGCCATCCTCGGCAGAAACGGCATGGGAAAAACCACATTGATTCGTTCCATTATCGGCTTCACGCCGCCGCGGCGGGGCCAGGTATTCTTTAAAGAGCGCGATGTTACCGGATGGCCTTCGAACCGCGTAGTTAGCCTGGGCCTCGGGTTGGTGCCGCAGGGCCGTCGTGTCTTCCCGTCGCTCACCGTTGACGAGAATCTCGCGGTGGCCGCAAATATGAACGGCGGCTCATGGACGAGCGAGCGCGTGATGGATCTCTTCCCGCGTCTTCGTGAGCGCCGTGAGAACCGCGCAGGCAAGCTCTCGGGTGGCGAGCAGCAGATGCTGGCAATCGCCCGCGCGTTGATGACCAATCCCGAGCTTCTATTGATGGATGAGCCCACCGAAGGGTTAGCGCCGCTCTTGGTTCGCGAGGTCGGACGAGTCATCGAAAATCTCAAGTCTCGAGGGTTATCGATTCTGCTGGTCGAGCAGAACCTGCCGCTCGCACTCCGCGTGTCTGACCATGTTCATGTGCTCTCGCGCGGCCGTATCGTGCACTCTTCCGCGCCCCAGGAATTATGGGAAAATGAAGAGATCAAGAAGAGGTACCTGGGCTTGTAACCATTTTGAATAAAGAGCTCTTAGCCATGATTCGAAAATTCTTTTTGCGATTTCCCTCTCTCGCTCGCGGGCGAGGGTGAGGGCAAAATCCAAGCGGCACCACCCTCACCTTTATCCTCTCCCTCCAAAAGGAGGGCGAGGAGATTATCTTAGGAGGCTGCGAGGAATATGTGAGAGCCAAAAAGATTTTGGGATAGAAGTCATATGAAGCGCATCGGCATCATCGGAGTTGGGCTGCTTGGGAGCGCAGTCGCTTCGCGCCTGCTCAAGAGAAAGTTTACAGTCAAAGGCTATGATACGCGCCCCAAGCAAGTTAAGGCGCTTCAACCTCGGGGATTGATCATAACGCGGAGCATCGCTGAAGTCGCGGCCGATGCCGACGCCGTTTTTACGATCCTTCCTTCGCTTGAGAGCGTTGAGACAACGATCCTCGGCGCTGGCGGTTTGATCGAGACTTTGCCACCACGTGCCACTTTGATTCAGATGAGCACGATCTCTCCGGAGTTGACGCGTCGTCTTGCCAAGGCCTTGACGTCCAAGAAACTTGGGTTCCTTGACGCGCCCATGAGTGGCACGAGCGCTATGGTCGAGCGCGGCGACTGCGCAATCTTCGTTGCGGGCGATCGCAAACGCGCCGCTGCCTGTCGAGCAGTCTTCGACGCGATCGCAAAGAAGACTTTCTATTTAGGCGATGCCGGCATGGCGTCGCTCGCGAAGCTGGCCACAAACCTCCTGGTCGGGCTCAACACCGCGGCACTGGCGGAGGCGCTCGTGCTGGGCGCAAAAGGCGGTCTGGCACCGGCAGCGCTGGTGGAAATTCTTAAAGAGAGCGCCGGGGCGTCGAAGATGCTCGAAGTGCGCGGCCCCCTCATGGCAAGTCATCGCTTCAACGCGCAGATGAAAGTCGATTTGTTCTTAAAGGACTTTAAGCTCATGCTGGAGGAGGGGAGGCGCCTCGAGGTGCCGCTGCCCCTGACGAGCATCACGCAAGAGCTCGCTACGGCCACGGTCGTAGCCGGCCGAGGCGAAGAAGACCTGGCTGCCATTGTAACAACTCTTGAGCGGCTTGCTGGATTGAGACGGGATCGTTCATCGAAAAGAAAAGCCTGAAAGGAGGATTCGTATGCGCAAGGGATTGATCGCCATCACCGCTCTGACATTTGTCGTTGCAATCGGTATTGTCCGATCCGAGGCGCAGAAGGGGCCAATCAAGATCGGTTTCATGTCCTCGCTTACGGGGCCGCTTTCGCCAAACGGCAAGGACATGTTGAACAGTTTCGAGCTCTTCCTTGAAGAGCAAGGCGGAAAGCTAGCCGGGCGGGAGGTGAAGCTTATCACTGAAGACGATGCGGGAAACCCCGCCACCGGTCTCACCAAGCTTCGAGGAATGGCAGAAGGGCAAGAGATTCAAATCCTCGTTGGTCCTCTGTCGGCGGCTGTCGGCTATGCCATCCGTGACTACGTTGATACCAAAAAGCTCCCAGCGATTTTCCCAATCGTGTCCGGTGAAGACATCACTCAACGGAAACGGACGCCTTACATCGTCCGGACCGGATGGTCCAGTGCGCAACCGTCTCACCCGTTCGGAAAATGGGTCTATGACAACCTCAAGTACCGACGGATCGCCATAATCGGCTACGACTTCGCCTTCGGTTGGGAAGTGGCATCAGGATTTCACCGTACCTTTGAGGAGTCAGGGGGACAGGTCGTACAAAAACTCTGGCCGCCTCTATTCACTGCCGATTTTGGCCCATACATCGCTCAGCTCAAGCGTAACGTGGACGCTGTCTATGCGGTCTTCTCGGGGGCCGACGCGCTTCGCTTTGCCAAGCAGTACGAAGACGCCGGGCTCAAGGCACGGCTGCCGCTGATCGGGGGCGGCACGTTCACCGACGAGCACGTACTTCGAACGATGGGTGACGAAGTTCTGGGAGTCGTCACGGCGCTCCACTACTCCGCCGCGCTGAACAACCCAGTCAATCAGAAGTTCGTGCAGACTTACGAGGCGAAGGTCAAGCAGATCCCCTCATACTACTCTGAGGGGACCTATGTAGCAGGGCTTCAGCTGAAGCGCGCTTTCGAATCGATTGGAGGAGACGCCGAGAACACTGAGCGCTTGGTAGGAGCGCTTCGCAAGGTGGAGCTGACTGATACTCCTCGCGGCCCCATTCGCTTCGATGAGTATGGAAACCCGATTCAGAACATCTACGTGAGAAAGGTTGAGCGGGTCGGTGGGAAGCTTCAGAACAGCGTGATCTATACCTTTCCAAACGTCTCGCAGTTCTGGACGTACAAGCCGGACGAGTATCTGAAGAATCCGGTGTACTCCCGCGACTACCCTCCCTGCAAATACTGCTAAAGGTGGAAATGAATTGGAGATAAGGGGTTTATCGAGAAGGAGCCGAGCCATGCGCACCACCAACTCGATTCTTTCAGTTCTGATCGCTTTCGCCCTGATGTTTGGAGCAGGCGAGGCGCTTGCACAGGCACCGATCAAAATCGGGTTCATCTCTCCTATCACCGGCGCTATCGCCCAGGCGGGAAAGGACATGTATAACGGCTGCGAGCTTTACTGGGAAGAGACCGGCTGGCAGATCGCCGGCCGGAAGCTCGAGGTGATCCTCGAAGACAACGCGGGCGAGCCTGCGATCGCGATTACGAAGGCGCGGAAGCTGGTCGAAAGCGATAAGGTGCACATGCTGGCCGGGATCATCCTCTCCAATGTGGCGTACGCACTCGTGCCGTACATCGAGGCCCAGGAGATCCCGACGATCTACCCGATCAACTCCGCGGACGACCTCACCCAGCGCAAGCGCCCCAAGTGGCTGGTTCGAACGGGCTTCTCCGCGGGTGGCAATATGCATCCGTTCGGCGAGTATGCGGTCAAAGTTCTCGGCTATAAAAAAATCTCGATCATCTCGCTCGATTACGCCTTCGGATGGGAAATCGCGGGCGGCTTTCATAAGACCTTCGAAGATAATGGAGGTCAGATCATCCAGAAGCTCTGGGTGCCGCTGAACGTGCAGGACTACAGTCCATACCTCGGCCAGGTCAAGAAAGATGCCGACGCACTCTTCGTCTTGGCGCTGGGACGGTGGTCGCTGCTTTTCGCGAATGCGTACGCTACCAGCAGCCTCCGGGACCGCATGCCGGTGATCGCTGGCGGCACGCACACCGACGAGCATATCCTGCCCCAACTCGGCGATGAGACCATCGGCGTCATCAGTGCCCACCACTATTCCGCCGCCCTCGAGACACCGGCGAACCAGCGATTCCGCGCGGCGTTTGAAAAAAAGTTCAGCAGGCTGCCGTCGTTCTACTCCGAGAACTGCTATACCGGAGCGCGGGCAGTAAGCGAAGCGGTGAAAGCCATCGGCGGAAAGGTCGAGGATCGCGCAGCGCTCATGGCTGCCCTGAGGAAAGTCGAAATCAAGGACGCCCCGCGCGGCCCCATCAAGATGGACGCCTACGGTAACCCGACGCAGAATATCTACATCCGAAAAGTCGAGAAGGTGGGAGGCAAGCTCCAGAACACCGTGATCTACACCTATCCGGCGGTCAGCCAGTTCTGGAAGTACAACCCCGAAGAGTTCTTGAAGCAGCCGGTCTACGACAGGAACTTTCCGCCCTGCAAGTACTGCTAAATAGCGCGCGAGGTAAGGGTCGGTACGTCGAGTGAGCAACCAAAGGGACTATTTCCACTTGGGGTCGTCGGTCCAGCGACCCAGCTTAGCCAATGCGACATTTGCTGGCCCGCGATCTACCACCTGATCGACCCTGGGCTTCTCGTTTTCCTTCAGCAGGCCGATTTCCACCAACTTGTTGATCGTGACTTCCACCATCTCGGCGGGCATCCCGTCATTCACCGGCCAGACCTTCGCAGCGGCTAGTGCATCATAAGCCGGGCTCAGGACTTCCTTCGGATAGCCCGTGTGCTTGCTGGCCAGCTCGAGGGTGCGGTCCTTGTTGCGATACATGAAACGGTGGGCCTTGATGATGGCGGCGACAGCACGGCTGAGGAGCTCTGGCTCCTTTCGCAGAAACTCCTCGTTGGTGGTGAACGTCCCATACCAGTAGTTAGGCATGACTTCCCAGAGAGGAACCAGAGGATGGATGGACGCCTTCTTTGTCCGCGCCATATACGCTTGGTCGATGTGTAGGATGGCCGTGTCAATCCGGTTTTCCATGAGGGCGGCGATGTAGCCGGCGCTTGACACCGGGAGGTAATGCACGTCCTGCGAAGTGAGCCCGGCGCTATGGAGAACGGCCCGCGTCATTACCTCGCGGAATGCTCCAACGTCCTGGATGCCGAGGTTCTTGCCGCGAAGGTCGGTGGGTTTCCGGATGCTCTCCTGAGCTGCCATAACGACCGTGAGCTTGTGAGCGTAGCTGAAAATGCTTCGAATTTTAGCCCCGCGACTGATCACTGTGATCACCGGTTCACTGCTGGCCCCCACGAGATCCAAGCCCCCGGCGATACCACCGCGCAGCGACTGGAGACCGGATTCAAACGCCGTCAATTCGACATTGATACCTTCCTCATCAAAGTAGCCGAGGTCTTTCGCGAGGTAGACACCGACGTGCGGCAGGTTCGGCGGGGTGACCGGCATGCCAATGACAAGCTTCCTCTGGGGAGCCTGGGCCTTCGCAGTGCCAGGCGCCATTAGAGCGACGAGGACGACGAGCAGCGTGAGGGTAAAACGCGTTCGCATATTCAGCCTCCTGAATCAAATGTGGATAACGACCTTCAGTGCGTTGTCGGTGCGCTCGACATAGGTCCGAAACGCTTCGTGAGTCTGATCCAGTTTGAAGTGATGAGTGATGATAGGATCTGCCAAAATCTTTCCCGCGCTCATGAGCGCCAGCGAGCGCCCAGAGTTCATCCCGCCTTCGCCCCGCGCCGCATAGATCCGGACATTGCTTCGGACCGCGAGGTTCATGTCAATCTGCACCGGCCCCGTGTACCACGCCACCACGCCGATGCGGCCGCCGCGCTTGACGTTCTCGAGCGCCTCCTGCATAGAGGTCGGGCCGCCGGCGCACTCGAGGACCGAGTCGGCTCCTTTTCCGTGGGTAATCTCG
>Ga0081455_10004441_pt1 | contig 15739 bp, 13 predicted proteins | sample TabmetS3T2R1_FD_70207 | JGI IMG/M metagenome (GOLD analysis project Ga0081455, IMG submission 70207) | Tabebuia heterophylla rhizosphere microbial communities from the University of Puerto Rico - S3T2R1 | ecosystem: Host-associated > Plants > Roots > Rhizosphere ... | reverse complement strand
GAAATCCGACCCCGGCAACGCCGGCTGGCAGCGCAATCTGTCGGTGTCGTACAACAAGGTCGGCGATGTGCAGGTGGCGCAGGGCGACCTTGCGGGCGCGCTGAAGTTCTACCACGACGGCCTTGCCATCAGCGAGCGGCTGGCGAAATCCGACCCCGGCAACGCGGACTGGCAACGCAATCTGTCGGTGTCGTATAGCAAGCTCGCTTGGGCGCTGATGAAATTGGGAGAAAAGTCAGCCGCCCTCGATGCGCTGCGACAAGGTCGATCAATCGCGGTGGGTCTGACGACGCTATCGCCGGATCACGCCCGATGGAGCCACGACCTCGAGTGGTTCGATCATCACATCAAAGAGCTATCTCAGTGAGCAAGCTGGCTTCCTGGGAGGTCCGCTCCGGGGTCAGAAGCGGCAGTCCTCACTACCCTACCCTACGTCACTACACCTCCGGAAGCAGACGACGGCCGGATGAACCGCAAGGTCGGCTACGGGCCAATAAGCGACATCGTGTCCCACACACTCGATCACCTCGTCGGCGCGCGCGAGAAGAGCAGTCGGCACGGTCAGTCCACGTGCCTTCACCTCATGGGCCGCGCAATCGAAGTCGACCGAATCTCAAGATGCGCTTCACGTGTGCGAACCGCATCTCGATCTTCTTGCGCTCGCGCTTTGATTGCTCGAAGAACTCCGTCCCCCGGCCAAGGAACGCGCAATATCGCGAGCGGCTCGGTGCTGATCGCGTGGAACCTTGCCAAACGGAACCTTCGGACAGCACTGCGCTCTGAGTTCGCAACCGTCACGGTCGTGCATTCTTGCCAGATCGAGAAGTGTGGTGTGCCGATCTGGTTTTTTTCTCTGTGTGAAGTGCTTCACCATCGGACGAGATTGTCCGTGGCACACTCCGAAGCGCGCTCGCGGTTAGCATTGGGCTGCTTCGAAGGCCGCAATAGGCCGATAAGCACTAGAACAGCTAAAGTGCATCCATTGAGGACGGCCGGGCGATGCGGCTAGCTGGTTAAGGGCCCGCCCTTGCCGCCCCTTGGCTGCGTTTCGAGTTTTTGGTAACGTCATGCCCACGACCCAGACAGCAAGAGGCGTGACAAGTCTCGTAATAAGAGCTTCACAGGTCGCTGCCTCGATTCGGGCCTGTTCAAGATCACAAATTCCATGAGGTCGGGTCATGGACACGCAGGACGCGGGTAGAATAGTTGGGTCAAAGCCGCAAACTCTACCAAGATCGAAACTTCCGCATCCGGGACCGACGGTCTTCATCGTCAGCGACGTGCGCCTGCTATGTGACGGGCTCGTCCTGTCGCTTTCGCAGCAGCCTTCGCTCGCCGTCGTGGGCTCGGCAGATCTGACGATATCACCGACCCATATCGCCGCGGCTCGTCCCGATGTGGTGCTGCTCGACGTCGGGACGCCGGGTGGGCTCGACATGCTGCTCGCCTTTCGCCAAGCCCTGCCCGATCTGAAGATCGTCGCCATTGCGGTCGCCGACGTCGAGCAGGAGGTCGTCGCCTGTGCCGAAGCGAGGGTATCGGGATTCGTCTCCCGGAACGGCACGATTCAAGATTTGGTGACGGCGATACAGTGCGCCGTGCGCAACGAGCTCGTTTGTTCGCGGCGCATCGCCGCACTGCTGTTCAGCCGTGTCGCCGCCATCGGCGCCGACCGAAACCATGGCCGAGATAACAACGCGCTGACGCGGCGCGAGCACGAGATCGTCTCTCTGATGACGCAAGGTCTTTCCAACAAGGAGATCGCGCGCCAGCTATGCGTCCAGACCGCAACGGTCAAAAATCATATTCATAGCATCCTCGGCAAGTTGCAGGTGCGGCGCCGCGGCGAGGTGGCCGCACGCATCCGGGGAAGCGTTTTGCTACGCCGCGGCGCCCCGTCTCAGCAAGATCGTCACATGCTTGGATCTTCGCACGACCCGGTTCCACGACTGGACTAGATCCAAAGAACTAGAGCTTCCGATCTCCCCGCCATACCTCGAACGGTCGCGCTTGAGCTTCTGCGAATGAGCCGTGAACGATGCACGGCGCCGAACATGTTCGGCGGAGTGCCGAGCAAGATCTGCATCTTCAAGCAGATCTTCATTGGATCGATCGGTTCAGTCGCGCCGACGCGGTGCGTGACATACTCTCTAGCGCGAAGAGGGATCCCTTGAAGCGAATTCGTGTCCTCCTGGCGAAAATGCCCGCATTGATGCTCGACATCATCCACCACGTCGTCGCAGCGGAGCCTGACATGGCGGTCGTCAGCGTGGTCGACGACGGCGATCTGCCGGCCGCGGTGCGGCGCTCGCGCGCCGACGTGCTGGTGGTCGGGCAGGACGCGCAGGCCGAGCGCGATTCTTATCTCCCGTTATTGCTCCGTCAGCCCCACGTCAAAGTGCTGGCCATCGCCGACAACGGTAGGAGCGGATCGCTGTATGAGCTGCGACCGCGGCGCGTCTCCCTCGGGAAGATCTCGGCTCGCACCTTAACGCAGGCGATTCGAGGAGGAACCCAACCGACCTCCAAGACAGGGGGGCCGAGAAGAAGATCGGCGGAGGTTCATTGATGGCCGACGCACCGGACCTGGACAAGCTGAAAGCGGATCTCAAGAAGCTGCAGGACGATATCGCGGCCCTGAGCAAGCAGGCGGCCGCAGCGCAGGCGGCGGTCAGGACCGCCGAAGCCGAGCTCGCCGAAATCGCCAAAACGGCAGATGTCTACGACCCATTCGGCCCAAAGATGCAGGACGAGCTGGACGACGACAAGACGGTGATCGCCAAGAAGCGCCCGATTGCCGAATTGGAGGTCAAAGATCTCAGGGAGAAGCTCGACAAGAGGGCCGAAAAATTCGGTGAAGATCTGAAGAAGGACGGCGACGCCGCTGCGGCTGCAGCGAATAACGTAAAGCAGGCGGCCACGGAAGCCGATCAAGCGGTGAAAGACACGCGGGACAAGCAAGCCGCCTTTGCTTCGCTCAAGGACCAGCCGAAAGCTACAGCTGCCAAGCTCAAGGAGCTCAAAGGGCTGCTCAACGAGGTCGCCAAGGCCGAGGCACAGGACGACTCGGTTGGGATGTATTTCAACGTCGTCGAGGCCACAGCTTTGGCCGACGGCATCACCATCCCAACACCTAAAGACTACAGGATGCGGATCGTTGACGCCCTGGCCGATATCGAAAAGGGCAAAGAGACCGCCGCGAAGAAGAAGGCGGATTTCGACAAGGCTAACGCCGCTGCGGCCGATGCGCGGAAAAAACATCAGGCGGCTCTCGCTTCGCGTCGACCCGATCTGTTGAAGGCCCTGCGCGAGGTGAAACCAGACCCATAGAAGCGGGGCGGTTTATGGAGCAACCGCGTGGTTGCTGAGGACGCAAGTGCTCGGGCGCGAACCCGAGAAGCGAGCGAATAGGAGCTGACATGCCCGCAACTCTTCTCCAGCCAGGGGTGTACATCGAAGAGATCACAAGCGGGGTGCGCACGATCACCGGTGTGGCAACATCGATCGCGCTGCTTATCGGCTGGGCGCCGCGCGGTCCCGTCACCCGGGCACTGCGCCTGACGAGCTTCGCCGATTACGAGCGCGCCTATGGCGGCCTCCATCACCATTCACTGCTCGGCTACAGCGTCAAGCAGTTCTTCGACAACGGCGGCTCCGACGCGTACGTCATCCGCATCGCCTCCACCGACGCTACTGATCCCGCCAAGACCGCCAGCTGCGACCTCGACGATCTCCACATACCCGCGAGCTCGCCGGGCAAGTGGGCAGAGGACTTCAGCGTGCGACTGACCCAACGCGCCGACGCGACGTCACGCTTCCGCATCGAGGTGCTCGAAACCGCCAGCGGCGTCGTTGTAGAGTCGTTCGAGAATCTGTCGATGGATTCTGCCGATCCGCGCTTTGCTCCAGCGATGATCAATCGCCGCTCAACGTTCATGGACGACTTGACGGCGAGTTCCACCACTACGCCTGGCGATGACACCAAGCCGTTCAGCGATGGCGAAGACGGCAAGGTCATCGGCCCCGCCGACGCCGACGATGAGTTCCGTACTGCCATGCTGGCACTTTTCGACGACGGCGCGATCGCCGATCGCATCGACCTGTTCAATCTCGTCTGCGTACCCGGTTTGACCGACGCAACGAAGGTCGGCGAGCTGCAAAAGAAGTGTCGTGATCGGCGCGCGTTCCTGATCGTCGACAGCATCGAAGACGAAACGGTCGGCAACATGCCGGGCGATCTCGCGGGCCTCACCGGAGCCGACGCCCTCAACTCGGCGATCTACTATCCCTGGGTGAAGGCGCCCGATCCGCTGCAGAACGGAGCGCTGCGGAATTTTCCGCCCTGCGGATTCGTCGCCGGCATCTACGCCCGCACCGACGCCACGCGCGGCGTGTGGAAGGCCCCGGCCGGCAGTGAGGCGAGCCTCACCGGCGCGTCCGGACTCGCCCTCCCGATGAGCGATGCGGAAAACGGGCAGCTGAACCCGCTCGGCATCAACTGCCTGCGGACTCTGCCGGTGTTCGGCAACGTGGTGTGGGGTGCGCGCACGCTGCACGGCGACAATAGCCGCGCCTCGGAATGGAAATACGTGCCGGTGCGGCGCATGGCCCTGTTCCTGGAGGAAACGCTCTTTCGCGCCACGCAATGGGTTGTGTTCGAGCCCAACGCCCCGCCTTTGTGGGCGCAGATCCGGCTCAACATCGGGGCATTCCTACAGGACCTGTTCCGGCAAGGCGCGTTCCAGGGACGCACGCCGCGCGAAGCCTACTTCGTCAAATGCGACCAAGAGACCACCACCCAGTCGGACATTAATCTCGGTATCGTCAACATCCTGGTCGGCTTTGCGCCGCTCAAGCCCGCCGAGTTCGTCGTCATAACGATCCAGCAGATGGCCGGCGAGATCGCCACCTAAAAAGAGCGCCCGCGAGGAGCAAACCATGGCCCAGTTCTCCGTCAACCCACAGCGCTTCGACCCGTACAAGAACTTCAAGTTCCGGGTAAAGTGGGACGGCCGCTACGTAGCCGGCATCAGCAAGGTGTCGGCGCTCAAGGTCACTAGAGAAGTGGTCGAGCACCGCGAAGGCGGCGATCCGTCGACCAGCCGCAAGTCGCCCGGCCGCAACAAGTTCGAGCCGATCACGCTGGAACGTGGCGTCACCCACGACCTTGAGTTCGAACGATGGGCCAAAAGAGTATGGAATTTCGGCGCTGGCCTCGGAGCCGAGGTTTCCCTCAGGAATTTTCGCAAGGACATCATCATCGAGTTCTATAACGAAGCCGGACAACTGGCGATTGCCTACAACGTGTTCCGCTGCTGGGTATCGGAGTTTCAGTCGCTGCCCGACCTCGATGCTAACGCCAATGCGGTGGCGATCCAGAACATCAAGCTCGAGAACGAGGGCTGGGAGCGCGACCTCGCCGTCACCGAGCCAACCGAGCCGTCCTTTACCGAGCCCCCGTAATCGGCCATGAGCAAGCCCAACGCCGATATGCTGCTTTTCGCCTGGGAGTGTGGACGCAATCGCCACCCGCTCGATCGCGCGCTACTGCTTTATTCCATTGCCGCGCCCGGGGGCGACCCGGAGGATCTGGCCGACCGGCATTTGGGGCAACGCAACGCGGCCCTGCTCCGGCTGCGTGAATCGATGTTCGGCGATGTCTTGAGCTCCTGTGTCGATTGCCCCCACTGCGACGAGCGACTCGAATTCGGCGTGAGCGCTGCGGCGCTCCGCTCGCAACCGGCCGCGGACACCGCGCACGTTGAGGTGGACGGGCTTCGTTTCCGGCTACCGACGACGCGTGACCTCGCGCAAATTACGGGCGAAGGCGACGCGGAAATCGCAGCGCAAAGACTCGCGCTTTCACTCGTTGAAGCGAATCAAGCCGCGAATAAGGACGCTGTTGCTGTACTCATCCCTAGGATGGCAGCTGCATTGGAGCAAGCCGATCCTCGCATCGATTGTGCATTGGACCTCAACTGCCCTGCATGCGGACAGGCGTGGACCGCTTCCTTCGATATCGCCGGTTTTCTGTGGGAGGAGATCGACGCACGCGCGCGGCGCCTGCTCGACGAAGTACATGTTCTCGCCCGCACCTATGGTTGGCCGGAGCGCGAGATTTTGAGCCTTAGCGAAACGCGCCGTGCGGCCTACCTCGAAAGGGCAATGGCATGAGCGGCTTGCTGCACAGGCTGGCGAACCAAGCCATGGGCACAGGGGAGACGAAGGTGCATGCGGCAGCGCGCAGCCGGTACAGCGAGCCTCTGACAGGAATGGCGACCGACCAAGCTAGTCCCGATTGGATTCAGGATCGACCGCCGCGTTCGGATTGGGGACCCGCCTCCGTCCCCGGTAATGCCACTGCCGTCAGCATCGAAGATCATGGAGACGGAGCCCCGTTCAACGCGACGCCGCGCGGCCAAATCACCCTTGCGGACACCGCAGAGCCGCCGACCCCGCTCGTACCGGCGCGCATTCCGACCGATGAAGCGCCTGGTCCGCGTGTGCCGCGGCAACTTGTCGAGCATCCAGGACGCGTCCGAACCCAGCCAGCCATGGCGCTACGGCCAAACGCTGCCCTCGACCATCCTTTGTCCAGCACGCGCAATACCGAACCGAACGAAGTCCACGTTCACATCGGACGCATCGAGGTCACCGCCGTACCGCAACCCGCGCCGCCCAAACGCCGCGCGCCCGCGCCTGTCCGCGGGTCCATGTCGCTCACCGATTACCTTGCGCAGCGGCAACGGAGGGCGCCATGAGCACTCCACTGGCGATTGCAGGCGTCAGTACCGTGCTGCGCGACCTTCTCAATGACGGCTTCGTCAATCACGACGTCAGTGGTGTCATCGGGACCACGGTGAGCGTTACGACTTTGCCGCCGGATAAGGTCGCAAAAGATTCCGCCGGCACAGAGGTGACCCAACTCAATCTGTTCCTGCGGCACGTCACGCCTAACGCCGGTTGGCGCAACGAAGGTTTGCCGTCGGCCGACGGCTCCGGCCGCACCCGACTGACCAACGCACCGCTCGCAATCGACCTCCACTACCTGATCTCTGCCTACGGCGCGGCGGAACTTCACGCGGAGATCCTGCTCGGCTACGCGATGCAGCTGCTTCATGAAAACCCGGTGATCACGCGTGATGCCATTCGCAAGGCATTGCAGCCCTCCCCGAACGTGGGCATCACGCTGCCGCTCGCGTTGCGCGCGCTCGCCGATTCCGGCCTGCAGGACCAGGTCGAACGGCTGCGCATCACGCCCGAATATCTCAACCCCGAACAGATGTCGAATTTCTGGACCGCGACGAATACGCATTTCCGGCCGAGCGCCGCATACCAGATATCGGTGGTCTTGATCCAACGCGTCGACCCGACGCCCTTGCCCTTGCCGGTGCTTACGCGCGAGATTTTCGTACGGCCGGATCTACTGCCGCCGGTGCCCACTATGGACGCGGTCGTCCCGGACGCAGGCCAACCCGTGGCGCAACTGGGCACGACGATCGATCTCAGCGGGCATCACCTCGACGGCACAGGCCGCGAAGTCGTCCTGGTCAATGACCGCTTTAAGATCGACGAGACGTTGCCCGCTTTGCCTGACGGCGGCGATTCGTTAATCAAGTTCTCGATTCCCATCCCGCGGGCCGCGGATTTCCCCGTTGGTGTTTATCGCGTGTTCGCACGCGTGCAGCGCAGCGGAGAGCCGGCAAAGCGCGAGTCCAACCAGCTCGCGATGACGCTGGCGCCGCAGATCACCGGCCTGCCACCGCCCTCACCTGTCGTACGCGACGGCGCCGGCACGGCGAATTTCACGATTAACTTTCATCCCGCGCTGCGCGTCGGGCAAACCGTCAGGCTCGTGCTCGGTCAGCGGGAATTCGCGCCGCAACCCTTCACGCCGCCGGCCACGACATTGACCTTCGTCATTCCCAAGGCGCCGGTCGGCAACCACCTCGCGCGGCTGCGCGTCGACGGCATCGACAGCCCGATCATCGACCGGACCGCCACACCGCCGATGTTTCTCAATCAGCGGATCGAGATTACATGAACGCGTTGCCGCAACTCGATTGGACTGAGGCGAACCAGCGCTATCTGGCCGCCGAGTTCGCGCGATTGAAGGCACGGCTCTCGGGTACCGATGTGCAGGCCATGCGCGAAAGCCTGTGCGAAGCGCAGGCCGCCCTGCCCCAATCCGCGGCCATCGATCAATTGGCCGAGATATTCGGCTTGAGCCCTTTCGAGCGCGATCTGTTGCTGCTGTGCGCCGGCGTCGAGATGGATGCCGAGCTCGCGGCGCGCTGCGCCCGCCTTGGGCCTGCAAACCGGCCGTTCGCCACCTTCGGCCTGGCGCTTGGCGCGTTGGCGGATCCGCATTGGAGCGCGCTTACGCCGGTGCGCCCGCTGCGCCTGTGGAGATTGCTGGAGCTCAAGGACGAGCAGGCGTTGGCCAGCAGCCGCTTGAGCATCGACGAGCGCGTGCTGCACTACCTGGCCGGCGTAAATTATCTCGATCCGCGCCTGCGTCCGCTGTTGCGCGCGTATGCCACACCTGCCGCGATGGCGCCCAGCCATGCGCGCGTCGTCGACGCGGTGGTCCAAGCACTGGAAGAGCGCGAAGGCAGGCCACCGGTGGTGCAGTTCGCGGGCGACGATGATGCGGGCCAGAAGGACGCCGCCTGCGTGGTCGCCTCCCGCCTCGGTTTGCAGCTCCATATGCTACGCGCGGCGGAGATTCCAACCGGGGCCCATGAGCTCGAGGCGTTGTCGCTGCTGTGGCATCGCGAGGCCGCGCTGCTCGGCAGCGCGCTGCTCATCGAAACGGGCGATACGGCCGCCGCGACGGGCGCGCGACTTGCCGACCAGACTGACGGCCTAGTCTTCATCGCCGCACGCGAGCCTGCGCCGATCGAACGTCCCACGCTGCGGTTCACACTCGAGAAACCCGGCGCGGCCGAACAGAAGCAGCTCTGGGCGCAAGCCCTTGGTGCAGACGCGGCTCGGCTGAACGGCGCGCTCGACGCCGTCGCCACGCAATTCCGTCTGAGCGCGCAGACGATTCTGCGCACCGGCGAGACGTTGCGGGCGACGCTCGATTCTGCGGCTGCGCCCGACGTCGCGCTCTGGCGGGCGTGCCGCACCTCGGTACGCAGTCGCCTTGACGATCTCGCCCAACGCGTGGAGCCGTACGCGAAGTGGGATGACTTGGTTTTGCCTGATCCGCAGAAATCGGTCTTGCGGCAGATCGCCGTCCACGTGAGGCACCGTCTTGCGGTCTATGAGGCCTGGGGCTTCGCCGGCAAAGGCGCGCGCGGCCTCGGTATCAGTGCGCTCTTCGCGGGCGAAAGCGGCACCGGCAAGACCATGGCGGCCGAAGTGCTCGCCAACGAGCTGCATCTCGATCTCTATTGCATCGACCTGGCTTCGACCGTCAGCAAGTATATCGGCGAAACCGAGAAGAACCTGCGGCGCATGTTCGACGCCGCCGAGGACAGCGGCGCGATCCTCCTCTTCGACGAAGCCGATGCGCTGTTCGGCAAGCGCAGCGAGGTGAAGGACAGCCACGACCGCTACGCCAACATCGAGGTGAGCTATCTGCTGCAGCGCATGGAAGCGTATCGCGGCTTGGCCGTCCTCACGACGAATCTGAAACCCGCGCTCGATCCCGCTTTTCGAAGGCGGCTGCGGTTTGTCGTCGAGTTTCCGTTCCCGGACCAGCAGCAGCGCGAACAGATCTGGCGCGACATTTTCCCGGCGGCAACGCCGCTCTATCAGATCGATCACGCCAAGCTGGCGCGGCTCAATGTCGCCGGCGGCCACATCCGCAACATCGCAATGAACGCCGCCTTCCTGGCCGCCGAAGAATGCCGCGCGGTCGCAATGCCGCACCTGTTGCAGGCCGCCCACAGCGAAGCCACCAAGCGCGAACGGGCGCTCTCCGACATGGAAACGAGGGGGTGGGTATGACGCGCGTCGTCGTGCACATCGATCGGCTGGTTCTCACGGGCTTCGGCAACGAAGACGCGCACGCCGTCGGCGGCGGAATGCGGGGCGAACTCGCGCGACTGCTGACCGACTCGGCGGCAGGCGAGCGACTGGCGTCGCTCGGTAACGTGTCGCGCCTTGACGCCGGGACGATCAGTTTGGCGCAAGGCGTCAGGGCGCAACGGCTCGGAATCTCCGCCGGCCGCGCGATCGCCGGGGGGTTATCGCGATGACCACAGCCGCACCCTTGCAGAAGATCGCGGTCAAGTCGCCGCCGGTTGCAACCGCGAAAGCGCTGCAAATCGAGGGCGCGAGCCTGCTCCTGCAGCGCAAGTGCGCGTGCGGACGAGGGACGTCCAGCATCGGCGGCGAATGCGAAGAATGCAGCAAGAAGAAGATCACGGGATTGCAAACAAAACTGCGGGTCAACGAGCCAGGCGACGTGTACGAGCAGGAGGCGGATCGCGTCGCCCATGACGTGTTGGCGAAGTCCGCGCGCCCGGGCCTCATCAGCGCGTCGCCGCGCATCCAGCGTCTCGCAGGACATTCTAAGGGGCAGCTTGCCGCTGCGCCTTCGAGCGTCGACAGTGTCCTCGCAAGCCCCGGCCGCCCGCTCGACCCAGCGCTGCGGCAAGACATGGAGGAACGATTTGGGTGTGACTTTGCTAAGGTCCGAATTCATTCGGGCGCCGCTGCCGACCGATCTGCAGATGATGTTAACTCCAATGCGTACACGGTTGAGCATCACATCGTCTTCGGGGCTGGTCGATATGCACCAGCCAGCCTCGAAGGGCGTCGATTGCTCGCGCACGAGCTGACGCACGTGCTGCAGCAGACGGGCGCGGTAAGGCAGCCCGAAGCATACGACCGAGCTGGGATACCCAAGAGCGCGACGGGCACGCTTCGAACTAGCGCCATACTGGCGTCGCAATCGGCCGGGCCCAGCTTCTTGCAAAGAGAAGAAAAGCAAGCCGTCCGCGTGTCCATGCATCCGGAAGAAACCGGACGTTTCTCCGGTTCGTTCGAGCTTCCGGGCGGTGGCCTCCTGCACTACACCGTTGAACTTCACAACGTTCCCGCGTTGCTGCTCGACCAAAGCAATCGACCTAAGCTCGAACTCGAGTGTCAGTTTGGCATCCGCGCAGCTTTGCAGGAACAACTCAAGTCCGGGCCGCCTCCCAGCGGTGGTCCAGCTTTGCAGATCAGCATTGATGCAGGCTATTCGAAGGCGCTCAACGCGAAACATGTCGAGCGTATGGTGCGCAGAGCCGCCCGTGCCGAGTTGAAACGCGTGATCGCTCAAGCGCAAAAGGCGAACCCCGCGTCTCCCCCTCTCGCCAAATCGGCGCCGGTTCTGGTCGAACTGGCGAGCGAAGCAGCAGCAACGTTTTCGCCGGCCCTAGAAGGCGTGAAGACGCTCGCTGCCGGTGGCGAAATCTCTGCCGAGGAAGCGCCGAAAGAAGCTGAGCTTGTTGCCGCGATTGAAATGGCCACGAAGTCCGTTGCCGGTAAGGTAAACGATATTGAATTGGCCGAAAGGGCATACAAGGCGACCCTCAGCTTCACTCTCAGCGATCCAACACTGCTCAAGCGCGCATCCGAAGCCGTCAGGGAGGTCGCCGGTCCAGGCGCTATGGTCGAGTACCTCGCGCTTGTCGAGCAACGTCTCACCGCGCCGCAGCCCGATCCGTTTGAAGTGCTACGTGTAAAGCGCCGCGGACCGTACGGCACCTATGTCGGGTCGGGCCTCTACGAGGTCATGTCTGGACCGTTGGGATGGCTGGTCGCTTTCGCAGAAAACGTAAAGGCATTTCTACATGGCCTTTACCTGGGCGTTTCGGAATCGGTGAGCGAAGAGGCGGCCGCGCAGTTCGGCAAACGCCTGGGCGGTAGCGTCGTTCTCAATCTATTGTTTCCGGTTCCTTTCCTGGCAGGCACGGCCGCTGGTTTGTGGGAGATGGTCAAAGGTTTCGCAGAGACGATCAGCAACATCAAAGAGGTCGTCGAAGCGATTCTCGAGTTGATCGGCACCATGTTCACGCCCGCAGGCTATGTTCTCGCAAAGGCGATGGGCAGAGGCATGGGTGTCGAGTACGGAAAGACCATTGTAGACATGTCGCAGATGAATCTTGTGAGGTTCGCTTACCACCTCGGCAAGCTCATCGGGCCGACAATCTTACTCATCGTGCTTTCGTTGCTTGGTGTTCCTCAGGCTGCGGCCGCCGCAGTCAGCGCTCGCCTGGCAGAAATAATTGGACCGGTCGCAAAGCGGTTTCCACGCTTAGCGCGCCTCATGGGCAAGGTCACAAAGAAGGGAGTGCAAGCCGAAGCTAAACCCGAAGCAGTGCTGGCGACGGAACGGCGCGCCTTGCACGAGGCGAAGCCGCTGGAACTGCCGGAAGCCGCAAAATATAAAAGGGCTGCCGAGGATGCGGCGAAATTCGTCGAAAAGCATCCTGAAAAGATCTTCCAGGACGCGTCCGGATATCGTCATGCGCCAGTCGAAGGTGGTCATCAGATCGTTCAGGTCCCCGACCCCGTGGAGGGAATTGCATGTGAATGGCAATCGCCGACGCCGCACATTCGTGTACCCTGCCCACCGCGGATGAGGGAAACGATCGAGGAGTTCAAGAAGCGCGGCGGAGTCATCAAGGGAGAGGGCCACAAGCTCGACCCCAAAGATATGCCCAAGTCACCGTCTCATGTCACGGAAGTAGGCGAACCGGGGTTACCCGAGGGCTTCGAAGACATGCCTCACGGCGAGACCAGAACGAGGAAGCAAACCGGAATCAGCCTAGAGGAAGACCACCACATTGCGACTCGGTATATCAAAAAGAATAGAGAAATTTTTAAGAAGGCCGGTTTGTCAATAGATGACGATTTGAATCTGATTAAGGACTTCCCTGAGCATGGACAGTTACGAGGGTGGTACGACTGGAAGAAGCGACACTACAGTTTCGAAATGAAAGGACATCATAAGGAGTACAACAAATGGGTAACCAGACTCCTGGAACAAGCTACTACACCGGACGGCCTGCCACCCGATCAGTATCTTGATCGCATTACCAAGCTCACCCAAAACCTAAACGCCGCCATTCGAAAGTATCCCGAGGTCCTATCTCATGGACCCGACATATTGCCCTTGTCGGAGCATTTGAAGATTCGTTGGGATTAATCCGAGAGCACAGACGCATTGAGCCAGCAGCACACTGAAGTAAGCGCGATGCAAAAGAAGTGAGCCGAATGTATCATCAGCATGCCATCAAAAAACCCAAACTTTCTCTGCACGCGAGGTTCCAGGTCGGCACGCCTAGTGACGTCGATGAGCAGGAAGCAGAGCGCGTCGCCGAGCAGGTGCTGGCCGAGACCGGGCCCGAGGTCGGCAGCACGCTGCTCATCTGCCGTTTCTCGGGTCAATCGGGTGCCCAGACGGATGCGTCACCAGCCAGCTGTGGACACGCCGAATCCGGTCTTGGCGAGGACGCGCCCTATGTCAGTGGCGAAAAGACTGCGCCGGCAGGAAAGCGATCCTCGAACGCATCCGCACGCTGGAGGCCACGCAGGGAACAGCGACGGTCGTACCCACCTTCCCGCATGGCATGCGTCAGAAGCCGGAAGACTTTACATTCTAGGGCCAAGCACACATGAGCCTTACCAGTTCACCCAGACTCATCAAAGGCGGCCTCGTGATATTGGCGCCGGGCGGCGGCGCGGTGCGACGCGTCATCACGCTGCAGTACAATCCCGACACGCTGACGCGCAGCTACCAGGTGCAGGGCGTCGGCGGCGACGGCGGCGGCGAGCGCGCGCAGCCGTTCCGTCTAAAGGGTCCCGCGATCGAGTCGATCAAGCTCGAAGCCGAGATCGATGCCACCGACCAGCTCGAATTCCCCGACAACAACGCCAACGCGGTGGCGTTCGGCATCGCGCCGCAGCTCGCCACCCTCGAAGCGCTGGTGCATCCGAGCGTCGACGAGTTGATGGCGGTGGCGGCGCAAAGCGCCAACGGCACGCTCGAGATCCTGCCGCCGGAAGCGCCGCTGGTGCTGTTCATCTGGAGCCGCAGCCAGGTCGTGCCGGTGCGCGTGACCGAGTTCTCGATCACCGAAGAGGCCTTCGATCCCAATCTCAACCCCATTCGCGCCAAGGTGTCGCTCGGCCTGCGGGTGATGAGCACCGACGACCTCGGCTTCACGCACAGGGGCGGCACGATCTTCATCAGCTATCTGCGCGCGCGCGAAGCGCTTGCCGCAAAAGCCGGCAGCGCGACCTTGGCGTCGCTCGGCATCACCAACCTGCCGTGATGGAGAACACGCCATGGCCACCGATCCCGTTCAATTGCTCGTCCAGGCCGGCGCAATTCCCGCCAATCCGTTCGCGCCGAACAGCCGCTATCACACAGTGAGGATCGACCGCTTCGCACGTGGCCCGGGCGATCCCGGCGTGGCCTACGTGCTGCGCCGCTTCATTCCGCAAATGCGCGACATCGCCGTCGCCGCCGAGCACATCGTGTCGAGCGGCGAGCGGCCCGACTTGCTGGCGGCGCAGACGCTGGGCGATCCGGAGCTCTATTGGCGTATCGCCGATGCCAGTGCGGTGACCGACCCGTTCGAGCTCACCGATACGCTCGGCGCACGCGTCGGCATTCCGCGCCCGCCCGGCCTTTAGGCAAACGTCATGATGCAAGGCGGCATTCAGCTCTCGCTCTATATCGGCCCGGTGCCGGTGCCGGCGCCGCGCGAGATGGTGGACGCACTGGTGCATGCCCAGGTGACGAATGGTTCGGGCGACACCCAGAGCGGCTTCGAGCTGACCTTCGAGCTGCCCGCGCGCTCGCCGCTGCGCACGTTGTTCCTGCTCACTAGCAGCGGCGGCATTCCTCTCATGCGCGTCGTGCTCGTCGTCACCATCAACGGCATCGCCGAATACCTGATCGACGGGATGGCGACCAACGTCGAAATGCAGCCGGGCGAAGGCGGGGTCGGCAAGCTCGTCGTTCAGGGCAAGGATCTCTCGGCGCTGATGGACATCATCGAGATACCCGGCCTCCCGTTTCCAGCCATGCCGCCTTCGGCCCGGGTGCTGTTGATACTGGCGAAATACGCCGTGCTCGGCGTCATCCCGATGGTGATCCCGAGCCTCGCAGACATCCCGCCGCTGCCCATCCAGCAGATACCGGCGCAGCGCGGCAGCGACTATGCCTACCTGAAGGAATTGGCAGAGCGCGTCGGCTACGTGTTTTACCTCGAGCCGGGTCCTTCGCCCGGCACGTCCAAAGCCTATTGGGGGCCGGAAATCCGGGTCGGCGCGCCACAGCCGGCGCTCACCGCCAACATGGACGCGCAGACCAATGTCGAGCAGCTATCCTTCAACTTCGACAAGGAGAAGAAGAAAATGCCGATCGTCTTCTTTCAGGAGGCGGTTAGCAAGGCGCCGATCCCGGTGCTGATACCCGACATCACGCCGCTCAACCCGCCGCTGGGTGTCGTTCCGCCGCTGCCGCCCAATATCGTCAAGCTGAAGGACACCGCGCATATGTCCGCGCCCGACGCGCTGATGACGGGCCTTGCCTATGCCGGCAAGAACAGCGACTCCGTATTCGGCAACGGCAAGCTCGATGTCGCCAAATATGGCCGGCTCCTGAAATCGCGTCAGCTCGTCGGCGTGCGCGGAGCGGGACTGCCTTTCAACGGGCTCTACTATGTCCAGAGCGTCACGCACGAGATCGAGCGTGGCTCCTACAAGCAGAGCTTCTCGCTTG
>Ga0081455_10004440_pt1 | contig 15742 bp, 14 predicted proteins | sample TabmetS3T2R1_FD_70207 | JGI IMG/M metagenome (GOLD analysis project Ga0081455, IMG submission 70207) | Tabebuia heterophylla rhizosphere microbial communities from the University of Puerto Rico - S3T2R1 | ecosystem: Host-associated > Plants > Roots > Rhizosphere ... | reverse complement strand
TCGCATCGAGTTTTTCGGCGAGGACGGCACACTGATCCTGCATAACCCGGGCGCGGACTACATGCGCGGTTTTGAGCTGTGGCACGCCGGGCGCGACGCCCCTCTGGTCCGGGTCGCGACCGACGATCCTGTCGACGCGAAATATCCCGATGGACGCATCGCGCCCGTATCCCGGCTGGCGAAAATATTTTTCGACGCCATCGAAGGCGGCGGCACCGCCACCCCGGGCTTTGCCGAAGGCTATCGCGTGCAGCAATTCATCGATGCGGCACGACGATCGCATCAGCACGGCAGGTGGATCGATGTCGCGCGCGAAACTGCGAAAGAGGAGATGCGAGTGTGAGCCGCATCCTCGTTACCGGCGGCAGCGGCTTCATAGGCTCGGGACTAGTGAAAGCGCTGGTCAAGAGAGGCCACCGTGTGCGCGTCCTGGATGACAATTCGCGCGGAAAAGCGAGCCGGCTCGCAGACGTCGCCGATGATATCGAGTTCATCGCCGGCGATATTCGCGATTCAGGCGCGGTGGCGCGAGCGACGCAGAGCATTGATGAAGTCCATCACCTCGCCTACGTGAATGGCACGCAGTTTTTCTACAACCAGCCGGATCTCGTTCTCGACGTTGGCGTGCGCGGTATGGTCAATGTGATCGATGCCTGTCGCAAGCATGACATCGGCACGCTGGTGCCCGCGTCGAGTTCGGAGGTCTATCAGACGCCCCCGCAAATCCCGACCGACGAGAGTGCTCCGCTCACGATCCCCGACCCGCTGAATCCCCGTTATTCCTACGGCGGCGGCAAACTGATCAGCGAATTGATGGCCATCAACTTCGGCCGCAAGTATTTCGACCGTGTCCTGATTTTTCGCCCTCACAATGTGTACGGGCCCGACATGGGTTGGGAACACGTTATCCCGCAACTGGCACTGCGCCTCGACGCCGCCGCCAGGTCGCATCCTGCCGGCACGCTGAAATTCCAGATTCAGGGAACGGGCAAGGAGACGCGAAGCTTCTGCTTTATCGACGATCTCGTCGCAGGCGTCATGCTCATGCTGGAAAAAGGAGAGCATCTGGGCATCTATCATGTCGGAACGGCCGAAGAGATCTCGATCGCTGACCTTGCGCGCCGAATAGCAGGCGTTCGCGGCCGTGACATTGAGCTGATCAGCGGAAAATCCATGCCTGGCGGCGCCGTGCGCCGCTGCCCTGATATTTCGAAACTCGCGCGGCTGGGCTATAAGCCGCGCGTCCTTCTCGGCGAAGGCCTGAAACCAACGCTCGACTGGTATTGGAGCAACATCGAGTTCGCTCCGAAGGAGGCTTAACTTGCGTCCCAGCAAAGTCGCGCGCGCCGCCGGCACCGGCGCAAGCGTTCCGGTCGAGCAGTGTCAGATTTGTGGTCATGCACCGCTCGATACGATTCTGTCGCTTGGGTATATGCCGCCGGTCAATCAAATGGTCCCGATCGGGCAGGCGTCCCATCAGCAGCCCTGGTTTCCGACCACGCTTCTACATTGCCGCAACTGCGAGCTTGTTCAGCTCGGGCTCGCGGTGGATCCAGCCATCATCTTTCCGCCTGAGTATCCGTACACCAGTGGCACGACGAAATTGTTGCGGGACAATTTTGCCGACTTGCAGCGCGAGAGCGCCGGCATGCTTGGTCTGACCGGCAAGGACCTGATCGTCGATATCGGCTCCAACGATGGAACACTGCTGTCGAATTTCAAAGCGGGCGGCCAACGTGTGGTCGGCATTGAGCCAACCGATGTTGGCGATATCGCCAACGAGCGAGGCATTCCGACGCTAAAACGGTATTTTGGTGTCGAGGTGGCGCGCGAAGTGAGGCGCGAGCATGGACCGGCAAGCGTCGTAACCGCCGCGAATTGCTTTGCCCACATCGAGGATGTCCATGCGATCGTTGACGGCATCATCGAAATGCTCAAGCCGGATGGCGTCTTCATCTCGGAATCGCATTATCTCGTTTCGCTGCTTGATACACTTCAGTATGACACGATCTATCACGAACACCTGCGTTACTATTCGTTGGCGAGCCTGAAGCATCTGCTGGAGATGCATCACCTCGAAGTGTTTCATGCCCGGCCAATTCCGAGCCATGGCGGTTCGATACGGGTCTATTCCGCGCCTCGCGGCACGCACGCCGTGCAAGACAGCGTGGGACGGATGCTCGCTAACGAGCCGCGCGGCGCCGCCCTGCTAAAGCGGCTCGAGACTTTCCGGAGCGAGGTGATCCTCTCCAAGCTCAGATTGATCGCGATGCTCCGGGACCTCAAGGAAAAGGGTGCTCGCGTCGCCGGCATCAGCGCGCCGTCGCGGGCAAGCACGCTGGTCAATTATGTCGGCCTCGATGAGGGGTTGATCGACTATGTCTGTGAAATCTCCGGCTCGCTGAAGATCGGCAAGTTCATGCCGGGCACGCAGATTCCGGTCGTCGATGAATCCAGACTTTATGACGACCAACCGGAGTCTGCGGTCATTTTTTCGTGGCACATCGCCGACGAACTAGCGCCCAAGCTCAAAGCCAGAGGCTTTCGCGGCCAGTTGATCACGCCGCTGCCAGTGCCGCGCACGCTTTAGGTCGTTCGATGAGCGTCCAGGGCGCACAGAACAAGGACAAGGAGATCGCTTTTTTCGACGCTCATGCTGAGGGCGACGAATATAATGTATTCACGCCGCAGGCCAATGAACGGCTGATAGCGGCCTTCGTCCGACTTAGCGGCTTGCCAAAAGGCGCGCGGGTTGCGGATCTTGGTTGCGGCTCCGGCGTATTCACGGAGCTTCTGCGCCGCCAGGGCTACGCCAGCGTGGGCCTCGACATCAGCCCCAAACTGGTTGCGCTGGGCCGGCGCAAGCATCCAGGACTGGAATTGATCGAGGGCGATGCTTAAAATCTGCCGTTCGAGAATGCCAGTATAGATGGCGTTCTGCTCAGCGGACTCGTGCATCACTTCCCAGACTCTCGGCGCCTGGCAGGCGAAGTGAAGCGCGTGCTCAAGAGTGGCGGGACATTCGTGGCTTTCGACCCCAATCGCCTGAACCCCTTCATGTGGCTCTATCGCGACCGGACTTCGCCATTTTATAGTTCGGTGGGCGTGACCGAGAACGAGCGGCCGGTTCTGGCCTGGCAAATTGCGGAAGTTTTTCGCAACGAAGGATTCCGCGTACGCAGCGAGTATCTCGCCGGCCTCACCTATCGTTACGTCGCTTCACGCCGGACTCGCGTCTTCCTGCCGATTTACAATTTCATCGACAATGCTGTCTTTAATCTCTCGTTGATGAAGCTGCTACGGCCTTTCGTACTGACCAGCGGAGAGAAGCCATGAGCATGCGACGGCGCGAGAAAGCGGGTCCGATCGCCACGCCACGAATTCCGTCCAATGAACGATCGTCCTGAGACGCACCGCCTGGACATTGTTATCCCGGTCTATAATGAGGGCGCCAACATCGTGCCGACGTTGCGCGCTATCGCGCGTGAGGTGAAGACGACAAGTCGAGTATTGATTTGCTACGACCATGAGGATGATGACACCCTTCCGGCGATCAAGAAACATAGCGACCAGTTCGACGTACTCACGATCATGTTCGTCCGCAACCGCGGCCGTGGTGCGCATGGGGCCGTGCTTACCGGATTTTCCGCCAGCGAGGCGCCATTTGTTCTCGTGTACCCCCCGATGATGACTACAACGTTCATGCCGGGCGGCAGCATGGTCGATTGCCCGTGGCTCAAGGCTTTCCTAGTGCGTGCCGGTAACTTCACGCTCCACCGCATCGCTCGCGTGCCGACGCACGATGCCAGTAATGGCTTTCGCCTCTTCTCGCGCCGGGCATTGGATGAAGTCACAATCGAGTCCGACCGCGGCTTCTGCTACAGCATCGAGCTGCTTGTGAAGTGTCACCGGCTCGGCTGGCGCATAGGAGAGGTGCCGGCGCGCTGGTTTCAGCGCGCACACGGATCCAGTCGATTTCAGGTGATACGATGGTTGCCCCACTATCTGCGTTGGTACGCTTACGCGTTTGCGACAACCTATCTGATGCGCCCAGCGGAAAGCGTGCCCCGCAGGCACACGGTTTAGCATGGATTGGTGAACATGACCTGGCCGAAGATTATCAGGCGCAGCACGACGCGAATGTCGCCGTGGATCGACATCATTGAGCGTGAAGTCCAATTCAACCCTGGGACGGCAACCGAATCCTATCATGCTGTCGGGCAGGATGATTACATCGCCATCGTGGCCCGAACGCCGGATGGGAGGTTTCCCATCATTCGTCAATATCGGCCTGCATTGGAGCGGTTCACATGGGAATTCCCCGCCGGCATGGTGGACAAGGGAGAGGCGCCGGAGGAATGCTGCCGCCGCGAGCTGCTTGAGGAAACCGGTTTTCCGGCCCGGTCGGTGCATGCGCTTGGGAGCTACGCCCCGTGCACGGCGCGCCTTTCGAACCACATTCACTCGTTCTTTGTCGAAACGGGGTCGCGCGGCGATAACCCCGCGGTCGAGCCGGGCATCGAATTGAACCTGGCGACGCCGCAAGAACTGCTTGCGCTCATTCTGGCGGAAGAATTCGTGCTGCAATTGCATATTGGCGCGCTGCTGCTTGCCGGCATGCGCGGGTACCTGGATCTCGCATCGTTTCGATAGGACTTAGGTATTAACCGCGATCAATGCGCAATCCGGCAATTGCGACGAATCTCGCCTCGACAAGTACCCTGGAACCCTTCTAAAACGTGCCGCGGGGCGGGAAAGTAAGGATTATGGATTACACGGGTTATTTTGCGTCTGCCCTCGACCGGTTGCGGCACGAACGGCGTTACAGGGTTTTCGCGGATCTCGAGCGTATTGCCGGGCGGTTTCCACATGCTATCTGGCATTCGCCCCAGGGCCAGCGCGATGTCGTGATCTGGTGCTCAAACGATTATCTCGGGATGGCGCAGCACCCCAAGGTGATCGGCGCCATGGTCGATGTTGCCGCGCGCATGGGTACCGGCGCAGGCGGCACCCGAAACATCGCCGGCACAAATCATCCGCTGATCGAGCTGGAGCGAGAAATCGCCGACCTTCACGGCAAGCCGGCTGCGCTGGTCTTCACGTCGGGATACGTCTCGAACGAAACCGGCATCGCCACGATCGCCGGGTTATTGCCGAACTGCCTGCTGTTGTCCGACGCGCTCAACCACAATTCAATGATTGAAGGCGTGCGCCGGTCCGGCTGCGAAAAACGGATCTGGCGTCATAACGATCTCGGTCATCTCGAAGAGCTGCTCAAGGCAGCCGATCCGGCGCGCCCGAAGCTGATCGTGTTCGAGAGCCTTTATTCCATGGACGGGGACATCGCGCCCGTTCACGCAATTTGCGATCTTGCCGAGCGGTACGGGGCGATGACCTATTGCGACGAAGTCCATGCCGTCGGCATGTATGGACCGCGTGGCGGCGGCATTTGCGACCGTGACAAGGCCATGACGCGCGTTGACGTGATCGAGGGCACCCTGGCCAAGGCGTTCGGCTGTCTGGGCGGCTACATCGCAGCAAGCGAGGAGGTGGTGGACGCCGTGCGTTCCTATGCGCCGGGTTTCATCTTCACGACTGCGCTGCCGCCGGCAATCTGCGCTGCGGCTACGGCGGCCATCCGCCACCTGAAAACGTCGAACTGGGAGCGCGAGCGACACCAGGAACGGGCGGCCCGGGTCAAAGCGATGCTCGACGCAGCCGGTTTGCCGGTCATGCCGAGCACGACACACATCGTGCCGCTGCTCGTTGGCGATCCCGAGAGGTGCAAAGCAGCGAGCGATCTGCTGCTGTCCGAGCATGGCATTTACATTCAGCCAATCAATTATCCCACCGTCCCACGCGGCATGGAGCGGTTGCGCATCACGCCTTCGCCCTATCACGACGACGCGCTGGTCAACGCGCTGTCCGAGGCCCTTGTCGACGTATGGGAACGGCTTGGATTGCCGTTGCGATCGCGGGCGGCTGCGGCCGAGTAGCCGCGTAATCGCAAACGCCTCAGTCCTGAAACGGGGGCCGCTTGAGCAGCGGCTTGGACTCGCTCTTGATCTTGAGCGAACGCGCCGTTCGCCGCGCCACGAGCGGCATCGTCAACGACACAAAGAAAATACGCGTGAGATGATGCGCTCCGACGTAAACCGGGTCGAGGTTGAGCGCGAGAGCCAACAGCATCATTGCGTCGACGGAGCCGGGCGCAAACGCGATCATGACTTCGGCAACGCGCAACGACAATACGCTGATAAGCACAGCTGCGAATACCGCCGCTATCGCAACGGCGGCCGCGAACGAACCGAATGCGGCGCCGAGGAAATTCAGCAACAGCCGTGGCGGCGTGTTGGCGAAGCGTGAGCCGGTAATTGCGCCCATTGCGACCATCGCCGCATTTGCAACCCACCACGGCATGACCGCTTGAATGAGGCCGCTTCCATGCAGCACCGCAGAAGTGAGCATGGCTCCGAAAAGCAGCCCGCCGGGAAAGCGGACTTGATACGCAATGATCGCGACAACGCTTGAGACCAATATCAGGATCGCGAGCTCATCGATCACCGCGAGGCTCAAGGCGCCGGTGACTCTCGGCGCAGCGTGACCGACCAGGCCGAGCGCCGACAATCCGGCCGGCAAGCCCACGGCAATCACCACCACGCGTATACTTTGCACGATCGCAATGGCGCGCAGGTCGCCGCCGAGCTCGGCGCCCAACGCCAGCACCTGTGACATTCCTCCCGGCGCAGCGGCCAGATATGCGTCGACTTTGCCCCAGTTGTGCACCAGCCTCAGATAGGCCGCACCACAGACGGAGATAACGATCATCGCTACAAGCAGGACGCCGATGCTCAGCGGGTAGGTAGCCATGCCGTGCAATGTCTCGGGCGTGACCACGGCGCCGAGCGATATCCCGATCAGGATAAAGATTGCGCGCATCAACAATGTGGGCACATGCATCGGCCGGCCCGCCAGCGATGCGCCGGCAACGGCGAGGATAGAACCCGAGAGCCAGCCGGCAGGAACGCCGACGAGGCCCAACGCCGAACCGCCGACCGTCGCAAACGTCAGGGTCTCGCCGAGATGGCGCAATGCAACGATTCGGTCGTGGGTGGTGGGCGCGGACAATGCTCAGGGCTTTCCGGCAGCCGAGCGGACGTGTGGCTTTGGCCCGGCGCGGGCGATCAATGCCGCGTGGAGATCGCCACGTCAAATGCAGAGATTGCAATGCAGACCTTACGTCGCCAGTTCTGGCGATGATGAAAACCGGCCTCTGCTGCCGCTAAGGACGATGCGCACGAGATCCGCGGCATTGCGTGCGCCGATCTTATCCATGATGCGGGCACGATGGACCTCTACAGTACGCGGGCTGATGCCGAGCCGCCGGCCAGCTTCCTTGTTCGAAGCACCACCGGTGATTTCTGCGAGCACTTCGCATTCGCGCGGGGTCAGCAGACGTCGGCCCGGGAAATCGATCAACGGACTGCTTCCGTCATTAGCATTTTCAAATCGATCGGAGAATGCCGCTATCGCGCCGTTGACGCGGGCAACAATGGCGCGCGCGTCGAGCGGTTTTACGAGATAGTCAAATGCACCGCTTTTCACGGCCTCGACGGCCGAACTCACGTCCCCGTCGTCAGTTATGATGAAGACCGGAGCCGGATAGTTGTGCGCATCGAGTTCCTTGAGGAGCTCGACACCGGACTTGTCAGGCAAGTGCAGGTCAAGCAACACGCAGGCCGGCACGCGCGTGCGCGCAGCGGCGAGAAACGTCTCAGCATCGGCAAAAACGATGACGCGATAGCCGGCCAGCGTGAAAACGATCGAAAGCGCATCGCGCATCATCGGATCGTCATCGACGATGAAAAGGTTACGGGTTCCCGGGGTCTCCGAAGCCATAACCGCTTCCTACAAATCAAACCGCGATCCATTTTGCAGCGACAGACGCGCCAGGTGAAGTCAAAAATGCTGGTATAACAATAGTTTAAGGTATGATTGGAGGGGCGATTGGTAGGCTGGTGCGGTGGGGCGAGCATCGATAGACCGCGCCGGCATTCTGTGGTGATTTAGCCACAGTCCTGGCCACGTCGGGCCTGGTCCCGATCCGGAGAGTTCATGCTGCAGGGTTGGGTCGTAATTGCGGTCGCGCTCTCGTACATCGGGCTGCTGTTCCTGATAGCGAGCTACGGCGACCGGACACGCGGTCTCGGTCGCGAGGGTCGCGCGCGTTTGTTGATCTATCCACTTTCGCTGGCGATCTATTGCACCTCGTGGACATTTTTCGGTTCGGTCGGGCTGGCTTCACGCACGGGATTTGATTTCCTGACGATCTATGTCGGGCCCATCCTTATGATCGCCCTGTTTGGCTCGCTGCTCATGCGGGTCGTGCGCCTTGCCAAGACACAGAACATCACCTCGATCGCCGATTTCATCGGCGCGCGCTACGGCAAGGGCCAGGCAGTTGCCGCGACAGTCGCCCTGATCGCGATCATCGGGACGATTCCCTACATCGCGTTGCAGCTGAAGGCAGTGTCATCGTCGCTTGAAACGATCCTTGCGCATATCACTTCAAGCACCGAGGTTTCCCGCCCGCTTCTCGGGGACATTGCGCTCTTCGTAGCGCTCTCGATGGCGACTTTCGCCGTGCTGTTCGGCACCCGTCACATCGACGCCACCGAACATCAGGACGGGCTGATGCTGGCCATCGCGACGGAATCGATCGTCAAGCTTCTTGCATTCCTGGCGGTCGGAATCTTCGTCACGTTCTGGATGTTCGATGGCCCGGTTACGCTGTTCAAAGAAGCGATGCAACACCCTGCGACCGCCGCGATCTTCACCCGAGAACCACGCATCGACACCTTGCTTGCCATGACGCTGCTGTCGTTCGTGGCGATCATCCTGCTGCCGCGGCAATTCCATGTCGCCGTGGTCGAAAACAACGACGAAAAAGAGATCAAGCGCGCTGTCTGGCTGTTTCCTCTGTATCTCGTCCTGATCAACCTGTTTGTGGTGCCAATCGCGCTTGCAGGCCTGTTGACTTTTCCGACCGGAAAAATCGACAGCGACATGTTTGTGCTCGCCCTGCCGCTCGAAAGCGGCTCCAATTTCTTCACCATCGCGGCGTTTGTAGGCGGCCTGTCGGCCGCGACCGCGATGGTGATCGTTGAATCGGTCGCGCTTTCGATCATGGTTTCGAATGATCTGATCATGCCGTTCGTGCTGCAGCGGCGTGGGGCGCTGATCCGGGGCCGCGAAAATATCGGTTCGCTGCTTTTGACCGTGCGGCGGCTGGCGATCTTTGCGATCCTCCTTCTTGCCTACGTGTACTATCGCTCGGCAGGCGAAGCGCAGCTGGCTTCGATCGGCCTCCTCTCGTTCGCGGCCATTGCACAACTTGCGCCCGCTTTCTTCGGCGGACTCCTGTGGCGTCGCGCGACAGCGGCCGGAGCCATCGCCGGCATGACCGCCGGTTTTTTGGTCTGGAGCTATACCCTTCTTCTCCCAACCTTGTCCGACATCGGCGTGATCGGGGAGCGCATCCTCACCCACGGGCCGGCGGGCCTCAGCATGTTGCGGCCGCAGCACCTGTTCGGCCTCGATTTGCCTCCATTGGTGCACGGAGTCACCTGGAGCCTTCTGCTGAATATTATTTTCTACGTCGGTTTCTCGCTGCGGCGGGAGCCTTCGCCGATAGAGCGCCTGCAGGCCAACACCTTTGTGCCGTCCGATTTCACACCGATCGCGCCAAGCTTCCGTTTGTGGCGATCCTCGGTGACGGTAGAGGAACTCACGAGCACCGTTGCGCGGTATCTTGGCGAGGAACGCACGCGCTCCGCCTTTGAAAGCTTTGCGAGCGCGCAGCGCATCAGCATGGAGCCGAAAGACGACGCCGACTTCCGGTTGATTCGCTATGCCGAGCATACGCTTGCGTCAGCAATTGGCGGCGCCTCCTCGCGGCTGGTCTTGTCGCTGCTCTTGCGCAAGCGCACGGTTTCGACCAAGGCCGCATTGAAATTACTGGACGATGCCAATGCGGCTATTCAGTACAACCGCGAAATTCTGCAGACCGCGCTGGATCACGTGCGTCAGGGGATCGCCGTATTCGACAAGGAATTGCAGCTGATCTGCTGGAACAGGCAGTTCGGAGAAATTCTGGATCTGCCGCCGAGCCTGACCCGTGCTGGTATCGGATTGGCCGACATCCTGCGTTTCAACGGCAAGCGCGCCGACGTCCCTCCGGAAGCTGTCGAAGCATTCGTTCACGACCGACTCGACCACTACGTTTCGGGCAGCGAGCCGTTCCTGGAGCGGTTCGCACAGGGTCTTGTAATTGAGGTGCGCGCCAATCGCATGCCGGACGGCGGCATCGTGACGACCTTCACGGATATTACAGCGAGCGTCGAAGCGGCGGAGGCGCTGGAGCGCGCCAACGAAACGCTGGAACGGCGAGTCCACGAACGCACCGAGCAGCTCACCCGGCTCAATGCGGCGCTCGAACTGGCGAAAGGCGAGGCCGACGCCGCCAACATTTCCAAGACCAAGTTTCTCGCGGCGGCAAGCCACGACATCCTCCAGCCACTCAATGCTGCCCGACTGTATGTCACCAGCCTGATTGAACGCGGCGGCCGCGAGGATCGGCGCCTGGTTGACAATATCGATGCGTCACTCGAGGCGGTCGAGGAGATTTTCGGCGCCTTGCTCGATATCTCGCGGCTTGACACCGGCGCTTTGCGCCCCGAGTTTGCCAGCTTCCGCATCGATGAGTTGATGCGTCAGATCGAGGTCGAATTCGCCCCACTCGCCTCCGCCAAGGGACTGGACCTTACCTTCGTGCCATGCGGGCTCGTGGTGCGATCCGATCGTCGCCTGCTACGGCGCCTGATCCAGAATCTCGTTTCCAACGCCATCAAGTATACGCCGGAGGGGCGCGTTCTCATTGGATGCCGGCGGCGCGGCGACCATCTGCGCATTGACGTTTACGACACCGGCGTCGGCATTCCGCCATCCAGGTGGCGCGACATATTTGTCGAATTCCATCGGCTCGATCAGGGGGCAAAGATCGCGCGTGGCTTGGGACTTGGCCTGTCTATCGTCGAGCGCCTGGCCCGCGTGCTGGACTGCACGATCGATCTCAAATCCGAAATAGGCCGCGGCTCGCATTTCATGGTGACCGTGGCGCGCTCGAGGGGAGCGCCGGTCGAGCTGCCGGCACGCGAGGAAACCCGCATCGATCCCGGACAGCTTGCCGGTATCACCGCGCTTTGCATCGACAACGAGCCGTCGGTGCTTGACGGCATGGAAACCCTGCTTCGCGGCTGGGGCTGTGAAGTCATCAAGGCACCCGACCTGAGGGTTGCCATCGAGTCAGTTTCCGCCAGCGCGCTAACCCCTAATGGGTTGCTGGTCGATTACCATCTCGACCAGGGCAATGGCATCGAGGCGATTGTTCAGCTTCGCCGCCGCTATGGCGATCTCCCCGCAATCCTGATCACCGCCGATCGCTCCCCCGCGGTGCGAGAGCAGGCGCGCGCGCAGGGCGTTCAGGTCTTGCACAAGCCGATAAAGCCAGCTGCCCTGCGTGCGCTGCTGGCGCAATGGCGCATGATGCTGGCAACCGCAGCGGCGGAATAGCGATCAGCCTTCGGCAACGATGCCTTGCGGCCATTGCCCGGATTCGATCTTCGCGGCGGCGATGACGGCCTGCGTCCGGCTCTCGACACCCAGCTTCTGCAGGATTGCGGACACGTGCGCTTTAACAGTCGCCTCCGAGACACCGAGTTGAAAGGCAATCTGCTTGTTCAGAAGTCCTTCCGACAGCATCATCAGCACGCGCACCTGTTGCGGCGTTAGCGTCGCCATTCGTGCCATCAACGCGGCCGAAGCCGCATCCGATTCGCCGGTGAGATCGACATCGGGTGGCGTCCAAACGTCACCGCCGAGAATGCGTGAGATGGCTGTGCGCATCGCGTCAACGCCCAGTGTCTTCGGAATGAACCCGGAAGCCCCGAAGTCCATGCATCGGCGGATCGCCGCCGGGTCGTCATTGGCAGACACTACGATCACCGGGACGCCAGGATATTGGGCACGCATGTACATGAGGCCAGAGAACCCGCGAACCCCTGGCATGGCGAGATCGAGCAAGACAAGATCGACGTCGCCATTACGCTCGAGCAGCTCGACAAGCTCGTCGTAGGTGCCCGCCTCGGCGATATCCACCTGCTCCAACAGGCCGGTGACAGCTTCGCGCAAGGCGCCGCGAAACAACGGGTGATCGTCGGCAATGACCAGCCGATACTGCAAGGCGTCACTCAAACCGGCACATTCCTACGAATTTGTTGGCGGCGCGGCCAGCGCCGCATCGTTTCGCTCGGTACCCGCTCTAATCTATGTTCCTCCCCTCCCTCTTTGAGTGCAAGCCTTTCACCGCACGATGAAAATTGCCATGGCGGCTCCAGGTTGCAGTGCAAAAAACCTTTGATAAATCCGCACTTTAGGAAGCCGGCCTCGTCGAAAGTCGAATTGGGCGGCTTGAGCGGCCGGACTAGAGTTCTGACAACCACCGCCAGCGGGGGCGCAGGATCGGTCGGCCCGATCGAACTTCGTTTCCTCGTCAACAGCGGCGGGATGGTTGGAACAATAACACCAGGGGAATCATGATGAGCACAGTGGCTGGTACTTCTGCTCGTGCCAGTGGAATGACGAAGGACGAAAAATTCGTCATCTTCGCATCTTCGCTTGGCACGGTTTTCGAGTGGTATGACTTCTATCTTTACGCGACACTCGCTCCGTTCTTTGCTTCGCTATTCTTTCCGCCCGGCAACGACACAGCAGCTTTGCTTTCTGCCTTTGCCACTTACGCCGCTGGCTTTCTCGTTCGTCCGTTCGGTGCGCTCATCTTCGGCCGCATCGGCGACCTCGTGGGACGCAAGTACACCTTCCTTGTCACCATCGTTGTGATGGGCGCCGCGACCTTCCTGGTCGGTCTCCTGCCAACATTTGCAAGCATCGGCTGGATCGCGCCTATTGCGCTCGTGACATTGCGCCTGTGCCAGGGCCTGGCACTGGGCGGCGAATATGGTGGTGCGGCGACTTATGTCGCCGAACATTCGCGTCCTAACGAACGCGGCTACACTACGAGTTACATCCAGACCACCGCCACGTTGGGATTCTTCCTGGCACTGGTCGTTATCGGCTTCTGCCGGGCCTACATGGACGCCAAGGTCTTCGCCGAATGGGGCTGGCGCATTCCGTTCTGGGTATCGCTGATCCTACTGGTCTTCTCGGTCTATATCCGGCTCAAGCTGAACGAGACGCCAATCTTCCAGCGCATGAAGGAAGAAGGGAAAGGCTCGAAAGCACCACTGACCGAGAGCTTCTTCCATTATCCCAACAACAAATACGTGCTGCTCGCGCTGCTCGGTGCGACGGCAGGACAAGGTGTGGTGTGGTACACGGGTCAGTTCTACGCCCTGTTCTTCCTCCTCATCACGCTGAAGCTTGAACTGATCTCCGCGTACATCCTGATCGGCCTGTCGCTGATCATCGGCACGCCGTTCTTCATCTTCTTTGGATGGTTGTCCGACCGCATTGGCCGGCTAAAGATCATTCTGGCCGGGTGTGCGATCGCGGCGCTCACATACTTCCCGCTGTTCCAGGGTTTGACCCACTTCGTCAATCCGGACCTGGAAGCCTTCCAGAAGGCTAACCCGATCACGGTCTCTGCCGACCAGTCGACATGCAACTTCCACATCTTCGTCGGTCCTTGGTCGAAGTTCACTGAATGCGACCGGGCGCAGGACTTCCTGACCAAGCTTGGATTGTCGTTCAAGACAGTCCATGCACCCGGATCCAAGTCGGTCGATGTGGACATCGGCGGCACCAAGGTGCAGGGCTGGGATAATGCCAAGTGGACCGCAGCCCTTGCCGCCAAGAACTACCCAAAGGCGGCCGACCTGAAGAAAGTCAACTGGGTGATGGCCGAACTCATCCTCGTCATCATGGTGATCTACGTGACGATGGTGTACGGCCCGATCGCGGCGTTCCTGGTCGAAATGTTCCCGACCAAGATCCGTTACACGTCGATGTCGCTGCCGTATCACATCGGCAACGGCTGGTTCGGCGGAATGCTGCCTCTGCTGGCCACCGCCGTGGTGGCGGCGACAGGCGATATCTACGCCGGGCTCTGGTACCCGATCATCGTTGCGGTGATGACGCTCATCGTCGGCGCGGTGTTCCTGCGCGATACCAAGGACGTGGACATCCGGACCGGTTCCGGTGTCGCGATCCAAAAAGGGTGATTGCTGGAGACCGGCGGCGAACCTCGCCGCCGGTCTTTCTTCGCGAACGCCCCGCAACGCGGGGCGTTTTTCATTTCCGGCTGCCGATATACTGGAGCATCACCTCCCGGCTGTGCGGCCGACGGCGGTGCTCGACCAGGTAGATGCCCTGCCAGGTGCCAAGGCCGAGTCTGCCGGCAGCAACCGGGATGTGCAGCGACACTCCGTTCAGCATCGCCTTGACATGCGCCGGCATATCATCCGGCCCTTCCACGTCATGCACCCAGGGCGCGCTTTCCGGTGCGAGCCGATCGAGCGCCGCAGTCAGATCGGTCTGCACGTCGGGATCGGCGTTCTCCTGGATCGCAAGTGAAGCCGAGGTGTGGCGCAAGTAAACCAACAAAATACCGTCACCCGCCCCGGCCTGGTCGATGAAGTTCACTGCACTGCTTGTGATGTCGACAAATCCCGTCCCCTGAGTTTGAACGTGCAAAGTCGTGCTGGCGATCAGCTCCGGCTTGGCCTCGATGATGGGGGACATTCGGGCCGGCATGGCGTGAGGCTGAAGCTTCCGTTCAGCTCCTGCGCATCAGATCTTTTTGCATCGTGACAATCATCTCGACCAGGCGTCGCCAGGTCGATTCAATAAACTCACGCGCACGCGCCATTTCCTCCGGGCTCGGCAGTTTGATCGTCACATCAGGGGCCTTGTCGGACGGCGGCGTCAGATCCGCCGGCGGGCGCGGCGGTGGAGGTTCTTTCAGGGCGGCAATTTCTTTCTTCAGTTCGGCAATGTCTTCCTGCAAGCGAACAATCTCGGTTTTCAGTTTTGAGCTCTCGGTATCCGATGAGCGGTCGATCGGAATTGTCTGACAGGTCCAAGCCGCCGCCTGGGCACAGTAAGCGACCTCGCCTGTGCTTTTATCGAGCCGCAGGAAACCATTCTCCACCCGGTTAAAGCTGAAACGACTTGGCGTACTGACCTGCAGATTCTCCTTTGTCCGATTCGGAGTCTGCTCTTCCGCTTGGGCGGGCTTCCGATCCCGTTCGGGGGCGCGCTCGAGCTTCTGGTCGTCGATGCCGATCACCGTCTGCGCCGGCGCAGCGCTTGCTGCGAAGGTCAGCATCAAAGTCAATGCGGGCATCAAGATGCGCATGGATTGCCTTTAAACCAGTTGCGGGTCTCAGTCAGCGTAGCACCGCATTTTTCCATTCTGAACTCATGCTTCGACCTTTTGGAGACTTTGGCGATGCACACAACGGTTGGATTGGATTGTCGAAAATCATGCCTTTTTTGATCCAGATCAAACACTTATGCCGCAGTTGCCGTTCCTTGACTCGCTGAAACCCGATCAGTATGGTCCGCGCGGCTTTTAGGGCGGCGGAACACGCGAAACCTGAAATCCACGCGGGTCGAAAGCATGACTGACGGCACGCGCGGCCCAGATGATCGCAACGAACCGCCG
>Ga0081455_10004439_pt1 | contig 15744 bp, 17 predicted proteins | sample TabmetS3T2R1_FD_70207 | JGI IMG/M metagenome (GOLD analysis project Ga0081455, IMG submission 70207) | Tabebuia heterophylla rhizosphere microbial communities from the University of Puerto Rico - S3T2R1 | ecosystem: Host-associated > Plants > Roots > Rhizosphere ... | reverse complement strand
GTTGGCGCAGCGGCTGGCCGAGCGGGAGCCGGGGCACTCGGTCGAGGTACGCATCCCGCCCTACGTGGCCGTGCAGGCCGTCGCCGGCCCGCGGCACACCCGCGGCACCCCGCCGAACGTCGTGGAGACGGACGCGCTCAGCTGGCTCCGGCTGGCGACCGGCCGGCTGGACTGGGCCGGCGCCGTCCGGGACGGCACGGTGTCCGCCCGTGGCGAACGCGCCGACCTCTCGCCGTACCTGCCACTGCTCTGACCGGTCGAACCGCCCGCCGCAGCTGGGATGCCGGCGCCTTGCCGGTCTTGAGGCACCTCACATACATTTGTCTGACCTGGTCGATGCGTGTGTCCTCGCGTGACCAGGACCAGCCGGCCGGCCGCAACCCCCCAGCGGCCGGCCGGTCCACGATCGACCGGGCACAGGTCGCGGCCCCAACGGGCAGCGCTCCCCCGGACGGGTATCCAGCGCCGCGTCGCCTCCTCCACGATCGATCCGTGGACGTCTCTCACCAGCAACGCGTCACCACCGAGTACGCCGAGTACGACATCGGCTACAACGAGCAGCTCAACGGCGAGGTCGAGTTCGACTCCGACACCGTTGACTTCTGCTTCTGGGCGCCGTTCTCGGTCTACCCGCTGCGCTGCTTCGTCCGGCTCAGCGACTACGACACGCAGGCGTACCTGACCAACGGCGAGGCCGACATCATGATCGAGGGCGACAACAACGACAAGAACTACCTCAGCTTCTCCGGGTTCGGCTTCGCCGACGAGTGGATGACCCAGCGGGTCAACCGCTGCCGCTACGAGATCTGGTTCGACGGCGAGGCCCGGGCCCGCGTCACCATCTACGTCTAAATACCATTGGGCCCGTGCCCAAGCTGGTCGACCATGCCGTACGCCGGCGCGAGGTCGCGGACGCGGTGATCCGGCTCATCCAGCGCGACGGCGTCGAGGCGGTCACCATCCGGCACGTCGCGGCCGAGTCAGGCTGGGCGCCGGGCGTACTCGCGCACTACTTCTCCGACAAGGACGCGCTGCTGCTGGCCGCCTTCCGCCGGGTCGCCGACACGGTCATGGACCGGACCGCCCGGCAGCGGGTGGGCGGCCCGCCGCGCTCGCTGCTGCGCTGGTTCTGCCGCAACACCCTGCCGCTGGACGGCGCGCGCCAGGCCGAGATGCAGGTCTGGTTCGCCTTCCTCGGCCACGCGCTGGCCCGGCCCGCCCTCGCCGCCGCCCAGCGCGAGGTGTACGAGCAGTGGCGGCAGGTGCTCGCCGGCATCCTGCGCCGCGGCGACCTGGACGGCGACCCGGACGCCGAGGCCGCCGCGCTGGTCGCGTTCATCGACGGCCTTGCGTTGCAGGCGATCTTCGACCCGGCCGCCTTCCCGCCGCGGCGGCAGGCGGCGCTGCTGGACGAGAGGTTGGCCACGGTGCGGTGGCAGGGCGCGGGCGTACCGGCTGGGTAGACTCGCCCTTGTGGGGTACCTCGAGCCCGAGCCGGAGCCACGCGAGGAGTGCGGTGTCTTCGGCGTGTGGGCGCCGGGTGAGGACGTCGCCAAGCTCACCTACTTCGGCCTGTACGCGTTGCAGCACCGCGGCCAGGAGTCGGCGGGCATCGCGGTCAGCGACGGCGGCAGCGTGGTCGTCTACAAGGATCTCGGCCTGGTCGCCAAGGTCTTCGACGAGACCACCCTCGACAGCCTGAAGGGCCACCTGGCGATCGGCCACACGCGGTACTCCACCACCGGGTCGAGCAACTGGGAGAACGCGCAGCCCACGTTCCGGACCACGGCCGCCGGCCAGGGCCTCGCGCTCGGCCACAACGGCAACCTGGTCAACACCGCCGAGCTGGCCGTACGCGCCGCCGTCGAGGGCCTGCCGTCCAGCGGCTCCAGCACCGACTCCGACCTGATCACCGCCCTGCTCGCGGCCCAGCCGGACCGCTCCATCGAGGCCGCGGCGCTGGAGCTGCTGCCGGACCTGCGCGGCGCGTTCTGCCTGGTCTTCATGGACGAGCACACGCTGTACGCGGCGCGTGACCGGCACGGCGTACACCCGCTGGTCCTCGGGCGTACCGACCGGGGCTGGGTGGTCGCGAGCGAGACCGCGGCCCTGGACATGGTCGGCGCCTCGTACGTACGCGAGGTGGAGCCGGGCGAGCTGCTGGCCATCGACGAGAACGGGCTGCGCTCGGAACGCTTCGCCGCGCCCGAGCCCAAGGGCTGCCTGTTCGAGTACGTCTACCTGGCCCGGCCCGACACCCACATCGCCGGGCGCAGCGTGTACGCCACGCGCGTCGCGGTGGGCCGGCGGCTCGCGCGGGAGAGCCCCGCGGTCGCCGACCTGGTCATCCCGGTGCCGGAATCGGGCACCCCGGCCGCGATCGGGTACGCCGAGGAGTCCGGCATCCCGTACGGGCAGGGCCTGGTCAAGAACGCCTACGTCGGGCGTACGTTCATCCAGCCCTCGCAGACGATCCGCCAGCTCGGCATCCGGCTGAAGCTGAACCCGCTGCGCGATGTCATCCGCGGCAAGCGGCTGGTCGTGGTGGACGACACGATCGTGCGCGGCAACACCCAGCGCGCCATCGTCCGGATGCTCCGCGAGGCCGGCGCGCTCGAGGTGCACATCCGGATCTCCGCGCCGCCGGTGAAGTGGCCCTGCTTCTACGGCATCGACTTCGCCAGCCGCGCCGAACTGGTCGCCACCGGGCTGGACGTGGACGGCATCCGCGCCTCCATCGGTGCCGACACCCTCGGCTACGTCTCGCTGGACGGCCTGGTCGCCGCCTCCGAGCAGCCGCGCAACCGGCTGTGCCGCGCCTGCTTCGACGGCGTCTACCCGATCGAGCTGCCGGAGTCCGGCCTGGTCGGCAAGCACCTGCTGGAGCGGGTCGGCGGCCGCGTCCAGGTCGACGGCGACGCCGGGCCGGTGCTGTCCGCCGGGTACGGCGCTGAGGAAGCGCTGCGCCGGCCGTGAGCACCGAACGGCTGACCTACGCCGGTGCCGGCGTCGACGTCGAGGCCGGCGAGAAGTCGGTGGCGCTGATCCGCGGGTCGCTGGAGCGGACCCGGCGGCCGGAGGTGATGGGCGGGATCGGCGGGTTTGCCGGGCTGTTCGCCTTCGACCCGGGGCGCTACCGGCGGCCGGTGCTGGCCTCGTCCACCGACGGGGTGGGGACGAAACTGGCGATCGCCCAGGCGCTGGACGTACACGACACGGTCGGGATCGACCTGGTCGCGATGGTCGTGGACGACCTGGTCGTGTGCGGCGCCGAGCCGCTGTTCCTGCAGGACTACATCGCCTGCGGCACGCTCGTGCCGGAGCGGATCGCCGCGATCGTGGCGGGGGTCGCCGAGGGCTGCGTCCGGGCCGGCTGCGCGCTGGTCGGCGGGGAGACCGCCGAGCACGGCAACCTGATGCGGCCCGACGAGTACGACCTGGCCGGCACCGGGGTCGGCGTGGTGGAGGCCGATGAGCTGCTCGGCCCGGACCGGGTACGCGCCGGGGACATCCTGGTCGCGCTCGGCTCCTCCGGGCTGCACTCCAACGGCTACTCGCTGGCCCGCCAGGTGGTGAAGGTCGCCGGGCTGAGCCTGGACGCGTACGTGCCGGAGTTCGGCCGTACGCTCGGCGCCGAGTTGCTGGAGCCGACCCGCATCTACGCCCGCGACTGTCTCGCGCTGGCCGCGGCCGCCGGGGTGCACGCCTTCGCCCACATCACCGGCGGCGGGATCGCGGCCAACCTGGCCCGCTCGCTGCCGCCGCACCTGTCGGCAACCATCGACCGCCGCAGCTGGACGCCGCAGCCGATCTTCGACCTGCTCGCCCACCACGGCCGCATCGACCAGTCCGAGATGGACACCGCCTTCAACCTGGGCATCGGCATGATCGCCATCGTCCCGCCCACCCACGCCGACGCCGCCCTCACCCTGCTGGCCGACCGCTCGGTCCCCGCCTGGCACGCCGGCGAGATCACCCCCGGCCCCGGCACAGCAACTCTCACCGCATAGGTAAGGCATCCACCGCGCTCCGGACCCTTGGGTGATCAACGCCGAGTTACGTCCGGCAAACCGGCAACAAGTCGGCGTTGATCATGGGCGGCGGCCACCGCGTTGGCACCCCACCGCCAGCGCACGCCCCTCGCCGGAACCGACCGCGCCGCGGCTCGACACTCGAGACCGTTGAGCTGGCGCGTACCACCCGTCACGCCGCCGCACGGCAAGCCGGGCGCGCGTCGATCAGGCGTCGTGTCGGGTTGGTGACCCTGGGTGAGCTGCGGCGATGCTGTGAGGACTTGGCGGGTCGGTGGGGGCGCGCATGGGCGCGCACCACCGACCCGTACCTGTCCTTGCTGCTCAGCCGTCAGGCTGCCTAGCGGTGACGGACGTCATCATCCTCGTCATCGTCGGCATACTGCCCGTAAGGATCGGCGTCGTCATCCTCGTCGAGCTCGTCATCGACTTGCTCGACAGGCGTCCCGGAAAGCTCGCGCTGAAGCGCTGTCAGATCGGTGCTGGGAGAGCTGTACTTCAACTCCCGGGCAACCTTCTGCTGCTTTGCCTTGGCCCGGCCGCGCCCCATCGGCTCGACCCCCTCGCACAGAAACGGGGCGGCCTGCGCGGCGGCCCCGACACATGGCTTATGTCTCGTGGGATTCACCGTACAGGCCGCCGGCACGATTCGGCACATCGGGTTGGCCACTCCACCGGAACTTTCCTCGGGTCCTCCCGCAGTCTCCCTGAGTGCCCGGTTCCTGCCCGCCCGTACGACCTAACCGAAGAGCCGGATCGCCTGCAGCCGACCCAGAGCGATCATCCGCTGCTCGGCCAGCCGGTCGGCCGCGACCGACGGCGGTACGCCCTCCTCGGCGGCCAGCTGGAAGATCCGTCCGGTCGTCTCGAAGATCCCGGTCGCCTTGGCCTTGGCCCGGTCGAAGTTGAAGCCCTCGATCTCGTCGGCCACCTGGATCACCCCGCCCGCGTTCACCACGTAGTCAGGCGCGTACAGGACGTCACGCTCGGCGAGCAGCTTCTCGATGCCCGGGTGGGCGAGCTGGTTGTTGGCCCCGCCGCAGACGACCGAGGCGGTGAGCGCCGGCACGGTCTCGTCGTTCAGCGCGCCGCCGAGCGCGCACGGGGCGTACACGTCGAGGTCGGCGCGGATCAGCGCCGCGTCGTCCGGCAGCACCTGGATCTGCGGGTGGGCGCCGCGTACCCGCTCGATCGCGGCGGCGTTCACGTCCGCGACCAGGACCGTCGCCCCGTCGCTGAGCAGGTGTTCCACCAGGTAGTGACCGACCTTGCCGACGCCGGTGATGCCGACCCGCCGGCCGGCCAGGGTCGGCTCGCCCCAGCGCCACTGCGCCGCCGCCCGCATGCCCTGAAACACGCCGAACGCGGTCAGGATCGAGCTGTCGCCGGCACCGCCGTGCTCGATGCTGCGCCCGGTCACGTACCGGCACTCGCGCGCCACCACGTCCATGTCCTGCGTGTACGTCCCGACGTCGCAGGCGGTGTAGTAGCGCCCGCCGAGCGACTGGACGAACCGCCCGTACGCCCGCAGCAGCGGCTCGCTCTTGTCCCGGTCCGGGTCGCCCCAGATGACCGCCTTGCCGCCGCCGAGATCCAGGCCGGCAAGCGCGTTCTTGTACGCCATGCCGCGGGACAGCGCGAGCACGTCGGCCAGCGCCTCCTCCTCGCTGGCGTACGGGTAGAACCGCGTGCCGCCGAGCGCAGGCCCGGCCGCGGTGGAGTAGATGGCGATGATCGCCTTGAGCCCGCTGTCCCGGTCGTGGCAGAAGACGACCTGTTCGTGGGTGGCGGAGAACACGGTCACGTGAGGTGCTCCCTGTGGGGTGGTCGGCTCGGCGCACCCCCAGCGACGACGTACACGTACCGGCCCTTGTGGGGTGGGCCGAGGGTGCAACCCGGCCCGGCGGGTGTGCCAGGTGCCCGCAATCTACCCCCGTCCGTGCGACGATTCGGCCGTGCACCCGCCCTATGCGGCGTACCTGCGCGTCTACGAGCCGCTGGCCGCCTTCGACGACGGTGAGCGCGCGTGGTGGCAGCGGTACGTCGCCGAGCGACGCGGCCCGGACCTGGAGACCGGCCCCGCGCTCGAACGCGACGCCGGGTTGAGCCGGGCGCTGTCCGGGTCGAACTGGCTGCCGGCCGAGCGGGAGCTGCCCGAGCACGCGTTCCTGGCCGAGTTGGACGGCCAGCAGCTGGTGTGCCCGTGGCGTACGACCGTGCGGAGCTGGGCGGCGGCCGGCGAACTGCCCGACATCATGCCCGGTGAGCTGTTGCTGGCCATGTTGCCGGAGCCGCAGTTGAGCAATGCGGCGCAGGCGTACTCCGGCTGGCGGTCGGCGCACCCCGGCCGGCGGGTGCACATCCAGACCCACCGCTGGGCCGTGCCGGTGCGCTGGTTCGTGCTGTTCGACGAGAAGGAGCGGCTGGCCGGGTCGGGGACCGCGCGCTCGGTCCGGTACCGGGCGGAGATGGCGGCGGCGCGGCGCCGGGTTGCCCGCGGCCTGTCGGTGTTGCGCCGGACCATGCAGGGAAGTCCCGCTGCTGCCGGCGTGGAGGAGTTGGGCCGTTGGTTGGAGGAGTTCCATCCGCGGTCGATGGTCGAGTTGGACTACGGCGCCCTGGTGTTCCTGCTTGACGACGAAGAGTTGGCTGCGGATGAATCGGCCCGCGATGTGGCCGATGCTCTAAGTGCACTAGCCCGGGGTGACGCATCTGGAGCAGCGGCAGCGTACGATCGGATCATCACAAGGTGGCAGACAGTCAGTTTCGTGGAGTCCGCCAACTGATACCGCAGTACGCCCCCGTATGGACGCCGGCTGCCCGCCCGGGGTGACTACCCCAGAAATGGCACAGCCGGACCATTTGATCTATGGGCGAAAATGGTGCAATATGGACGACGATCGGTTCACATCGACGGGAGTGAGCCTGATCGAGTAGAAGGGACCAGCCATGACCACGCGCCAAGCCACCGAAGCGGAGCCCTTGTTGACTCCAGCGGAGGTCGCCTCCATGTTCCGCGTTGACCCGAAGACGGTCACTCGCTGGGCCAAGGCAGGCAAGCTCACCTCGATTCGCACCTTGGGCGGCCACCGCCGCTACAAGGAGTCCGAGGTCCGCGGGCTGCTTGACGGCAGCACGCCAGGGCAGGAGGGCTGACCGGGACGTCCCGCAGCCTACCCCTCAGCTTCCACGGCGCCGTGCCCCCGCACCGGGCACGGCGTCGTGCTGCGAGGGGGGAGCTGACGGGGGCCGCTGCAGGGCGTCCAGAAGTCTTGACGAGCAGGTAACAAGCCCGACACGGGTTGTTTGAGCTGGCGCGGACAATGGAATCAATGGCGTCGGTACTTGACCCGTGGCGGAGGTGACCTCCGGATGCCTATCCAGGCGTACCGGGCACTCGCGGTTGTGGACGATCTACGCAGCGCCGGCCTGCCCGTACGTGACTCAGTGATCTACACCGACCACACCGACCCGGAGGGGTTGCTCGGCGCGGACGGCGGACCGGCCGAAAAGGTCGCGTTCATCGACGCGCGGATCAACCCGGACCGCGTCTCAGACCGCTCGTACGGCTCGGTCGAGCTGGGCGGCGTCGTCGAGGTGTACGAGGACCCGACGCACGCGGCCGAGCGCCAGGACCACCATGGCGGCGCCTGCTGGGTGTTCGTACATGACGAGGTCCTGATCCGGTTGTCGCCCCGGCTGACCGAAATCCAGGCCGCTGCGTACGCCCGGGCGTTCCGCCCCGCCCTGCCGGTGTAAGGGGCCGGTTGACCGGGCAGGACACCAGTGTGATGGCCCGTCCAGCACACCGGGAGGACGCGAATGGCCGGGAAGACCGCGCGAGAGGCTGACCACCGGCGCAACACCGAGGAGCTGCTGGCCCAGCTCGCCGGTCTGCTGTACGAGGACATGTTGACCGCCGAGGTACGCCAGGCCCGGCGGCGCCGCACCGTTGCCCGCCAGGCGATCATGAGCCGCATCGGGAACGCCCGCCGCGCCGTCGCCTGAGCCCGTCCGCCCCTGATTCCTTACGCTGTCGGCGATCAACCGGAAAGCCGGTTGCCCTCACTCGGTAGCGTGGAACCGGGCAACCGGGACGGACGGGGGTAGAACGTGGCAGACATCGCTGCCGAGGTGGTTGACCTCGTGAAGCGATACCCGAAGCGGCCGACCAACGCCGTGGACGGTATTTCGTTCCAGGTCAAGCCCGCCGAGGTGTTCGGCCTGCTCGGTCCGAACGGGGCGGGCAAGACCACGACCGTCGGCATCCTCACCACCCGGGTCGACCTGACCGGCGGAGCGGCGTACGTCGACGGCATTGACGTGACCCGCGACCCGGTGTCCGCCCGCCGCCGGCTGGCCGTGGTGCCGCAGCGGATCAACCTGGACCGCTCGCTCGACGCCCGGCAGAACCTGATCTTCCACGCCGCCTACCACGGCGTCTCCAGCGCCGAACGGAACCGGCGCGCCGACGTGCTGCTCGACCAGTTCGGGCTGACCGACCACGCCACCAGCAAGGTCGACAAGATGTCCGGCGGCCAGTCGCAGCGGCTGATGATCGCGCGGGCGCTCATGCACGCGCCGCAGGTGCTGTTCCTGGACGAGCCCAGCACCGGGCTCGACCCGCAGGCGCGGCTGTTCGTGTGGGACCGCATCCGCGAGCTGCGCGCGCAGGGCGTGACCGTGGTGATGACCACCCACGACATGGACGAGGCGGCCGAGCTGGCCGACCGCGTCGGCATCGTCGACCACGGCAAGCTGCTGGCGCTGGACACGCCCGAGGCGCTGACCCGCGGGCTCAGTGGACAGTCCACAGTGGACCTGACCGTGGAGGCGGCCGAGCAGGACAGTGCCGAGGACCTGCTGGCGGCGCTGTGCGAGCTGGCCGAGGTGGAGCGCGGCGAGCAGGTGGCGCTGGCGCCCGGCGGTGGCATGCCCGGGATGCCGCCGTGGATGGGTGGGGGTGGCGGCCCTCCCGACGCGGCGCCGCCCGGCCCGACCGGCGGACCGGTACGCCTGCGGCTGTACGTCGCCGGCGAGCCGGCCGCGGTGCTGGGCCCGGTCGCGCAGGTGCTCGCCGGCAGGTCCGCCCGGCTGGTAGGCGTACAGGTCGGGGAGACCAGCCTCGAGGATGTGTTCATCAACCTGACCGGACGGGGGCTTCGGTGACCGCCACGCTGACCGGCAGCGGCACGGCGACCGGGCGGGTCGACACCGTCAGCGCGCCGCGGGTCTTCGCCGCCGTGCTGCACCGGGACCTGTTCGTCACCTGGCGCGAGCTGCCCACGTTCCTGGTGCAGTCGCTGCTCCAGCCGCTGTTCCTGCTGTTCGTGTTCGGCAAGGTGCTGGGGACGCTGGGGTATACGCAGAGCGGGTACGCCCAGTTGCTGCTGCCCGGGATCATCGCGATGACCGGCTTCCTGAACGCGTTGCAGAACACGTCCTTCCCGCTGGTCATCGACTTCGGATTCCTCAAGGAGATCGAGGACCGGCTGCTGGCGCCGATCCCCACCAGCCTGGTCGCGGTGGAGAAGGTCGCGTTCGCGACGATGCGGGCGCTGGTCGGGGCGGTCCTCATGTTCCCGGTCGGCGTGCTGGTGCTCGGCTCGGTGTCGGTGCCGACCGGGCGTATCCCGCTGCTGGCGCTGTTCCTGGTGGTCGGCTCGGTGAGCGGCGCCGCGATCGGGCTGTCGCTCGGCACCCTGGTGACCCCGGCGAAGCTGAACATCGTGTTCGCGGTGATCCTGACCCCGCTGCTGTTCACCGGCGCCACGCAGTACCCGTGGCCGTCGCTGGAGCGGCTGCGCTGGTTCCAGGTGGTGAGCGCGCTCAACCCGCTGACGTACATGAGCGAGGGGTTGCGTGCGGCGATGACACCGGACGTGCCGCACATCAACCCGGCGCTGGCGATCGCCGTCCTGCTGGCCTTCACCGGCGTCTTCATGGCCCTCGGCACCTGGGGTTTCCGCCGCAGAGCTATCGACTGAACAACTTGGCTCGCTTCGCTCGGGCGCCCTGTGTGCCGCGCTTCCCTCGTCGCTCCCACCCTCCGTCGCTGCGCTCCTGCGGGCGCTCGCTCCTCAGTCCAGCGCGGCACGGCGCCCTTCGCTCAGCTTCGCGGGCTAGGCGGGCTGGTGTTGCTGGCCGCCGGCCTCCTTGGCGCGGTACATGGCCTGGTCGGCGCGCCTGATCACCTCGTCCGGCAGGTCCGGCGCCCAGCCGAAGCCGACGCCGACCGAGGCGCCGATGCGTACGCTCGGGTCGCCGGCCACCGCGAACGGCGCGGCGAGAGTGTCCACGACGCGGCGGGCCAGCGCGTCGGCGTCCTCGGGCCGGAGGTCCGGCGCCACGATGACGAACTCGTCGCCGCCGACCCGTGCCAGCAGGTCGGCCGGCCGCAGGCAGCGGCGCAGCCGTTCGGCAGCGTGCCGCAGCAGCGCGTCCCCGGCTTCGTGCCCGAGCCGGTCGTTGACCGGCTTGAAGCGGTCCAGGTCGACGTAGAGCACCGCGACGGGCCGGTCCGGTGAGTGCAACTCCTCGGTGAGCCGCTGGTACAGCAGCCGCCGGTTGGCCAGGCCCGTCAGCGCGTCCATGGTCGCCTGGTCGCGGAGCTGCTCGCGCAGCTTGCGCCCGTCGGTGACGTCCCGGGCGTTCACCACGACACCGGCCACGGCCGAGTCGAGCATGTTGGTGAAGTGCGCGTCCATCCACCGGTAGCTGGCGTCGGCGCTGCGGATGCGGAACTCACCGCGCCGGCTCGCCCCGCGCTCGGCCAGCACCGTCTCGAACAGCTCGCGGGCGGCCGTACGGTCATCCTCGTGGACGAAGGCGACCGCCGGCATGCCCTGGTACCTGGCGTCGGCCGGGTAGCCGAGCACGCGGGCCTGGCTGACGAACAGCAGGCGGCTGCCCTGGTCCAGCACGGCGATGAGGTCGTTGCCGTGCTGCACCAGCGCCCGGAAGCGTTCGCGGGAGTGCCGCAGGTGCCGGTCGGAGCGCAGCGTGGTGACGGTCAGGACCAGCGAGGTGAACACCACCATCGCGACCAGCGCCAGGTTGATCAGCGTGCCGCGGTGCCGCGCCGGGGCGTACAAGCTGGCCGGTGCGACCGTACCGACCATGCTCCACGAGCCGGGCAGGTTGCTGCGGTCGAAGCCGATCGCCCGCATGCCGCCGATCCGGGTGTCGAACTGGATCACCGACTTGGTGACGCCGACGCCGGCGGCGAGGAAGTCGTCGTCCACCCGGCTGCCGGAGCTGTCGGCGCGGGAGGAGACGACGATGCGGCCACCGGCGTCGAAGCAGGTCACCTCGGTGAGCGTGCCGGTGTCGCCGTGGAACAGCAGCCGCTGCACCTCCAGCCGGCTCAGGTCGACCAGCCCGATCAGCGTGCCGGTGTAGGTGGCGTTCTTGTACACCAGCGTGCCTATGGCGATGATCGGGCGCCCGGCGACGATCATCACCGAGGACAGCAGGCCGATGCTGCCGTTGCCGCCGGCCATCGGCGGGATCGGTACCCCCTGCGTCATCGTCCGGTAGCCGGGGTCGGAGACGTCTGGCACGTTGCCCCGGACGTACTCGGCGGTCGGGATCGCGGCGGTGTTGGACAGGAACGCGCCCTCGGTGAAGTAGGTCGAGCCGGCGACCAGGTCGGTGAGCTGCGCAGTGTCCCTGGCGTCGCCCCGGAGCACCGCCCAGGTCCGGGCGGCGGCGAACCGGCTGAGTTCACCGGACAGCTGTTGCAGCCCGAGGACGACCTGATCGGACAGGTCGCCGACCTCCTGGGCCGCGTTCGTACGGCGCGCGTCCTCGACCGAGCGGGTGGTGGTCCGGTTCCAGTTGATGCCGATGACGCACATGGCGGCCAGCAGGCCGACGCAGATCGCCAGGCCGATGGCCCGGGTCCCGCGCGGCCGAGACCGCCATGGGTTCGCCATGTCGGCGCCCATCGTCGCCTGCCGCCCGCACCTGAGGGGTACGGAAATGTCAGTACGGGCTGGTTTGCTTGCGCGCGTGGACCTGGACCGGACCGGGATGTTCTGGGAGATGCTGCGCGGGGAGCGGCCGATGCCTCCCGCGGCGCGGACGCTCGGCTGGACGCTGGTCGAGCTGGACGCGGAGGCGGGCACGATCACGGTCGGGTTCGAGGCCGGCGAGGGCTTTCTCAACCCGGCCGGCGTCATCCAGGGCGGCTTCCTGGCGGCCATGCTCGACGACACGCTCGGGCCGGCGCTGGTGATCACGCTGCCCGAGGGGCAGTTCGTGTCCACATTGGACCTGCACGTGCAGTACCTGAGGCCTGCCCAGCCCGGCCGGATCGTCGGCCACGGCCGGGTCGTGCAGCGCGGCCGGGAGATCTGCTTCCTCGCCGGCGAGCTGGTCGGTGCGGACGGCCGGGTCCTCGCCGTGGCGACGGCGACGGCCCGGATCAGGCCCCTGGGGTGAGCGCGTCGATCATCCGCTGGGCGTAGCGGCGTTCGGGGCCGGTCGGGTTCAGGTCGACCGCGTGTACGTACGCACTGCGCGCGTCGGCGTGGCGGCCCAGGCGGCGCAGCAGGTCGGCGCGGGCCAGGTGCAGGCCGGGCCAGCGGGCGAGCTGGGGGTGGTGCAGGACGGCGTCGAGGATGGCCAGGCCGGCGGCGGGGCCTTCGGCCATGGCGACCGCGATGGCCCGGTTGGCCTCGTGCACCGGGTTGGGGTCGAGGGCGAGCAGCTCGCCGTACAGGGCGGCGACCTCCCGCCAGTCGGTGTCCTCGGCGCGGCGGGCGGTGGAGTGGCAGGCGGCGATGGCGGCCTGGATGGTGTAGCGGCGGCCGCCGTTGCGCAGCGCCCACTCCAGCGCCGCTCGCCCTCGTCGATCTTGCCCCGGTCGTACCGGGTCCGGTCCTGGTCGGCCAGCAGGACCACGTCGCCGTCGCCGTCCGTACGCGCGTCCCGGCGGGCGTCGGTGAGGAGCAGCAGGGCGAGCAGGCCGGCGATCTCGGCGCTGGCCGGCATCAGGTCACGCAGGGTGCGGGCCAGGGCGGTGGCCAGCTCGCACAGATCCGTACGCACCAGGTCCGTACCGGTGCTGGCCTTGTGGCCCTCGGTGAAGATCAGGTACAGGACCTGGAGGACGGTGCCGATCCGGTCCTCGCCGGCCGGTACCGCGAAGGACATGCCGGTGTCGCGGATCTTGCGCCGCGCGCGTACGAGCCGCTTGGCCACGGTCGGCTCGGGGGCGAGGAGGAGGCGGGCGATCTCGGTGGTGCCCAGCCCGCCGACGGCCCTGAGCGTGAGCGCGACCCGGGTGGCGGCGTCGAAGGCCGGATGGCAGCACATGAAGATCAGCCCGAGCCGCTCGTCGGCGGCCAGTTCGCTGTGGCCCGCGCTGGGCGTACCCCACGCGGCGGCGGCCTGCTCCTTGGCGAGCCGCCGCCCCTCGCGCCGCAACCGGTCCAGCGCCTTGTGCCGGGCCGTGCCGATCAGCCAGCCGGCCGGCACGTCGCCGCCCGGCCAGGCGCGCAGCGCGGCGACCCAGGCATCCTGGACCGCATCCTCGGCCACGCCCAGATCGCCGGTGGCCGCGGCGACGGCGGCAACCGCATGCCACCAGCCCGGGTCGTTACCGCGTGTCAACGATGGCTCGCACCTCGACCGACCCGTACGAGGCGCTCGGGATGCGCGACGCCCACTTCAGCGCGTCGTCGAGGTCGGCGCAGTCCAGCACGGCGTACCCGCCGACCTGCTCCCGGATCTCGGCCGCCGGGCCGTCGGTGAGCAACATCTCGCCGTCCCGCACCCGCACCGTCGTCGCCAGCGAGGCGGCCGCCAGCGGAGAGCACTCGAGCAGCACGCCTGCCTCAGCCATCGCGTCGATCGCCGACTTGTACGCCGCGTACATCTGGTCGGCCTCGGCCGTACCCCGCTCCGGCAGCCCATCCATCGACGTCTGCAGCAGCAACAGATACCGCACCATCCACCTCCACGACCGCTCGCGCGCCGACCCGGATGCCGTACACGCCACCCTAAAGTCGAACCCCGCACCCCCCAGAGGACACCGAGCGGCCCAACAACCTGGTCTGTACGCAGCGCAACCGCGGCCAGGACAAAGGCATTCGCTGGCGGAAGCGGGAAAGTTTATCGCTGTTCGAGGCTGCATCGCGGCTCGCGTACGCGCGGCCGGGACCGGGTTTGCGCAGGTCAGAACAGATGTGTGGCCAGGGGCGGGGTCGAACCGCCGACCTTCCGCTTTTCAGGCGGACGCTCGTACCAACTGAGCTACCTGACCTCGGCCGGGCTTCCGGCACCGGATCTCATGCTCTGGCGCCGACCCGAGCGGTCCTGACGGGATTTGAACCCGCGACCTCCACCTTGACAGGGTGGCGAGCACTCCTAGCTGCTCTACAGGACCATCGACTGCCGGCTCACACCAGCAGTGTCGCACCACAGTGCCCCCAACGGGATTCGAACCCGTGCCGCCGCCTTGAAAGGGCGGTGTCCTAGGCCGCTAGACGATGGGGGCTCGACGGGGTTGCCGCCCTGCCCGTGGCGTCCGCCGTCGGGGGACGCGCCCAAGCATAGGGGACAACAGGCGTAGGCAGCAAAGCGTTCCCCGGCGACCAGGTCCGGGGCCGCTGAGCGAGGCCCAGCCGGGGCCCTATGACTGCCGGCTCTTGTTGATCATCCCCTCCACGATCGATTCCTTCTCGCCCTCTTCCGGGATCACCGCCCAGGCAACCAGGTAGAGCAGGGCCCCCGCCCCGCCGAAGAACGAGACGACCACGAAGATCAGCCGCACCAGGGTGTAGTCGAGGCCGAAGTAGCTGCCGAGCCCGGCGCACACACCTGCCAGCAGCCGGCCATCGCGAGCGCGCTCCAGCTTCTTGATTCCGGTGTTGCTCATATCACCATCATGCCTGACGACCCCGCGGCGCTGCCCGGATCAGCCGGGGCGCTTTACGCTAGCGGCGAGCCCTTGCTACCGGCGAGCGCCCGCAGAGAGGACCAGCCATGCCGCGCATTACCGACCCTGCCGCCGCCGTTGACCTGCTCCGCATCGACGACGAGCTGACCGACGAGGAGCGGCTGGTCCGCGATACGGTCCGGGATTTCGCCGCCAAGCGAATCCTGCCGAACGTCGCTGACTGGTTCGAGGCGGGGATCCTGCCCCGCGAGCTGGCCCCCGAGCTGGGCAAGCTGGGCCTGCTGGGCATGCACCTGACGGGCTACGGGTGCGCCGGGATGGGCCCGATCGCCTACGGAGTTACCTGCCGGGAGATGGAGGCCGCTGACTCCGGGCTGCGCAGCCTGGTCTCGGTCCAGGGGTCGCTGGCCATGTTCCCGATCTGGAAGTACGGCTCGGAGGAGCAGAAGCAGGAGTGGCTGCCCAGGATGGCTGCAGGGGAGGCCCTGGGCTGTTTCGGGCTGACCGAGCCCGATCACGGCAGCGATCCCTCCGGGATGACCACGGTCGCCACCCGGAACGGGGGTGACTGGGTGCTCAACGGGACCAAGATGTGGATCACCAACGGGTCGGTGGCGGACATCGCCGTGGTGTGGGCCTCGACCGAGCACGGCATCCGCGGCTTCCTCGTCCCGCGCACGGCGAAGGGCTTCAGCTCGCGCAACATCCACAAGAAGCTCTCCCTGCGCGCCTCGGTGACCTCCGAGCTGCATTTCGACGGCGTGCGGCTGCCCGACACCGCGATGCTGCCGGGCGTGCAGGGGCTCA
>Ga0081455_10004438_pt1 | contig 15746 bp, 12 predicted proteins | sample TabmetS3T2R1_FD_70207 | JGI IMG/M metagenome (GOLD analysis project Ga0081455, IMG submission 70207) | Tabebuia heterophylla rhizosphere microbial communities from the University of Puerto Rico - S3T2R1 | ecosystem: Host-associated > Plants > Roots > Rhizosphere ... | reverse complement strand
GAGCATCATTTTTTCGCAGTAATGCGCCCATCCTTCGACGAAGGCGTAGCTACCGAAGATTTTTTCCACCTTGCTCGCCGGCGACGCGTTTAAGTGAAGGAACTGCACATAATGACCCGGGTAAGCTTCGTGAATCGAAACGACGTCGGAGGTGTAGTAATTAAAGGCGGTGAGCCATTCCTCTTTTTGTTTCTCGGGCCAATCGTTTTCTGTAGGCGTGACGTAGTAATACGCTTCATTGGCGCGTTTCTCGAATGGACCCGGCGTGTCCATGGACGCGAAAGAGGTAGCCCGCAGGTATTGAGGCGTCTCTTTTACCTTTGCTCGAATATCAGATGGGATGCTTACCAAATGCTGGCTCAACACGTACTTGCGAATTTGGTCCAGGTCTTTGGCCACGTCCGGGATGAGATCTTGCGGCGTGGGATGTTCGCTTTGGATTTGCTTGAAGACTTCGATTGGCGGCTTATTCGGATCGATCTTTTTTGCCGCTTCGGCAAAAGCTGCTTGCTCCGCCTTTAGGTGCTCCAGGCCGATCTCCAGGATTTTTTGCGGAGGAAGATTAACGAGTTCCGTCTGCGACAGAAAGCGCCCAAACTTTTCTTCGCCCAGCGCAAAATCCATTGAGGCTTTCGGAAGTTTCTCCCGCTCCAGCCACACCGCATAATCGTTAAGGGCATTTGCGGCCTTGCGGTTGGCCTCATGAAAGGCGCCACGAAGGTGTTCGTCTTTGAGGTTGCCAATAGCGGCGACGAGATCTTTTTTCAGGAAATCCGCGGAGCCTTTCGCGATCTGAATGGCTAGCTCAACGTACGGTTTGGGAACGACCGCATTCAGATTTGTTCTCGCCGCAATCAGAATATTTGGGATTTGCGACTCGATCGCAACCAGGCTGCGAACGCGATCCTCAAGCGGTGCGAAATTCCTCTTGATGTAAACGTTCACGTCCGCAGCGCGCGCATAGACCATGGGGTTCCGTTCAAAGACCGACATGTCCTGCATTTCAAAGAGATCTTTCTTTACGGCTGCCTGAAGAATTCGCAGATCGATCGACTGCCGGGGGCTCAGTTTAGTCAGGTCGAACTTGCCGAGCCGATCGTCGAACCGGCGCAGGCGTGAAAGCTCGGCATCGAGCGCGAGGCGACTGTAGTCAGTGATCTTGCCGTCATACTCGTGAAGTCCGAGAGCGGTCCCTTCCAGTGGATGGGCGCCCAGATAACCTTTAATGTATTCCTCAGCTACCGCCTCATACTCGGCGTCTTCTGTTTCCGCAGCGAGGCTCGCGACGCGTCCAGGGAAGAGAGAGAGCGCGGCGAGGAAAAGAGTGAACGAGAAAGCTTTAACGCGAAGGGCTAATTTCATTGGCGACGCAGAGTTAAGACAACGGTTCGCCTTGGGTGTTGCCAAAAATTTGCAGTGAGCGATGGTGAGCCTGTTTTTCAAATTGGGGTCGAAGTATGAGGCGCTTCATGATCTTGCCGTTGTTGGCTTGTCTCTTGGTCTATATTTTTCCTGCTGCCTTCGCACAGGAAGCGCAACCGTCAAAGAGTGAAGAGGATAACGGCTACGCTCAAATTTCAATTTTCGCAAAAGCGCTGGAATTGATTCGTCAGGATTACGTGGATGAAAACAAGACGAGCTACCACGACCTTATCAATGCGGCAATGAAGGGAATGCTTTCGTCGCTGGATCCGCATAGTCAGTTCATGGATCCAAACGATTTCCGCGATATGCAAGACGACACCCGAAGTCGTTTCAACGGCCTTGGGATCGAAGTTTCGATGAAGAACGGGTTGCCTACCGTGATCGCAGCCATGGAGGACACACCTGCGGCCAAAGCTGGAGTTCTCTCTGGCGATCAGATCTTGCGAATCAATGGTATTTCAACGGAAAGAATGGATCTCCAGGATGCCATCAATGTTTTGCGCGGACCTTCCGGGGCAAAAATAACTCTTACGTTGCTACGGCCTTCGACCAAGGAGATCAAGGAATACACGTTGCAACGCGCGGAGATCAAAATCCAAAGTGTAAAGAGAGCGCGACTGATTGACCCGGAATTGACTGGCCCGTTTAAGATCGGTTATGTCCAGTTGGTGCAGTTCAACGAGCCTACAGCCGACGAATTGTCGAAAGCGCTCGATGAATTGCAGAAGCAGGGAATGCAGGCGCTGGTACTCGACCTGCGGAACAATCCGGGCGGCCTGTTAAATAGCGCCGTCGATGTGTGCGCGCAGTTCCTGCCGCCCAACACAAAAGTCGTTTCAACCCAGGGCCGGGTGGCTTCGCAACAGCACGATTATTCTACTTCCGGCGCAAAGAAGGAACGCCCTAACTTTCCAATGGTGGTCTTGATAAATGAAGGCAGCGCAAGCGGAGCAGAAATCGTTGCCGGGGCACTGAAGGATTTGCGCCGAGCAGTGCTCGTCGGCGAAACCACTTTTGGAAAGGGTTCCGTGCAGAATGTCATGCAGTTGCCGGACGGCTCCGCAGTGCGTTTTACGACCGCGAAATACTACACGCCCAGCAAACAGGTTATTCAGGGCAACGGCGTCACACCGAATATCCCTGTGGCGCTGACTGCCGAACAGGAGCGGTCCCTTTTTGCGCTGCGCAATTCGGGAAACATGAAGCCCGAGGACGAGAAGAACATTATCAAGGCCAGAGATCCGCAGCTGTTACGAGCAATTGATGCGCTCAAGGGCGTTATGATTTACGCCCAGGAGAACGCCCCAAAAGCCCAGGCGGTAAAGAAGTAGGGGCTCCTTTTAGTTGCCTTGTCACTCCGAGTGGAGTCGAGGAATCTCCTACTTCGCTCTTAATGTCCCTAGGAATTTAGCGACCGAGATGTCTCGACTCCGCTCGACATGACAATATTGGCATTGGAAACTTCATGCGACGAAACCGCCGTTGCGATTGTGCGCGAAGGCAACAGCGGCTCAGGGTCGGACTTGCTCGCTAGTGAAGTGGCATCCCAAATCGCCGCGCATGAAAAGTATGGTGGAATCGTGCCGGAGATCGCCTCGCGGAATCACCTGGTCTACGCACCGGGGCTGCTCAATCGCGCTGCGGGGTTGGCAAAAATCAATTTGTCGGAGATGGATGCATTTGCTGCCACCAGCGGACCGGGTCTGGCGAGCTCGCTGATGATCGGCGCATCAATCGCAAAAGGATTGGCGATTGGCTTCAGCAAACCTTACCTGGCCGTCAATCATCTTGAAGGGCATTTGCTCTCTCCGTTTTTTGGAAACGTAAAAAAGGAAAACCAAATACGCCCGAATATTTCGCTTATTGTGAGTGGCGGGCACACCCTGCTAGTTCAAGTGCAAGCACTGGACGAATACACGATAATTGGTCGAACAGTCGATGATGCTGCCGGTGAAGCATTCGATAAAGTTGCCAAACTACTTGGTCTTGGTTATCCCGGCGGACCCGAGATTGAAAGCCACGCGCGAGGAGGAGATTCTCATCGCTTTGACTTGCCGCGCAGCATGCCCGAGTCGGAAAACTTCAGCTTTAGCGGATTGAAGACGGCCGTTCGGTACTTGCTGCCGAAAATTGTAGAGCGTTTCTGTGAACCCCGAAAGCATTCGGGGCTGACACAGGCGCCCTACAAATTGGATGGACAGGTTCTCGCTGACCTTTGCGCCTCCTTCCAGCAGGCGATTATCGATGTGCTGGTATGCAAAACGATCGCCGCTGCGAAGAAATATCGATTCGATCTTGTGACCGTCAGTGGCGGGGTTAGTTGCAATCAGGAATTGCGAAAACAATTGGGAGAAGCATGTACGCGCGAGGGATTCGAATTTAAGAGTGCCGAACCGTGGCTGTGCACGGACAACGCGGCCATGATCGCTTTCACCGCGTTGCTACGATTGCAGGCCGGTTTTCAATCTGACGTCACGGAAGAGATCGATCCGAACCTCGCGCTGGCAGAGTAAGGCACGCTCCGCTGATTGCTCCCAGGGCCGTTCATGCCAATCAATACTCGCGTTCCAGAAGATAGTTTGCGAGCGCGTGAAGCGCCTCAGCCTCGCCTTCGGGAAATCCGGACAAAGCATCGTGTGCCTGGCGCGTGAGCCGTCTGGCTTCAGCACGTGATCTCTCCAGGCCAATTACTGCAGGATAGGTCGCTTTCTTTGCCGCGACATCTTTGCCGGCGCTCTTGCCCAGTATCTCGGACGTTTGAGTTACATCGAGGATGTCGTCGATGACTTGAAAAGCCAAACCGAGTCGTTCCCCGAATTGAGTAATTGCGGAAAGCTTCCTGGCGTCCGCATTGGCGCTCATCGCGCCTAGGCGGACCGAGCTTTTCAACATTGCTGCGGTTTTGTTCTGGTGGATAAATCGCAGTTGATCGCGTTTGACTCTTTTACCTTCCGCTTCGAGATCCGCCACCTGACCAGCGATCAGTCTTTGGCTACCGGCCGCAATCGCAACCTCGCGCAACAACGTTGAAATATCGTAACGCGGCGCCGGCTTGGCAGTTGACACAATTTCAAATGCAACAGTCAGCAGCGCGTCTCCAGTCAGGACAGCGATCCCTTCACCAAACACTTTGTGGCACGTAGGGCGCCCGCGCCGGAAATCGTCGTTATCCATGCTGGGAAGATCGTCGTGCACCAACGAATAGGTGTGGATGCATTCGACGGCACAGGCGAGGGGGAGTGCCTTATTAATGTTGCCGCGGCAAGCTTCCGTTGCCGCGAGACAGAGGATCGGTCGCAATCGTTTACCTCCGGCAAAAAGACTGTACCGCATCGCTCGATGCAGCGTAGCGGGTTTGGTATTCGCGTTAGGCAGGTAGCGATCCAGTGCCCGGTCGATCTCTTTCTGGCGCGTCCGGAGATATTTTTTGAGATTCATGAAGTGATGATGGCGATGGATGCTAGTCTCAATACTGCATAATGCACTCTCGCGCGGGGTGTCCAGCGCTCAGATGTTTTCCGAAGTCTCAGCGATGGCTATTGGTTTTGCGCGCATGGCGAGAAATGCGCCGACGAGGAGAACGGCGGCGCTCCAAAGCTGAGCATAAGTCAGTCGTTCGCCGTAGATCCAGGCGGAAAGACCCAGTGCGAGTGCCGGACAGAGAAGTTGAAGCGTTTGCGCGAGAGCGACGCCGATTTCACGGATGGCGACGTAGTATAAAACGTGCGCCAGCGTAATGCAGATCACTGCCGAGACGATCAAAACCAAGTTCATCTGCGCTCCGGCATAAAGTGGTGCGGCGATCTTTCCAAACAAAAGTGTGAGCGGAAGCAACAGAGTTGACGTAATTAAGCTAACCAGGCCAAAGCTACGGGTGGGACCAAGGTGCATGGAAGGGCGTTTGATCAGGACGCCATACAATGACCAACAAAATGTGGCGGTGAACGCAACGAATAATCCCGGCAGCTTCATGTGTTCTGTTTCTCGACCCGGTTGAAACCAGACGACGCCAAACGCTCCGATTAAGCCGAGGAGTGTGCCGACTTGGAACTGCCACTGACGAATGATCGGGCGTTCCTCAGGAAAAAATGCAAGAGCAAGTAAGGCAGTGAAGATTACGGACGCCCGGCCGAAAATCGTGTAGACGCCCGGACCCATGTAGAACAGGGCAACGACCTGTGTGACTTGGTGAACCACATTGGGCAGACATGGGATCAGACACATGGTTACCGCTCGCCAGTCGAGTGGGGGAACATTGCGGCGCGTTCGGTAAATCAGGAGCGGCGCGATGGCTAGACAGGCGACCAGATAACGATAAAAATTCTGGGTCCATGGGTCGTAATAGCGATTCAAATAGTACATGAACAGGGACGGCGTGGACCAAATAATGACCGTGGCAAAGATTGCAGCGTACCCTTCCGACAACCTGGTGCGACGCTGTCGATCGACAACCCCGGTCATCGAATTTGTTTGGTTCATTTAGGCGTTTGGGACGTTAATTTGCTCGCCTACAACCATAAATCGCTCAACAGTTAGGCTGAAAGGAGAATGAATATCTTGAACAAGCAACCAATTATCATCGCGGCTGTATCGCTTCTCTGTCTTGCGGGCAGTCATCTTTGTCTGGGGAAACCGGCGAAACAAACAGGAGGCGCTGCAAGCCACATGCAGCGAGGAATCGAGCTTGCTCAACAAAAGAACTTTCCGGCCGCGATCGACGAATTTACGAAGGCGATTGAAGCGAACCCTAAAGATGCCCGCGGTTACGCCAATCGAGGTACGGCCTATCGCCAAGCCGCACAGGCAGCTCAGGCAGCCGGAGATGCAGGTGCGGCGGCAACAAGATTTGCATCTGCCACGGCTGATTTCTCAAAGGCGATCGAACTCTCCCCCAAGGATGAAGTGGCTTATCGCGAGCGCGGGATGACTGCGGTCATGCAAAACCAGTTCGATGTTGCATTGCCAGATTTCAATAAGGCGATCGAACTCAAGGCTGACGATGCGTACGCCTACAAATTTCGCGGTTTCGCTGAGGTTGGCCTTAACCAATGGGACAAAGCGGTGGCGGATTTTACCACCGCGATGCAGAAACAACCGGATGATCCGCAAAATTATGACCGGCGCGCCTGGGCAAACCGGAACTTGAAAAACTACGACGCAGCCGTCGCAGACTACACCGTGTTGATCGAAAAAAACCCGAATGATGCCGAGCACTTGGTTAAGCGGGGCGCCACCTACACCTCCTTGCAGCAGTTTGAGAAGGCTATCGCCGATTACCAGGCCGCTTTGAAGCTAAACCCAAACGACTATGACACTGTGCAGCGTTTGCAATACGTGCAGGGAATGCTGCAGGCGAAAAACGCTCCGCCACCTCCATCGCCTACGCCGACACCAACGCCCGGCACAAGTTTGATTACGCCGTTGAATGTAGGCATTGCGATCGTGGCGTTTATTATCATTGCTGTCATCGTGCGATTCATGACCCGGGGTAAAGCAGAAGAGACAAGCGGCAGAATCCGCTAGGGTTCACAGCGCTTTTAAGTGTTCACTCTCCCTTGCCGGACTGTTTGTTTCAGCTTCAGCATGGACGCGAGAACGGTGCAATGTACAACCCCCGTGACAGGCAGGAGATGCCGAGAAATTTCTTTGACACGACGATGCGCGCGGTTAGCTTGCGGACGCTTTTTGCTGGAACGAGGCGGTCCCATGGTCGTTCAAATTGCAAATTTGACGCGGCTCTGGGACTTTTGAATCTCTGGCGGAAGGCAAAACCGGTTTGCCGCTCGGGTTGCCGCAGAGGCGCTGGGCTGGCGACGAGCAGCCCATGTAGCTCAGTTGGTAGAGCACGTCCTTGGTAAGGACGAGGTCACCGGTTCAATCCCGGTCATGGGCTCCAGATAGCTCGAGACCGGCAGCGGATAATTAAAAAATAGAGAGTTTAGTTAAACAGGAGAATTGAAATGGCTAAGGAAGCATTTAAACGCGACAAGCCGCACGTGAACGTCGGCACGATCGGTCACGTTGACCACGGCAAGACAACTCTTACGGCAGCAATCACGGCAGCGCTGGCCAAAAAAGGCATGGCCGAAGTGCGTGCCTACGAATCGATCGATAACGCGCCGGAAGAAAAGGAACGCGGTATCACGATTAACACGGCGCACGTGGAGTACTCGAGCGATAAACGGCACTACGCACACGTCGACTGCCCCGGCCACGCGGACTATGTCAAGAACATGATCACTGGCGCCGCGCAGATGGACGGCGCCATCCTGGTTGTCTCCGCAGCAGACGGACCGATGCCGCAGACTCGCGAGCATATCCTGCTCGCACGGCAGGTCGGTGTTCCTTCGATCGTCGTATTTCTGAATAAGGTCGACATGGTCGACGACCCCGAGCTTCTCGACCTCGTGGAGATGGAAGTGCGAGATCTGCTGACGCAATATGAATTTCCGGGCGACAAAATCCCAATCGTTAAGGGCAGCGCGCTCAAGGCGCTTAATGGCGATGCCGAGTCCGAGAAACAGGTTCTCGCGCTGGTCGAGGCCATTGACGATTACATCCCGGTTCCCGAGCGGCCGGTGGATCTGCCATTTCTCATGCCGATTGAGGACGTGTTCAACATTGAAGGCCGCGGCACGGTCGCGACGGGTCGTGTGGAGCGTGGTGTTCTCAAGAAAATGGAAGAAGTCGAGCTGGTCGGAATTCGTCCTACTGCCAAGACAGTTGCCACCGACATTGAAATGTTCCGCAAACTTCTCGATGAAGCGCGTGCCGGTGATAATGTCGGCGTTTTGCTGCGGGGCTTAAAGAAAGAAGAAGTCGAGCGTGGACAGGTAATTTCGAAGCCCGGTTCGATTACTCCGCATAAGAAATTTAAGGCGGAAGTCTATGTGTTGAGCAAAGAGGAAGGCGGGCGGCACACTCCGTTCTTCACTAATTATCGGCCACAGTTTTACTTCCGTACCACTGACGTAACTGGCACCGTTAAATTGCCCGAAGGCGTAGAAATGGTCATGCCCGGCGACAACATCTCAATCGAAGTCGAGTTGATCACCCCAATCGCAATGGAAAAGACGATTCGCTTCGCGATTCGCGAAGGCGGCAAGACCGTCGGCGCCGGCCGGGTGAGTGACATTCTGGATTAACTCTTTCTCTAATTCTGCTCACTTATAGATGTGGAAGGAAAGGGAGATTAAATAGGGAGCGGAAGAGAACGAGTAAACTTACGCCAGTAGCTCAATTGGTAGAGTAGCGGTCTCCAAAACCGTCGGTTGGGGGTTCGAGTCCCTCCTGGCGTGTGGATAACGCTGCTTTAACAAATTAAGATTTAGGATGATTGCCAAAGTCAAAAACTTCTTCAGCGAAGTTAAGGTCGAGCTTCAAAAATGTTCCTGGCCCTGGGATCCAAAAGAAAAAGGATTCCGTCGCTACAAGGAATTAAGTGACTCGACTGTGGTGGTCCTGATCGCGATGTTGTTGCTTGGCGGATACGTTGCGCTCTTTGATTTGGTTCTTGTGAACGTTGTCCATTTTTTCACCCGGTTGCACTGATTTATGGCTCAGACACTCGCAGGCAAAGATCAGTGGTACGTCGTGCACGTGCTTTCCGGACAAGAGAACAAGGTGCGCGAGAACATCCTGAAGCGCGTCAAAACAGAAGAGATGGGCGATTTGATTTATGACGTTCTTGTCCCGACAGAGCGCGTTTCGGAAATCAAGAAAGGGAAGAAGAGCGAGACCACTCGGAAGTTTTTTCCAGGCTATTTGATCGCTAACATGCACCTGCTCGACGAAAACAATCAGTTGGTCGGGCGCACGTGGTATTTCATCCGCGACACACCCGGCGTGATTGGATTTGCCGGCACCAAGGACAAACCGATTCCAATGCGGCAGTCGGAGGTGGACAGCATGCTCGCGCAAATGAAAGAGCGCGAAGAAAAAGTAAAACCGAAGGTCAGTTTCGAAGTCGGCGAATCGGTGAAAGTTGCCGACGGGCCATTCCAAAATCAGACTGGAATCGTCGAAGAAATCGATCCAGAACGCGGTAAGCTTCGCGTTTCCGTTACCATTTTCGGTCGCGCTACGCCCGTCGAACTGGAATACTGGCAGGTGGAACGCGGTTAATTTGTCGCTTCAACGATTCAACCTTTCAACGCTTTAAGGAAACATAATGGCAAAAGAAAAAGTAGCTGAGATTAAGCTTCAAATTCCTGCGGGACAGGCAAACCCGGCGCCACCAGTTGGAACGGCGCTTGGTCCGCGCGGTGTCAACATCATGGCGTTCTGCAAGGAATTTAACGCAACGACTCAGAAGCAAGCCGGCGACATTCTTCCGGTTGTGATCACTGTTTACAAAGACAAATCTTTTACATTCATCACCAAGAGTCCGCCCGCCGCGGTTTTGTTAAAGAAGGCAGCCAACATCGCCGCCGGTTCCAAAGAGCCTAACAAAACCAAGGTCGGCAAGGTCACGCGCAAACAAGTCATGGACATCGTGAACACGAAGCGCAAAGACTTGAATGCGCGTAATGACGAGGCCGCTTTCCGCATCATTGCGGGCACCGCTCGGCAGATGGGTTTGGAGATCTCTGACTGAGATCGGCTTAACCGTTGGGCGGATCGTGCCGACTTCCGTCGTTCGCTCCGAGATATTCCCATCGTTGCAAGGCGATTGGCACGTTGCCATTTTTCCAGACGAAATCGTGGAATGCGCGCAGGTTGAATTTCTCGCCCTGCTGCATACGAGCATCGGCCAAAAATTTGATGATCTGTAATTTGCCGATCTGATATGTGATCGCCTGGCCAGGGGCAGTCGAAAACGAAATTGCTTCCTGGCGCGCGGTCTGTTCGTCCATCGGAACCTTATCCTGGAGATACTTCGCGGCTTGATCGAGGGTGAATTCGCCAAGCGCAAGTTTCACGTCTACCTCCACGCGCAATGCTCGGAGCCGCATAAAATTGTAAATGATCTCGCGCGTGTGAGGGCTATCGTCGAATAAACCGGACTGCAACATCATTTCTTCTGCGTAGAAGCCGATCCCTTCGTTCGCGCCGGAGTCGTAGTAATGCCGACGGATTGGGTCTTCGTGTTTCCAGGAAAGACAAAGCTGAAAATAATGTCCGGGAATCCCTTCGTGAACTATAATCGGTCGGGGATCTTCTGCCGTCGCCTGCCAGAAGTAACCGAGCTTTCCTGAAGGTTCGGTCACGTACCGGATGCAATTCTCCTTCAGCCGCGATGGGGAAGTAAAATCGTCCATTTCGCCGAAGCCTTGCAATGGGCGCAAATACTCCGGCATTGCGCGAAGTGTGTAGCGCTGCACCCAGTTGGGAACTGTCAGAATGTTGCGGTCCTCGAGAAACTCCCGTATCCGCAATTCTTTCTCCGCTGTTTCTTTAATCCAATTATTGACGTTGTCGGCAGGCTTAAGCGGTGGCACGGCCTTGTTTCTATTCTTCTCGAACGCTTCGAAAGCGACAGCGCGGTTCCATTCCTGTCTTCCCATCGACAGAAGTTCTTCAGGCGAATACGGCATCAGCGCGACGTTGTTGAGAAAAAAGACATACGCGTCGCGTCCGAGGGCGGTCTCATTTGGCAGCGATGGCGCCATTTCCTGGAGTTTTTTGCGAAAATGTTCCAGTGCGTCCGCCGCGCGATCAGTCGCACTGTTCAGTTCTGCTTCTTTTAGAGTTGTCGACTTAATCAATGCTCTGGCCATTTGACGCAGATGCGGCCGAATGTTTTCGAGGGCTTCGATTGCAACAGCGGCGAATGGCGCAGGCGGCTTATCGAGATTCTTACCGCCCTGTTGAAGAATCGACGGAATGTTTTCGATTCGCGCTAGAATTTCCCGACTGCGCGCCGCGTCGTACGGTCCCGGAACTGTGAGCGCTTCGACTACCGCCGTCAGCGTCTGAGCGATATAGAAATTGGGGTCGCGTTTCCAGCGTGGATTAATGTCCAGTTCCCAGCGCACACGCGCCAAAGCGGAACCGATGAGCCGATAGTCCACCTTCTGCGGGACCGTCCATTGTGCCGGGTCGATCTTTTTCCAGCGCGCCTCAAATTCGGCTAGGTCGTTTCGTTGTTTTTCTATGCTCGCGCGCGACCAGTCCCGGGTCCCGCCGGGTCGCTCGATACGGTTCACATCATCGCCGGTAAATGGCGCGTACTTTGCACGCCAGGCCCAAAAATCACCGGCCAGTTGATCTAGCGAATCGGCAGCTGAAGCATTGCCTAACAACAAAGCGGCAAAAAGCGCCACGGCTGAACTTTTTTTCATGCGCGATTAGTCGGCACCGTCTCGTAATGTGACGACACTGGGATTTTTTTCAGGCCGGTACATTGACGCCCCGTAACAGAGCGCGGCAGACTTTTCGCGCGCATAACGAACCTGGTTCAGTTTTTCATCCCAATGTTCCACATAAGAACAATTCGCCGTTTTTTTGCTGCCGGGGATAGGCACATAACGATTCTCCGTAAATGTAAGGAAGGCGGCTTCGCCGGGCAGCGGAATTGGAGTCGCCCAATTCGGCGACAATCTGACAAGGCGCGGGCCGGTAAGGTCGAGGGCGAAAACCGTATCGCCGTCGGTGCTGTTCAAATGCAGATCGAAAAAAGCAAGGCGCAATGGCCCATCGAACAAAAAATGCTGATCTTTATCTTGATTCTCGTGGAGCAAGCTGAAGACGCCATAAAACCCCGGGATTTTGTCGAACTCGGTTTCAGCTCCATTTTTCAAATCACGAAGCAAGTAATGTTTTCCATGACCCGGTCCGTCGATTTGGTCATCTTCGCTGTTAGGATCTTCGCGTAAAATCAATTCGACAGAACCATCTGGCGATTTGTACGTGGGTATTGGCGTCGTCGCGGGAGATGCAGATTCTTGAGATGAGACCGACGGATTGGGACCTACCGGTTCCTCTGGCTCGATATTTGTGAAATACAGCGAGCTTTTTGCTGAGGTATACCAATCAGGCGCAGTCTCCAGTTTTCTTGATGTCTTGCCAAGCGGATCAACACTCCAAAACTCGCGAGCGTTGTTCGCTTTTTCCCGGGTGAAAACGATCGCGCTGCCATCAGGGGCAAAAATCGGACTCGAGTCCTGTTCAGAGTCGTCATTCGTCAATTGTCGCAGAAGTTTTCCGTCTTCGCGGTACAGATAGAGGTGTGAATGGCTCGTTCCGTGAGCCTGGAGATAGCGGATCGCGATTACGATTTCCGAAGAACCTCGCGCCACTGTAACAAGCAACAAATGCGTGCCCGCGAGAATCAAGATTCCGAGAATGTAACGGATCATCGCATCGGGAGTTGAATCGTACTGGGATGCGCCGCGTCATGATATACCTGGACGTGGCAGGTGCGGGCGTCCTTTGCTGTCTCCTCAGCGACCACGCCGCCAGAACAATAATTCTTCTGGAACTGAATCGAATTTGGAGAGGATACAACCAAACGAAGACGGCTATCCTTCATTAAACGGCGAGCAACGAATAATCCCGGATTGAAATCGCACCGTACGATCTCACCCGGTTTCACCAGTTTCGCTTCGCGCAGTGAGTCGCGATAACGCAAGCGGCGAGTGTCGCTCCAGAGAATGATGCTCGTGCCATCGGGCTGGATCTCATACAAATGAGCGGAAAGATCGACATCAGGCGTGTCGATCGATACCCATAATGTCATCGCCGGGCAGCCGATGAAGGGTGTTTCGTTAGGAAGCGCTTCGGTGTGGTAGACCAAACCATCCTTGGCGATGCTCAAAGGATAGGTTTGATCGATACCCGCTGTTTTCTCCTTCGGATCGGTTCCATCCACTCTTTCGCCACGCGTGGTGTCCAGCGGATCGTAAATGAATGCGTCTAACCCTCCATTAGGCACCTTCTCGATAAGCGAGCCAGAACGAAAAACACCGTTGGCGTCGCCGTTTTTCGAATCGAGGTAAAACGTTTTTGGATTCGCGATCAGTGTTTCGAAATTGTCGGCGTACTTCCACTCGCCATTTGCGCCGCTGTTACCGGGTGCCAGCAAATAATAAGCGACCTGGTTCTTGAGAAATTCCGGTCGGACGCCGCTTTTCATTGTCCAGTCGTACCATTGCCGATGCAGATCATTAAGATCGACAACAGCTCCAGGGCCGAATTTTACTCCGGCCACCTCATCTGTAGGTGTCCGGGTCCCCGCGTGGTCCCACGGACCGATGACCAGAAAATGTTTTGCACGCGTATCGGGAGTCGTATTTGCCAGATGATCCCGGTAATAGGTCAGCGCGCCAAGCTCATCTCCATCGTATTGCGCCGTGATTGTCAGGACCGGGATCGTGATCTTTTGGAACTGCTCGCGCGTCGGTACCATCGCGTCGTAGTAGGCATCAGGTGCGGGGTGTTTGACGACGCGTTGGAAATTAACGGACGGATTTCCGATAAAGGAGTCCAGTGATTTGAAAGGCACATGTTTCCTGTAAGCGTCGAGAAACTTGGCTTGCCAAAATTTTTGATCGCCGAAAAGCTGCTGTTGTCCGGTTCGGCCACTGGTGAACGTGTACCACTGCACGTCGTAGGATACGCCTACATTCTGGGGAAAAGGATAATCAAGGCCGGGATGAGCGGCCGCGGCCGGGACGATCGTCGCCAGATGCGGTGGCAATTCTTTTGCCGTCGCCCATTGATTAAATCCTGCGTATGAACCACCCCACATCGCGACTTTGCCGTCACAAAATGGTTGCTTTGCAAACCATTCGACCAGGTCGTGCCCGTCACGAGGATCGTTTACAAACGGCTCGAATTCGCCGCCGGAATTTCCGCGTCCGCGAACGTCAACGAGCGCGAATGCGTAGCCATGCGATGCAAAGTAGGCGCCGCGCGCGTGATAACTATCAGAGATGTAAGGCGTCAGTGTGAAGATGACCGGCGTTTTGGACAACGAACCGTCGGGCGTTTTCGGCAGGTATAATGTCGCGTTCAGCTCTACCTTGTCGCGCATGGGAATCTTTACGCCCCAGCGCAATTCATAATCGGCGTGAGCTGGCGACGGTTTCGGTGAGGGCGATGGAGTTTGCGCTTGTAGCGTTCCGGTAATGACCAGAGTTGTGGCAAAGAAAAGGCACGAGTAAACGCTGCAGGCAACGTTAAACGATTTCGTCATCCGAGCATTGAAGCGAAACCTCGCTGGATAACAACGGACAAATGTCTTTGCGCGAGAGTCATTCGTTTATTTGCCGAGGCATCGACTCTCGGTGTCTCAAATTGGTTGGGAACTTGGTGTCCTGTTTTCTGTAGAAAGTAATAGGGTACTTAACCGTGCGACAGAATTCTCCGGTTCTCATTTTCGGTCCGCTCTGGTGGCTGATATTCGCCACCACGGGCTGGACGCAAAATAGCGGCACCTGGGAAACAAAAGCGGCCATGCCTCTTAGTCGACAGGAACTCGCGACTGGCTGGCTAAATGGGAAGCTATACGTCGTTGGCGGCTATGATGCGGCTCCTCATTCTACAAATACGGTGCAGGTTTATAATCCAGCCACGAACACGTGGGCTTTTGCGCAGGCGCTTCCCATTGCAGTAAATCATAACGCAGCAGCCGTGGTCGGAGGGAAACTCTACAGTTTCGGCGCCGGGACAGGCCAAACGTTTACTTACGATCCCAACAACAACTCGTGGGCTGCGAGAGCTTCCAGCCACTATGTGCACGGTGGAACCGCAGCGGTCGGAGTGATTGGCAATAAAATTTACGTTGCCGGTGGCACCGGTACTCCGAGCCAGCGCGAACTGGAGGTCTACGATACGGTCACAAACACATGGACAATCAAGGCGCCGATGAGGTTTCCGCGCAATCACACAGGTGGCGGCGTGATCAATGGGAAATTTTATGTCGTAGGCGGCCGAGCTGGACCGTCAACAGATGCCCTTGAGGTCTACAATCCGCTAACCAATGCCTGGTCGACGCTGCCGCCGATGCCAACCGCCCGCTCTGGGTTCGCGACCGCAGTCGTGAACAACGAGTTTTGGGTTTTCGGCGGGGAAGACCCTGCAACCCTTGTTCTGCACGCGGAGGTGGAGGTCTATAATCCTGCCAGTAACAGCTGGCGTCGGGAGCCCAGCATGCCTTTACCACGGCATGGGATCTGGGCATCAGTTAATGGTAACAAAATCTACATCCCAGGTGGCGGCGCCACGCCGGCCTTGGTGAATCCGACGAGTACCAACCAGATCTTTACTGTTTCAACTACAGCTGCGACCGCTGCCAACGCTACCATCGCGGACTTTAACAACGACGGGCATCCGGATTATGTGCTGCGTAATCCTGGCACGCGCCAGACAGCGATCTG
>Ga0081455_10004437_pt1 | contig 15747 bp, 7 predicted proteins | sample TabmetS3T2R1_FD_70207 | JGI IMG/M metagenome (GOLD analysis project Ga0081455, IMG submission 70207) | Tabebuia heterophylla rhizosphere microbial communities from the University of Puerto Rico - S3T2R1 | ecosystem: Host-associated > Plants > Roots > Rhizosphere ... | reverse complement strand
CAGGCGACTGATTCTGCCTGCACCGGATGCAGCGCAAAAATTGCTCCGGCCAGCCACGCTCCCGGCACCTTTAACCGCGCCAGGACCAGCCACACCAGCAGCGCATTGGCGACATGGAGCACAAGGTTAACCCAGTGATAACCTGTCGAGTTCAGTCCCCAAAACCCGTGTTCGATGCGAAAAGTCGTATAGACCGCCGGGAAGTACTGCGAAGGCGAATCAAGCGAGAACCAGATGCGGCGCAGACCGTCTGGCGCCGTTAGCAGCTCATTGTGGGTGATGTAAACGTCGTCGTCCCAAAGAAAACCTCCGTTCCACGCGGGCCGATATACAAGGATCGTGACAGCTGCCAGGATCAAAGCGAAAAGGAATCCTCTCCACCATGAATGGCGGGACTGTTCCGTGGTTCCTTGCGACATTTCTTGGCGATCAGCCACTGCTTTCATTCCAATGTTTGAATCCCGATTCGCTTCTCTAAGGGAGATGAAACCAATTATAATCGCTCGAGAATACCGGCCGGTTGACTCGAATTTCTGAAACCGTAACGGCCGTGACAATGAGCGCTACGGTCGCGAGCACCGGCCAGGTTCTATGTGTCCAGCGAAGTGCAAGGTGGAGTCCATAGACATAAACAATCACGAACGGGATCAGCGCGCCGGTGACATAACGACCCGACCACAGATACGGCTCGGAACGCGAAGGATAGACGGACTCGCCAAAATCAAATCGTATTGAAACAAACGCAAGAAACAGAACTGCAGCGATAAAACTTAGTAAAGCGAAAGAAACAATTTGTGCCGTCACTTTATCGTTACGAGCGATCCAGGGCAGGTGCAGTACCGTGATCCCGATCAATAGCAGTGACGAAATAACATAAAAATGATCCGCAGCAGCGAAAGCTAATCGCTGTCCGTGCCAAATGAACTCGCCGCGCCAGAAACTCGCCAGCAACTTTGAGAGAAAACTCCACGCGCCTTGCCCTGTGAAGATAGGATGATGCCACCATGCTGCGAACGGCTTCGGCGTCCAACCCGACAGCTCAACGTGGGTTGAAGAGCCGATCGCGTCGCCGAAAGCGTGTTGCATCCAAATCATCCAGGCGCCGGCTGGGATGATGGCACACGCAATGAAGATCCCGAGCGCAGGCAGCATGCGGCCGAGATTTCCTGAACGAACCGTCGAAAGGATTTTTAAGATCACAATACAAAGAGCGACCCCAAGCAATGGAGCGTTACTGAGTTTCGTCAGGTAGGTCGCCGACATCGTCAGTCCAAGACAAACCGCAAGCACAGGGCTCAGCACTTCAGCTCGCCACCAACGGATCAAGCAAAGGAAAACCGAACCGAAGAGCAGTGGCGAAAGGTTGTCATTCTCTATTCCGTAAAACATATCCTGGGGGATAAACGCCACCAGACCAGCGACGCACAAGGCCAGCCATTCTTGTTGCGGAAAGAACTCCCCCGCTACCAGAAAGCTCAGCCAGACGAGCGCTGCGACCAGGAGAACGTTTAGAAACCGCAACCAATAAAGCAGGGGACCTTCAGAAAACCCGCACAATTGCCCCAACTTGAGCCACAAGCCAGCGACAACATAATACAACGGCGGCTGCCACGACTCAGGATTAGTTGCATCGCTCCATGCTTGTTCGGCAGCCACAGCTGCGGCCGACGTTTCCCCAGACGAGGACGCCCACGCCGGAGCGGGAAAATGGCCACCCGGAAATGCTCCTGGTGAAGCGAAGAACTCCGGCGAGCCGTACTGGACGAAGTAACGCGCAGATTCCGCGGAGAATCGTTCCATTCCGCGAGGGAGATGTCCTTGTGAATACTTAAGCACAACATCAAAGTGCGCTTGTTCATCGGCATTGTTGAAAAAAGGAAACCCGGCACAGAAGAGGAAAGTTCGTACTCCAGCGATCAGGCACAAGACCCAAACAAAAATCTTCGCCGATTGAGAGCCTGCTCGTTCATATCTTGCGTCAGGTCGCCTCCTCATCGATTTAGCACCTCTAATGCCTGTTAAAAGCCGCGATCAAGAAAGAGTGCTGGCGATTGCATGGTGGCTCCTCGCGGCTGGCGTTTTTGGCCTCGTTATTGCCATCAGAATTCGACTCCTTGGAATTCCACTTGAGCGTGACGAAGGCGAATACGCTTATGCCGGCCAGCTGATTTTGCAAGGTGTTCCACCATACACGCTTGCCTACAACATGAAGTTCCCGGGAACTTATGGAGCCTACGCGGCTATCATGTCGGTCTTTGGGCAAACGATTAACGGAATCCATTTTGGGCTGCTCCTGGTAAACGCCGTTACCATCGTTTTGATTTTTTTCCTGGGACGGCGACTGGCGAATTCGGCAGTTGGACTTGCAGCGGGAACTAGCTATGCCGTGCTGTCGGTAAGCCCAACCGTGCTGGGGCTGGCCGGTCACGCCACACATTTTGTGGTGCTCCCGGTTCTGGCCGGAACGTTGTTATTGCTCGATAGCTCGGATCGGAATGCATACGGACGACTCTTTGCGAGCGGGTTATTATTTGGCGTTGGCGTGGTAATGAAGCAGCCCGCCTTTTTTTTTATTCCTTTCGCCTTGATCTATCTTGTTTGGAGTGATCTCCACCGAAGCCGTGTCTTAACGGAAATTCTGCTCCGGAATCTGGTCTTCGGAATCGGGGCGATTGCTCCACTGGGAGTTACGTGCCTGATTTTTTGGCGCGCAGGTGTACTCGATAAGTTCTGGTTCTGGACAGTCAGCTACGCTGGCCAATATGGAAGTCTTCTTCTCGGCGAGATAGAGAGTGGGAGATGGCCTTTATCCCAAGCGGCGCAGTTTTTTGCGGGCAGCATCATGGAGGCGATTGGAGCCGGCTGGATGTTGTGGGCCTTGGCTGGACTGGGCTTGATTGCCGGACTTTTGGACAAGAAGAGTCGCGCCGGCACAGGTTTTTTGGTGGGTCTGCTTCTATTCTCAGCTTTGGCGGTGTCTCAGGGACTTTATTTTAGGCCTCATTATTTTATTATGATCCTGCCAGTAGTCTCGCTTCTGGTCGGCGTTGCAATCGGCAAACTATCGGATTTTCTGACCGGTCGAATAATAGCAGTCAGACTCGTCCCACTCTTTCTGCTTGGGGTGGCTCTCAGCGTGCCGATGGTGTTGAATGAACGAATCTTCTTCCGAGCTTCGCCTGTTGACGCCAGCCGGATCATTTACCCTGAGAGTCCATTCGTCGAGTCGGTTAAGATCGCAGATTATCTGCGCGAACATTCAAGCCCGAATGATACAATCGCCGTTTTAGGATCAGAGCCGCAGATTTATTTTTATTCACATCGGCGTTCGGCGACTGGATACATTTACACTTACGGCCTAATGGAATCGCAAAAATACGCGCGGCAGATGCAACAGGAGATGATCCGGGAGATCGAACACACATCTCCCAAGTACCTGGTCTCCGTGCCGATGTTTGATTCCTGGTTGTGGCGTCCCGGATCCGACCGATCGATTCTTTCCTGGGCAAACGAATACGCAGCGAAGGATTATGTCGCTGCTGGATTTGTGAACATCACGCCTGCAGGAACCGATTACTACTTCGGAAATGTTCCGCCCAAGGTAGAGAGCTTGAAAAACTATATCCTGATTTACAAAAGGAACGGTTAAGCTGCTTTTTGTTACGAATCCCTAACGCCGCGTGCATCGTAATCATTCTCAGTCGATCTCTCTAACTAAATCGAGGCGCCGTTGGATTTATCTCTGCGTTTGCATCTGTCTTGCAATGATTACCTGGCTTGTTTTTGGTCAGACCCTTTGGCACGACTTCATTAATTACGATGATCCGCGCTACGTTTATGAGAACACGAAAATAACCGGTGGCCTTGGCATCAGCGGCATTGCCTGGGCATTTACACATATTCATTCCCTTAACTGGCATCCGATAACGACCATCTCGCACATGCTCGACTGTCAGCTGTACGGGTTGAAGGCAGGATGGCATCACTTTACGAACGTCCTTCTTCATACCCTGGCTGTGATGCTCCTATTTCTTGCGCTGCAACAGATGACTGGGACAATTTGGCGAAGCGCTTTTGTTGCGGCGGTGTTCGCAATTCACCCGTTGCGTGTGGAATCGGTTGCCTGGATTGCAGAACGAAAGGATGTGCTGAGCGGCGTCTTCTTCATGCTGACGCTGCTGGCCTACACGTATTATGTGCGCTTACCTCGGATCAGACGTTATCTGCTGGTGCTAGTTCTGTTCGCCTGTGGACTGATGTGTAAGCCGATGCTCGTAACATTGCCATTTGTGCTTTTGCTTCTCGATTACTGGCCTCTCGACAGAATCAAAGGGCAATTCTGGAAGCGTGTCGCGGAGAAAATCCCGTTGATCGCGCTGTCGGCTGTTTCAAGCGTCATCACGTTTCTTGTTCAAAAAGGGGCTGTCGGCCGGACCGAGGAATTGCCGATATTGGAACGAATCAACAACGCGGTCGTCAGCTATGTCATCTACATCTGGCAGATGTTCTGGCCGGTGAACCTGGCAGTGTTCTATCCACATCCTGAGAACCGGCTGCCAGTTTGGGAAATCGTGTGCTGTCTCGTCATTCTAGTTTGTATCACCGTGACAGCCATTGCTCTACGAAAACGGCGACCCTATCTCCTTACGGGTTGGTTCTGGTATCTGGGAATGCTTGTCCCGGTGATTGGACTCGTGCAAGTTGGATGGCAGGGACGCGCCGACCGATACACGTACTTACCTCAAATTGGGTTATACATAGCAGTCACATGGGGAGTGACCGAGCTAACGGCTTTGTATCGACACCGAAGCAGAATCTTGACCGTTGCCGCAGTAGTTGTCATCGCCGCCTTGAGTTCATGCGCATGGGCTCAGACCTCTTACTGGCGGGACAGCGAAACATTGTTCAGGCATGCTCTTGCCGTAACCACAAACAATGACGTAGCTGAAAATAATCTGGGGATCGTCTTTTTGGGGCAAGGTAAGCTGGACGAAGCTATCTCGCTTCTCCAATCAGCCGCGGATCTTCGGCCAGATAACAGCCCTGCGCATGAGAACCTTGCCAAGGCACTTCTCCAAAAGGGCCAGGTAGCCGAGGCGCTGGTTCATTACCGTAAATTACTCGACCTGCAGCCCGACAACATGGAGGTCCACAATATCGTGGGCACCGTTCTTGTACAACAAGGCCGTGTACGGGAAGGCGTCGAAGAGTGGCAGAAGGTGTTGTCGGTCGAACCCGACAACGGAAACGCACTGAGCAATCTCGCCTGGGTATTTGCCACGTCACCAGACCAATCGATTCGAAATGGAGCCAAGGCAGTTCAACTGGCAGAGCAGGCTGTCCGCATTTCGGGAGGCAGGATACCAATACTTTTCCGCACGTTGGCGGCGGCCTATGCAGAGAATGGTCAGTTTTCGGATGCAATCCAGACAGCGCAGCGCGGCATCCAATTGGCCAATAACCACGGCAACGCTTCTTTGGCCAGTGAGCTTCAGGCCCATATCGAGCTTTATCAGGCCCAGCAGCCGCTACGCGACCCGAGCCTAACCAATGCCAGCTCGTCACCACATAGCGAATAAAAAGACACGACAAACCAGTCGCCGACCAAGTGGACAATCACGGGGCGGTCACACGCGCAGCATAACTGTCGGCATCTATCTACTTCTCGCCGCGCTCAGTCTGGCAGTATTTAGTCAGACCATTTTCTACAGCTTCGTTAATTTCGACGACGATGTGTACGTCTACAACGCTCCCGTAATTCAAGAGGGGCTAACACTCAAGGGGATAGCAACCGCTTTTGCCAGCCCACACGCTGGCAACTGGCATCCGTTAACAACGCTGTCACATATGTTGGATTGCGGGATATACGGCTTAAACGCTGGCGCTCATCATGTTACCAACGTCGTGCTGCATACCATCGCAGTGCTTTTACTGTTTCGTGCGCTGCGCCAAATGACGTGCGCTTTATGGAAAAGTGCCATTATCGCTGCACTATTTGCCGTCCATCCATTGCACGTCGAGTCGGTAGCATGGGTGAGCGAGCGCAAAGACGTCCTGAGCGCAGTCTTTTTTTTCCTGATTTTGGCGGCCTACGCTCGTTACGCACGGGAGCCCTCGATAGGACGTTATCTCGTTGTGACTGCTTTGTTTGTGGGAGGACTTATGTCCAAACCCATGTTGGTAACGACCCCGGTTGTGCTTCTCATTTTGGACTACTGGCCTCTTCGCCGGTTTGAACAAGTCACCTCGACACCCAGTAAGGCGAAAAGCCAGCGCTCAAGTAACCAAAAGCGCATAATACGACGACTTTTTCTGGAAAAGATTCCCTGGCTCATCCTTTCCACCGGCGCCGGTGTCATTACATTTGTGTTGCAAAAACGTGCTGCTGGCTCTCTTCCTCCGTTGCCATTTCTGTGGCGCACAGAGAATGCGGTGGTGAGTTACATCATTTACGTTTGGAAAACATTGTGGCCGACGCGCCTCGCCGTTTTCTATCCTCATCCAAACGATACGTTGGCAATTTGGCAGATTGCTCTAGCAATCGTTTTCCTTTTCGCCGTTACTTGTGTGGCAATCGTTTGGCGAGATAAGAGACCTTATCTGTTTACCGGTTGGTTCTGGTACCTGATTATGCTGGTTCCAGTGATTGGGATTGTCCAGGTGGGTGAGCAAGGCCATGCCGACCGCTACGCCTACCTTCCTTCCATCGGTTTATTTCTGATCGCTGTCTGGGGCATCGCCGACGTAACAGCAATCCGCCGCGTCAGGTTATGGCAGCCTGTAGTTACAACAGGCGTTATACTGGTCGTTGCTGCCCTGGCATGCACGGCGTTTGCTCAAACCTCGTACTGGCGGAACAGTGAAGCACTTTGGGAGCACGCTCTTGCTGTCACCACTGACAACGATGTGGCTCACAATAATCTCGGGCACCTGTCGGTCGACCGCGGTGAACTGGACAAAGCGATGTCGCATTTTGAGGCTGCGTCGAAAATCAGGTCTGGCAAGTTAGATCCGCATTACAACCTCGGTACTGCGTTCGTAGAAATGAATATCGGAGACGCTTTGGCGAGAAAGGGCCAACCCGATCAAGCGATGGCTCACTTCGAACAGGCGATAAAGCTGCAACCCGATTACGCCGAAGTCTATTACAATCGGGGAAACGTTCTTTATGCAAAGGGAATGATGGATGAAGCAATCCCTGACTTTGAGAAGGCTCTTCAACTGCAGCCCAAGCACGTCGATGCTCATACCGGCCTTGGCAACGCGCTTCTGCGCAAAGGTGCCCTAAAGGAGGCGATCGTGCACTATAACCAGGCAATTACGTTGGCACCGAAAGATCCGCACTCTCGCAACAACCTCGCCTGGGTTCTGGCAACATCGAACGATCCCTCGATCCGCGACGGTGCAACGGCAATCGAGATGGCGCGCCAAGCTATATCGCTATCAGACGGCAAGGACCCGCTGTTTTTTCGGGCCCTCGCTGCCGCTTATGCAGAGACCGGCCGTTACTCCGACGCCATCGCTGTCGTACGACACGCTGTAGCTCTTGCCAACGTGCAAGGGAAAAGCAGTCTGGCGGACCTTCTCGAAGACGACGTTTTGCTTTATCGCCAGCAGGTGCCACTGCGACGAGAGTTTGCCCACAATTAATCACAGCGTTGTACGGCTTGCCGCGAGGTCGTGCACTGAGGTCACCGCGCCTCCTTATGATACGGTAAACCAAGGTCGTAAAGTGAGATTTCGCTCCGGAGAGCGCTGGATAAGGGCGAGTTCCCCTGGATCTCTGCCGCTTGCAATGCCTGTTCAGCAGTTTTCTTAGCCTCAATAAAACGGCCGGTCTCAGCGTAGGCCGCAGCAAGGATGCGTAGAACAGTCGCATGATTTTCGCTCCGAGAGCTTTCAGATTCTGCGCGTTCGGCCAAAAGGATGGCCTCTGATCCATTTCGAATCGATGGGTCGGCCGCTGTCGCAAGCAGCCATGCAAGATTACTCTGGGCAGTCATGTTATCTGGCGCAATCCGAAGCACATCTCTGTACTGAGCAATTGCATCTCGGACGCGGCCTTTGGCAAGGAACACGCTTCCCAGATTTGCGCGAGCGTCCGCATTGTCCGGGCTCAACTCCAGGACTTTTTGATAATGAGCCATCGCCTCATCCGTCCGCCCTATTCGAAGCAACACGGTCGCAAGGTTGTACTGAGCCTCAACTTGATTTGGTGATACCGCGAGGCAGGCTGAGTAATACTTGATGGCACCATCCAAATCACCGTTGAAAAGAAGCGCACTTGCCAGATTGCAAGACGCATCGGGGTAATCTCCCCGGGCTGCGAGCGCCTTCCGATAATGCGCAATGGCTTCATCTACACGCCCGCTCGCAAAAAGAGTGGCCCCAAGATTGTTGTGTGCTTCTGCATCAGCAGGATTTATTTCCAGTGCTTTCTCGTAATGAACAATAGCTTCCTCGACCTGGCCTTTCTGTACAAGAAGCCGGCCTAGATTGTAATGCGCCTCTCCATAACTCGGCCGCAGGTCGAGAGCCTGGCGATAGTGGGCAATCGCCCCTTCAGTGTCACCCTGCTCATTGAGAGCGATGCCCAAATTGTAATGGGCCATCCAGCAACCAGGATTCCTTGTGAGCGTTGCTGTGTACAGGGTGACAAGATTTTGGTAAACGGCAGTTTGCCGCCATGTCAGAACAGCGAGCACCAGAAGACATGTTCCCGCGGTTGCCAGAAGCGGAAGCGATTTCGGTCCAACCCCGGCGATGTTGCCAGAAAATTGTAGGACGTCTGGGTCAGCGTGCAAAAGCCTTCGATTTTCACCGGATGGAGCCGCCGGGACGCGAGCAACATCGACGGGTGGCGCCCCAGCCGGGCAGAGTGGGACCGAATGAGTCAAATGCCCCACCGCTGTTACGATGCCTGCCGCAACTAACGCCAGCGGCCCCATGCTCGCCAAATATTGAAAATGATCGCTTACAAACGAGTAGCGAAAAAAATAGACGTTGAAAAATCCAAGCACAGGAAAGAGGGAAACTACATAGTATGCTGCGGCAAAGAATATGGCGCGGCTCCATTTCGCGCGGTTCGACCATAACACAACTAACCCGGTTAATGCCGCTAGGAGTGGGAAGTAAGCCGTTAGCTGGGAAGAATTAATCTCCCACCGTGGATAGATGAAAACCAACGGATGCGGCCATATCAGTTTTGCCAGGTAAAACCATATCGCGCGCCCCGCGATGATAAGCCGGTCCGGCCAGCTCTGCTCCCACTCTGCCCCAATTGCACCAGCGTGAAACTTTTGTTCGAAGATCGTCCAGACGCTGGCAACTGCGGATACTAACAGAAACGGAGCAAGTTCGATAATATCTCGCAAGCGAGACCGACCTGCCCGCCACCAGATACAGAGGAAAAGGACTATGGGCAACATGACCACTGAAGGCTTGCTCAGGGTCGCGAGGATAAAGAAGAGCAAAGACGAAGCAAAAAACAAGGAGGAGCGCTCTCCAGCCGGCGATACTAACGAACCGGAGATCGGCCGTCCTTGAATCGCTGCGTTCGATTTCAAAAAACAAAAGACAGACAACAGATAAAAGAAGCCCGATTGAGTGTTCTTCAGCTCAGTTACCCAAGCTACTGATTGTACCATTACCGGGTGCAACGCCCAAAGCGCCGCTCCCAGCCAAGCGCCGCGAACATTTAGTTGTCGCAAGATCTGCCAGAGCAAGAGAGCGGATCCGGCGTGCAAAAACACATTCAAAAGATGGTACGGCCGGGGCAAAAGCCCGGCGAACTTGTGCACGGTCCAAAAAGTCGTCAGCACCAGCGGGTAATAGACCGCCCGCGCGCTGGTCCAGACTTCTTTCAATCCCAGCGGACCCACAACACAGGGGTTTTGAGTGAGATGCGATTCGTCGTCCCAAATGAATCCGGCATTAAAGACCGGCGAGTAAGAAATAAGAACGAGAGCGACCAAAAGGAGCGCCAAACATCCATTTCGACGCCACAACGGTTTTTGTGAGCCGAGCGGTTCGCTGCCAGCGGCCTGATTTACGGATGCGGGCATCAACTAATGCTCCATGTCATTGGAGCGAAGCAGGGCGCGGTCGGCAACTCTGTCGGCTCATCATTTTGGTGAGACGTTAGCACCAAGTTCTCAAAATGTGTGATCAGTCGGTCAATTAATCGATTCTTGTTTGCGCGTGATAGTCGCATCATCGACATCAGACTTCCTGGCCGTGACCGAGAAAGAGTGTCGCCATTAATTTGATAGAGATAACAGGGTGGGCTACACATCGTCGACGTGAACTTGAGGCATGGCTAAAAAGGTTTCCAACCGGACACCAGCTCCGAAAGGCCCGGTAATTGTTGGGATATGTGCTGCTCTCGTCGCGATCACGTGGATGGTTTTCGGACAGACACTTGGGCATCAATTCGTTACATACGATGATCCAGAGTACGTTTACAGCAATCCAGATATCATCCGAGGTCTTTCGCTGCCAGGTATCGTCTGGGCTTTTACGCATAACGTAGCTGGTAACTGGCACCCCCTTACCGTCATTTCGCACATGCTGGATTGCCAGCTGTATGGTCTCAAGCCAGCCGGGCATCATTTCACCAACATTCTTTTGCACACCATCGCTGTTGTCCTGTTGTTCCTGGTGCTGCGGCAAATGACCGGAGCGTTGTGGCGAAGCGCTCTTGTTGCGGCGTTGTTCGCAATTCATCCGTTGCACGTGGAATCGGTGGCCTGGATCTCGGAGCGGAAGGATGTATTGAGCGCAGTCTTTTTCATGCTGACGCTCGGGGCCTACATACGCTATGCACGCGCGCCCTCGCCAATGGCCAACCTGCTCGTTGTGTTCTCGTTCGCTCTCGGTCTGATGTCGAAACCGATGCTGGTGACCCTTCCATTCGTTCTTCTGCTGTTGGATTACTGGCCCCTCAGCAGAATCAGAGCTCCCGGATTGGCAAAGGGGAGGGGGAAACCGATGATCAGAAGTCAGTGGCCGGTCGTCAGGCGCCTCATCACGGAAAAAATTCCTTTGTTAGCACTGTCTGCTGTTTCGTCCGTAATAACTTGGCTGACACACCTCCAAACTGCGGGAAGTAAGCATCAGTTGCCATTCACATGGCGATTCAACAATGCTGTTGTTAGCTATGTGACCTACATCTGGCAGATGTTGTGGCCTGTCCGCCTGGCAGCTTTCTATCCTCACCCCAATGATCAGCTGGCTCTCTGGCAGGTTCTTTTGACAATTGCATTTCTCATCGCAGTCGCCCTGCTCGCAATTCATTGGCGGAAAGAACGACCGTACGTTTTCACCGGCTGGTTTTGGTATGTGGGAATGCTTATTCCGGTGATTGGGCTCGTCGTGCAGGTCGGCGAACAAGCGCGCGCGGATCGGTATACTTACCTGCCGCAAATCGGTTTGTATCTCGTTATCGCCTGGGGCATTCCAGACCTGGTAATGTGCGTAACGCGTCGTGAACGCGACAGGAGCCGCAGGTACGCGCCGATCTGCGCCGCGGCGTCTGCAATGATCGTCATCTTGTTGAGCTGGCGTGCGTTTGTGCAAACGTCGTATTGGAAAAATAGCGGGGTTCTCTGGAACCATGCGTTGGCTGTCACGGGTGACAACGACGTGGCGCACAACAATCTCGGTAACCTTTTCTTGCAACGGCGCGAATTGGACAGCGCGCGCGCGCACTTCGAGACCGCATTGAAGATTCGCGCTCGCACCGCTGCCCCTTATTACAACTCTGGTGGCGCGCTCATCGAAAATAGTCTTGCCGCTATTCTCGACCAAAGAGGCCTCATCGATGAATCGATCACCCATTATGACAAGGCAATAAGCATGCGACCTGATTACGGCGATCCTTATCTCAACCTTGGCAACCTTCTGTTTAAGCAGGGCCGAATCGACGATGCCATGACTCAATGGGAGAAGGCGCTTGGGACACAGCCACACGACGCAGCTTTTCATGTCCTGCTGGGAGACGCGTTTCTACGAGCAGGATCACAGAAAGTTGCGATCGCGGAGTACGAGCGCGCAGCGCGGATTTCCGCGCAGGATCCGATGGGCCGCAACAATCTGGCCTGGCTCCTCGCCACTTCTTCCGATGCTTCAATTCGCGATGGCAATCGGGCGACGCAACTCGCCGAAGAAGTGGTGCGACTTTCTCACGGCAAGGATCCAAATTATCTGCGCACGCTCGCAGCTGCTTACGCAGAGAGCGGACGCTTCGATGATGCGAAAGAAACTGCTCGTCGCGGACTGCAATTAGCCGAGACCCAGCGCAACTCGATCTTGATCAACACCCTGCGAGATGAAATCGCACTCTACGAGCTCGGCCTGGCCTATCACAACTAAAGCCGGAAGCTCTTAAATTGGCGGCATTCCGACGGCGGCGCGTGAGACTTTAGCTGTCGGATAGGCCTATCAAAGCAGATCTACCCAGCAGACAATCGGGCGGATCGTCGGGCGAAAGCTGAAAGCAAACGGCCGAGCTCTATGGAGAGCCCGGCCGTCGTGAATTCTTGCTAGCTGTCTTTTAGAAGCGCTTCTTCAAGCCGACGTACCAAAACCGGCCTTTGATGGTGGTCAGCGATTCGTCGTAGCCGTTCTCAAAACTGCCAGCCACAAATGGCGGATCTTCGTCGAAAACGTTCTGCATACCCAGCGTGACGGTGGTGTTGTTCATCCACCATTGCCAGTTGTTGCAGCCATACTCGGCCGTAGAGACCGGGACTACATTCTTTTCCTTGCCATCCTTCATCTTTACGTTCTTCCCACCATCCTTGGCATAGCCAGGAACCTCCGCAGGCGCAGGGGCCGGGAAGTTAAACGTGTAGTTCAGGATCAGGTCGAGCGTGGTCCAATTCTCAATTTTCCGCGCATGCGCGCCGTCCAGGCCGCTTAAACGGAGAGTTCTCGGCGTTTGCGGCTTGGGCACGTCGTCGGCGTTTATGGCGTCGTAGGTTCCAACCAGGCTAAGATTGTCATCTTCATACTGGCCGATCCAGTGAACCACTGCGCCCACATCAATTCCACCCATCCACGTGTCAGCTGGGCCATCGTAGAAGATGCTGAAATTGGCACGATTTCTCGGTAGCGAACTGGTCAGACTGAATGACGTGGGCACGAACTGACCAGCGATACCGAAACGTTTGGTATCGGGAGATTGCTGAAGTTCAGCCCGGGACAACCAGGTGCCGTTGATCGTAGTCGTCAGCCTACCCCAATCTCCACCGCCGAAGATCGTCGAATCCAGGATATAGATCGCTTCGTAGTCAAGACCTTCAAAGATTGCACCCGCAAGGTTTTGGTTCGGATCGAGCACCAGTGTGACTGGACCAGGCTGCCCAGCCGGGTCAGTACCAGCACTACGGGTTACCTGCGACCCGTTGGGGTTTGTAATTACTGACGCGCCGTTTGGCGGCCGAGTAGTGTTGATAATAAACTGCGCACCCAACAAAGACACGATGTCTCGCATGTCGATGTGCCACCAATCCGCGCTCACTGTCAGGCCCTTGAGCCATTTGGGGCTGTATACGATTCCGTAAGTCCACTCATAAGCAACCTCAGGATGCAGGAAGGGGTTGCCGCTTTGGCGTTCCTCAATCTGCGGCTCAGTCTGCGGGGAAAACGGATCCACCACGAGCGGAAAGCTCTGCGAACCTGCTGGATTGAGTTCGAGCACCGTCGGCGCATGGAACGCTTCCGAATAACTGCCACGTAGAGTGACCGCGCCGATGTACTTGGGATCGATCGGCTGCCAGCGCAAAGATATCTTTGGCTTCTGCGCATCGTATGTCGTATGCGCTGCCGGGAAGGAGGTGCTTAGCACGGGCGACGTATTCTGGCTGTACCATTCCTCGCGCTCGGCAAAGTCAACTTCGAAGCTATAGAAGCCAGGAAAGTTCCATGTCGGGCTGGTGATCGGTACCCGTACTTCCTGGTAAAGACTCCAAACATCCCGGTTCACCCTCGCGCCTTCACGATCGGTTGACCCAATTGTTTGGAAAGTCGTATTGAGAGAATCGGGCCTGCGATTCCATCGCTCACCGTGATACTCGCCACCGAGCGCAAACGATACCGGGCCGGCAGGAAGATTGAACAGGTCGCCGTTAATTGTGGCGTAAGCCAATGGCAACTCAAACTCGGCGGTGTTATGCAGATTTACGTAAACCCGGTTTATGGCTGCGTTCGAATTGCGACCGAGCGTGCCCAAGAAGGGATTAAAGGCTGTAAGTGGGTTCGTATCCAGCAACGCATCTCGCAAACCGGGCTGGCTGACCTCACCGATGGACAAGTCCTGGCCCTCGTTGCGAGAATAGCGGAAGCCGAGCTCCCAGTTCCACGTCTTGAAATAATCGCCAAACTCGCCCATCTCACCCTTCAGGCCAACATCGAAAAGCATATCCCAGTAAGTAAACTTCTCGCTTCTGAGACCGCTGTCGTTTACGCCACGAAACCGGACGCCAGTCGTCACAGGGGTAGCAACTCCGCCAATTGCAAGGGTCGTATCTCCAACCGTGAACGGGTTAAAGGCATTCTGGATTGGCACGCTGATGCCTGCCGGGCTAAACCCTACGCTGGTTACGTTACCCGCTGCATCCACTCCCTTAAACGGATCGGGCGTAAATGGGGCAGCCGCCAAGGCCGAATCGAAAAACGACCGCGCAATTTTGAAGTCGGCAAATATCGTCAGGTACTTGTCGCAGATGTCCCGGGTGAATGAGCCGTAAAACACCTGGCGGTCTGCCGTTGGCAGCGCCGGCGTGAAAGCCGCGAAGTTGAAGGCAATGTAGTTCCCGTCTCCAGGCGTGCCGTTTATGATGCCGGGTACCGCGCCTGGAGGAGTATAAAACGGAGAGGTCGCCGCGTTAGGAGCCGAGTGTGGCGTCGGAGTATTGGCGCTGAAAAACAATCTCGGAATCAATCGGGTGCCTTGCACGCGACCCATTTGGTTGCCGCTGCGAACATCGAAACCTCCAAATGGGACGAAATTGCCGTTGCTGGAAATGTCGCGGTCGCGGCTGAACAAACCACCTGTGCGCTGGTAGAAATCAGCAATCACAACGATGTCGGTCTTGTCATCGCCCGTGCCGGCTTTCAACCACGCTTCCCACTCACCCATGTCATTGGAGGCTCCGAGGTTGGTGTTTCCGTACGTGCCACCGATTTCCAATCCACGGAACTTGTGGACCAAGAAGAAGTTGACCACACCTGCGACGGCATCGGCTCCATACACAGCCGACGCACCGTCTTTCAGGATATCGATGTGATCGATCATCGAGAACGGAATCAGCTGAATATCATAGCCGCCGAACAGCGCAGCCTGCGCGATGCGCTTGCCGTCTATGAGGATCAGCGTCTCTTTTGGCAGCAGGCCGCGCAGGTTCAATTGCACGGTACCATCGCCGCCGTTGGCAATATTTTGGTTGACCGTGCCACCCGCCTCTTGCGGAATAAACGTGGTCAGGTCGGTCGCGTTACGGATACCCAGCTTCTCGATGTCTTGCGGCCGGTACGTGTCCACCGGGTTCGGGCCGGTCTCTTCCGCGGTCGGGATGTTGGAACCGGTCACGATCACGCGCTCGACCTCAGCCGACGGCGCTGCGGCTGGGTTCGCAGGAACGGCCGGTGCCGGCAACTGAGCGGATGCACTTGATGCAAAAATTAGAGGAAATCCCACGGCCGCCATCACGACGGCACCAAGGAATCCGAGTTTATTTAGCACGT
>Ga0081455_10004436_pt1 | contig 15747 bp, 6 predicted proteins | sample TabmetS3T2R1_FD_70207 | JGI IMG/M metagenome (GOLD analysis project Ga0081455, IMG submission 70207) | Tabebuia heterophylla rhizosphere microbial communities from the University of Puerto Rico - S3T2R1 | ecosystem: Host-associated > Plants > Roots > Rhizosphere ... | reverse complement strand
CCTTCACGCGTACGGTCTGGTCGACCACCTCCAGGTCCCCGGCCGCGACCTCGAGCTGGTGGGCGGCGATGGCCAGCAGGTGCTCGCGCAGCTGGGCCGATGCCCGCACCACCGCGCCGCCGCTGACCACGGCCGACCGGCTGGCCACCGAGCCGATGGGGGAGTACGGCGTGATCGCGGTGTCGCCGAGCACGACCCGTACGCGCTCCAGGTCCACCCCGACCCCGTCGGCGGCCAGCTGCGCCAGCGCGGTCTCGATGCCCTGGCCCATACCGGCCACGCCGGCGAACACCGCCATCGACGCGTCCTGCTCCATGCGTACGACCGCGGTTTCGTAACCACCGGTCAGCGCGCCCATGAACTTCATCTCCATCGAGGGCCCCATGCCGGTTCCCTCGACCTGGCAGGCGTACCCGATGCCGCGCCGCCGCCCGTCGTCGCTGCTGACCGGCCGGACCATGTCCCGCAGCGTGCGCAGCGCCAGCGGGTAGTCGCCGGTCTCGACCTCCCGCCCGCTGCGCGTGAGGTACGGCATCTGCTCGGGGCGGATCATGTTGCGCAGCCGCAGTTCCACCGGGTCCTCGCCGCGGATGCGGGCCGCCTGGTCGATCAGCCGCTCCCGGGTCCAGGCCGCCTCCGGCTGGCCGAACCCGCGGTAGGAGCCGGTCGGCGTCCGGTTGGTGACCACGGCGCGGATACGGCTGCCGGCGCGCTGGAAGTGGTACGGGCCGGACATCGCCATGCCGGTGACGGCGAAGGGCGAGGAGCCGGCGTTGGAGGAGTGCGCGCCCAGATCGCCGAGGATGTCGGCGTACAGGGCGATGAAGCGGCCGTCGGCGTCCAGCGCGAGCCGGGCGCGGTGGGTGGCCGCGCGCCCGGGCAGGGTGGCGACCAGCCGGTCGGTCGGGGACTCGACCCACGACACCGGGCGGCCCAGCCGGGTCGCGGCCAGGCACGCCAGCAACTCGTCGGGGTAGAGGTGTTCCTTGGCGCCGAAGCCGCCGCCGAGGGCGTGGCTGATGACCCGGATGCGGTCGTGCGAGCGTTGCAACGTTTCAGCCAGCGCGTCCCGGATGCTGTGCGGGGACTGGGTGGAGATCCACACCGTCAGGCCGTCATCGGTGTCGGAGGCCAGCAGCCGGCGGGTTTCCAGCGGGTACGGCGCGACGCGGCCGAAGCCGGACTCGATCTCGACCACCAGCGCGGCGCCGGCGATGACCTCCTCGCACTGCTCCGCGCTGTCGCCGATGGGGTATTCGAGGTAGAGGTTGCGGCCCCAGTCCGGGTACAGCAGCGGGGCGTCGGGGGCCAGCGCCGCGGCGGTGTCGAGCACGGCCGGGAGCCGGTCGTAGTCCAGGTCCAGCAGTTCGGCGGCGTCGGTGGCCTGCGCCAGGGTCTGCGCCACGACCATGGCGACGGGCTGGCCGACGTAGCGGACGGTGGTGTCCAGCAGCGGGCTGTGCAGGTACGGCCGGCCGTCGACCAGGGTGGTGGCGGGCATGGGGATCCCGGCGGCCTCGGCGGGGGGGATCACGTCCAGCACGCCGGGGCCGCCGAGCGTACGGGTGGGGTCGCAGCGCACCAGCCGGCCGTGCGGGACGGGGCTGCGGACCACCACCGCGTGCGCCGTGCCGGGCAGGCGTACCGACCCGACGTACCGGCCCTGCCCGGTCAGCAGGCGGCCGTCCTCGCGGCGCGGCACCGAGGACCCGACATAGCCGTGATCAATGCCCACGTGGCGCGATCCTCCGTGTTCAGGGCCAAACGCCCAATACCCCATAAGAGTGGCAGTCTGTCACCTTCCCGGGTGGCGGCACACCCCCTAGGGGTTCGCCGCACCCAGGGGTGCCGGACGCGCCGAAAATTGGTCCGTCGCATTACCGCATTTTCGCTAGCAACGCCGCCGGCGGGTGCGATTTGGCCAACTCTTGACATGTCCGGATCCGGACGTCTAACGTCCGCCCGGACCGCGGGGGCCGAATCTGAAGTAGCGGAGAGGCGGGGCGGATGCGAATCGCCATCGTCGATGGTTACTCGACCGGAGAGCTCCTCGCGAAGGCATTGGCAAATCGGGGCGTAGAATGCCTGCACATACATAGCCTCGGCTATCTCCCCAGCGTTTATGACGGCATTTTCTCGGTCGAGGGATATACCGTCGACCTCGGGTACGAGCCTGAGATGGCGCGGTTGGTGCAGCGGTTGACGGAGATCGGCGTGGACCGGGTGGTGGCCGGCTCCGAATGCGGTGTCCTGCTGGCCGATACCCTGACCAATCTGCTGAAATTACCCGGAAATGACAGCGTCGCAATTACGGCAAGACGGGACAAGGCACTCATGGCGGACCGGGTGCGCGCGGCCGGCCTCCGGGTCCCGCACGGCCAGGCGTTTGACTCCGCAAGTGACGCGGTGTCCTGGTTTGTCCGGTCCGGGCTACCCGAGGCGGTGGCCAAGCCGACGATGTCGCTGGGCACCGACAACGTACATTTCTGTGCCGACGCCGATGAACTGGAGGCGGCCTGCCGGCGTATTCTCGGCGCCTGCAACCTGTACGACGAGCCGAATACCAAGGTGATCGTCCAGGAACGGTTGCGGGGCGTCGAATATTACCTGAACACGGTGTCCCACGACGGTCACCACCGCATTGCCGAAATGTGGCGCTACATCAAGGCCGAGGGCGCCAATCGGGCTCAAATATATGATTATGAGGAGCCCGTGGATCCGCGTTCCGGGGAAGGTCCGCGGCTGCGCGCATTCGCCTACGACGTGCTGGACGCCCTGGGCATCCGCACCGGCGCCGCGCACACGGAGGTGATGCTGACCGCCACCGGACCGGTGCTGATCGAGACCGGCGCCCGGCTGGGCGGGGGCACCACGCCGGAGATCGTCGAGAAGTACTTCGGGGTCTCCCAGACCGGCCTGCTGACCGACGCGCTGCTGGATCCGGCCCGGCTGCTGGCCTTCACCGAGGAGGGCCTGGTCTCCGGCTTCACCATGCGCAAGGTCGCGCTGATCAACCACGCCGCCGGCACGCTGCACAACTACGACTGGCTGGCCGCCATCGAGGCGCTGCCCACCGCGGTCACCGCGGGCGCGACCGTCACCCCCGGCACCTGGCTGCCGGCCACCGTCGACGAGGCCAGCTCACCCGGCTACGTCTACCTCGCCTCCGCCGACCGGGACGAGGTCATCCGCGACTACTACCAACTGCGCGCGCAGGAACTCGCCGGCCCGTACACCGCCTGATATCTGCCCGGCACATGAGTGCTGGGCGCCTGAGCCATCTGCGCCGCGGATTGAGCTGAGCCGTTCGGGTGATCTTTGCCCGCTGACGCGGGTCCATGCCAGGCCGCCCGGTTAGGTTCCCGGGGCTTGCGCGCTGCGGAGGGGCAGCGCGGGGCGACCTGGAGGGGTCATGCGTCGCCGTAGTGCCTACTTTGTGCTGCCCGCGTTATGTCTGGCCAGCATTGCCGTGCCGACCGCCGCCCATCCTGCCGTGGCCAGGGCCGCACCGGCGGCGCAGCGGGTCGAGGACCTGTCGCTGCGGTCGGAGGATCGGCAGGTCTTCGCCAACCCGGACGGGACGTGGACGGCCGAGATCACCGCCGGTCCGGTGCGGGTACGGCTGCCGGACGGGTCGTGGACGCCGGTCGACACCACGCTGCACCGCCGGCCGGACGGGTCGGTCGAGCCGGTCGCCGCAGCGGCCGGGTTGCTGCTGTCCGGTGGTGGCAGCGGGCCGCTGGTGCGGTTGACGCACGGGTCACGGTCGCTGGCGCTCGGCTGGCCCGGCGTGCTGCCGGCACCGGCGCTGTCCGGCGACACCGCTACGTACGCCGAGGTGTTGCCGGGCGTCGACCTGCGGGTGACTGCGCTGCCGTCCGGGTTCGGCGAGCAGTTGGTGGTGAAAACCCCTGCGGCGGCGGCGAATCCGGCGCTGGCGCGGGTCAGCTTCCCGCTCAGCGCCGATGGGGTGAGCGTACGGGCGGCCGCGGACGGCTCGCTGCGTGCGGTGGACGCCACAGGCCGGCCGGTCTTCGAGGCGCCGCCGCCCACGATGTGGGACTCGCCATCCGGGTCCACTGTGGACAGCCTGGCACCGCGCCAGGAACGCCCGGTGCAGGTCACCGTCACTCCGACCGTGCTGTCGCTCACTCCGGATCACGATCTGCTCACCGACCCGGCAGCGCACTTCCCGCTCATCCTGGACCCGACCTTCACCACCTACGGCGCCACGAAACGCCGGGAGGTCGACGCCTACCACCCCGACTCGACGACCTTCAGCACCGTGCCCTCGGGCAACCTGGCCATGGGCTACCAGGACTTCCAGCCGCCGACGCTGGTCCGCTCCTTCATGGGCTTCCCGCTCGGCTACCTGATCTGGGGTGCCACGATCATGAACGCGACGCTGTCGCTGTACGAGAACTACTCCGCCTCGCACGACCCCGACTGCGTGATCGGCACCAAGGCGCAGCTGTGGTCCACCGGCGGCATCGACGCCAGCACCACCTGGAACAACCAGCCGCCCTGGAGCACGCTGCTCGCCGAATCCCCCTACGCCTACGGCAACGGCGCCAACCCGTCCTGCTCGGCCCGGGCGATCGAGTTCAACGTCACGGCCCGCGTCGCGCTGGCCGCGACCGTCCACAATGGAGTGACCTTCGGCCTGAAGGCGAGCGACGAGTCCGACCCGATCGGCTGGCGCAAGTTCAGTGCGGCATCCGACAAAGTCAAGCTGGTCGTGCAGTACAACCACAAGCCGGTCGTAAGGAGCGTGGCGAGCGTGCCGGCCACCTCGCCGGGCTGCTACTACGACAGCAACTCGCCCGGCGGCAACGCGAACACACCGCACGCGAATCCCGGCGCGGCCGGGATGATCTTCAAGGCCACCGTGGCCGACTCGGACCAGAACCAGCCGGCCGGCCACTCCGAGTCGCTGACGGCAACCTTCCAGCTCTGGCAGTACGGCGTCGGCACCGGGCCGCTGTGGCAGAAGGCGGTCGGGCCGGCCGCGCCGGGCTCGTTCACCGCCCCCGCCGTACGGCTGTTCGAGCCGGCCGACCCGAACAATCCGGCGAAGATCCTCAAGGACCAGACCGTCTACAACTGGCGGGTCAGCATCACCGACGGCACCGGTACGAGCCCGTGGTCGACGTTCTGCCAGTTCAAGGTGGACTTGAGCCACCCGAACACGCCGCAGGTCTCCAGCGCGGCGTACCCGGTCGACGGCTGGGCCGGCGGGGTCGGCGTACCCGGCACGTTCACCCTGGACCGCAACGGCTCCACCGACGCGACCAGCTTCCGCTACAGCTTCGACACCCCGACACTGTCCACCCAGATCGCCGTAGGCGCGAGCGGTGCCAGCACACTGCCCGCCTGGACGCCTACCACGCAAGGGATCCACCACCTGTACGCGACCAGCGTGAACCAGTTCGGTGTGACCTCGACGCAGTACGCCGACTACCGGTTCTTCGTGGATCCGGCCAGCCAGCCGTACGGCCAGTGGAAGCTGGACGAGGACGCCGACGCGACGACCGCACCCGACAGCGGCACCGGCGGCCACCCGGCAACGGTCGTCGGCACCGGCATCACCTGGGGCAACGGCCGGGTCGACGGCGGCGTCAACGTCGACGGTACGGCCGGCAGCTACCTGTCCACAGCGGCGAACCTGCCAACGCAGAACGCCTTCTCCCTTTCGGCGTGGGCCACCCTCGCCGACCCCGATCTGGACTACGTCGTGGCCGGCGAGAGCGGAGGCTTCGTACTGGGCTACTGCTCAGGGCACTGGACCTTCGCCGTCGCCACGAAGACCTGCACAGGCGCCACGGCATCGGTGAGCGCGGCGGCGCCGCCGACGGCCAGCACCTGGTACCACCTGGCCGGCGTGTACGACTCGGCCGCCCACCTGCTGCGCCTGTACGTCAACGGCACAGCAGCCGGCACAGCCGCGTACACCGGCACCGTCAACACCACCGGGACAATCGAACTGGGCTGCGTGGCCTGCCCGGACAGCACCGTGCCGGACGGCGAAACACCCTGGGGCATCGACGACGCGCGGGCGTACAAGCGGATCCTCACGCCCGCCGAGGTGACCGGCATCGTCAACACCGCCTGGCAGGAGGTCGGCCGCTGGTCCTTCGACGAGTCCAGCGGCACCGTAGCCGCGGACTCCTCCACCAACGGCTACCCCGCTACCCTGACCGGCGGCGCAACCTTCGCCACCGGCGGCCACAACGGCAACGCAGCTTCCTTCGCCGGCACAGCACCCGCCGCGTCCACCCAACTCCCCGTACTCCGCCTCAACCGCAGCTTCTCCGTCACCGCCTGGGTAAAACTGACCCAGACCACCGGCACCCACACCGTCCTCAGCCAGGACGGCACAGCCACCAGCGGCTTCGTCCTCCGCTACGTCAACGACACCGACGGGACGCGCTGGCTGTTCGCGATGCCCAACGAGGACAGCGCACCACCGGACTACGGTCGACCCGCCTTCGCGCCGAGCGCGGTGCCGACCGGGTTCATCCACCTCGCGGCGGTCTACGACGCCTCGAACGGGCAACTGCGGTTGTACGTCAACGGGCGGCGGGCCGACGGCGGTTTCGAGAACCAGCCCTGGAACGCCAGCGGCCCGTTGCAGATCGGCCGGGACAAGGCGACCGGCTCGTACGGGAACAACTGGGCCGGACTGATCGACGAGGTGCACGTGTACTGGGGCGTCGTGTCCGACGACCTCATCCGCCAGCAGGCCGGGATCTGAGGGGGCTCGCCATGAACAGGAATCGAGTACCGGTACGGCGGGGTCTGGTGATCGCAATGGTGGCGGCGCTGCCGGTGTCGCTGACCGAGGCAACGGTGGCGACCGCCGCGCCGGCAGTACGGCCCGGTGGTCCGCGGGTTCAGCATGACCGTCTGGTGCCCGGGGCGAACGTGACAGCCAAGACGCGATCGGTGCCCCTGACCGACCCGCACGCCCGACGCGGTGCCGTGCCGGTGGCGTGGCCCGCTGCTGGCGAGGCGAACGTGGCGATCCCCGCGACAGCCAAGGCGCGGGCAGGTTCGCTGCCGGTGCTGGTCGGCCGGGCTCACGACGCACCCGAACCGACGCCGCCGGGGAGCCGACCGCCGGCGACCACACCACTGTCGGTCGGGGTACGGGTTCTCGACGCGGCCGCGACCCGCCGCGCGGGCGTCACCGGCCTGCTGATCCGCGTCACCAGCGCCCAGCCAGGTCCAGTCTCGATCAGCGTGGACTACTCGCGCTTCCGGCACGCGTTCGGCGGCGACTGGGCGAATCGCCTTGGCCTGTACGTGATCTCGGCCTGCGCCGGCTGTGCGCCCGTACCGCTGCGGTCGGCCAACAACACCCGCACCGGCCAGGTGACCGCGGACGTCACCGCCTCGGCAGCCGGCACGGACGTGGCGCTCGCCGCCGCGCCGGCCGGCAGCACGGGCGACTACAAGGCCACCTCCCTGTCGCCGTCGGCCAGTTGGCAGGTGAGCACGCAGAGCGGCGGCTTCTCCTGGTCGTACCCGCTGCGCCTTCCGCCGGTGCCCTCGGGTCTGGCGCCGACGCTGTCGCTGGCCTACGACTCGGGCAGCGTCGATGGCGCGACCGCGTCCACCAACAGCCAGCCGTCCTGGATCGGGCAGGGCTGGGATCTCATGCCGGGCTTCATCGAGCGCAAGTACAAGTCCTGTGTGGACGATGGCCACGCCGGCAGCGGCGACCTGTGCTGGGGTGGGGACAACCTGACGATGTCGCTCAACGGCAGGGCCACGACGCTGGTGCGCGACAACACCTCCGGTAAGTGGGTGCCCAAGGACGACGACGGCTCGAGGATCGAACGGATCGTCCCCGCAACCCCCGTGAACGGCGCTCAGAGCGGGGAGTACTGGAAGGTCACCACGACCGATGGCACCCAGTACTTCTTCGGCCTGCACCTGCTCCCAGGGGCGGCGAGCACGCAGGGAACCTTCTCGACCTGGCTCACCCCGGTGTACGGCGACGACAGCGGCGAACCGTGCTTCAACGCCACCTTCGCCAACGCCTCCTGCATGCAGGCGTGGCGGTGGAACCTGGACTACGTCGTCGACCCGAAGGGCAACGCGGCCGCGTACTTCTACACCCAGGAACGCAACTTCTACAACCAGGGTGGCAAGGCGGCCGGCGTCCTGTACGAGTCCGGCGGGTACGTCAAGAGCATCCAGTACGGCCTGCGCGCCGGCCACATCTTCGACACCACGGCGCCCGTGGTGGTCACCTTCGGCCTGGAAAAGCGTTGTACGGCAGCCGATCCGTCGACCTGCACACTGCCCACCAACGTGACGACGCCTTCCCCGGCGCTGTGGCCGGACGTACCCACCGACCTGTCCTGCACCAGCACCACCTGCACCGGCAAGACCTCACCGACGTTCTGGATCAGCAAACGACTGAAGACGGTCACCACCCAGGTCTGGACCGGCAGCGCCTACAAGAACGTGGACAGCTGGACGCTCAACTCGTCCTACACATCCCTGGACAACGCGGATCCAGCGCTGTGGCTGGACAGCATCGTCCACAATGGACTAGCTACCGGTGCCAATGTGGTCGGCGGCAATACCGCGCTGCCTGCCATTGTCTTCCAGGCGGCGGATCTGCCCAACCGTGTCGACGGTGACGAGGGCCGCCCGCCGATGGCGAAGCGGCGGATCGGCGTGGTCAACAACGAGTCCGGAGGGCAGCTCAACATCGCCTACAGCGGCGCCGACTGCCGGTTCAACGCGCCACCAGCGCCGCACGGCAACACCAAGCGCTGCTTCCCGGTCAACTGGGCGCCCCCCGGCGGACCGCAGGTCAACGACTGGTTCCACAAGTACGTGGTCACCGACGTGACCGAGCGCGATGATCCCGGCAAGGGCGCGCTCGAGACGACGCACTACGACTACCTCGACGGCGCGGCATGGCACTTCCCGGACACCGACGAGATCACCCCGCTGGCCAAACGGTCGTGGACCGAGTGGCGCGGCTACAGCCACGTCAAGGTCACCCAGGGTGCCGGCGAGACCGGCCCGGCGTCGATGCGCGAATACCGCTACTACCGCGGCATGGACGGCGACCGCAGCAACACCGTCACGGTGAACGTGGTCGACTCCGACGGCACGCTGTACGCGGATTCGCCCGGCCTGGAAGGCTTCGAGCTGGAACAGCAGACCTTCAACGGGACGAAGGAGGTATCTCGCCAGCTCACCGCGCCGAGCCGCCGCGCCACCGCCGCGCACACGGTCGCTGACACCAGCCGCGTCGTGAACGCCTTCATGGTGGCGGTAGGCACGCAGACCGGCCGTACCACCCTGGCCGCGGGCGGGTTCCGTACCACCAAGGTGATCCGGACCTACGACAACTTCGGCAACCTGACCCAGGTCGACGACCAGGGCGACCTCGGCGACAGCGGCGACGACAGGTGCACCCGGACCGCGTACGTCCAGAACACCGCGAAGAACATGCTCACCTACCCGTACCAGGTGGGCGTCGTCGGCGTGGCCTGTGCGGCCACCCCTGTGTACCCGCGCGACGTGGTCAGCTTCACCCGCAACTACTACGACGGCCAGGCGCTGAACACGCTGACTGGCGCCGGCAACATCACCAAGACCGAGGTGGCCAGCGCCTACACCGCCACCGGACCGTCAACCTTCATCACCACGGCGACTACTGCCTACGACTCGGTGGGCCGGATCACCAGCGTCAAGGACTCGCTGGACCGGCTGACGAAGAGCGCCGACACCACGACGCCGGCCACCGTTGCCACACCGGCCGGCGTGATCACCCAACTCGGCCTGACCACGACCACGACGATCACCAACGCCCTGAACCAGAACGTCACCACAACACTGGAGCCGTCCTGGGGCGTGCCGACCCTGACCGTCGATGTGGGCGGCCGGCGTACCGAACAGACCTACGACGCCCTCGGTCGCGTCCGCGAGGTGTGGCTGCCCGGGCGCAACAAGCCCGGCGGCTACCGCGGCAACCTGCAGTACGCCTACACGGTGCGCAACGACGGAAACACCAGCTACGTCAGCACCCAGCGGCTCAACTCCCTGGGCCTGTACACCACCGGCTACGAGCTGTACGACGGCTTCCTGCGTCCCCGTCAGACCCAGGATCCTGCCACCGCGCCAGCCGCCGGCCGGATCGTCACCGACACGATGTACGACTCGCAGGGCCGGGTGTGGACCACCAACAAGGCGTACTGGAACAGCGACGCACCCGGTGGGGCGTTGCTCACGGTCATGTCGGCGAACGTGCCGTCGTCGATGGTGACCGACTTCGACGGCGCCGGCCGGCCGGTACTCAACACCCTGTGGTCCATGGGCGGTCCGAGGTTGGCGACCGCGACCACCTACGGCGGCGACCGGGTCAGCGTCGACCCGCCGGAGGGCGGCACCGCGACCACCACGATCACCGACGCCCGGGGCCGTGCGACGCAACTCCTGCAGTACCACGGCGATTCGCCCACCGGCGTCGCCGACACCACGACGTACACCTACACCTCGGCCGACCAGCTCGCGACGATCACCGACCCGGCGGGGAACGTCTGGAAGTACGGCTACGACCTGCTGGGGCTCAAGACCTCGGTCGACGACCCGGACAACGGCCACAGCAGCATGACCTACGACGGTGCCGGTCAGCTGGCGACCATGACGGACGCGCGGCACCGGAAGCTCGCGTACTCCTACGACGACCTGGGGCGTAAGACGGGGGAGTTCGTCGACTCGCTCAGCGGGACGAAGCTCGCGGGATGGACCTACGACACCGCGCCCGGCGGCGTCGGCATGCTCGCCACGTCCAGCCGGCTCGTCGGTGGTCAGGCGTACACGACGACGGTCGGCGGCTACACCGCCGCCAACGACGGCACCGAACCCGATGGCGTGCCGTACCAGACGACGGTCACGATCCCGGCCCGAGAGGGCAACCTGGCCGGTAGCTACGACTTCTTCTACGGCTACGACGGCAATGGCACGCTGAGCACGATGAACGTGCCGGCTGCTGGCGGTCTCGGTCAGGAGTTCGTCGTCTATGACTACGACCAACTCGGCAACCCGGTGGAGATGCAGGGCCTGGGCACGGAGTACGTGTCCTCGGCGCGGTACACCGAGCGGGGTGTGCTGTCCGGCTACACCCTGGGCACCCGCGCCGCCGCGGCCAACCTGGACTGGACCCACGACGAGGCGACCGACCGCCTGACCCGTTCGACCATGGTCGCGACCGGCAAGCCGACGGTGTCCGACGTGCACTATACCTACGACGACGAAGGCAACCTGCTCAAGGCCGCCGACACACCACAGTCCGGTACGGCCGACACGCAGTGCTTCGGCTACGACTACCTGCGGCGGTTGACCAATGCCTGGACGCCGTCGTCCGGTGACTGCGCCCCGGCGCCCACCGCGGCCGGCCTCGGCGGCCCGGCGCCGTACTGGCACGACTACGCCTACGACCTCACCGGCAACCGCACCACCCTGACCTCCCATGACCCGGCCGGCGGCGCGAACACCGTCCAAACCTCGACCTACCCGGCCTCAGGCGCCGACGTGGCCCGCCCCCATGCGGTCACCCAGGTCACCACCACCGGCCCGGCCGGCACTACCACAGCCGACTACGGCTACGACGCGGCCGGCAACCTGACCACCCGCCCCGGCCCCACCGGCCCGCAAACAATCACCTACGACGACGAGGGCCTGGCCGCCTCGATCACCGCGGGCTCGCAGCAGTCCACAACGGTCTACGACGCCGACGGTGGCCGCCTGGTCACCCACGACAGCACCGGCGCCACCCTCTACCTACCCGGCGGCATGGAACTGCACGCCAACCCCGGCGGCACCCCCACCGCCACCCGCTACTACTCCCTCAACGGCGTCACGGTAGCCATGCGCACCACCGCCGGAGTCACCTGGCTAGGCACCGACCCACACGCCACCGCGACGGTCTCCATGACCCCCAGCGGAGTCGCCACCATCCGCCGCCAAGACCCCTTCGGCAACCCCCGAGGCCCCCAGTCTCAATGGTCCAACAACCGCGGCTTCCTCGGCGGCGTCATGGACCCGTCCGGCCTCACCCACCTTGGCGCCCGAGACTACGACCCCACCCTCGGCCGCTTCACCACCACCGACCCCGTCATCGACCCCACCGACCCCCAACAACTCAACGCCTACGCCTACGCCAACAACAACCCCCCAACCTTCACCGACCCCACCGGCCTCCTCACCTGCACCAAACCCGACGGCTACGACTGCGGCAAGGGCGGCGACTACGGCCAGAACGGCAAAGTCAAAAAGAAGTCAGGGGACAACTCCAACTCCGCCAGCTCCACCGTCACCCAACAAGGCGCCCAGTGGACCACTGACAAGGACGGCACCGTACACCTGAAGCTGCCCGGCAAGGACGACTACAGCCTGCCCGCAGACAAGCTGCCCTTCGATGTCAAACAAGCAATGCTGGGCCTCGACAAGTACCTGCCCTACTTCTACCGGTCCCGGGACTACGACTTCTACACGGTCCCCCAACTCCTCGAGGCGCTGTGCGAACAGGTCAAGGGCCTGTGTGGCGACTACAAGCACTACACCCTGATGTTCATGCACGACGACGACGAAATCCGTGCCGGCCTCCCACCAACCCACTTCGATGGATACATGAACCCCTTCGAAGCGGCGGCAGGATCAGGCCTGGCCTTGGCGACAGCCAAGTACGCAGGGCTCGCTATGCCTCTCGGCAGGGGGTCTACCGGGCGAGCAATTCCCGCCAATCTCAAGGAACAGTTGGCGCTCGAGCAGGTCATGTCGAGTCCCCGTAGCGGCGAGGTAATGGCGAATATTGCGCTCGGTGACACCCGATGGCCGAGTGATCAAGGTTGGGTAAAAATGAAGCAGAACGTTAACGGTGTCGAAATCCACTACGTATATAATACTCGAAATGGATCTGTCGACGACTACAAGTTCAAGTGAGGTCGCTCCGTGAAGCTCGAATGCATAGCAAATACTGGTGCGGCGGTCGAAAAGTATCTCGGAACGCTGTTCCTCGATCCGGGCATAACCTTCCATGTAACTATAGGTCAGGTCTACCCGGTTCTTGGGCTAGAATTGCTGCAAGGAAACCTACATGCACTCATACCCGATGACTCAGACTACCGCCGACCTCAGTGGCTACCGTTGGAGCTCTTCAGGGTGTGCGACCCAATGATATCGCCTAACTGGTTCTTCAAGGCGTACGATCGCGACTCGGAGCCGTTCCGTCAAGGCTTTCAGGCTCGATGGGGTTATCAAGAGCTGGTTGAGTCGGATGTTCACCGGGACGGCCTAGGAGAACGCATGCCGAGTGCCCTCAGTATTTTCCAGCAGCAGCTGGATGCGACGATGACTGGATTTGACGATTCGTAGACCGTTCTGGGCTCAGGGGCCTGACCCTGGCCCGAGTAGGCTGGTGTCCTCGGCCTTCTCGGGCGGCACTCCGCTGAGCGCGAGCCCAGATCGCGGACGTGGCCAGACCACACCTGCAGGGCGTCGACGTTCACAATGGCGCCCCACGCAGATGGCTGGACAGTCGAAGACATGAAGGCTAAGCACAGGCCAGGATGGTGTTTGTGGCTGACGAATACCTGTGGCCATATTGGGCGGTTGATGTTCCCGGTATAGACGAGTCTCAAGCTGCGGAGCTGCTGCGGTATGCGAATGAGTGCGGCATGCCATCGGGCGGCTCTGTGGTTGATCCGCGCTATTTCCTTGCCTGGGCTCTCGATCGAGTCAGCGTGGAGGCCCTCGCTCAGGCGCTGCGAGCCGGCCTGACAACGAATATGCTGTCGGACGGCGACACCTGCATGGTGGTATCCATGTTGGAAGGTCTGGACGAATGGCTCGAATACTCGTCCGCGTACGTGCAGGATGATGACGACGCCAGTGATACCTGATCACAAGCCTTGCGGCAATCTCCCCGGTGGCCACCTCCTTGCCGGCGTACTGATGGTTCGGTTCGGGTAGACCATCCCATGTGGAGCTTCTGATGGGGCGTTCAATAGAGTAGCGGTGCGGCGCTTTGGCGACAGTAGGGATATCCTTGCTTCTTGGGAGGTGCGCTGATGGATGCCAAGCTTGAGACTGTCGGTGGCGAGACGGTAGTTGTGTTGTCGCTGAAGTTGCCTGAGCTGTATGTGCTGGCCGCATCGGTCAATGAGGCAATTGAAGAGGTGGAGGACTGGGAGTTCTCCGCTCGCGTGGGGGTGGAGAAGGACATTGCGCGCGACATTCGGCGACATCTTCAGGATGCGCTCTCGACGCTGCCTATGCCGTGATCGACCATCCTGTATCTGCAGGATCCACGCTGGGCGGAGGCGGAGCTCCAGGAGTGAGCACCGGGGGGTCAGTGGCCAATGTGCGGTTGTCTCGCGCAAAATTTCGGGGCCAGGGGGTATAACGCCAGGTCCGTGACAGAGATCTTTGGCAACAACCCCACGGATTCGGCCGTCAGGCGGGTTGCGGAAGTTATCGACGCTCGTGTCGTTGCTATGGATCGGGGGGCGCGATGTCGGGGGAGGGTTTGAGACACGAACCGTCTATATCGATGGTCGCATTCGTACGGTAGACTCGATTCTCCGAATAGTCGCCGATATTGTCGGCCTGCCGCCTAACGGCTGAGTCAAGGGAGCACTGGTGGTAAGCGGTCCCAAGGACGACCAGCGACTTGCCGCTGCGGCTCATGTTCGCTGGATGAAGCACAGAAATCGACGGCTAGAGGCTGCCGACTACCGGGATGAATGGTGGGCAGAACAGTGTGGCCATTGTCAACTTTGGGTTCCCCTGTCCGGATTACTTGGATCGGACTACGGGGGATGCGCCAATCCTGAGTCGCCATTTGACGGTCGCATTCGGTTCGAACACGACGGCTGTGATCAGTTCCGCCAATCAGGATCGTGGGGTGTTGCGGACCCGTGAACACGAGCGTCCTGCGAGCCGAGTTTCTGAAGAACGGCGCGACCTCTCGGATGCATGGAAGACCTCAGAAATGTTCTAGTAGTAGGGAAGAGTGCCAGCTCCGACGTCCGACGTGTCGAATGGCGTAGTGGGTCGTCACGGGGTTCGGGAGTGGGTGGTTAGCCAGGTTAGGGCTGTGGGGGCTTGGTGGAGGATGGAGATGTGGCCGTCGGTGGGGGTGAGGTGTAGTTCGGCGTGGGGGATGTGTTTGGCCAGCCATTGGCTGTGGGTGCTGGGGACTATGCGGTCCTGGTTGCCGTGGAGTAGGTAGAGGGGGGCGCGGATGTCGGTGGGGGAGAAGTTCCAGGGGGCCACGTAGGCCAGGTCGTCGTCGATCTGGGCGGCGGGGCCGGCTTCGACGGCGGGGTTGACGACCTCGCTGAACCAGGACCATTCGCCGGCGAGGGCGGCCCAGTCGGCGTCGGTGAAGGCGGGCGGGCCCTCGTCGCGGGCTTCGTAAGCTTCCTTGCGGGGCGGCCGGCCGCGGCGACGCGCAGGGATTCGGCGCAGCCGTCGGCCATGCCGGCGTACCAGTCGAGGCCTTCGGTGTCGTGCGGGGCCAGGCCGGCGATGCTCACCACCGCGGTGACCCGGGAGCCTAGGAGGGCCGCGCAGGCCAGGGCGTGGGGGCCGCCGCCGGAGTGGCCGAGGACCGCGAACCGGGACACGCCCAGGGCGTCGGCGACGGCTGCCGTGTCGGCGGCCGCTGAGGCGATGTCGCGGCCGGGGCGCGGGGGCGGGCCGCCGTAGCCGGGG
>Ga0081455_10004435_pt1 | contig 15748 bp, 13 predicted proteins | sample TabmetS3T2R1_FD_70207 | JGI IMG/M metagenome (GOLD analysis project Ga0081455, IMG submission 70207) | Tabebuia heterophylla rhizosphere microbial communities from the University of Puerto Rico - S3T2R1 | ecosystem: Host-associated > Plants > Roots > Rhizosphere ... | reverse complement strand
ACCGACGACCTCTCCGCCACATTGCATCCGACGGACGCTGAGATTCCTAACCGCTGGCTCTTCCTTCCGATCAAGAAGGGCAATGTGCGCATCGCCTCATTCTTCGGACTGATGGAGTCAAGCCCGGACGCGGCGGTGGGCGCCGGCCCGACGATCGTCGACATGTGGCTGTCCGCAGCCGAGGGTGACGCGAGCGGCCTGTGGGCTGGCTCGCTCATCGCGGACGTCTTGTTCCCGAAGGTCTTCGTCTGGGGCCAGTACGCCTCCTTTGGGAGGGCCGACGCCCAGACGGCCCGGGACTATTTCTCAGAGCCGCGCGCTGAGCCCGTCGAAGCGCGCCATAACGGCTCGCCGGCCGACAATACAAACATCGGCCATGTCGCGACGACGTTCAGCTGGGGCGACGGCCGCCTCGTTGACGCCTGGCCGGCTGCACCGGGTGAGAACGAGTACAGCCAGGTACCTACGTCGAATCTGGAGACGCTGCTGATCGGCGGGGAACTGGACTTCGCAATGCCACCGCAGGTTGCGACGAAGGAACTCCTGCCCTACTTGCCGAACGGCCACGAGGTAGTCCTGCCCGGCATCGGGCATACCGGAACCTTCTTCGGCGTGCAGCCAGAAGCCAGCAGTCGGTTGATCAACACCTTCTTCGATAGCGGCAATGTCGATGACTCGCTCTACCACCCCGAGCCCGTCGACTTCACGCCAGCGAGGAGCTTCAGCGATATCGCCAAAGTTTTCGTCGCGCTGGCAATGGCGCTGTCGATCGTGACTGTGGCCTCCCTGGTCTGGATGGCCTGGTGGGTGCACAAGCGGGGCCACCTCGGTCGCAAGGCGAGTGCGGTGCTCCGGTCGGCGTACCCGATCATCCTCGGTGTGGGCGGCTGGCTGCTCGGCGCCTTGATCGTCCTCGCGACGATGCCCAGCGTCCCGGTTGACGACGAGCTGCTGGTCGCCCTGTCGATCGGCGTGCCGGTTGGCCTTGGGATCTACCTGGCTTGGGTACACCGTGACTGGGTGACTCAGAAGAAGGGCCTCGGGATTGGGGCCGCACTCGCTGGCACACTCATCGGCGCCTGGCTTGGATTCCATGCGACAGCCGGTCTGATGGCGCTGGCCACCGCGATCCTCGGGGCCATCGCTGGCGGCAATCTCCTATTGATCTTGCTCGACATGGTGCGGGCCGGGTCTCCTGATGATCAAGTCGACAGCGGCGCCGTGGAGGACACAGCATCGGTGGACCTCAGGCCGGGGAGGACACCGACTGGTGCCGGGGTGCACTGAGGTACGTCTCGCGATCCAAGATCAACAGAACCAGCCAGCCTCTGCAGAGGCTGGCTGGTCCATTTGTGTTGCAGCTTCAACATCGGAAGTCAGCCGCGGAGTGCGTTCATGCCAGTTCGGTGGTCGTCTGGGGCCTCCTACTCAGGTAGGAGATCAAAATCGTCGGCGGGTAGGACTGGAAATCCAGCCTGACGACGACGCCACGGCGCGCTCAGCTGCCTAACGTCGTGACTGGAAGTCGCCGTTCCCACGCCCGTCCAAAGGACCTGTGATGAACATGAATACCGAGATCAGCGCCGACCTGAGCACCGCCGAGCGCACCACCCGCAGCACTCCCAAGCGCCCACGGCCGCAGGGGCGCCTCGCGCGCCGGCTGGCCGGACCGGGCTGGGTGATCATGACTTTGGCCTGCGTGTACATTGCCGTCACCGTGTCGCGGTACCTGACGTTCGACCCGGAGGTCTACTTCTCCGAGCAGCGGGAGGCCTACCTCCAGCACGAGTTCGCCCTCGGCGTGCATGTGCTCAGCGGCATACTCGCCCTGCTGATCGGCCCGCTTCAGTTCGTGCGGCGGCTGAGGCACCGGTTCGTCCGCGTACATCGGTTCTTGGGCGCGACCTATGTGGCGAGTGCTACCGCGCTCGGGGTGTCGGGCCTGATCCTCGCGCCGACGGCCTACACCGGCCCGGTGGCGTCCGCCGGCTTCACCGTCTTGGACCTAGCCATGCTGTTCACGACCTGGACGGCCGTGCGGATGATCTTGGCCGGCCGGTACGGCGAGCATCGTCGCTGGATGATCCGCAGCTTCTCCCTGATCATGGCCGGAGTCATGTTGCGGGTGTGGTCGCCCATCTACGGCGTACTCGCCGCGGCAGGGATCGTCGACTTCTCCTTCGAGACGGCGTACGCCGCAATTGCCTGGCTGTGCTGGGTCCCGAACCTGCTGGTCGCGATCTGGTTCACCCGCCGGCCAGCGGAAGTCGCGAAGGCTGCGTGAGGTGCCTCCCAGCTGGACAGGTGCAGTGCAGTCGAACGAGGCCAAATTGCCCCCGCCGTACGGCTCGACCCGCTGAGCGAGGGCGGTAGAGAGAGGACTACTGGGCGGTGTACCCGCCGTCGAGAACCAGCATGGTGCCGGTGACGTAGCGGGCGTCATCCGAGCAGAGATACCGCACCGCCGCGACGAGTTCCTCGGGTCTGCCCATCCGGCCGATCGGAAACATGGACGTGAGCTGGTCGGCCATGATGCCCTGACTGTCCAGGAAGCGCCAGATCATGTCGCCCGGGATGTCGATCGCGGCGAAGGCCAGGGAATTCACGCTGATGTTGTCTTTCGCGACCTCGACGGCGGCCGCCTTGGTCAGCGCGTTCACGCCTCCCTTGGTCGCGGCATAGAGGCCGTTCGCCGGGACTGCGGTGATGTCGCTCGTGACAGAGGACATATTGACGATCGAGCCGCCGCCGCGGACGCGCATGGCCGTGATCTCATGCCGTAGACACGACAGCAGGCCTTTCAAGTTGACGGCGATGAGCTCGTCGAACACGCTGTCGGTCGAGTCGGCGATCAGGCCGGTGGTCTCGGTTCCGGCGTTGTTCACAGCACAGTCGAGGCCACCATAGGTCCTTACCGCTGTAGCGACGAGATCCCTGACAGCCGCGTCGTCGGCGACATCGGCCTCGACGAAGATCATTTCCCCATCCCCGGCCTGCACGGCCGCGGCCGTCGCTCGCCCGCCCTCGGCGTCAGTATCGCAACCCACCAACTTGGCGCCCTCGGCTGAGAACGCCTCCGCCAGCACCCGGCCGCAGCCTCTGGCCACCCCGGTGACCAGTACGACCTTGTCCGTGAGCACGCCCATGACCCACCTCCTCGCTTCTGCGGGCAGGATACGGTGCCGCACCTTTCGGAACCACGAGAGGGAGTGGCCATGAGTTGGTGTCAACCGAGCCTGGCAAATCCGCGGGAAGAAGCCGGCTGAGTGAGTGATCAATCAGCGGAACGCGCGATGTGCAGCACTATCGCGGCGGACCAACCGAACCCGTGCGTGCCGTGGCCGCTGCCGGTGACGGGATTGAAGTACTCGCGGAGTCCTGATCGATGTGCCAGAGTCAGCAGGTCGCCGTCCAGCTTCCCGGCGAGCTCAACGAAGCCGTGCTGCCTGAGCCCGGTTGATATCAGCCACGTGGTGTTCATCCAGGTGGGACCGCGCCAGTAGCGACTGGGGTCATACTTGGCCGACGTTCGGTCATAGCTGGGAGCGAGCTCAACGAAGCCGTGCTGCCTGAGCCCGGTTGATATCAGCCACGTGGTGTTCATCCAGGTGGGACCGCGCCAGTAGCGACTGGGGTCATACTTGGCCGACGTTCGGTCATAGCTGGGAACACCAAAGGTTGCGGCGGAGTCGATGCCAAATCGCGGCCCTATCAGCGTCCGCACGATGCGCTCGATGATGTCACCGTTGAGATCAGGTAGCAGCAGCGGCAGTGCGCCCCCGACTGTTGCCTCCGGCTGCAGAACCCCGGTGCGCATGTCGTACGCCTGGGCGAGCTCGGCGCTCGGTGTCCAGAGCTGATCTTGCATGATCGCGGTGATTCGGTTGGCGTTGTCGAGGTGCGATGCGGGATCGAGCTGGAGTCGCTCAGCGATGTCGGCCAGCGCCAGTTCCGAGGCGGCCCACAAGGTGTTGAAGACCGGATCCACGACCGCAAACTCCGCCTCGTCGTGTGCCCAATCGTCGTCGTAGCCGTGCTCGCGATACGCGAGCGCGAGCCGGACATAGCGCGCGTAGTCGGCGTCGGTGGGCCGCTCGTGCTCACCGGCATGATCAAGATCGCGCCGCGTGTAGCGCTCAAACAGCGACAAATCAGCCGGCACTGCGGTGAGCGGGGCATCCCAGGATGGGCAGTTGTCCAGGCCGGATTCCCAGGGATGAAGGATGAACGCCAGCCCGGTTTGCGGATCCAAGCGCCGTCGCGCGATGTAGTCGTTCTGGGATTTCAGTAGCGGATAGATGCGCGCGGCGAATGCACGTGCGTCCGGCAAGTAGTCAAGTACGGCCAGCGCGGCGCAGGCATGGACCGGCGGCTGAATGATGCCCGAGGTAGCCACTGGCGGCCGACCGGCGCCATCCGCCGAGCGCCAGAAGTCCGGTCCAGGGAAGTACGCATGCTCCGGCACTGCCGGGTTGAACACGATGTGCGGTACGCGGCCGTCGCACCACTGACCGCCGAATAGGCTGAGCAGTTCAGCGGCCGCCCGGCACGGTGCCCAGTGTTGAAGGCCGAAGGCAATGAAGGCCGAATCCCAGCTCCACTGGTGTGGATAGAGCCTTCCCGATGGCACTGTGGCATGCCCGTGCCAATTGCCCGCAAGGGCCTGGATGGCGGCACGCTGCAACGCGCCCAGATCCGATTTTGTCAGCTCCATGCCAGCTGCCGGATCCGCTGCACCGACACCGGCAGCACGTCGTCGACCGCGCCGGAGAGCCGGCATTCGTAGGCAAGCTCATCGGCGTAGCCGATTGCAGCGATCGCGGCCAGCGTCATGGACCAGTCGATGTGCCCAGCAGTCGGTTCCAGCCGGTTGCTGTCGCTGAGTTGGATGTGTCGGATCCAGTCCGACGCGTCGAACATCGCCTTGATCGGATCGGCTTCCTCGATGTTCATGTGGTACGTGTCTGCAGCAATGCCGAACCACGGTGAGCCGATCTCAGCGCAGAGCGACGCCGCCTGTGCCAGTGTGTTGATCATGTGGTTCTCGTAACGGTTCAAGGGCTCGATCGCGATCACTACACCTACCTCCTCGGCATGCGCCGCGAGCTCGCCAAACCCTTCGACCAACACGGCATGATCTTCCGCGACTGAGCGCGGGGAGACGAAGGGCGGCAATCGAGTGGAGAACATGCCGTACGAGGCAGGCGTCATCGCCAGCCGTCCGCCAACCTCGGCCATCACGCTCAACTGGGACTTCATCTGTTCGATGGCGTCGCGACGTTTCCCGGGGTCGAAGTCGCCGATGAAGTGCAGCATCTCAACACACACTGTGGGCATCGGCACTCCCGCCACGGCGGCCTGCTTCAGCTCCGGCAGCCGGCCAGCAAAACGTCCTTCTCCCGCGCCGCGTAGCTCAATGGCGTCGAAACCCAATCCCTGGGCGTGCTCCCACTTCTCGATCATGGTTTCCCCGCGCAGGTACTGCTCCTGGACTGCAAGTTGGACGGTCTGGTTCATGGCTGCCCGCCGCGGAAGTCCAAGATCACCTGCAGCAGATCGTCTGGCGGCGAGTCCAGCAGGGCGTACGCGCTCGCCGCATCATGCGCGTCGATCACGTGGCTCACCAATGGCAGCGGATCGAGCCGGGCTTGCGCGCACAGTTTCATAACCGTTTCATGGAGCCGTTCGCGCGTCCATCGTCCTTGCAGATGGGCCGGCATCCCGCCGATCTGGCAACTGATCAGAGTCACCCGGTTGTGGTGAAACTCCTCGCCGAGCGCCAGAGCATCGATGGGTCCGTGGTAGAGGCCGGCGGCAACGACAATGCCGCCCGGACCAGAGATCCGGATCGCCTGGTGGAGCGCGGCGTACGATCCGCTGACCTCGATCACCCGGTCAACGCCTGCGGGCACACGCTCGCGGACTTCGACGGCCAGATCGCCCTTGCGGGCATCGAAGGGCATGGCGCCCCAACGCGAGGCCAATGCCAGCCGAGTCGGCATGGCATCCACGGCCAATACCTGGCAACCCAGCGATACCAGCAGCTGGGTGGCCAGCAGACCGATCACTCCCTGTCCGAAGACCGCGACCGTCTCACCGAGATTGGCTTGAGCTGTCAGCACGGCATTCAGAGCTACGGCGCCGACACGATCGAAGGTGCCGACCAGCGGATCGAGGCCGGCCGGCAACACCTGCTTCGCCAGCGCGGCGGCCTGCAACACGGCGTGAGAGCGGTGGCCCCAGATGCCCCAGACCACGTCGCCGAGCGCGGGGGACGCTACGGCCGTACCGATCTGGTCGACGACGCCAACCTCTGAGTAACCCCAGACGTCGACCGGAAAGCTCAACGTGGGCCGACCTGGCAAGAAGACGGCTCGCTCCGCATCCCACTGCTTGTCCAGGTAAGGGTTGGTACCCCGGTACTGGGTCAGCTCAGTGCCGGCGGAAATCCCGGAGTACAGGGTGCGGACCCTGACCTGATCCGACTCGGGGCTGGGCTCCGAGTACACCCGCAAGCCCACTTTGCGCGGAGCGGTCAGTTCGACAAGGTAGGCCAAGGTGACGCTCCGGGGTGATATAGGTCGCAACGGAATTGTGACGACCTTATCGCGATTTATGACTTGCACCAATTCATAAATGGATGCTTTGCTTAGCATAAATCCGCCGCGGCTGCCTGGGTTCGCGGCCCGTCACGTGAGGAATCCAAGTGTCTAACTTGCTCAATTGGCTCGGCCCCAGAAGGACCGCAGCGCTTGCACTGACCGCCGCGCTGTGCGCGGTCGCCTCGTTGACAGCGTGCGGCTCGAACAATGAGTCCGGCAGTGAGGGCGGCCAGGGCGGCGCGGAGCAGACTGTGACGATGTGGACGCTGGAAGACGTCCAGTCCCGCATCGATGCCACCAAGAAGATCGCGGCCGACTACACCTCCAAGACCGGAACCAAGGTTGACGTGGTGGCAGTCGCCGAGGACCAGTTCCCACAGTTGATCACCTCGGCGGCAGCAGCGGATCAGCTGCCGGATGTCATTGCGGCAGTGGGCTTGTCAGGAGTACAGGACCTCGCCGCCAAGGAGCTGCTTGACACCGGGGCGGCCAAAGAGGTGGTCGACAAACTCGGCACCGGGACCTTCTCCGAACGCGCTTTGAAGCTCACTCAGGGCACGGACGGCAACCAGCTGGCGGTGCCGAGTGACGGCTGGGCGCAGCTGCTGCTCTACCGCAAGGACTGGTTCGACAAGGAGGGACTCTCCGCGCCAGCCACCTACGACGACCTTTTGAAGGCCGCCGCGGCGATGAAGACCAGTGATCATGCCGGCATCACGCTGGCGACTGCCCCGGGAGACTCATTCACGCAGCAAACCTTCGAGCACCTGGCCCTAGCAAACGGCTGTCAGCTCGTCGACGACGCCGGCAAGGTCACGCTCACTTCGCCCAACTGCGTGCAAGCCTTCCAGACAGTGGGCGATCTCGCCAAAAAGTACGGGCCAGCCGGCAACCAGGACGTCGACTCGACCCGAGCTGCCTACTTCGCGGGCAAGGCGGCAATGACGATCTGGTCGTCGTTCATCCTCGACGAGATGGCCGGACTGCGTAACGACGCGCTGCCCACCTGCAAAGAATGCCGCTCCGACAAGCAGTACCTGGCCAAAAACACCGGCATCGTGTCCGCCCTCTCCGGACCGATGGGCGGCCCGGCCCAGTACGGCGAGATCACCTCGTTCGCCATCACCGACGGGGCGGCGGACGCCACCAAGGACTTCGTCCAGTACATGATGAACGACGCGTACCTCGATTGGCTGGCGCTGGCACCGGAAGGCAAAGTGCCGGTCCGTAAGGGCACCGCCGACGAGCCAACCAAATTCAGCGACGGCTGGGCCAACCTCGAGGCCGGTGTCGACTCCAAGGCAAAGCTCTCCAGCATCTACGGCCCCGAGGTATTGAAGGAGCTGACCAATAGTCCTGACACCTTCCAGCGGTGGGGAATCGAGCAGGGCAAGGGTGCGCTTGCTGGTGCCATGCTGGCCGAGCTCCCTGTACCCAAGGCCCTCAGTGATCAACTGAACGGCAAGGTCGACGCCGCCGGAGCAGCCGCCGAGGCGCAGAAAGCCGTCGAAGAGATCAACAAGAGCCTGGAGTGACGCCGTATGGCCACGTTGACCGAGACCCCGGGCGCCCAGCTGGAACCCCCGCCGCACAAGAACCGCGGCCGTACGCTGGCCGCCCGGGATGCCCGGGCCGGCCTGGCCTTGATCAGCCCGACGGTGCTGATCGTCACCGTGATCGTGGTGATCCCGATCGCCTGGACAGTGATGATCGCCTTCCAGAAGATCAAGCTGATCAACCTGCGCCGGACCGGCCTCTTCGGCCGCTACACGCTGGACAACTTTGTCAACGTCCTCACCTCGTCAGGGTTCGCCAGCTCGCTGGGCACGACGTTCATCTACACCATCGGCGGAACCGTGGGTTCCATTGTCGTGGGCCTGGTCGTGGCACTGGCATTGCGGAACAAGTTCCCGGGCCGCGGGTTCGTTCGTGGGGCGATGCTGCTGCCGTACGTCGCGCCCGTCGTCGCCGTGACGTTCTGCTGGACCGTAATGCTCAACCCGGAGTACGGGCTGATCAATGCTTGGGGTCAGAAGTACCTGGGCTGGGACGCCGGGATTCCGTTCCTGTCGCAGGACAGTACGGCGCTCGCCACGGTGATCGTCTTCGAAATCTGGCGATACTTCCCGTTCGCCTTCTTGTTCATCACCGCCCGGCTCAGTGCCTTGTCGAGTGACATAGAGGAGGCGGCGCTCGTCGATGGGGCCACACCCTGGCAGAGCTTCCGTTTCGTGATCTTGCCGCAGCTGATGCCGGTGATCTCGGTGCTGTTCATCCTGCGGTTCATCTTCACCTTCAACAAGTTCGACGACGTCTACCTGCTCACCGGGGGCGGGGCCGGAACCGAAGTTGTCGCCATCCGGGTCTACAACTATCTGGTGTCACGGGGTGATCTTGGAGCCTCTGCTGCCCAAGCCCTGGTGCTTGCCATGACCCTGGTGATCTTGATGATCATCTATCTCCGGGCAAGCAAACGGAGTGAGGAGTCGGCGCTGTGACCACCACAACGACCGCACCGGTGGCTCCCGCGAGTACCAGCGTGGCCCACACCGGATGGTCCCGCCATGCGGTGCAGACGCGCGTGTTCGGGATCGGCCGCTGGGTGGTGATCGTCGTTGCACTGCTGGTCACCGTCGTGCCGTTCTACTACATGTTCCTGCTTAGCCTGCGGCCCATCGAGGAGGTGCTGCTGCAGCCCGGCTCGCTGTTGCCGCAGCTGTCGGAGATCAACTTCTCGGCATACGAGCGAGTGCTGAAGTCGCCAGATGCCGGGGGACAAGGCTTTCTCGAGTTCCTTCGCAATAGCCTTATCGTGTCGTTGATCACCGTCGCTTTCACGCTGCTAGCCGCGATCCCCGGCTCGTACGCGATCGCCCGGCTGCGCTTCAAGGGACGCCGCGCAGTCAACTTCTTGTTCCTAGCCGTCTACCTCTTCCCGCCGATGATCTTGGCGATCCCGCTGTTCACAGCATTTACCATTCTGGGGCTGCGCGGCTCGCTGCCCGGACTTGCCCTGGTCTATATTGCCCAGACGGTGGCGGTCGCGATCTTCATGCTCCGGGGGTACTTCGCCACCATCCCGGAGAGCCTGGAAGAGTCGGCAGTAGTAGACGGCTGCAACCGCTACCAAGTGATCACGCGGATCAGCCTGCCACTGGCCATGCCATCGGTTGTGTCAACGGCCCTGTACGTGTTCATGATCGCCTGGAACGAATTCCTGTTCGCTTTGCTGTTCCTTGTCGAGCGGCGAGACCGATGGACGGTGTCTTTGGGATTGAGCCAGCTGTCGGGCAGCATCGAGGTACCGACCACGATTCTGATGGCTGGGTCGATCGTGATCACGATCCCGGTGATCATTCTGTTCTTCTTGGCTGAGAAGGCGCTGGTCGAAGGTCTCACTGCCGGGGCGGAAAAGGGGTAGCGCCATGGCGGCGGCTGTCGCCAACAGTTCCGGGCAGCTGTTTCAGCTGTTCCGATCGGGCGAGGCTCGCACCCGCAACGACCTCCAAGCGTTGACTGGCCTGGCCAGGTCGACCGTGGCATTCCGGCTTGATGCACTGCTCCGGTCCGGATATCTGCTGGAGGACGGTGTGACGAGCGAGCCGGGCCGAGGACGGCCATCGGTTCGGCTGCGGGTCAACGACGCGCAGACCACCATCCTCGTCGCCGATCTCGGCGCGACGCACGGCCGGTTGGCGGTGTGCACCGCAGCCGGGAGCGTGCTCGAAGAGCGGGTGATCGAGAGCGCGATCGCCTCGGGACCAAGAGTCGTTTTGGACCGGGTTCACAAGTTGTTTGAACGGCTTCTTCGGCGGGCGGGTCGCGATCGGGCCAGCCTGCGCGGCATCGGGGTTGGTGTGCCGGGGCCGGTAGATCATGAAACCGGCCGGATCGCCCGCTCGATCAGCATGCCGGGTTGGGACGACTACCCGGTCGCCGACCATATGCAAGAGATCTACGGTCTTCCGGTCGCGGTGGACAACGACGCGAACTTGCTGGGGCTAGGTGAGCAATCGGCGATCTATCCCGATGTGCATCTATTGCTGTTCGTCAAGGTCGGAACCGGAATCGGCGCCTCTATCGTGGTGGACGGTCAGCTACTCCGCGGACGTTACGCGGCCGAGGGGGATCTCGGCCACGCCAAGATCATCGGAGTCCAGGAGGTGTGCAGCAGCTGCGGAGCGGTGGGCTGCCTCGCGGCGACCGCAAGTGGGCGCGCGATGGTTCGCGATTTGAGCCGGCTCGGTCACCAGGTGCACACCAGCCGGGAGGTTGTGGCCCTGGTGCGGCAGGGCAATCCTGATGCCGTCAGGATCATCACCGAAGCAGGCCGGGCGCTCGGATCTGTGCTGTCCACCGCGGTCAGCTTGCTGAACCCCGAGGTGGTCGTCATCGGTGGCGACATCGCCCACGCGCACGAGCACCTGCTGGGCGGCATCCGGGAGACGCTGCTTCCGCTGACGCAGCCGCTTGCCACCGCCCACCTCACGGTTGCGCCGAGCCGGCTCCGCGATCACGCCGGCATCGCCGGAGCGGCGCTGGCGGTCAGGGAGAAGATCTTCAGCGCCGCGGCGGTCGATGCTGATCTTGAGCGGCGAGCCCGCGACCAGCAGTCTGTCGTTGGCGACGTGATTCTTCAGTAGCCCAGGCTTTGGACCGAGGCGACGTTCTCCTTCGTGACTGTGGTGGCTGGTAGCTCGATGCGGCTGGGCACCTCGGGCTCCAGCAGCTCGGTCATGCCCTTGTGCTCGGCGATCAACTTGGCAAGCGAGACTGCGGAGCCGGACATGGAGGGGTTGTAGAGGAAGGTGGCCCGATACAAGCCGCCCTGGGCGATCAGATTCATCGCGTCCTTGGAGCCACCGGCTCCGGTGACGAACATCTCGTCCTCGCGATTGGCGGCGCGAATGGCCTGGACCACACCCATCGCCATGTCGTCGTCGTGGGTGTAGACCGCCTTGATGTCCTTCTGGCCTTGGAGGATGGTCTCCATCACCTGCAGGCCCTTGTCAGGCAGGAAGTCGGCAGGCTGGCTGGCGACGATCTTGATGCCGCCGTTGCACCGCTTGATGCCGTCGGTGAAGCCCTTGGTACGCAGCTCGGTAACCGAGATGCCGGCGACACCCTGGATTTCGACCACGTTGCCCTGGCAGTTCAGCTCATTGGCAATGAGGTCTGCGGCGGACTTGCCGATGCCGTAGTTGTCGCCGCCGATCCAGGTCCGGTACGCCGTCGGGCTGGAGAACTCGCGGTCCACGTTGATGACGGGAATGCCAGCTTGCATCGCCTTCTGCGCGACAGGCGTGAGCGGACCACCCTCGTGGGGAAGGATGACCAGCACGTCCGGCTTCTGGCTGATGAGCGTCTCCACCTGAGACACCTGGGCAGCCGAGTCGTTGGTGCCCTCGGTCAGCATTAGCTCGACCCCCAGCTTGTCGGCCTCGGCACGGGCGTTGTCGGTGATCGCCTTGAGCCAGCCATGGTCGGCGCCCGGGGCACTGAAGGCGACCTTGACTGCACGGCCGCTGACGCCGCCGGGCTGCTGGGCCGGGCTGCTTTGCTGCCCAGCCGGTTGCTGCGGCTGCTCTGGCTGCTGAGCCTCTTGGGTACAGGCGGTGAGCGCAAGGGTTGCCAGGGCGGCCCCAACGAGGAGTACTCGAGGAAACTTCATGTGCTGACCTTTCTTTCTTGACTAGTCGCGGCGCTGCAGAGCCACTGCAACGAGAATGAGTAGGCCCTTGACGATCCCTTGGATCTCAGTGGGCATGTTGAGCAGATTCAGCAGGTTGAAGATCAGGCCGAAAGTGATGACGCCGAAGAAGGTGCCGGTCACGGTCGCTTTGCCGCCGGTCAAGGCCGTCCCGCCGATGACTACAGCGGCAATCGCATCCAGCTCGACCAGGTTCCCAACGACCGGTGAAGCGCTGGCCAATCGGCCAGACAGCAGGATGGCCGAGATGCCGACGCAGAGCCCCGTAAGCACATAGACGGCAAAGATGACCCGGCCGGGGCGGATGCCCGCGATCCGGGCGGCACTACGGTTGCCGCCGACTGCAACCGCGCGCCGGCCGAACGTGGTGCGGTTCAGCACCACCCAGCCGACCACAGTGACGACGACGAAGATCAAAGCGGGAACTGGTATGCCAAGCACGCGGCCGCTGCCAAACCACTGCAGGATGTCCAGTTCGATCAGGCTGATGGGCGTCCTTTCGGCCATCCATAAAGCCAAGCCCCGGGCTATGGTCAGCATGGCGAGGGTCGCGATGAAGGGAACCACCTTGCCCCACACAATTGCCGCGCCGTTGATCGCACCGATGAGCAGCGCCATGCCTAGGGCGCCGATCATGAACATCCAGGAGCCATACGGCATCAAAAGCCCTCCAGCGATGCTGGCCGCAGCGAGCGCGGACCCTACCGACAGGTCGATGCCTCCGGTCGCGATCACGAAGGTCATGCCGATGGCGATGATTCCGGTGATGCTGGCCTGGGTGAGCACGTTGAGCAGGTTGTCGCTGGTCAGGAAGACACCGGGCCTGATGATCACTCCAACGATGATCAACGCGATGATCACTACCGGCAGTACCAGTTCCTGAGCCGGCAGCTGCCGCAAGCGGGCCCGAGCGTCGAGCGTGCGCGTAGGCGTGTCGACGGCCATATGCTCACCCTGCTTTCGATATGTGATGAACCGGGACAGCGGACCGTAGGACGTCCTCCTCGGTGCTGGTCGCACCGTCGAGCTCGTCGACGATGTGGCCCTCGCGCAACACGAGTACGCGGTGGCAGAAGCCGAGCAGCTCGGCGAGTTCGCTGGAAACCATGACGATCCCGATCCCGTTAGCAGCCAGCTGAGCGATCACCCGGTAGATCTCCGACCGCGCGCCAACGTCGACACCTCGGGTCGGTTCGTCCAGCAACAGCACCCGGCAGGAGCGCAACAGCCAGCGTGCCAGCACTGCCTTCTGCTGGTTGCCACCTGAGAACTCACGTGCCGGCCGCTCAGGAGCGTCGGGCTGAGTGTTCAATGAGCGCAGATGGCGGGTGGCTTCGCGTCGCTCGCCAGCTCGATCGGTGAAGGGGCCACGCCGGAACCGGCTGAGGTCAGCGATGGAGGTATTGCGAATCATGCTCCAGTCCAGCCACAGCCCTTCGGACTTTCGCTCCTCTGGCGCGAACCCGAGCCCGGCCCGGATTGCGAGATCCGGCCGGCCGGACGGCAGGCGGCGGCCGCCAACCTCGACCTCTCCCGACTGTGCAGGGTCCAGGCCGTAGATGAGGCGCAACAACTCGGTACGACCCGAGCCGACCAGGCCCGCCAGGCCAAGGATCTCGCCCTCACGGAGTGTGAACGTCGCGTCGTAGATATCCGGCCTCCGGGTCAGCCCACGAACCTGAAGGACAGTCGCATCGCCGACTGGTCCGCGATCGGGAAACAACGCCTCCATACGCCCGCCGACCATGTGTCGGATCAGGGTGTCGACCGGCGTGCTGGGCGGTAGCTCGGTGGCCACCGTCCGGCCCTCCTTCAATACCGTCACCACGTCACCGATTTCGGCGACCTCGCCGAGCCGGTGCGAGATCCAGATGACCCCGACTCCTTCAGCCGTCAGCCGTCGTACGATCCCGAACAACGCATCCACCTCAACGTCATCCAGAACCGCCGACGGCTCGTCGAGGATCAGCAGCTTGACCGAGTGCGAAAGCGCTCGGGCCATTGAGACCACCTGCTGCTGCGCCGGGCGCAGGGTGGTGACCGGAGCTGTTGGAGAGATGCCCTCGTTCCCGAGCCGGGCGAGCAACGCTTCCGTTTCCTGATGCATTGCAGCTCGGTTCAGCAGCGGACCGCGACGGCGTTCGTGGCCCAGGAACACGTTGAGAGCAACTGACAAGTGCGGAACCAGGTCGAGCTCCTGGTAAATGGTTGCGATGCCGCGGGCGATCGACGCGTTGGGGTCCCCGACCGGAAGCTGCTCACCTTCGAACAGAACCTCGCCCGCGGTGGGCTCTACCAGCCCCGAAACGCACTTGATGAGCGTCGACTTGCCGGCGCCGTTCTGACCAATGAGGCAGTGCACCTGGCCACTGGTCACCGTCAGGTCGACGCCGCCCAGGGCACGCACCCCGGGGTAGTCCTTGACCAGCCTGCGGACCTCCAGCAATGGAGTGTCCGCGTGGCTCATCTCACCTCCGGTGATCCGGTCGCCGTGGGCCTGACAGTACTACCAGGCTTCGCCGATGGCGCCGGCCGCGGGGATGCTGTGCCAGAACTGTTGTCTTAGCGCCGACTTCTGGATGATCGAGGAGGCCGGACTCGCTCAGCCTCCGAACGGTTTGTCGATCTAAACCCGTCGACCACCGCTGAATTAAGATCAACTACCCGCGAGGGAGGTATTTACTCAGGCGCTTTCGCCCATCCGACGGTCTATCGATCTCGAGTCGGAGCTCAGAGGTTCGGCAATAGCGGGCACCTCACCAAGCCGGGTGACCTGCTCGTTGAGTGCATCGAGCACAGCCTGGAACTGCACCTGCGCCACTTTGGCAAACATCCGGATGTACTCGACGTCGCGGACTGAAGCATCTTGACTGCCGGCCTGCTCGGCGATGGCCGTGGCTCGGTTCACCGCACCCTTAGCAGCCACTTTGGCCTGCTCCATGATGTCGCGCTGCTGGGACCGGGCCGTCAACAGCAAGTCACGCGCCGACTGCATGGCCTCATCGATCAAGGAGTCAGCGAGCTGCTGAGCCTGATTGAGGACACTCACTGCCTGGTCGGTGGCATTTTCCATCGGGTCAGTCTGGAACTCCTCGAGCTGTGCCCGAGCCTCCTCGACCTGAGCACGCAGCGACTTGTTTTCCTGCGTGAGGACCGCAACCTGCGTCTGGATACCTTCGAGCTCGTCGGCGAGGCCGGTGAGGAAGGACCGAACCTCGCCCGGGTCGACGCCACGGAGCCGGACAGTGAAGTTCTTGCGACGTACTTCTTGGGGATTGATCCGGGTACGCGGTACGTCAGTCCTGCTCATGTTAAGTACCCCCGCCACGGCTAGGTGGTCTCCATTGCGTCATGTAACTCCTCCGTCGGCGATGCCGCGCCCTGAAAATCGAACTGTTCGCGCCTGATCGACGCGGCGGGAACGCCCGTGGCCTCG
>Ga0081455_10004434_pt1 | contig 15752 bp, 18 predicted proteins | sample TabmetS3T2R1_FD_70207 | JGI IMG/M metagenome (GOLD analysis project Ga0081455, IMG submission 70207) | Tabebuia heterophylla rhizosphere microbial communities from the University of Puerto Rico - S3T2R1 | ecosystem: Host-associated > Plants > Roots > Rhizosphere ... | reverse complement strand
GGCCCCGAAGTCCTGCGTGATCGTGAGCGTCGTGCCCGAGGGCTTGCTGCCCGCGCCCAGGCCGCAGCCGGAGAGCGCGAGCGCAAGGACGACGACGAGACCGGCGGCGCGCCTCACGAGACGGTGAACACCACCCTCGTGCGCGTGCGCTGCAGCAGCGTGTCGACGTTGCCGGCGCGGTCGCGCGCCTGCAGGTCGAGGACGTACCGCCCGCGCCCGAGCCGCGACGGCAGCAGGTACGACCACTGCTCACGGTCGCCGACGCTGAACCACTTGCCGCGCTTGGCACCGCAGCGCTTCATCGCGGCGAACCGCTCGCGGCGCGCGTCGTACGTCGAGCAGTGCGTGCGGTCGTTGCGGGTGAGCCGCAGCCTGATGTCGGCGATCCCGGACGGATCGGAAGTCACGATGCCGCTCAACCCGCGCGGCCCCTTGCCCTTCTTGAAGCGCTGGCCCTCGCGGATCGAGAGGATCTTCCCGCGCGGCGCGCGGCGGTCCTTGGTGCCGCAGTTGCCGTCGTCGCCGGTGGTGGCGCAGGCGGCGGGCGGCTGCACGGTGGTGCCGCAGGCCCCGTCGGCACCGTCCGTGACGCACACGGGTTCTGTCGCTGAGCGGATGTCGCCGGCGTGTGTCGCCCGCAAGCCGCCCGGCCCACGCGTGCCGAGCGTGATGTTGGCCCTGCCGTCGGGCCCGGTCGTCGCGGTGACGCCACCGCCGCTGACCGTCGCATCAGCGACCGCCACCCGTGTCACGACGTTGTTGGAGTCCGTCGTCGTGCGGGTTACCGTCACGGCGAACGACTGCCCCGGCCTCGCGGTCGCCGGCACGCCGCCGAGCGAGAGCACGTTGTAGGACGCTCCGAGTTGCTCGGAGATGGGCGCGAGCAGCACTTGATCACCCGTCTGCAGCTGCGCGTCGCACAGCCCCGCCTGGCTGAAGACGTCGTTGACGAACAGGCCCCAGAACTCCGGATCGCCGCCGAACGGGTGCGACTCGCCGCGAATGACCTCGACCGAGTATCCGAAGCCGTCGAACCACGGACCCGACCAGTCGCCCTTGGTTCCCTGCTCCAGCGCTCCAACGGCGTTCAAGCCGCTGCAGTCGTGACCAGCCACGCCGTCCTTGTTGACGGGCGTCGTCGTCGTATCGACGGTCGTGCGAGCGACGAGCGTGTCGGCATCACCTTCTACGCGCACGGTGACCGGCACCGCGCCGGCCGGCGCCGCCGACAAGGCAAGGACAACGGCCGCGAGGCCGAGGGTACGTCTTCTCATCCTGGAGCCACCCCTTTCCGCGAGGGCGTTGGGCTTGTCGGTCGGAGGCAGGTCTCCTGGCTTCCGGGCCTCTACCTACCTCGCGCCTTCCCGGCCGGCCGAAGGCCTTCCAGTGGCTCGAGCGCGCAGCTCGTGCGAGTGGTATTCCCCGGTCACAGTGGCGGGTCCGCGCCGGTTTCGCACCGGCTTCCCTTCGCCACCGACCCTTCAAACGGCGCCATCCTACTCCGTCGGCACGAGCGGTACGCTCGGTGGGTGACGGTCAACCTCACCCGGATCTACACGCGCCTCGGCGACGGCGGTGAGACCCACCTCGGCGACATGAGCCGGGTCCCGAAGACCCACCCGCGCATCGAGGCGTACGGCGCGATCGACGAACTCAACGCGCTGATCGGGCTCACACTCACGCTCGACGGCATGCCCGACCGCTACGCGGACTGGCTGCACCGCGTCCAGAACGACCTCTTCGACCTCGGCGCCGACCTGAGCGTTCCCGAGGGTGGCGAGCGCGAGCGGCTGCGCGCCACCCCCGACCAGGTGCAGTGGCTCGAAGCCGCGTGCGACGAGGTCAACGCGACGCTCGAGCCGCTCAGGTCCTTCGTGTTGCCGGGCGGGTCGCCCGCCGCCGCGCACCTGCACGTCTGCCGGACGGTGTGCCGGCGCGCGGAGCGCCGCGCCCTCGCGGTCGAGGACGCGAACCCCGAGATCGTCCGCTACCTCAACCGCCTCTCCGACCTGCTGTTCATCCTCAGCCGCGGGGCGAACGCCGGCGGCGAGGAGCCGCTCTGGGATCCCGCGCGCTACCGCGACTGACGCAGTGCGCCTCGCGTTGACGCGGCGCTAACGGTCGTCACGAGGGCGAGGGCGAGCGCGGGGATGGCCAGCGCGCCGACGACGAGCGTCGGGCGCTCGAGCGCGTAGAGCGCCGCGGTGTCCGAGCGCTGGCCGATCACCACGGCGGCAACCAGGGCGGCGGTGCCACCCGCAACCACCAGCGGCTCCCACGCTTGACGTTGCGCCGGCTCCGGCGCCTCGACACGCTGCAGCGCCGCGAGGGCCAGTGACGTCCAGAAGCCCGCAAGCAGGAAGCCGCCCAAGACGTCGGACGGGAAGTGCCAGGCGAGCACAAGCACCGCGTAGCCCACGCCGACGGCAAAGATGCCGCCGAGCAGGGCCGTCACGGCGCGCAGCGCCGGCGGCGCGACGAGCACCGCGCACAGCGCGAGCGTCATCGCTGCGGTCGAATGGCCACTGGGCCAGGACGCCTTGCTGATCTGATCCTGCACGCTGAGCCATGCCTCGATGCGCGGCTGCGCGAGCAGGTGCTTGAGCGCCTGGCACGAGGCGCCGGTGATCAGCAGCAGCGCCGTCACGGCCACTGCACGCCACCCTCGACGCCGAGCGAGCGCGACGCCGACGCACAGCAATCCGGCAACCGCATACGGCAGCGGGTCGGCGAGGTGCGCGACGACCTTCGTCTCGAAGTTCAGGCTCGGCCGGTCGAGCGCCACGAACCCGTGGAGCATCGCCGCATCGCGGACGTGGCCCGCGGGCACGGCAAGCGCGACCACGGCGATGACCACCATGCCGACGAGGCAGGCGATCGCCGCGAACAGCGGGAGGTGGCGGCGAGACGTCACGACCCCCCAGGGTACGAGCGCTCCCTCAGCGCACAATGAAGGATCCTCGACGAAGGTGTGGAACCCCGGCATCCAGAGCATGGACGCTCCCGGTCTCATCCCGCCCCTCATCGGCGCCCCGCTGTCCCCCCGCAGCGGGGGCGTCGCCGGCACGATCGAGGACCTGCTCGTCGATACGGCGAGCCACCGGCCCGTCTGGCTCCTCGTACGGCTGCGTCACACGGCGCTGCCGTACACGTTCGTCCCCGCGGAGCGGATGGCAAGCCGGGCGGACGCGGTCGTGGTGCCCTTCGACGAAGACGCGCTGCGGGACGCGCCCGTGCGGCTCGCCTCCCCTGCCCCGTGCCCGCCCGAGCACGCCGCCACACTGAGCCGCCATTACGGCGTGCCCATGCCGTACGGCGAGCCGCGGCCCTGCCGCACCTAGGCGGGCTCGCGCACAAGCCGCCCCAGGATCGTCTTCGCGTCGTGTCCCAGCCTGCGCGGCGGTTCGGCAATGTCGAACCACCGCGCCTCCTCGATCTCGCCCGCGTCGACCGTGAGCGCGCGGTCCGACGGCCGCGCCTCGAAGCACAGGAGCGTGGTGCGCTTGCCGTAGCCCCGCACCTGCACCGCCCCGAGCGAACGCCACGCCGGAACCTCGATGCCGAGCTCCTCGCGCGCCTCGCGCGCCGCCGCGTCGCCGGGCTCCTCGCCGCGCTTGATCCCGCCGCCGGGCAGCTCCCAGCAGCGCCGGTCACCGTACGAGTGGCGCACGAGCAATAGGCCGTCGCCCTCGCGTACGACGCATTTCACGCCGCGTGTGTCCGGCCGTGCGAGCCGCCAGTACGCGCGCAGGAGCCGGTGCGCCGCCCGGTACCCGGCGCGCCGGACCGGCACTGGGAGGGCGGTCCACACTCAGCCAGGGTACGAAGGACTCCGTCAGATGGCGCGGTCCCGTGCGTCTGCGGCCAGCGCCCGAAGGACGAGGTTGAAGGCATCAGCGACGTCGGCAAGCTCGTCGCCGAGCAGCGAGCGCATGTCTCTCAGCACGATCTCGCTGCCTCCGCCGGCGCGGGCGATCACCGCGAGGCGCAGCGGGATGTCGACCGCTGCCGCGAGGTCTCGCTCGAGCAGCTTCGCGCCCGCGGCGGGGTTGCCGAACACGACCGTCCACGCGGCGAACCCGGTCGCGCCGGCCGCGGCCATGTCGTGCCCGTGGTCGACAACGGCGTACTCGGTGATGCCACGCGAGCGCAGCGACTCGCGTAGCGCGGCGACGACGGCCTCGGGCGAAGCGTCGACCGCGACGCGCTCATATGCGCTCATCGCGCGAAGGTAGTTCGCCCGTCCGAACGTGTCGAGCGGAAACCGGGGCGAGCGCTACCCGAGCGCGGCCCGGGCGCGCTCGGCCATCTCGCCCACCGTGACCGGCGAGCGACGGTTGTACAACGGGCTGCCCGGATCGCAGACGAGGAACGACGCGAGCGCGATGCCGCGGACGCGCGGCTCGCCGACCGTGACGAGGTCGTCGGCGAGGCGCTCGAGGTGCGGCGCGGCGCGGCGCACCTCGGGCATGACGATCGGCGCCCGCGCGCTCCACGGCGCGCGGGGGCTCCGCGCCTCCTCGACGGCCGCCGTCAGCGTGCCGGAGAGCTGGCGGCGCGCCCGGGCACTGCAGAGCTGCTTGGCTCGCAGCGCGAGCTCAGGCGAATTCGTCGGCCAAACACCTTCCGCAAGGCGCCGGTCGAGGTCCGGCGAGCGCGCCCAGACGCGGAGCCGGAGCGAGCGCATCGGGTCAGTCGGCCTGGCCGTTGGTCTCGCCGTTATGGCCGGCGCCGACGGTGGCGACGGTCGGGCCCTGGTACGCATCGCGCAGGTCCCAGCCGCACATCGGGCAAACCAGACCTTCGTCGTCGGAGACGAGCTGGCTGCACCGCGGGCACATCGTGCTGTCGCTTTCCTTCTTGCGCTTGAACAGCCGCATGGGGGGTTCCTCCAGGGGGGACTTGGAGCGGTTTTCCCACCAGGCTGAAGCACGCATTCGGCGGTGCCCATGGGGTCCCGACCCCCTCTTTCGACAAGCGTGGCCCGCGCCGCGTCATGCTGCGGACGTCATGACTGCGCAGATGTCCTCGAGCGCACGCCTCCACGTCCCGCGGGCGCCCGCACGCGAGATGTCGCTCGCGTGGCGCGTCGTGCTCCTGAACTCGGCCGTGATGCTCGCGGCGACGCTCGCCCTCGCGTTCGGGCCCGCGACCGTGAGCGCGCCGATTCACACCCGTGAGCTGATCGTCTTGATCGTCGGCGTGACCGTGACCATGGGCGCCAACATCGTCCTCGTCCGGCACGCGTTCGCGCCGTTGCGGCAGCTGACCCGGCTGATGCACACGGTTGACCCGCTCGCTCCTGGCACGCGGCTTTACGCCAACGGCGCGGCCAAGGACGTGCGCGAACTGGCCGACGCGTTCAACGACATGCTCGAGCGGCTCGAGAACGAGCGCCGCGACAGCGCCAGACGCGCGCTGCGCGCCCAGGAGGGCGAGCGCAGGCGGCTGGCGCGCGAGCTGCACGACCAGCTCGGCCAGTCGCTGACCGGCGTCCTGCTGCAGATCGACGAGGCGATCCGGGCCCCTGACCGGCGCGTCCTCGAGGAGGCGCGTGAGGGCGCGCGGCGCAGCCTCGACGACGTACGCCGCATCGCGCGCGACCTGCGGCCCGATCTGCTCGTCGAGCTGGGCCTCGTCAGCGCGCTCAACGCGCTCGCGACCCGGCTGACCCGCCAGAGCGGCCTCCCCGTCGACCGCTGGCTCGATCCGCACCTGCCGCCGCTCGACGAGGACGCCGAGACCGCGCTCTACCGGGTCGCCCAGGAGGCGCTGACCAACGTCGCGCGCCACGCCGACGCCACGCGCGTGACGCTCGACCTCCGGCACGGGGACGGCGTGGTCCGGCTCACGATCGACGACGACGGCCGCGGCGTCCCTGCGTATACCGGCAGCGAGGCGCGCGGCATCACCGGCATGCGCGAGCGGGCGCTGCTCGTCCGCGGCCGCCTCACGGTCGGGCGCGGCCCCGTGCACGGCACCCGGGTCCAGTTGGAGGTCCCGCTCTCGTGACGACGCCGGTCAAGACCGGCGTGCTGGTCGCCGACGACCACGCTGTCGTCCGGCACGGCGTGCGCAGCATCCTCAGCGCGCAGCCCGACTTCGAGGTGCTCGCCGAGGCCGCAGATGGCGCCGAGGCAGTGGCGATGGCTCGCGCCCACGAGCCCAACCTCGCGATCCTCGACGTCTCGATGCCGCGGCTCACGGGACTGCAGGCGGCGCGCGAGCTGTCGCGCCGGCTCCCGCAGATCCGGCTGCTGATGCTCTCGATCCACGACGAGGAGCAGTACTTCTTCGAGGCGCTGCGGGCCGGCGCGTCCGGCTACGTCTTGAAGTCGGCCGTCGACCGCGACCTCGTCGAGGCGTGCCGGGCGACGATGCGCGGAGAGTCGTTCCTCTACCCGGACGCCGCCGCCGCGCTCGTCAAGGACCGCCTCGCGCGCGCCGCGGCGGGCGAGGAGGTCCCGGTCGATCCGCTGACCCCGCGCGAGGCCGAGGTGCTCAAGCTCATCGCCGAGGCCCACACCAACCAGCAGATCGCCGATCTGCTGGTCATCAGCCCGAAGACGGTCGAGAACCACCGCGCCCGGATCCTCGACAAGCTCGGGATGCGCGACCGCGTCGAGCTCACGCGCTACGCCATACGGCGCGGGCTCGTCCAGCCCTGAACCCGTCCGGCCGAATAGGGGCGTGACCCTATGGCGGGACGGTGACCCGGCGAGGACAATTCCCGCCTCCTCCCGCGCTTGCCATTCCCTCAATGGGCGGGCCATTTCGGAGGTCAAAGGCCACAGCCGCGGCCGTCGAGTGAAGGCCACCCCGGAGACGGCCGCGGCTCTGTCCCTCGCGCCTGCGCCCATGCGAACATGCGTTCGTGTCGATCAAGGGTTCCGCCTACGCCAACTTCCGGCGCTCCCTGGAGACACGCAACCTCAAGATCGTCCTGCCCGCCGCCGCCGAGCTGCAGTGGATCGGCCTTGAGGACAGCCTCGAGATCCTCGTGCTCATGGCCGAGGTGGCGGACCCCCGATTCGACCGATCTGCCGCCCGGTGGGTCGGCCGGCTGCTCACCGAGACGCCGCCGATGACGCTCAAGGAGGTCCGGTGGGCGGTGGCGATGGTCGAGCAACTGCCGCGATGCCGCGAGTCACTGCACCGCCTCGCGCGTCGCCGCTAACGGAACGTGAAGGACGGGTGCGGAGGGACGTAGCCGCCGATCTCGAGGACGATCTGGTCGCCGTCGCTCAGCGTGATCGCGGTCGGGTCGCCGCGGACCGCCTCGCCGTTGACGAAGGCGCGCACGGCGCCGGTCCACGTCAGCATGCGGTCGGCGCTGAGGGGCTGGCCCCAGATCGCGAAGACGTCGCCCAGACGCGTACCTGGCCGGGAGAGGTGGACGACGCCGCCGGCCTCGGTCGTCCACGCCGGCGCGTGCCACGGCGCGTCGGTGATGAAGCCGTAGAGGGTCGTGCGACCGTCCGAGACGCCGATCCCGCCGGGCACCACGACGACGAGCCGGTTCGCGAACAGCTCCAGGTGGATCCGGACCCCGGCCCGGAGGTCGCCCAGCGGCGCGAGCGGCCCGTGTGCCGGCAACTGGTACCCCGCCCCGGCGTCGATGGACACGGGGTCGAAGCGCGACCCGCCGGCGAGCGGCCAACCGGACGGTGGCCGGTACTCGGGCCCGGGGCCGATCGGTACCGGGCCGAATTGCGGACCACCTGCGTACGCCGGAGCGGCGGAGCCGAACGCCACGACGAGGACCGCCATGCCCAGTCGCAAACGTTTGCGATACTCACGGAGCATGAGCACCGCGGACACGTGGCGCAGTACATCACAGTCGGGCGCGCACATCCCCGGCATGCCGCGGGCGTCGGATCCTTCGAGGGGGCGACGGGTCGTCGAGCGCCTGCGACGAGCGGCGCGGCGAGCACATGCCTCGACGCCGCCCGCGTGAATTCACGGCACTCGAGACCCAGCCGTTCAGTGCTCGCCGCCGTTGCGGCCGTCGTGCTCGCTCTCGCGGCGCCGGCGGCCGCGCACGCCGACGGCGATCCGGCGAGCGACGTGCTTCCCGAACAGCCGGTCTTCTTCGGCAGCGCCGTGGACCTCAAGTCCAAGCCCGCTGCCCAGCTCGACGCGCTCGTGCGGGAGTCCACGCGCCGGGGCTACGCGATCAACGTTGTGGTCATCTCCCGGCTCGAGGACATGGGCAGCGCGAACTACCTCTTCAACGATCCGGACAACTACGGCGACTTCCTGGCCGCTGAGATCGCCTGCTGCGTCAAGGGGCGCGTGCTGATCGTGATGCCGGGCGGCTTGGGCGTCACCTACATCGGCCACTCGTCGGTGGCCGACCGCAAGGTCGTGCACGATCTCCCGAACCCGGGAAGCATCGGCAACCTGCTGCCGGCGGCGATGGGCGCGGTGCGCCGACTTGCCGCGACCGCCGGGGTGCGGGTTGCGGTGCCCGACGTTGCGCCCGGGCCCGATGGCGTGTATCAGCCGACCACGCACGTCTCGGCGCCGCCCATCAAGGCGCCGGCGGCCCAGACCAGGCCGGTCCAGGCACGCAGTGAGAAGTCCACCGGAGCATGGCTCTACGCGCTGCCGATCCTGGTGGTCGCGGCCGTCGCGGTCGGGCTCGGGCTGCACGGCCGGCGCTGATCCCGCGGCGCGCGCAGCGCGGGATCGGGGGACTCGACACGACGCTCGGCGCGCATCCTTGACACGCAAATCAGCCCAAGGTAGGGTCGAAGTTGCCTTGTCTGCAATCGATTGCACTGCAATCGATTGCACTGCAATCGATTGCAATCCCCGCAACGCAGTCCCAACAAGGGAAGGCCACCGCGTGTCCCCGACCAGCCCCGCGGATGGCCGGAGGAGAGGAGCTGCCTCATGCTCAAGTGGTCAAGACGCAGGAAGCCGCAACGACAGCCACGCACTCCGTCGCGCCGGCTCTGGCGAGCGGGAACCGCGCTCGCCGCGGCGATTGCGGCAATCGCCTCAACCGCGATGCTCGCGAACGCTCTGCCGAACGGCAGCGGCCCGCCGCCAGTCGACGTCAAAGACAGCGGCAGCCCGGACATCGTCCTTTACAACGGCAAGATCACGACCGAAGACCCGAGCAACCCCGAGGTCCAGGCGATCGCGATCCGTGACGGCGACGTGATCGCCACCGGCAACAACGGCCCGATCCGTGCGACGGCCGTGCCGCACCGCACGCAGCTGATCAACCTGCAAGGCCGGCGCGTGATCCCCGGCATGATCGACTCGCACATCCACGCGCTGCGGATGGGCTACCACTGCTGGACGCAGGACGTCCGGCTCGACCTCGTCACGTCGCGAGCGCAGGCCCTCCAGATGTACAAGGACAAGGCCGATCAGCTCCCCGACGGCAAGTGGATCTGGACGGAGTCCGGCGGCTGGAGCCTGCAGCAGCTCGACAACCCGACGATCTTCACGTTCGACGAGCTGACCGCCGCGGCGCCGCACAACCCGGTCTGGGTCACCGGAGGAGGGGTGACCGGCCCGCGCGTCAACCAGGCGGCGCTCGATGCCCTCGGCCTGTCGGCCGGCTCGCCTGGAGTCGAACTCGACGCCAACGGCAAGCCGACCGGTCGCTTGACCGGCGCGGCGAGCGCGGCGTCCAACGCGGCGATCCTCCGCCAGCTCGACGCCATGTCGATCGACGACACCGCGAAGTGCCTGTCGGACTTCATCAAGGATGCCAACAGCCGCGGGCTGACCGCCTGGGCCGACGCGGTCGGCAACACCGCGCCGTGGGGCACCGACGGCTCGATCAACTCGAGCTGGGCGGACGAGGCGCTCGAGCAGCTCTACCGAGACGGGAACCTGCACGCGCGCGTCGCGTACCACGAGATGTCCAACGCCTACGGCGCAAACCCGCTGCCGCATTCGCTGGCCTCGCTGGAGAACGCCGTCGGCTTCGTCGGCGATGACATGGTGCGGTACCTGGGGCCGGGCGAGGACTTCATGGCCACCCAGGGCCAGGACTACGTCGACTACGCGAAGTTCTCGGCCCAGAAGCGCCTGAGCGTCGAGACCCACGTCGGCGGCAACATCGACGACATCCTGAGCGGCATGGAGCAGGCCAACCAGCTCTACCCGATCAGCAAGCTGAAGTGGCGCATCGCGCACCCGGCGGGCAACCTGCCCAACCAGGAGATGCTCGACCGAGCCAAGGCGCTCGGGATCGGCTGGGCGCTGACGTTCTCCACCGTGCGGACCGGCCAGGCCGGGCCGCCGTACCGGGACGTCATGAACAACAGCGCCCACATGTGCCTGGGCACGGACGCCTTCAACGTCGCCGCGTGGCCGCCGTTCCAGATGATCTGGATGGTCACCACCGGTCGCACGCTGCTTCCGGGCGTGGCCGGCGTTCCGGCCGCCCAGCGGCTCACGCGCGCCGAGGCGCTTCAGCACTACACGTCCGACTGCGCCTGGTTCCTCGACCAGGACGGGCGGCTCGGCTCGCTGCAGCCGGGCTATCACGCCGACCTCAGCGTGCTGAGCGACGACTACTTCGCCGTCCCCGACGATGCGATCAAGGACCTCACCTCGGTGATGACGATCGTCGGCGGCAAGGTCGTCTACGACACCGGCGCCCTCTAGGGCGGTTCCTGACGTACTGTCAATCCGGCCGGGCGGCCTCGCGCCGCCCGGCCATGACCGCTTGCACCGCGTCGATCATCGACAGGTAGCCGGTGCAGCGGCACAGCGTCCCGGCCAGCGCCTCGCGGATCTCCTCGTCGGTGGCGGACTCACGCTCCCGCACGAACGCATCGAGCGACATCAGCACGCCGGCCGTGCAGAACCCGCACTGGAGCGCATGCGCCTCGTGGAAGGCCTCCTGCAACGGCGAAGCGAGCCCTTCGATCGTGCGCACGCTTCTGCCCCGCGCCTGCACCGCCAGCATCAGGCACGAGCGCACGGGCTCGCCGTCGACCTGCACCGTGCACGCGCCACAGACGCCGTGCTCGCAGCCGACCTTGGTCCCGGTCAGCCCCAGTTCGTGGCGCAGGAAGTCCGCGAGCGATGTGCGCGCCTCCGGGTCTCCCTCGTAGACGCGGCCGTTGACCTCGAACCTCATGACGCCTGCGCGATCGCGCGGTCGACCAGGGCGGCCAGCAGCGCGCGCCGGTAAGGGTCGTCGATCTCGTCGAGCGGCGCGGGCAGGTGCGCGCGCACCGGCACGGCGGCCGCGCCGAGCAGCGCGACGGCCTGGTACCCGGGCGCAAGCACGACCGCCGCGCCCGCGAGCGCGAAGTCGCCAAGCGTGCGCGCCTGCTCCACGAACGCGGTGCGCGCGCGGGGCGGCAGCGCCGGCACCTCGATCTCGACAAGCAGCTCGTCGGGCTCGAGCGCGGTCGTCAGCACGCCGCGGAACAGCTGGCCGGCGGAGAGCGTGCGCGCGCCGGAGGCCGAGCGCACGTGGAAGCGCGCGTCGAGCGCCGTCAGCGCAACCGGCAGCTCGGCCTTCGGGTCCGCGTGCGCGACCGACCCGCCGACCGTCCCGCGCGAGCGGATCTGCGCGTGCCCGACCAGCCGCACCGCCTGGTGCAGCAGCGGCCAGCGCTCGGCGACGAGGGCCGAGCGCTCGAGCGCCGCCTGGCGCGTCATCGCGCCGATCCGCAGGGTGCTGCCGGCCTCGATGTACGAGAGGCCCTCGACGCGCTCGAGATCGACGAGCCGCGCCGGCTGCGCGAGGCGGAAGTTGAGCATCGGCACGAGGCTCTGGCCGCCGGCCAGCGGGCGCGAGTCCTCGCCGATCAGCGCGAGCGCCTCGTCCAGCGTCTCGGGTGCGATGTAGTCGAACTTGGCGGGCTTCATGACGGCCCCACCGCCGGGCTCGCCAGCGCCCGCCACAGCTTCGCGGGCGTGTATGGGGGGTCGACGTGGCGCCCGCCGAGCGCGTCGAGCACGGCGTTGCCGACCGCCGCGGGCACGCCGATCGTGCCGCCCTCGCCGATCCCCTTGGCGCCGAGCGGGTTGAGCGGCGACGGTGACTGCACGAACGCCGAGCGCAGGTCCGGAGCCTCGGCGGCGGTCAGCAGCGAGTAGTCGAGAAACGACGCCGTCGTCAGCTGCCCGGCCTCGTCGTGGACGGCCTCCTCCATCAGTGCCACGCCGAGCCCGTGCACGCTCGCCCCGACGACCTGTCCCTCGGCCAGCAGCGGGTTGACGATGCGGCCGGCGTCGTCGACCGCGGCGAGGCGCACGACGCGCAGCACACCGGTGGCGCGCTCGATCTCGACCACCGCCGCGTACGCGCCGGAGCCGAACACGAGGTCGGACTCGAAGCGCGCGTGCGCCTCGGTCCCGCCCTCGCGCTCGAGCCGCTGCGCGGCGAGCAGCACCGCGGAGCCCGCCATCGCGGTCGTGCGGCTTGCGAAGGTGCCGGTGCCCGCGAGCCCGCCGAAGCGCACCTCGACGCGCTCGGGCTCGACGCCGAGCGTGTCGGCGACGATCTGCGCGAGCATCGTCTCGTGTCCCTGGCCGTGGGGCCCGGCGCTGCTGGTGGCGATGACGCGCCCGTCGGGCTCGAGCGCGACACGGGCCTCCTCGAACTGGCCGCCGGCGCGCTCGACGTAGAGCGCGACGCCGGTGCCGACGACGCATTCGGCGTCGCTGCGGCGCTCGGGCCCGACGAGCGCGACGGCCCGGTCGATGCAGCGCTCGTAGTCGCCCGAGTCGTAGGACCAGCCGAGCGGGGTGGCATGCGGGAAGGCGCGCACGAGGTTGCGGCGGCGCAGCTCGAGCGGGTCGAGGCCGAGCTCGCGCGCCGCCTGGTCGACGGTCAGCTCCAAGAACGCCGCCGCCTCCGGGCGCCCGGCGCCGCGGCACGGCCCCGTCGGCACCTTGTCGGTGCGCGCGCCGGTCACGGTCACGCGCGCGGCCGGGATGTCGTAGGCGCCGCACATCAGCATGGCGCACGTGTGCGGCGGCGCGGCGCTGTGGACGTAGAGGTACGCGCCCATGTCGGCCAGGATCCGGGCCCGCACGGCGAGCATCCGCCCTCCGGCGTCGAGCGCCAGCTCGACGTCGGCCTGCATGCCTCGCCCCTGGTAGGCGGCGAGGAAGTTCTCGTAGCGGTCCTCGGCCCACTTGACGGGACGCCCGAGGCGCAGGGCCGCGGCGGCGGCCGCGGCGGCCTCCGGGGCCGGCGTGCCCTTGGAGCCGAACGCGCCGCCGACGTCGGGCAGCGCCACGCGCACCCGCTCCGGTTCCAGGCCGAGCGCATGCGCGAGGCCGGCGACGCTGCGGGCCGTGTCCTGCGCGGAGATCCACACGGACAGGCCGTCGCCCTCGGGCCGCGCCAGGATCCCCCGTGGCTCCATCGGCGCGGCGACCACGCGCGGGATCGCGTGGCGCGCGCGCGTCACGTGGGCAGCGGCGGCGAACGCGCCGTCGACGTCGCCGCCGCTGCGCTCGAAGCGCAGCAGCTCGGGCGCGCGCGCCGGGTCGACGACGGCCTCGAGCGGCTCGTAGTCGACATCGACGAACTCGGCCGCGTCCTCGGCGAGCGCGCGCGAGGCGGCGAGCACGAGCGCGACGGCCTGTCCGGTGTAGCGAACCTCGCCGGGAGCGAGCACGGGATGCGGCGCCTGCGCGGTCACGACACCGGGCGGCGACCGGACGGGGAGAAAGCCGGGGAGGTCGGCTGCCGTGAAGACGAGGGCGGTGCCGGCGCCGGGCAGCACACTCACGCCGCGGATCTCCGCACGCGCGAACGGGCTGCGGACGAACGCCGCGTGCAGCAGGCCCTCGGGCTCTGGAAGGTCGTCCAGATAGCACGACTCCCCGGCGAGGATGCGCGCGTCCTCGCGCCGGGCGACCGCGCGACCGATCCACCCGCCGCGGTCGTCGTCCGTCATCCGAGCTGCTCGCGAAGCCAGTCCGCCACCAGGGGCCGCGCGATGTACGGCACGTTCGCGCACACATGGTTGCCGTTCTCCAAGCCGACGAACGTGCCGCGCGGGGCCGCGCGGGCTTGGCGCTCCGTCGCCTCCCACGGGATCAGGCGGTCGCGCTTGCCGGTCACGAACAGCGCCGGCGCCGGCAACCGCTCCAGCACGCCGTCGAGGTCGAGCTGCAGCGCCCGCGCCCGCCCGTCCTCGACCGACGTGGCGCCCGACTTGACCACGAACGTCTCGCGCGTCAACTCCGGGAGGCCGTCCCAGATCGCGCCGAAGTTGAACGGCCCGCTGATTCCCGCGACGGCGCGGATGCGCGGCTCGAACGCCGCCGCCCGCGGCGCGTAGTAGCCGCCGAGGCTGACGCCGAGCGCGCCGACGCGGTCGAACCCGTCGCCGAGCGCGTCGAGCACGGCGGCGATCGCGACCTCGTAGTCGTGCCGGATCGCGAGCGTGTAGCCGCCCTCGCCCTGGCCCGGCCCGTCGAGCGAGAGCGCCGCCATGCCGCGCGCGAGGAACACGCCCTCGAGCCGGAAGAACTCCTCCTTGGTCGAGTCGAGCCCGGGGATCAGCAGGACCAGTGGCGGCCGCTCGACGCCCTTCGGCCGGCGGAGGTTGCCGACGATCGTGCCGCCGTCCAGCGGAACCTCGAGCCGTTCGGCGGCGACGCCCAGGAACCGGTGCGCCTCGTAGGTGGCCGCCACCGCGCGATCCGAGACGGCCCGCGCCCGCGCCGCGTCGAGATTCCACACGAAGCGCGCGAAGTGGTACGCGACGGCGGCGTGCAGCCAGGCCTCGCCCGCGGTCACCGCGCGGCCCGCCTGCGACGCCTCGCGCGCCCGGGCGGCGTGCATGTCGCCCAGCGCGGCGAACGCGTCGAGCCAGTCCTCCCAGCGCTCCACCCCCGCGCTCACCTGCGCGAAGTCGCTGTAGTCCATCCCCGCCTGGATGAAACGCGGTGCCCAGTGGTCAATGGCCGACTGCACGCGCGCGTCCGGCACCCCGTACCACCTCCCCGATGTCGAGCCCCAGATCGTGCAGGAGCACGGTCGCCGCGTTGCGCCCGGGCGCGCCCGTGATCGAGCCGCCCGGATGCGTCGTGCCGCCGGTCTGGTAGAGCCCCTCGATCGGTGTTCGGTGCGACGCCCAGCCCGGCGCCGGCCGCAGCGCGCCGCTCTGCGGGTACGTGCGGTTGCCGCCGTGGAACGTGCCGCGGATCATGTGCAGGTTGGCGGCCTCGATGTCTTCCGGCGCCTTCACGTAACGGTCGATCACCGCCGACGCGAACCCGGGAGCGACCGCCTCGAGCCGCTCGAGCTGGCGCTCGGCCTGCGCCTGCTTGCGCTCCGGGAAGCCGTAGGACTGCGCGGAGAGGAGCTTGACCGTGTGACGTCCCGCGGGCGCGCGCGAGGGGTCGACGAGCGTCGGGCAGGCGACGAGCAGCCACGCCGGGTCCTCGACGTAGCGGCCGTCGCGAAGCGCGCGGCCGTACTCGATCACCTCACGCGGAAAGCCGGCGAGCCCCGCCGAGACCGCGCTGCGCGGGCCGTCGGGCGTCTCGAACACCGGCGACGCGCTCGTGGCGAGGTAGACCGCCATCGCCGAGACGCCGACGTCGAACGTGTCGACGCCGTACAGGAAGCCCTCGTCCCACGCGTCTCGCGGCGCCATGTCGACCAGGTGCTTGACGTGGATCGTCGACACGACCGCCTCGCTCGCCTCGAAGCGCTCGCCGTCGGCCGTCTCGACGCCCGTGCAACGGCCGCCGGAGAGCAGCAGCCGCACGACGCGCCTGCCGCACAGCACCGTGCCGCC
>Ga0081455_10004433_pt1 | contig 15753 bp, 13 predicted proteins | sample TabmetS3T2R1_FD_70207 | JGI IMG/M metagenome (GOLD analysis project Ga0081455, IMG submission 70207) | Tabebuia heterophylla rhizosphere microbial communities from the University of Puerto Rico - S3T2R1 | ecosystem: Host-associated > Plants > Roots > Rhizosphere ... | reverse complement strand
TCGACAGGACGAACGTCTCGGTGTCCCAGAATGCATGGCCGTCGTAGCCGGGGCCGGTCAGGCCCTTGGCGGGGATCGCCCGCCGCTCGCTCCGCGCGCCGGCCTGGAGCACGTGGAAGAGGCCGAAGCGGACCGCCTGCTGGAGCTCGCCGTCGCCCTCGATCTCGACGTCGGCGCGGTCCCAGAAGTCGTCGAGGTACTCGCGCTGGCGCGCCACGAGCTGGTCCCAGCCGGCGCGTTTCGCCGACGCGAGCGCGGCGTCGACCTGGTCTCGCACCGACGGCAGCGTGCGCTCGGCCGACCAGCCGTACGCCAGATACTTCGTCAGCGTCAGACAGCCGTCGGCCGGCAGCTCGGAGCTCGCGAGCAGGCGCGCGAGGTCCGGTGCGATGTCGGAGTCGGTCACGGTGCCGTCGGGGCCGTCGACCTCGTGGTCCATCCCCGCCGCGATGCGCAGCCCGCTGTGCCGCGTCTTGTGCACGAGTACCGCGCGCGCGCCGTGCAGCTCCTGTTCCTCCGCGACCAGCGGCGCGGCCAGCATCTCGGCGGCGCGCGGGTCCTGGCTGCGCGCCGGGCCGGGCTCGTTGGCGGTCAGCGTCGATTGCGCGACGACGCGGAGCGGTGCGCCGTCGCGCACGCGCACCTCGTAGCGGATCGCGGCGATCGCGCGCTGGACGAACGACACCAGCCGGACCGACCGCACGTCGACCTCGCGGCCCGACGGAGAGCGCCAGCCGACCTCGCGCGTCAGCACCCCGCCGCGCAGGTCGAGCTCGCGCGTGTGATGCAGCACCTCGCCGTAGCGGATGTCGAGCGGCTCGTCGTCGACAAGGAGGCGGATGAGCTTGCCGTTTGTGACGTTCACGATGGTCTGGCCGTCCTCCGGATAGCCGTAGCCGGCTTCGGCGTACGGCAGCGGCCGCGTCTCGTAGAACGCGTTCAGGTACGTGCCGGGCAGGTCGGCGGGCTCGCCCTCGTCGAGGTTGCCGCGCAGGCCGATGTGGCCGTTGGAGAGCGCGAAGACCGACTCCGACTGGGCGAGCACTTCGAGGTGCACTCGACCGCCCGTGACCTCACCCGGGCTGGTCGCCTCGGCTTGACCGCCGAGATCCACCGCTTCGACGCTGCGGCGTCCGCAGAGATCCCGGGTCTGCTCGATCGCGTTCGCCCGGCCGTGGTGGTGAACTGCATCGGGATCGTGAAGCAGCTCGAAGCCGCTTCGCTGCCGATCCCGTCCATCGAGATCAACTCTCTCCTACCGCACCGGCTGGCGGCAGCCTGTGTCGATCGCGACGTGAAGCTCATCCACGTGAGCACCGATTGCGTCTTCTCGGGCAGGCTCGAGCCGCCCGCGCGGTACACCGAGCTCGATCTACCGGATCCGGTCGACCTGTACGGGCGCAGCAAGCTGCTGGGGGAGATCCCGGGCGAGGAAGCGCTGACGCTTCGTACTTCGATCATCGGTTGGGAGCTCGAGCGAGCCACGGGTCTGCTGGAGTGGCTTGTGTCACAGGCGGGTCAACCGATTCGGGGCTTCGCCAACGCTTGGTTCTCAGGGCTGACGACACGGGCGCTCTCGGCTCTCATCGCCGAGATCATCGCCGAGGGCCAGGAGCTGCACGGGGTGTATCACGTCTCGACCGACCCGATCTCGAAGCTCGAGTTGGTCACCCTGCTGAACGACGCCTTGGACCTCGGCTGCGAGGTCGAACCCGTGGAGGAGCCTCGGATCAACCGCGCCCTCGACTCCACGCGCTTCCGCGAGGCGACCCACCTCCCGATACCGTCATGGCAGGCGATGATCTCGGAGTACACAGGCGAGGGGAATCGTGTCGAGTCTGGATGACGCCACCGTCTTGATCACCGGGGGCACCGGCTCGCTGGGGCAGACCCTTGTGAGACGGCTGCTCACGGGCGCACTCGGGACGCCGAAACGCATCATCGTCTTCTCGCGTGACGAGGCCAAGCATTACGCGATGAAGACGAGCTGGAAGCAGGTCAGCGCCGCCACCGACGATGTCTACTACGGCAATTTCGACGAGCTCATCGAGTTCTGGGTGGGCGACGTTCGCGATCCCGACGACGTGAGCGCAGTGGTCAGCCACGCCGACGTGGTCTTCCATGCAGCCGCCCTAAAACAGGTGCCGAGCTGCGAGTACTTCCCCACTCAGGCGGTCGCGACGAACATCGGTGGGGCCGAGAACGTCGTCCGCGCGGCCCGCCGGTCGGACCGTACCCATACGGTCGTCGGCGTGTCCACGGACAAGGCCTGCAAGCCGATCAACGTCATGGGAATGACGAAGGCGCTGCAGGAACGCATCATCACAGAGGGAAACCTGCCGCTCGAGGGTGGCTGCCGTATGTTCGCGGTGCGCTACGGCAATGTGCTCGAGTCGCGCGGATCGGTAATCCCGCTGTTCCGCGACCAGATCGCCAACGGTGGGCCTGTGACGATCACGCTGCCGGAGATGACGCGCTTTCTGCTGAGCCTTGACAAGGCGGTCGACACGATCTTCGCGGCCTACCGGGAGGCGCGGCCAGGGGAGATCTTCGTCCCGCGCGTGCCCTCGGCCCGGATACCCGACATCGCGCAGGCCATGATCGGCGAGCGCGACATCGAGACGGTGGTGACGGGCATTCGCCCGGGCGAAAAGCTGCACGAGATACTGGTTTCGGAGGAAGAGGTCTTTCGCACCACCGAACGCGCTGGTCACTATGTGATCCAATCCGCTCTGCCGGAGCTGCAGGAAGCCGGCGCCCCGCGGGCGCTTGACGGCGAATACTCGTCGGCCGGTGCCGTGGTGCAGGGTGAGGAGCTCGCCCGGCTGCTCGCCCACGAGCGGTTTACCGATCGCGCCTTGGCTGGGACCCCCAACCGTCCGTGAAGGTCATGACGGTCCTCGGAACCCGGCCGGAGCTGATCCGGCTGAGCCTCGTGTTTGAGCGCCTGGCTGACGCCGGCATCGAGCACCGGCTGGTGCACACGGGTCAGAACTACGACGCACGGCTCTCGGACATCTTCTTCGAGGAGCTCGACCTTCCGCAGCCGGACCGGTTCCTCGGCATCAGGACCGACCGCGTCGGCGAGCAGATCGGCGAGGTGATTGCACGGAGCGAGGCCGAGCTCCTTGGCTTCCGCCCGGACGCGATGCTCATCCTGGGGGACACGAACAGCGGGCTCGCCGCGGTGGCCGCGGCGCGCAACAACGTGCCGGTCTTCCATATGGAGGCGGGCAACCGCTGCTTCGATTGGCTTGTGCCCGAGGAGAAGAACCGTCGGCTGATAGATCACATTTCCGACTGGCTACTCCCCTACACACCGCGCTCACGTGAGTACCTGCTCGACGAGGGAATCGATCCGCAGCGGATCTTTGTTTCGGGGAATCCGATCACCGAGATCCTGGAGCGCCATCGTGACCGCTGGGAAGCGGCGCCGGTGCTTTCGGAGCTGTCCCTGACGAACGGTGGGTTTGTGCTGGTCACGGCTCACCGTCAGGAGACGGTCGATGTGCCCGAGCGTCTCGAGGTGATTTGCCGGGGCTTGGAGCTGATCGCGGCCGAGTTCGACATTCCGGTGGTGTGGAGCGTTCACCCCCGCACGCGTTCGAGGCTCGAGGCCCGTGACGCCGGCCTGGACGAGCGCATCCGGCTGCACGAGCCGTTCGGATTCGCCGACTTCGTCAGGCTCGAGTCGGCCGCTCGGCTCGTGATCACTGACAGTGGCACCGTGCAGGAGGAGTGCAGTCTTCTGAAGATTCCGGCCGTGACCTGCCGCAACACCACCGAGCGCCCCGAGACCGTCGAATGCGGCTCGAACGTGCTCTCCGGGGTCTCCGATCCTGAGCGAATGCTGGTCTGTGCGCGCGCGATGCTCGCCACGCAGCGTTCGTGGGTCTCGCCCTACGAGGGGCCACTTCATCACGGGGTCGCCGACAAGGTCGTGAAGTACCTGATCGGAATGGCCTCCTAGCGCGTCGTGGGTCAGCGCTTGCGCGCCACTACCAGCTTGGTGGAGGGACCGTCGGGCAGTGTCCGGGTCAGCACGAGCTCGACCGGATACAGCGCCCCGCCCACCATGAACCCCACCGCATCGTGGATGCTCGTTGCACCCGACACGAGTTTCCACCATGCCGGCAGCAGCCGCCCGCTCGAGTCGACAGGACTGTTCATCAACCAGAACATCGGGGTGACCTCTACGACGTCGAGGGCCGACTCGTGCAGATAGCCGAGGATCGCCTGCCGCCGGCGGCCGACCTGATGACGTGCATGGGCCACGTCCTCCGAAAGGAGGTTCTCCGAAAAGACGAGCAACCCGTCGTCCACAAGCAGCGACGCCATGTTGTGGATCGCCCGGCGGTAGGCCTGTTCGTCGACGATGTGAAAGAGGACGTCCATCGCCGACACGGCGTCGAAGGATTCCCGCTTGGCAGGCAACTCTTGCGAGCTGATGTCCATCTGAAATGCGGCCAGGCCCGGGCGGCCGCGTTTGAGCCGACCCAGCGCTACATCGGTGAGATCCGAGCCAGTGACCGACCCTGCACCCAGCCGTGTCCACTGATGCAGGTAGAAGCCCGTCCCGGAGCCTACGTCGAGCACGCGCATCGACGACAGGCGGCCGCCTGCGTGCTGGCGGATGGCCCTCCCGAAGCTCTTGGCGCGCACCGCATACATCCACCGGTTGAAAGACTCGCCCAGCCCGAGCCAGCCCACGCCGGCCAACCCGTCGTGCTCGCTGAGCCGGCGTTCCCAGTACTCGCGGGTATCGACTCCTGTGGCCGCCACGGCCGCGCAGTCTCGCAGGCGCCATGAAGGTGCTCGTCGTGACCCCCTGGTACCCGCGTCGGGGGGACGGCGCCGGTTCCTTTGTCGAAGATCACGTGCGTGCAGTGTCAGACCGGCACGACGTCGCCGTTCTGCACCTCACGTCCGCGCGCACCCGCCCTGCCCTTTCCGAGGAACGCCTTCGCGAGTGGAGTGTCCTTCGATCCTCGCCGCCGTTGCCGCCCCTTCCGGGGACGTTTGTCCTGCGAGGTCTGCTCGGTGTCGTACTTGGCGTTCGCCATCTGACCAGGCGTGGCTTCAGGCCGGACATCGTGCATGCGCATGTCTACTCGACTGGGCCTGCGGCTTTGCTGGCGGCGCGGATTCTTAGGGTGCCGCTTGTGCTCACCGAGCACTACTCCGGTCTAGCGCTCGGTGACGTCAAGGGTCTCAGTCGGTTGGCGGCCACCGTGGTGTACCGGGCGGCGGACCTCGTCTGCGCGCCTAGCGCCAGCCTGCGCGAGAAGCTTGAGGAAATCGCACCGAAGACAGCTGTGCGCGTAGTACCGAATCCGGTTGACTCACGACTCTTCTCGCCTCACCCACGACCGACCGAGGTCACACCTGGCGTCATTCGAGCGATCGCGGTCGCATCCCTGGTCCCAGTGAAAGGACTTGCGACCCTCATCGATGCCCTTGCACTTGCTGTCCGGCAGGAACAAGAACTCCGGCTGTCGGTAATCGGTGACGGCCCGCTCACCTTCGAGCTTCGACGGCGTGCCCACGAGGCGGGCGTCCGAGACCGGATCGACTTCCGTGGCCGCATTCCCCGCGAGGCGGTGGCAGATGCGATGCGAAACGCAGACTTCATGGTCTTGCCGAGCAAGTGGGAGACCTTCTCTGTCGCCGCTGCAGAGGCGCTTTGCAGTGGGCTTCCCGTGCTCGCGACCAGAGTTGGGGCCCTTCCCGAGCTCGTGGACGAATCCAGCGGTCGGCTCGTGGCGCCGTCCGATCCGAGTTCGCTGGCCGCTGGACTCAAATGGATGGCCGAGCGCTCCTCGGATTACGACCGAGACGCGATTGCTCGTCGCGCCGCGCGGCTGTGGGGGGCTGAGACGGTCGGCGCCATCTGGAATGGGATCTACGCCGAGCTTACGGCCGGACCATGACGCCTCGAGACCCATGGCGTGCCGTTGCCTCAGGCTGTTATCGCAGCGCGACGCCTGTCAAGGGATGCCCGGAATCCCAACTCGGGGTTCACGGCGGCCACGGGCACGGTGGCGCTGGCGCCACGGCCGCGACGCCATCCTCGCACCCGACCGCGGGTCGCGGCCAGCCGGCGTGCCAGCACTAGATCGGCCGCGACCACAGCGAGCTCGGCGGCCAGCGTCCATGCGGCCACCGCGACGCCGAAGCGGAGCACGCCGTACTTACGCAGTAAGTAGGCTCGGGATGCGGCTGCTGTTTCCACCTGCCAGTCCGAACGACGGCCGAAGCTGGCCGAGCCAAGATGCACTCCGATGGCGTCCGGCGCGCCCGCGCAGCGCCAGCCCATGTCGCGCAACCGCAGCGCGAGGTCGGCATCTTCGAGGTAGGCGAACAACGCCTCGTCGAAGCCGCCCACGTCCGCGAGGGCCGACCGCCGGTACGCCGCGGCCGCGCCGCTCGGGCCCGCAAGATGCCGCGAGTCCAGTCGCGCGGCGGGGAAAGGGGCCCGGTAATAGCGCGCGTACGCCGCGAGCGTGCGGTCTAGCTCGAGTCCAAACGAGTCGACGGTCGTGCGCCCGGGCGTCAACAGGAGCCCCGCGACGGCTCCGATGCTCGAATCGGTCTCGAGCGGGGCAACCAGGCGCTCTAGGAAGTCGGGGTCGCATTCGACGTCATTGTTCACCAGGACGACGACGGGCGCTGAGCCGGCTGCGATTCCTGCGTTGACTGCGACGGCGAAGCCGCGGTTGGCGGTCATGCGGACGAGTGCGACGTCTGGGTGGCGCTCGGCGAGGAGCTCAGCGGTCCCGTCCGTAGAAGCGTTGTCAACCACGACGATCCGTTTCGGAACTGTCTGACGGTCGAGCGTGGCGAGGCAGCGCTGCAGGAGCGGCCAAGCGTTCCAAGTGGGGACTACGACGTCGATCCGATCCACGACCGGCCCGGCAGCCTACTTCGTGCGACGCGCGGCCGGTGACGGTCGGGGACGAGGCCTTGCGTTCACGGCTATCGACGACGACCACTCCAACGTCCCGCAGACCTGAGCAGATGACGTAGCGACCCGTTGGTAGCCTCGATCCGGATCATCGATGCCTGCGCGCCGCTTGCTGCTGATCACCTATCCGTGGCCACCGATGCCGACAGTCGGAGCCAATCGCTGGACGGCCTTGGCGCGACACCTAGCACGGTTTGACATCGACACCGACGTGCTCACCACTCGCGCGTTTGGCAGTCTTCCCGACGATTCACGGAACGGGGTGTTCCGAGCCGGCGACCTTGTTGGCAACCGGCGTCTGCGCAGCATCCTGCGCCGGCCCGATCTCCCGGTCGCTGGAACGCCGGCCGACATCGACACGCCGCCCCCCGTCGCGCTCACCGCGGTCGTTCCGCCGGACATGTACGCGGTCAGTTGGGGACCAGCGGCCCTGCGACGCGCCCTCGCGATCGTGGACCACCGACGCCCCGACGTCTTGGTGTCCACTAGTCCCTACGAGTCGACCCACCTTATTGCGCTCGCCGTAGCCAAGCGGACGGGGCTCCCCTGGATCGCCGATTTTCGCGATGGCTGGACCTTTGAGGCGCATCGGCGACCGTTCCCGCTCGCGCTGCAGCGCCGAGCAGACGCGGCCATGGAGCGTGCGGTCGCGCGTCGGGCCGACGTGATACTCGCGGCCACCCTCCCGATCGCCGAGGACTTCCGCGATCGCCTCGGCGCCTCGGCGGTCCACGTCTCGAACGCATGGGATCCCGACCTCGATGCCGAGGTCGACGCCAGAGCAGCCGATTTGCTCACCCCGGGCCGACTCTCGCTCGTACACACGGGACGTCTGAACGGCGGCTGGCGATCAACGCCGCGAAGCCCGACAGCGTTCATGGAGGGCCTCAAACTCGCGGTGCGTTCAGATCCGGCGCTGCACGAGCGGTTCGAGGTCGTGCTCGCCAGCCGACTGGACTCTGCCGAGGCGGCATTGCTTGCGACGGCCGACACGCTCGACGGGGTGGTGCGACATGTTGGTGAGCTCTCCCGCGGCGAGGCGATTGCCCTCCAGCGAGCTGCCGATGCGTTGCTTCTGATCACCTCGCGCAACGTCGGCGAGGCGACGGGAAAGTTGTTCGAGTATCTGGGCTCAGGACGGCCCGTGCTCGCGCTCGCCGAAGGCAACGAGGCCGCGCGGATCGTTACGGCGACCGGCACTGGTGTCTGCGTGCCGCCGGATGACCCCACGCGCATCGCCGCGGCGCTGGCTGACCTCGTCGCGGGGCGAATCACGGAGTCGTTCGCCCCACACGACCTCGATACATACGTCCAACCTGGGCCGGCTCGGGCGGTGGCCGAGCAGGTCGAGCGGGCGATTGAACTGCGGCGGCGCGACTAGGACGGGCGCCACGCGACCGTCGCTCCGTTTCTTCTGGTGCAAGCGTTGCTGATGTGACCGGCTGACGTACTCAGGGCGACCGGCCCGGTCCGCCGAGGCCTGCGGCGGATAGTCTGCCGCGCGTGATCGAGCTCGACGGTCACGCTGCGGCCAGGGCGCCCTCGGCGCGTGAGCTCATCCGATACAGCATGCGTTTGGGGGCCCGCGGCGTCGGACGCGGCGGCGGGCCCGAGGCGCGAGCACGTATCTGGATGCCCCTGGATGTTGACCGCGTCGCCGAGTTGCCCTGGGCGGCCAGGCAAGTCGTCCAAGCGCGCCCGGAGCGTGTGCTCGACGTCGCTGGGCCCAAGCTCCTACCTTGCTGGCTCGCCGAGCACATACCGGCCCGCGTCCTGGCCACCGACCTGTGGGATGAGGAGATCGCCCGCTGGCAGACCCTCTTGCGTGCCGTGGATCCGACCGGCCAGCGGTTCGCGCGGCTCACGCTGGAGACTGCCGACGCGACCGCATTGCCGTACCCGGACGGTGGCTTCGACTCGGCGGTCAGCGTGTCTGTCATCGAACATATCCGCGGCAACGGCGACACGACGGCGATGGGCGAGCTCGCACGTGTACTACGCCCCGGCGGGACGCTGGTCCTCACCTTCCCCTACGGTGCCGAACCGGCCGACGTCACTGTCGAACATGACATCTACGGGCAAAGCTACGAGGGCACGCCGCTGTTCTTCCAGCGCCGCTACGCACGCGACACACTCGCCAACCGGCTGCTCGTCGGCGGCGCATTCGAGATTGTCGAGCGCGCCTACTGGAACAAGCACGCAGTGCAGTCCGCACAGGCACGCCTGCATCGAATCACCCCGGCGCGCTGGGAGCTCGGTCGAGCGCTCGGCCCACTGCTGTCAGTCATCGGCAGCCGGGCGCTGACGCCGGGGTCTCCGGATCACCCGGGGAACGACGGTGTCCTCGGGCTGGTCCTGCGCCGCAGCGAAGTGCGCGGCTCGCGTAGCTGAGATCGCCGGGCTCGTGATCGCCCCCGACGACGGCTGCATCGTCGACGCCCTGCATCAGCTGTTCAGGGGCTTGAAGACGAACCTGCACAGCGCCGGTCGGCACCGCTCGGCGCCCCATCGCATGACGCGCGTCGCCTCCGAGATCACGTTTGTACCACGGGGGTTGGGAATTCAGCTGCGCTGCGCGACCGCGTGTAGTAAGTCGCCGTCTCCACCCGTCACATCGACCAGACGGCCCAACGGCCATGTCGCCGCGGCTAAGCCCTCCTCGATGCGGCCGGCAAGCCCGCTCCCGGCCAACGGTCGGCGTCCCAGCAGAACGTACTCACAGCTCCCCCATAGTCCGAAGGCGCTGGTACTCGTGGTCAGCTCGATGGAGTCAAAGCCCGCCCGTTCGAGCGCCCGCGACAGCCCGGCGCGCGTGAAGTGCACGCGGTGGCGCGGCAAGTCGAGGTGAAACCACCGTGACCCAAACCAACGCGCTTGCACTCCACCGAAGTGCGGCACCGTGATCATGACGAGTCCGCCGGGCCGCAGAGCGGTGGCCACATGCCTCAGGTCAGTGACCGGGTCAGGCATGTGCTCGAGCGAGTGTTGCAGCGAGGCCGCGTCGTAGGTTTCGCGTGGAAGCTCGGCATCCGCCAGCGATCCCACGTGAACGTCGAGTCCTTGCTCTGCTGCCACCAAGGCCGCGGCGGCCGAAGGTTCGATTCCGGTGACCTTCCACCCGCGCTTGATTAGCCACGCCCCCAGATCGCCGCGTCCGCAGCCTACGTCGATTAGGCGGTGTGGCCGGCGCTCGCGCAGGACGGCGAGTGGAGGCGTGCGAAAAGCGCGCCGGCGGATCCACGCCTGAATGAGCGCCGACCCGAGCGCGGCGGGCCCGCAGGTGGGCTGATGTGGCGAATAGCTGGGGGGATAGAACGAGGCAAGTCGGTCGGCCGAAACCTCGGGAAGGGTGAGTCCCGCCGCGCATCGCGGACATCGGGCGACCCCAAAGGTTCCGGATGTCCCGAGCAGCCGGTCCACGCCCCACAGCGTCGGGCCTGGCAGAGCTGCTTCGCAGCAGCGGCAGGCGGTCATTGGTGCTCCTCAGATGTGCCTCCCGGCAGACGCCCCGTCGCATCCGCAGGGAGGTCAATAGGCCGACTTGCGCCCAGCTGCCCGCGCTGCCAGCTGAGAGCAGCCCGGAGGACGCTTCGCCAAGAACACGGCCGGTGCTGCCGCCCAGTGCGCTGCGCGCGCTCCGCGAATACTGAGGGCCACGTCGAGGTCCTCTCCGACCATGTGGATCCGGTCTCCGCATCTCCCACGCCACCATTGCAGGCGGCAGCGAGAGTTTGTCGGCTCCGATCTCGACCACCTCGACATCGGCGAAAGCGACCCAATCGGTGGTCTGTCACGTCGGGCGAAGTTGCCACGAGCGGCCATAGAGTGTCGGAGACGCCGCCGCTCTGCGGTGCGGTATCGGCCCGGCGGGCGGCAGATTATCCCGGGCCGCCTGGTTTCGCCTGCTGATCACGCCATGGTTGGGCATGATCCAGGCCGTGCGCGCACATGTGGGGCTCAACCTCGTCTTCCTGGTTCCGGGTGAGACCGGAGGAATGGAGACCTATGCCCGAGAACTCACGGAGGCGCTACGGAAGGTGGCACCTGGCGTTCGGCTGACCGCGTTCGTGAACCGAGAGGCCAGGGAATCGAACACAGCCCTATGGGGGGGTCTGGTGCCCGCCATCACCGTGCCGGTACGAGCTCGCAACCGGCTCGAGTGGGTACGGGGGGAGCAGATGCTCCTGCCGCGGCTAGCCCAACGCCACGGCGTCGAACTCCTGCACAGCCTTGGCTCCACCGCTCCGGCGTGGGGTCGGTTTCGGCGTGTCTCCACAATTCACGATCTCCACTACCGGACCGTGCCGGAGGCCCACTTCGGCCTGCGGGCGCTCGGAATGCGCGTGCTCGTTCCGCTGTCGGCACGACGCGCGCATCGAGTAATCGCGGACTCGGATGCCGTCCGCGATCAAATCGTGGCGCTCCTCGGTCTTTCAACCGATTCGATCGACGTGGTCCCGCTCGGGCTCGGCGGACGACTTCGAGCCGATCCGCTGCCCGCCGCTGAGCTGCGGACACGTCTGGACCTAGGCTCGGCTCCGCTTCTGCTCAGCGTGTCTGCCAAGCGCCCACACAAGAATCTGGCCGTGCTCCTCGATGCCCTCGCGCTCATTCATCCCAAGGAGCGACCGGTGCTGGTCCTGCCCGGCTATCCAACCGAGTATGAGGCCGACTTGAGGCGTCACGCCGCCGCGCTCGGCCTCGACGGCGACACGCGCTTCTTGGGCTGGGTGACTCCACCCGAACTCGAGGGCCTTTATGCCGCTGCGGCCTGCTTCGTCTTTCCCTCACTTGCCGAGGGCTTCGGGCTTCCCGTTCTGGAGGCGATGAGCCGCGGGGTACCCGTCGCCTGCTCGGAAATCGAGCCAATCGGCGCGGTGGCCGGCGATGCCGCCCTGAAGTTCAACCCAAGGTCTCCGCGGCAGATCGCCGATGCCGTGCGTCGACTGCTTACCGACAAGGCGGAGGCCGACAGGCTGTCGGCCGCGGGTCGAGCCCGCGCGGCGACCTTCACCTGGGAGGCGACCGCGAGGGGGACGCTTAAGAGCTACGCTCGCGCGCTCACCTCCTAAGCACGCGTCGGTCGGGGCGAACGAGGTGTTCTGCCGGCGGCGCGACTACAGACACGACCGCTCGGCCGGGACCGTGCTCGACATCGGCTCGAACATTGGCGTCAGTCTCTCTTCTTCCTGACGCGAAACCCGCGTTTCACAAGGAAACCTGGGTGCTGAAAACCGGGGTTCAGCCTCAGCCCGACGCGTAGACTCGCGAGACCTTGGCCAGGGAGGAGGCGAGCGAAAGCCGCTCGGCGTTGCGGTCGAACCACTCCGCGGTCGTGCGGCGCAGCTCCAGCCCCCCCTCGAGGGCCGCGAGTATGGCGGCGGCCAGATCGCCCGCCGAGGCCGAGGGAGCGACGAAGCCGTTCACGCCCTCTTCGACGAGCTCCGTCGCCGCGTTGTCATCGCCCCGAACCACCACGCTCGGCGTTCCGGCGGCGCCGGCCTCGATCACGATCATGCCGTAGCCCTCTCGGCGAGAGGGCAAGACCATGCAGGCGGCCGTCCGCAACGCCCGATCGACCTCCTCGGCGCCGACGAACCCTGGCACGGAGACGACGTCCTCGAGACCGAGCTTCTCCACGAGCTGTTGCACGCGTACGCGGTCGGGGCCGTCTCCGAGGATCAGGCAGCGGACGTCCGGAAGCGTCCGTCGAAGCACAGCCACGGCGGGCACGATGGCCGGGACCTGCTTCTCGGGGATGTGCCGCCCCGCGAACAGGACCACCGGCTCGGGCACCTCAGGCTCGCGCGCCACGAGCGAGCCGCCATACATGCCCTCGAGTGTGGTGACTTCGCCGCGCACGCCGCCCTCGCGCAGTCTGCGCTCATGCAGGCGCGAGTAGCAGAAGGCGCGCTGCGGGATGCGCAGACATAGCGCCTGAACAGCATGGCCGATTCGGCCGCCGACGGCGCCGAGGTAGTCGTTCCAGTAGTCGCGGCTCCAGACCTCGAACCAGTCCACCACGAGCCGGAATCGACCAAGCGTTCGCAGCGCGCCGGCGGCCAGCAGGGAGAAGTATGGAAAGGACGCGGTGTGGACGACGTCATAGCGACGTCCGCGCAGGAGGAGGTGCAAGAGCACGCCCAAGCCGAAAAGGAGGGGCGGCATGATCCGCCGACGCCCTTGCTCGGCGTAGAGGTTCATGCGGGGTCCGACCGCCACCACTCGCACACCGGGAATCTCCCCGCGCTCGCCGCGATCCCATTGCCGCAGCGTGAGGTAGGTGACCGTGTGTCCCTCGGCCGCGAGGCGTTCCCCCAGGTTCCGGTACCAGCGCTCCGCGCCACCGATCGTGTACGGGAAGAGGCAGTCGTAAACCAGGCAGATCCTCATTCGGGCGGTAGAGCCTGCCAGACCTTTCGGTACCATCGCCGCGCAACGCGCGACTTCTTCGATCGGCGCGCGTTCATAGGGTTCGACCCCTTCCCGCCTACCAGGCTCGGATTCTGAGCACAGTCGACCAGACAACCAGGTTCCGCAGGGCCGACGCTGAGCGCGCTGGCGCCGTCAAGGTGTCGGTGGTAATCCCCTGCCTCAACGAAGCGGGCTCGATCAAACGCTGCGTCGAGCGCGCGGGTGACGCGATTCGCGGGCACGGATGGGAAGGCGAGGTCATCGTCGCCGACAACGGATCCGACGATGGCAGCGCCGAGCTGGCCCGCGATGCTGGTGCACTTGTTGTGTTCGAGCCCCGGCGCGGGTACGGCAGCGCGTACTTGGCCGGCTTCGCCGCGGCGCAGGGTGACTACATCGTCATGGCGGATGCCGACCTGACCTACGACTTCGCTGACATCCCTCGCTTCGTCGAGCGGCTAGACGAGGGCGCCGAGCTCGTGATGGGCGATCGAATGGGCAACATCCAGCCGGGCGCCATGCCGTGGCTACACCGCTACGTCGGCAATCCGATCCTGACGGGCCTACTTAACCTCTTCTTCCGCACAGGCGTCAAAGACGCCCACTGCGGGATGCGCGCGGTCCGGCGCTCGGCGCTCCCGACCCTCGACCTGCGCACCACCGGCATGGAGTTCGCGTCCGAGATGGTGATCCGGGCGGGCAAGGAGCGGCTCGCGATCGAAGAGATCCCGATCGACTACCACCCGCGGGCGGGCGAGTCGAAGCTGTCGAGCTTCCGCGACGGGTGGCGTCACCTGCGCTTCTTGCTCGTGCACAGCCCGAACTGGCTCTTCATCGTGCCGGGTGCCCTGATGGCGATGCTCGGAGTTCTCGTCTCGCTGACCGTCCTGTTCCAGATCGAGGTCTTCGGTCGGGAGTGGGACCTGCATTCGATGGTCGCCGGCGCCCTGCTCATGGTCGTCGGAACGCAGGTGCTCGCACTGGGGCTGTGCGCACACGCCTACGGGACCTACTTCATGGGCGAGAAGGACCCCTGGTTCGACCACATGCGTGCGCGGTTCAAGCTTGAGCACGGCTTGTTGCTCGGCGCCACCGTGGCCGGGGCGGGCTTCGTCATGGCTGTTGTGATCGTCGCGATCTGGGTCGATCGCGGCTTCGGGGCCTTGTCCGAGGAGCGGCTCGCAGTGCTGGCAGCGGCGCTGATCATCGTCGGCATTCAGATCTTCTTCTCCTCGTTCCTGATCAGCATCATCGGCCTACGTCGGCGCCGGTAGCGCGCGCAGCGCGCTTGCCGCCGCCTGGGTCCTGCCGGCGGCGATGTTCCCCGCGGTGCGGGGTCAGGCGGATTTGCAACCGGGGCCCCTCTCGCCGACTACGAGCATGTACGCCGCGAGATTCCGAATCCCGAGTCGGCGCACGACATGCTCATAGAGGAGGCAGAGGAGATAGGCCGGAAAGAACGCGGCAAAGTAGTCGGTCTGGTTGTAGGTCACCTCAACCCGGACATCTCGAAAGCCGTGGCGCTCGAGGCTCTCCTCGATGCCGGATGGGTAGCAGCGGTCGTAGAAGACTGGAAACTCGACGACGTCGGCCGTCCCCGGGTACAGGCGGTGCAGAACTGCCTTCGTCGGCCCGAACGGAAGCAGACGTGCGGCCATGGCGAACAGCGAGAAGCGGGACGGGATCAGGTGGATAGTGAGTCCCCCGGGGGCAAGCACGCGTGCAGCGTGGCGAAAAAACGCATCGACGTCGGGCACGTGCTCCAGGGCAGTACGCGAGGCGATCAGCTGAACCTGGCCATCTTCGAACGGCAGCCCGTGGACAATGTCCGCTACGCGTGTCTCGTCGACGTCCCGGTTCGCGGCCAGTTCTTCCGGCGCGACATCGACTGCCACGATTCGGGCGCGAGATGCTCGCGCCGGCAGTCGGTGCACGAACGAGCAATGGCGGCCGCCGCCCACGTCCACGACGATCGCATCCGGGCGATTTGGCACGGACTGCGCGACGACCTCGTCATACCGTCGATAGAGGTCACTCGCGGCGTCGTTGAGGCGTGCCTGGACGGCCGCCGACAGCCGTCGATTGAGTCGTACGAAACGAGACACGCGAGGTAGCCTGCCACGCCTGCCGCTAGCATCCATCCCGCGGGAGTGATCGGAGCACAACATCGTCCACTCCCGCGTGTTGGTGCGTCCGAAGGTGAGGCGGGCGCCTAAACCGGATGAGTACGACGGAGCAGACAGTTCTCCCGGCCGCTGCCGCGGACGATCGAATGGCCGGCCGGAGCCGACGCCTCTCGGTGCTCACCATCGCGGGCATTCAAGTTTTCTTCTCGTCCTTCCGGCTCAGCATCATCCGCCTGCGCGGGCGCTGGT
>Ga0081455_10004432_pt1 | contig 15761 bp, 9 predicted proteins | sample TabmetS3T2R1_FD_70207 | JGI IMG/M metagenome (GOLD analysis project Ga0081455, IMG submission 70207) | Tabebuia heterophylla rhizosphere microbial communities from the University of Puerto Rico - S3T2R1 | ecosystem: Host-associated > Plants > Roots > Rhizosphere ... | reverse complement strand
CACCGCGCCGCCCGCGCGCGGCTGCGGCGCGGGCACCCGCCGCATCTCCAGCGGACGGCCCGGCGCGGTCATGTAGACGGCCTGGATCGACTCGGTCATCAGAGCGCGGCCATCATAGACGCGCTTTCCTGCACGGGCCGGTAATGTAAGAATCCGCACAATGCATTCCCGGGTCCTGATGGTTGGAATGCTGATCGTGTCGGCGACTGCGGTTTTTGCGCAGGAGACACCGGCCCTTTCGGCGCCGGCCGCGAGCGGGTCTCCGGCGATCGCCGCGCCGGCCGCGAGCGGGTCGCCGATGACGGCCTTCCCCTCGACGTCCGAGATGCTCGAGAACATCGGGAAGATCGTCAAGGACGGGAAGCTCTTCGTCGAGGCCGACCTGATCCAGGGAAGCATGCCCCTCATGCCGAAGTACACCTTCGACGTGGAGGGCGATCCGAAGACTTCGATGGCCGTCGAGGCCACCGACGGCAAGGTCACGCACGCGAAATTCGACGTTCAGAACGGAAAGCTCGTGGTGCGCGGCCGCGGGCTGCGCCCGAAGGTCGCGATCGAGGGCTTCGAGTTCCAGGATCCCAAGGGCATCACCAACCTGAAGTTTCACGGCATCGGGATCTGGAAGCCGATCGTCGCGATCTTCCGCGGCATCGCGACGTCGGCCGTCGGGAAGCTGTCGTTGCGCACGGACATCCCCTCGGTCCTGAAGGGAGAAATCCTCGGCGCGAAGAAGGCCGAGGCCCCCAAGGGTGCGACACCCCCTCCCGCGCCCACCCCCACGCCTCCGCCGGCCCAGGCGGGTGGACCACCGCCCGCGCCGACGCCGTCATTCATGGACCTCGTCAAGGAGGTTCGCCTCAAGGACATGGTCGTCACGGCCTACGGCGGACGGCGGATGGCTCTGCGTCCCTTCGTCGCCTTCGATACGGCGGCCAACCCGTCCGGCGAGGCGATGAAAGTCTCGATCGAGTCGGCGACCTTCCGGCCGGGCCACGGAGGAGCGCCCAATTACGTGGACCTGAGCGGCCACCTCGAAGGCGAGATCGAGAACGGGGAGATGGAGTTCGAGGCCAACCGGGTCACGATCGCGACAGGCCAGATCCGCGCGGCCGCGTTCGAGGGCAAGAGCGGCGAGGACGGAAAGATCGCCTCCACGCTCACGGCCGAGGTGCTCGCGTTCGAGCTCTCGTCGGGGAAATTCGTGGTTCCGGGCGGAATGGGCGTCGAGCTCGACGCGGGGTCGAAGTTCGAAGTGGACAAGATGAAAGTGACGTCGGCCGGCAAGTTCTCCGGGCTCGCGAAGCTCGATCTCGCGGGCAAGACCGGCGACCTCTCGCGGAAGGGCGCGACGCTCTCGGCCTCCGACATCAAGGTGAAGACTCCCGGGCTGACGATCGTCGACGGGAAGGCGACGGGTCCGCTCGAGATCTCCCTGGACTACAAGCTCGAATACCCGTTCGTCGTGAAGTACCCGATCAAGGAAGTGCCCGAGAAGAAGCTCATGCTCGACTTCCACGGCCCTTTCGCGTCGTCCCTGGACCTGAAGGACGCCGGCGGCGACGAGGGGGAGGTCACGGGGACCTACGTGTTCAAGGCGCCCTGGGACCCGATCGAGCAGGCCGCGCTTGCGGCGCTCGAGGCCAAGTGGCGGCAGGACCTCGCCGTCAAGAACATCGACTTCGCGATCACGCCGAAAATGTTCCGCCCGTGCGGGGAGGCCTGCTTCACGCTCGCCATGGAGATCACGGCAGAGAAAAGGTCACAGAACCGCCTCAAGAAGCTCTTCTCGCAGTACTGCGCGCCGGTCACCTCCGCGAGCCTCGTCATCGACAAGGAGGCGCGGGCCTTCATGCTGAGCGACGTCAAGGTCGAGACGCACTGCAAGGGAGCCATCGGCTGGATCATCAACTTCCTCACGCCTCTGCTGACCAAGACGTACACGAACCTGGCGCTCTTCAAGATGCCGCCCGATCTGCCGCTGACGATCGACTCGGTGCGCGGGGGCGCGAAGCTCGTCGAGATCGGCGGCCGCATCGACTGGTCGGCGAGCGAGCAGAAGCCCAAGGTTCCGCCCGAGCCGCAGCCGGTCGTCGTGGAACCCGAGAAGCCGCCGATCAAGCCGTAACGGCTCCGGAAAGCGTAGGGGAGGGGCTTGCCCCCTCCCCGCTCAGACGGGCGGCCGCAAGGGCCGCCCCTACGACCGATGGGTTATCGAGAAGGCGGCGGATACGTCCTCGGGTACTTCTCCAGCATCCCGTCTTCGGTCATCAACTTCTCGATCCTGTCGATGTCCCACGGGGCGTCGTTCGAAACGACCTCGGCGCCGGTCTCGGTGATGAAGATCATGTCCTCCAGGCGCACGTAGATCTTCTCGTCGGGGACCGTCAGCGCGGGCTCGATGGTGAAGACCATTCCGGGCTTGAGCGGGCCTTCGTGGGAACCGACGTCGTGCGTGGCCATGCCCACCCAGTGGCCGACGTAGGGGTACTCGCTCTCGCCGCTCTTCTTGTACTTCTCGACGAAGTCCTCGGCCGCCTTGCGGTGCGAGGGCTTGCTGAACTTTGCCGCGGCCAGGATGCCGTCCATCGCGGCGCCGGCCTGGTGGTAGACGTCGGCGCCGGTCTTGCCCGGGCCGAGCGCTTTCAGGATCTCGCGGTAACACGCGAGGTAGAAGCCGTAGAGCTCGCGCTGCCACTGCGAGAACTTCCCGTTGACCGGGAACATCCGCGTGACGTCGCTCATGTAGTAGCCGTAGTCGGGGGCGTAGTCCATCAGGAGGAAGTCGCCATCCTCCATCTTGCGCTTGCCGGCGTTGTAGTGCGGCCAGTACGCGTTGCGGCCGCTGCCGATGAGCGAGTAGTACGCGTCGCCCTGCGCGCCGTTGCGGTAGTAGATGAACTTGCCGACGGCGTCGAGCTCGCGCTCGTACTGGCCGGGTTTCACCGAGCGCATGCCCTCGATCAAGGCGAGGCCGGCGAGCTTCGTGGACTTGCGAATCATCTCGAGCTCCCGGGGGCTCTTGATCAGCCGGAGGGCGTCGAGCGTGGGCGAGAGGTCCTTGATCTCGAAGACGGGGATCCGCAGGCGGAGGAGCTCGGCGAAACGGCCTTCCCGCGAGATCCCCTGGTCGAAGGGATCGGTGCCGATGTCGGCGACGTAGCGCAACGCGAGGTCGCGGCTCATGGAGCCGCCCTCGGCGGGCGCGAGCGGCGTATAGAGGACGCGCTTTCCGGTCCTCGAGTACTTGTTCTGGATGCTTTCGGCGAGCAGGTCCGACGGCAGGACTTCGTCGACGCCCGAGAGCTTCTTGACCTCGTCGGCGTCTTCGGCCGTCAGCATCCGGCCCTCGCCGGACTCACGCTTCTCGTTTCGGTGCGGGAGAAAGAGCGTCGCCTTCTTCGTCCCGCCGTCCAGCATCAGGTAAGCGTGCGGCGTCTCGATGCCGCAGAGGTAGTAGAACTCGTTCGTCTGGCGGAAGCGCGTGTAGCTGGGGGGATTGGGCGCTCCCTGCAAGACGGCGATGGCCTGCGTGCCGATCGCCTCATAGACCTTGGCGCGCCGTGCGGCGAACTCTTCCGGCGGAAAGTCCGTCGTGAAGAGCGGGAAGCCCTCCTGCGCGAGGGCCAGAATCGGCGCGAGAGACAGCGCGACGGCGAGGAACGACCGGCGAAGCGACATCGAAAGCCTCCTCGTATGCGGTTTCAGTGCGTGTGGGGTCGGGTCTTCAGGTCCGGCGGGATCCGCCAGCCGCCGAGCACGACGGTGACGTTGTCCTTGCCTCCGTTCTCGAGCGCCAGGTCGACGAGCCGCTGGCACTTCGCCGCCGGAGACGAGGAGGCCGAGAGCTCGCGGGAGATCACGTCCTCGGACACCATGTCCGTCAGCCCGTCGGAGCACAGCAGGAGCTGGTCGCCGTCGGCGAGGTGGGCGTGCTTGAGCTCCACCTGCACGAACGCGCCCCGCGTCGCGAGCGCGCTCGTCAGAACGTTGCGCGACGGATGCGTGTCGATCTCCCATTCCGAGATCGCCCCCGCATCGGCGAGCGACTGGGCGAGGGTCTGGTCGCGCGTCAGCCGCTCCAGCTTTCCTCCCCGCCGGTAGACATAGGCCCGGGAGTCGCCGACGTGCGCCGTGAGCAGCTCCGGCCCGAGCGTCGCCGCGACGGTCATCGTCGTCGCCATGCCGCGCAGCGCGGGCTCCGCCTTCGCCCGCTCCATCAGGACGGTGCGCACCTGCTGGAATCGGCGTTCCATGCGCTGGAGCACCTCGTTCGCGAGGGGCCGGTCCAGCCGCATGATCCAGTCCGGGGTCTCGATCACGAGATCCACGAGCGCATGGACGGCGGTGCGGCTCGCGATCTCGCCTCCGGCCGCGCCGCCGACGCCGTCGGCCACGAGCATGGCGTACGCGGTCTCGGCGTACTGGCGGGGAACCTCGCCCTCGCGCAGGTTGCTCTCGATCGTGCGCATCGAGCGGTCGAAGCGGGCGACGAGGTAGTGGTCCTCGTTGTTCGTCCGGACCTTCCCCGGATGCGACAGGGCGGCGAGCTCGACCTCGACCCGCGAGGACTCGCCCGCCGGGGAGAGCTTCTCCGGCTCCGTCGGGACCGGAATCTCGTCGGTATCGTCAGGGTCCTTGGTCATGGCGTTCCGCGGCGCGCGCCGCGGCCCTCCCGATCCGGCGATGCTATATCGAGCCGGGGACGGAACGCCTCAGCGGATGGGCGTGTCGATCTTGTGGTCTTTCGTCTCGCGGACGAAGAGGCCGCCCACGACGAGCGTCATCACGCACACGGCGATCGGATACGCGAGGCCCGTGTAGATCGCGTCGGGCCCGAACTTCGCCTGGGCCCAGGCCGAGGTTGTTACCGCCGTCGCGATGAGAGGCAGGAATCCCCCGAACCAGCCGTTGCCGAGGTGGTAGGGAAGCGACATCGACGTGTAGCGGATCGAGGTCGGGAACAGCTCGACGAGAAACGCGGCGATGGGCCCGTACACCATCGTGACGTACAGCATCTGGACGAAGAGGATCCCGACGAGGCCCAGAAGATTGGGCCACGGCAGCTCCGTGACGCTCGCCGCCATGGTCGGGTTGGCGAGGGCCTTCGTCGCGCGGTAGAGCGGCACGTAGGTCAGGGCCGCGAGGAGGCATCCCGCGAGCATCACGCGCTTGCGTCCGGTCCTGTCCGAGAGGCTCCCGAAGACCAGGAAGAACGGCGTGCCGAGGGCGAGGGCGGAGGCGACGAGCGCGTAGGCGAGCCGCCAGTCGAGGTTGAGCGGCTTCTGGAGGAACGTCAGCGCGTAGAACTGTCCCGTGTACCAGACGACGCCCTGGCCCGCGGTCGCGCCGAAGAGCGCGAGCAGGACGTACTTGAGGTTGCGCGGGTTCGCGAAGCTTTCCTTGAGCGGATTCTTCGAGACGCGGCCCTCGGTCTTGAGCTTCGCGAAGAGCGGCGACTCGCGCATCTTCAGGCGGATGTAGAGAGACACGGCGAGCAGCGGGAACGACACGAGGAACGGAACGCGCCAGCCCCACGCTTTGAACGCTTCGGGTCCGAGCCACGCCCGGCAGGCGCCGATCACGCCGAGCGAGAGGAAGAAGCCGAGCGTCGCCGTGGTCTGGATGAAGCTCGTGTAGAAGCCGCGGCGCGCGTCGGGGACGTGCTCGGCGACGTAGGTCGCCGCGCCGCCATACTCGCCGCCGAGGGCCAGGCCCTGGACGAGGCGCAGCAGCACGAGGAGGACGGGGGCAAGCAGGCCCGCGGTGGCGTAGGTCGGCAGGAATCCCACGAGCGCGGTCGCGAGGCCCATCGTGACCATCGTGACGAGGAACGTGTACTTGCGGCCGACGCGGTCCCCGATGCGCCCGAAGACGAGCGCGCCGAGCGGCCGCACGCCGAAGCCCGCGCCGAAGGTCGCGAGGCTCGCGAGCAGCGCCGCCCGCGCGTTGCCGGGCGGGAAGAAGAGGCCGCCGAAGAAGACGGCGAGCGAGCCGTAGAGATAGAAGTCGTACCACTCGAAGAGCGTGCCCAGGCTCGAGGCGACGATGAGCCTCCGGAGCTCGCGAGGGGAGGTGTTCAAGCGAGTCCGGGATCCCTCGGCGCTGTGCGCCTCGGGATGACAGGCGAAGGTGTGTTCGACACTTCGCCTGTCACTTGACGACGGCGAGGGCTTTTTCGGTTGCGGCGAGCAGGGCCTGGGCGCCTACGGGGGAACCGGTCGCGTTCGTCATCCAGATGTCCGGCGCGACGTTGCCGGCCTTTGCCATCCGCTCGAACTCCCGGCCGAGGATGTCGCCCGGGGCCGGAGCGCCGGGCTTGGCGGCTCCGGGCTTCGCGGCGGCGGCCGACGCCTTCTGGATCTGCTGCTCGATCTGGAAGGCGATGAGATGCCCGAGCGGATAGTCCGGGAGGTAGAGGAAGGCGTTGATCATGTGGGAGTAGATCCCGACCGTGTAGACGACGTCCTTCTTCTTGAAGATCGGCGCGTAGTAGGTGTTCCACACGTCCTTGCAGATCTGGAGCGTCGCGGTCTTGAGGTCGGCCGCGTTGGCGTTCGGGTGGTCGTACATCCAGCGCCACACGGCCATGTCGACGAGCGCCGGCCCGGCGATCTCGAACGTCGCCCAGTAGTCGTTGAGAGCCCGAAGCGCCTGGCTCTGGGCGTCCGGCGCGGCCAGGCCGAGCAGCTCGAGGTCGTGCGCCTGGAAGACGAAGGCCAGCGCCTCGGTGAACGCGGTGTTGGGAACGCCCCGCAGCAGCGTCGAGTCGATGTCGTTGAGCGAGAACGTCTGCTCGACGTTGTGGCCGAGCTCGTGGACGGCGATGTTGTAGCCCTTGAAGTTCATCCCGTCCTTCTCGACGCGCGTTCGCAGGTGCGCCTTGTCGCCGCGCCGCGAGGCGCCGGCCGCGTGGCCCGAGCCGCGCGCCGGGTCGACGAGGATGCGCGAGCCGAGGTAGTCGGCGCGATCCTTGGAGAAGCCGAGCTTGACGAGGATGTTCGGGATGTCGTCCTGGAAGGCCTCCGCCGTCGGGTACTTCTTCTTGACGATCGCGTCGAGCTGCTCCTCGGTGTACTGCCCGCGCGGGCGGAAGCCGGCGTACCAGACGTCGAAGGGCTCGAGCGGGCGTCCGAGGCGGCTCTCGACGAGGGCGGCGACCCGCGGGGCGAGCGGCGAGGTCAGCACCTCGACGAGCATCGCCTTGACCCGCTCCTCGGGGATCTGGCGATCCTCGTCGAAGCGGCGGGCCATGAGCGTCGGCGCCGTGGGCGAATACCGGTCTTCCTTCCGCGCCGCCTGGTATGTCTTCAGGAGCATGAGGTAGCGCGTGTCGGGCTCGGGCGTGTTGGCGACCTTCATGTCCGTCGGCGCCGGCTTGTCCGAGTCGCGTTCGAGCGAGGTCTTGACGGTGTTCGCGACGGGATCCCAGTCCACGTACGGGTTGTCGACCACGACCAGCGGGATCGTCTGCGTGACGATCCGATCCATGACCGCCGCGATCTGACGCTGCTTCGGCAGGCCGTCCTTGCCCTCCGAGTAGTCGGCCCGGATCTGGTCCCGCAGGTTCCAGTGGGAGAGCAGCTTCATCTTCGGGGGAAAGAGGCGCGTGCCCTTGGCGTCGACGAGGTGGCGCGCCCAGATGTTGTAGTCGGAGATGTAGCGGTCCGCCTCGGCCCGCGCCTCGGTGATCGCCAGGTTGACCTCGGCCGGCACCCGCTTGTCGAAGCGCTCGGCGAGCCGGGCCTCGGCCCACTGCCTCCGCGTCCACGCGGGACCCTGCTCGAGCCTCTCCTTCAGCGTCGTGACCGGGAAATTGAGGAGCACGGCGAAGGCCAGCTTGTTCTGGAAGGAGTCGTCGACGAAGTGGGCCGACGGGTCGTAACCCGCAAGGACCTCGTCGAACGGGTAGACGTCCCCGAGGTCGAGGTCGGTCTGCCAGCGGAAGTCGCGTGCGATCTCGTTCATGTGCCCGTCGAGCGACTCGAGGCATTTCTCCATGCGCGAGAAGAAGGCGTTGCGGGCCACCGAATCCCCGGCGAAGTAGGTCCGCACGACTTCGGCGAAGGCCTTCTCGTCGCCGTCCTCCTTGCGCCAGAACCCGGCGGCCTGACGGATGCCCTGCTCGATGCGCGGCCGCTCGGCTTCCCCGTACTTCTGCGCCAGCTCGTTCTCGAGAGCGGTGATCGTCTGCTTCATGGCGTCCGACGAACCTCCCTCGGCGGCTTGACCGAGCGTCAGCGCTGCGACGAGCGCGGCCGTGATCAAAGGCATGCGGCCCTCCGGCCGGGGAGTCTACCTTGCGAGTACGGCGCGGGCGCCCGAGGCCTTCGCGGAGGCGGCTTCGACCGTCTTCCAGACCGCGAGGTCGGACGGCGGGATCACGGGCTTCTTGATCTCGTACGTTTCCGTGGCGACGAGCTGGCCGTTCTCGATCGCGGCGGAGAAGCGGTAGGCGATGTACGCGTTGTCCGCCGAGACGGCGTCGGGCACCGCGTCGACCTTCATGCCCGCGGGAAGCGTCCACTTCACGGTCAGCTCGCGCTTGCGCGGACAGCCGAGGTCGATGGGCACGCGGCGGTCCTCGAGCCTCGGGATGCGGCCGGGGCCGACAGCGAAGGGCAGCACGGGCAGAACCAGAAGCGAGCCGCTCTTGCGGAGATAACCGTCGGAGGTCACGGTGAACCGCGCGTCGAGGGGCTTCGACGCGTCGTCGAGGTTGCCGAGCGCGAGGTCGGTGGCGCGCGAGCCGGGCACCCAGCCTTCGGCGAAGCGCAGGGCGGATTCCTTGCGCTCCTCCGGAGTCTGGTTCTGATACCAGCCGCGCTGGGACTGCGATCCCTCGCTCGCGTTCACGATCCGCGCGGTCAGCCGGCCGTCCGGAGCGAGCTCGGCGTCGACCGTGCGGACATAGCGGTTGACGTCGGAGGAGGCGTAGGGAAAGTCGATGAGCTCCGAGCCGTCGGCGCGGACGACGAGGCCGCGCGCTCCCTGCAGGCCCTCGGGAAGCTGGCCCCAGGGCGTCCACGCGGACGTCGGGTCGAAGAGAATCCAGGGGCCGTCCGGCAGGAGCACCTCCGACGGCAGCCCCGTCGGAGACGCGGCGCGGACGGCGACGATGACGTGGTTGAACTGCACGGGCGACGGAAACGCCGGATCGATCATTCCGTCATCGCGCGAGCGGGTCAGGACCGGAAGCGCCTCGATCTTCTTCTGCCGCAGCAGCGCCATCATCAGGAAGACCTTGTCCTTGCAGTCGCCGTAGAGGCGCCGCGCGACGAGCGCCGGCTCCCGCGGCACGTATCCGCCCTCGCCGACTTCCACCGCGACGTAGCGCACCTTGTCCTGCGTCCAGCGCGCGGACGCGGCGGCCGGGTCGCCGCTCGACGCCGGCACGAGATCCGCGGCCGCTTCCGACCGGGCCGGAAGGCTCTTGCGGTAGAACCACGCGCCGACGTCCTTCCAGCTCTTGTAGACGAGCTCGGGGAACTTGCCCGCGGGCGGAAGGATGACGAGCTCCATCCGCGCGAAGCGGTCGGACGCCGGAGGGCTCGCGGCCTCTTCCGGCATGGCGCGCTGCGCGGGAAAGAGGTACGAGGCCTTCGAGGCGCCCTCGCCCGAGAGCGGGCCCGTGTAGCCGTCGGGCGCCGACGTCAGGCGCCACGCGTGCGTCCAGCCGTCCGGAAGATCGAACGCCACCTCCTGCGCGGCGACGGGAAGCGCATCCTGGAGCGGGACGATCCACTGATAGACGTCCTTGCGGGCCTTGCGCCAGAGAGCGTGCGCCGCGATGTCTCCCGGCGAGAGGCGCGGCGGCCGGAACGCGACGACGTAGTTGTCGGTGAAGAACTCGGCATGCGCCTGCTGGACCGAGACGACGGACTTCAGGTCCAGCTCTTCGGAGTCGCCGTCCGGCTTGACCGTCCACGCGCCCTCGACGACCACTTTCGAGTCGTCGTCGTAGTCGGAGAAGAACGTCCCGGCCTCGGTGCCGGCCGGCGTGAGGATCTTGATCGCCTCGCGCCGGTAGAGGCGGGTGGACCCCGTCGCGCCTCCCGCCGTCACGATCTGCTGCCTCCAGAGCACGAGCGCATCGGGCGCGGGCTTGCCTGCCGTGAGCTCCGGCGCGATCTTCGTGGCGCCCGCGCGGACGACCCAGTCCGGAGCCTTCTTCGCGAGCGCGGGGCCCGCGGCGAAGGCGAGAACCGCCGCCGCGATCGCGGGCGAGCGGCGCCTCATCGCGCCGCCGACGCCTTGGCCGCCCCCGCGGCGGGCTGGAAGACGATGGAAAGCCCCGCGTCGCCGCGGGCCGCGGCTTCGAAGAGCTTCCGGTACTCGGCGTAGAACTCGGGCGAGCCCGAGAACCGGGTCAGGGCGAGGATGCGCGTGACGACGACGGAGTTGCCCTCTCCCCGCGCGGCCCGGACGCCGTAGCGGCCGACGATGCCGCGCTGTTCGATCGGCGGCGGCAACGCGTCGGGAACGTAGCCCTCGGGCGCCGTGATCGTCAGCGTGTCCTCGTTCAGGTAGGGGTACGGGAAGATGATCGGCTCGTCGCGCTTTTCCTGGGTGAAGGGGTTCGTCTCGCCGATCATGGTCAAGGGCGCGAGCTCGAGGCGCCCGCCCGGGAGGGTCGCGCCCAGGCCGTTCCGCCGGAACTTCGTCGTCTGCACGAAGTTCTCTTCCGGCGACTCTTCGTTCTGGAAGGCGACCGACTCGACCTCGCCGGGGGGATCGAACTTCTCGTACGTTTCCCGGAGCCGTTTCTCGAAGGAGTCCTTGCCGTTACCGTAGAGGTCGATCCGCGCGTCGAAGGCCTGGGCGCCGTCGAGGCGCGACACGCGGTCGACGCGCACGTTGCCGTCCTCGGCGAGCGTCACGGCCCACTGGCGCCGCCGCGTGTTCTTCTCCGGCGGAAGCTGCGGGATCTCGACCTGCTCGCCGGTCTCGGCCTCCAGGTCGATCGCATAGGACGCGACGCCGAGACGGTTCCAGGGCATCTGGCCGTAGGCCATCAGCGGATGGTCGAAGCACAGGTAGACGGGGCCGTCGAGGCCGGGGTCCTTCACCTCGATCACCCAGCCGCCGAACTGGAACATCGACGGAATCTCGGGATGGAAAAACCGCTCTTCGCGGTCCGGCGTGAACACGACCCGGAACTTCCACCCGTCGGCCCGCAGTAGCGACGCGCACACCGTCGCGATGTCCCATGGCGAGCCCTGCCCGTGCGACAGCGTGTCGGCGGCGTCCTCGTTCTTCTTCCAGCCGCCCTTGGGCTCGGTTTCGCCGGCGCGCAGCGCCCAGCGGTTCTTGACGGTCTTCTGCGAGTAGTCGTAGATCGCCTTCAGCCGCGCCTTCGGATCGGCGGTGCGCGAGCCCGGGATCGACTTCAGCGCTTTCTCGACCTTCGACGGCTTGACGAGGTACTCCTGGAGGATCGGCGCCAGGCCCTTCTTCGTGGCGTCGGCCCAGAAGCTCTCGGACGACGCCGACTGGATGCCGGGGATGACGTAGGCAAAGATCACGGCCGCGGCGCGCTCGTTCTTCGGAAGACCGTAAGGCTCCTCGTGGAGGGCCGGCGCGTCCGTGCTCTCGTAGACGTACCCGCTGCCTTCCTCGCGGAAGGCGATCGTCACTCCTCGCTGCCGGCGGATGGAGCTCGAGAACGGGAAACGCTTGGGCGTGGTGACCTCCTGGCGCAGGATCGGGTAGTTGTCCTGGAAGAGCACCTCGACGTGGAAGTCGCTCGCCGAGCCGAGCCAGCCCCACTCCTTGTAGGTGTACTCGACGAAACAACCCGGCTCGAGCGCCGGCATCGTGAAGACGAGGTGCTCGACCGAGCGGCCGCCGGCCTTCACGGCGGTGACCTTGCGGATGTCCTTCGAGGCGAGCTCCGTGACCTTGCCGGAGGGACTCACCGTCCGGCCCTCGACGCCCTGGGCGTTGGTCGCGATGCCTTCGACCGTCCCGACGTCGAAGCCGGACTTCGAGAGGATCTTGGCGCGCACCGTGACCCTCCACATCTGGTTCTCGGACTGAAAGGTCTTCTCGAGGTAGACCGCGCCGACCCAGCCTTTGGCCGGGTCTTCGACGATGGCCTTTTCGGCCGGGGAGGGGTCCTTCCATTTCGCCGCGAAGAGGGGGGCGGAGAGGGCGAGCGCGCCGGCGAAGGCGGCCGCGCGGCGTCCGAGGCGGATCAGCCGGGACCTCGTTGCATCAGCCCTGCACATATATTGTCGCCACACTCCTCCGGGGAGCTCCCGGCACAAAACCTTTCAATTTCCCGTTCGGATAAGACGGAACGAGTTTACTCGTGAGGAGATCCATGCGCGAGCCGAGGACATACGCGTTTCGAGCAATTTCGGCCGTTTCCGGCTGCCTGCTGGCGGCCGTGGCGGCGGCATCGGCCTCATCCGATCCGGCGCCGCCCACGCTCCGCCTGACCGGGGAGGCCGTCCCCCAGGCCTACCGGGTGGCGCTCGAGATCGACCCCGGGAAGACGACCTTCCGGGGCACGGCCGACGTCGGCGTCCGGCTGACCGCCCCCACCGAGCTCCTCTGGATGCACGCGACCAGCCTGAAGATCGAGAAGGCGACGGCGCGCCTTCGCTCCGCAGGCGAAGTCGGCGGGGTCCGCGTGGTTCCTGGCGGGGAGGATTTCGTGGGGTTCGCCTTCGACCGGCCGCTCCCCGCCGGCGAGATCGACCTGCACGTCGAATATACGGGCTCGATCGACGACACGTCCACGCAGGGCGTCTTCCGGCAGAAGGACGGCGACGCCTGGTACGTCTACACCCAGCTCGAGACGACCGACGCGCGGCGGGCGTTTCCCTGCTTCGACGAGCCGGCCTTCAAGACGCCCTGGGAGCTGACGCTGACGATCCCGGCCGGAACGAGCGCGGTCTCGAACACGCCGATCGTTTCCGAAAAGCCGGCCCCGGGCGGCGGCAAGATCGTCCAGTTCGGGAAGACCGAGCCCCTGCCCGCGTACCTCATCGCGTTCGGCGTCGGGCCCTTCGACTACGTCGACGCGGGCCGCGCCGGGATGAAGAAGACGCCGATCCGCATCATCGTGCCGAAGGGCAAGGCCTCGAGGGCGCGCTACGCCGCCGAGACGACGGGACCGATCCTCGAGAAGCTCGAGGCCTACTTCGGGATGCCGTTCCCCTTCGCCAAGATCGACCAGCTCGTCATCCCGCAGACGGTGACCTTCAGCGCGATGGAGAACGCCGGGCTCGTGACCTGGTCCGAATCGGTCCTCCTCGCTCTGCCCCAGGACGAGACGATCAAGTGGAAACGCCTCCAGGCGTCCATCAACGCGCACGAGCTCGCGCACCAGTGGTTCGGCGACTACGTCACGCTGGCCTGGTGGGACGACGTGTGGCTCAACGAATCCTTCGCGACGTGGCTGGCGGACCGGACGATCCAGGAATGGCAGCCGTCTTGGGGTGTCGCGGTGGAGCGCATCGTCGACCGCTCGAACGTGATGGCCGACGACACGCTCGTCTCCGCGCGCAAGATCCGGCAGGAGATCCAGAGCGCCGACGACATCTACAACGCGTTCGACTCGATCTCGTACCAGAAGGGCGGCGCCGTCATCTCCATGTTCGAGGCCTGGATCGGCCCGGCGAAGTTCCAGGCCGGCGTGCGGCGCTACATGAAGGAGCACGCGTACGGCACCGGCACGTCCCGGGATTTCCTTTCGGCGGTCGAGGCCGAGAGCCGGCCCGGCGTCTCGGCGGCGTTCTCGACCTTCCTCGACCAGCCGGGCGTCCCGCTCGTCGACGTGTCTCTCCAGTGCGGCGGAGAAGGCGGAGCGAAGCTCGCTTTGTCGCAGAAGCGGTTCCTGCCCGTCGGCTCGGAGGGCTCGGCGTCCGAGACCTGGCAGATCCCGGTGTGCGCTCGCGCCGCCTCGTCGGGCGGAGGCGAGCCGGCGCGCGCCTGTGAGCTCCTGACGGGCGCCTCCGGCGCGATGCCGGCCCCCGGCGTATCGGCAGGCTGCCCCTCCTGGGTGCTCGCGAACGACGGCGAGCTCGGCTACTACCGGGCGATGTACCGCGCCGACGGTCTCGAGAAGCTGCTCGCCGTGGCGGACCAGAAGCTCACGGTCCCCGAGCGCGTCGGCCTGCTTCGCGACATCGACGCGCTCGCGATGGGCGGCGCGATCCCGATGGGCCAGGCCCTCGCGCTGGCGCCTCGATTCGCGGACGACCCGGACCGCCAGATCGTCCAGGCGACGATCCGCATCGTCTCCGACGCCGGAGAAGACGTGCTGCCCGACGCGCTCCGGCCCGCGTACGCGCGCTACGTCTCGAAGACCTTCGGCAAGCGCGCCCGCGCCCTGGGGTTCACGGCGAAGCCGGGTGACGACGACGAGACCCGGCTGCTTCGTGCGAGCCTCGTGCCGTGGGTCACGGAGGACGGCGACGAGCCCGAGCTCCAGGCCGAGGCGAAGCGCCTCGCGCTGGCCTGGCTCGCCAACCACTCGGCCGTCGAGGCCGAGATGGTCACCGGCGTGCTCGAGAGCGCGGCGCGCCACGGCGACCGGGCGCTCTTCGACAAGTACAAGGAAGGGATCAAGACGTCGACGGAGCGCCGCGACCGCAACCGCCTCTTCCGGGCGCTCGGCGCCTTCACGGATCCGGCGATCCTCAAGGACGCCTTCGCCTTCGCCATGTCGGGCGACTTCGATTCGCGCGAGGGCGGCAACATGATCTACACGTCGATCCAGACGCCGCAGGGGCGCGCCGCGACCTTCACGTTCCTTCAGGCCAATTACGACTCGACCGTCGCCCGGATGCCGCGCGAGGTCACGGGAGTCCTGCCTTATTACGCCTCGGGCTTCTGCGACGTGAAGCACCGCAACGAAGTCGCGGAGTTCTTCGAGGGTAGGGCCGAGAAGCTGCCGGGCGGGACGCGCAACCTGGCGAAGGTGCTCGAGGAGATGGACCTCTGCATTGCGCTGCGCGGGGCGCAGGAGGGGAGTCTCAAGGAAGAGCTGGCGCGGTACTAGGGAGGGCGGGGGCAAGCCCCGCCCCTACGCCGTAACGCCACAACGATCGTAGGGGCGGCCCTTGCGGCCGCCCGGCGCTCTGACGACTAGGCTTTCGTGGCCTTCGACAGCGACTTGATGAGCGCCTGAAAGTCTTTCCCGGCCTTGGCCATCGTGGCGGCGGGGCCGGTGCACTTGAAGAAGACGAGGCCGTCCGGCGCCTCGACGATGGCGCCGAGGAGGCGCCAGCCGGGCTTCTTGCCCTGCGACTGCATCATCGGCCCGCCCGGCGAGGTGTAGGTGCCGGACACGTCCATCTCGTGGACCTTCAGGCCGTTGACCGTTGCGGTCTGCTCCTTCGGGGACGTGGCGCTCTCGAACTGGCTCTTCCAGCGGGCGAGGTTGTCTTCGACCGAGCCGCCCTGGCCCCGGCCGAAGAAGAACACGCCGCATTCGCCGGCCTCCGCCCCCGACGCCGCCGGGATCGCGTAAGTCCCGACCCGCATGGGCCGTTCCGGTGCGCTTTGCCAGCCCGCCGGAACGGTCCAGCTCACGCCTCCCGCGGAGCTCGAGGGACCGGCCGAGGCGGCGGCGAGGGCCAGGACGAGCAGCGGGCGCAGAGAAATCATGAGCCGAGCCTAAAGGAAACCGAGGTTCGGTTGAATAGAATTCGTAGAAGGAGTCCCTCCGACCGGGCCGGGCGTGACCTCCGGTCGGTAACGTCGTTTCTTTAGCGCGAGGAGGACGGCATGACGATTCGCAGGACGGTCTC
>Ga0081455_10004431_pt1 | contig 15761 bp, 14 predicted proteins | sample TabmetS3T2R1_FD_70207 | JGI IMG/M metagenome (GOLD analysis project Ga0081455, IMG submission 70207) | Tabebuia heterophylla rhizosphere microbial communities from the University of Puerto Rico - S3T2R1 | ecosystem: Host-associated > Plants > Roots > Rhizosphere ... | reverse complement strand
TGTAGAACCTCTTCGTGGTGCCGGGATCAATGTTCCGTATTGGAACGGTGAAATAATCCCTGTTGATTATGAAACTGCTAGAGAGGTTGGAAATATACGCAATCAAGCAGCGAAAAATGTCTTAAAGCTGTCGAGTACCTCTATGCACCAAGCATTAAAGGATCTGGACCCAGTCCCGGACTCGTCAACCATTGTTGTCGAAAGTTCCGTATCAAAAAATACCTTGGTGATTCACAGCACATTTGGTACTAAAGTAAATAATACCATAGCTTCACTGATGTCGACCATACTATCATCACAGCTAGGGTACATTGTTGAGACTAGAGCTGACTCTTACAGAATTGCTCTGAGTTCAAGTGTCAGAATCGGAAAAGGTCTAGTAGAAGCATTCTTTAATGATGTCTATGACATCGAGGCAGTTCTTATCGCATCTATGACTGGGACTCATAATATAAATTGGAAAGTCTGGAATGTTTCAAAAAGGTTTGGGATAGTGGGCAAGGAAGTTATTTATGACAAGAGACTCGCTCGACTAATATATGACAGATACTCGAAGACACCTGTTAGCAGAGAATCGATTCGGGAATTGATTCATGATAAATACGATCTTTATCGAACACAGAATATACTTAATATGGTTAAGAAGAAAAGCATTAGCTTACATTGGAAGGAAGTCATTGAATTCTCACAGTTGTCAGGACCGATCTTGGAACATTCTACCAAATTCTCTGCCAATCCTCTAAGCATTGAAAAGGGGGTATTAGAACTGATAAGAGAAAGACTAGAAAAGACAAAGCATCGATTAATATGCATAAGGTGTGGTAGATGGCAGAATCTCTTACAAACAAAGGAGGTATCTGATAAACTATCATGTCCCCTCTGTCATTCAAGGCTTTTGACCTCCACGTCACAATTTGACAACGAATTGAACGTGATAATTGCAAGGAAACTCTCAGGAGCGGAACTATCTCCTCCTGATAATCATAAATTCAATCGGGCATGGAAGGTAGCCTCGCTTATAAACAATTTTGGTAAAAAGGCTCTTGTTGTTCTGGCGGGGCACGGCATTGGCGCCGATGGTGCTGCACGTATACTGCGAAATTACGAGGATGATTCAGAACTATATCGAGCCATCTATGAGGCCGAAAGAAATTATGTAATGAATCGTGGATTCTGGAAGGATTAAAACCTAGACTATCTATCACCCAGATGCAAACCCAGCGAATAGAATAGGATTATCTTGACCCCGAAAGTGTAATCCAATACCTGCAGGTGAGGTCTTAAATCTCAAGATTACGAAAGGATTCGAAGTGAGAACCAATACGAAAGAGTTGATTCGGCGACATGATCAATTATAAGGATCCCGGAAGCTGTTGGGCCCAAATACCACCAAAGAGGGAATATATCTGAAAGTCGGCAATCGCGTTCAAATAGTGGGTTACCTTCAATAGCACTTAAAAGATGTTCGTTATCACAACTATAGCAGTGTCAACTAATATTTATTACAGAAGAGTATTGCCTTAAGGTAAGTTCTTGCTTTGAGCCGATCCTGCTATTTACTGTTGCTCCTGCAATCTTTACTCTGTCTCCCACATTCAACTTTCTGACCTCCGAACTTTCTTCCCGCCAACCTACGAGTCTTATCTCACCCGTATCATCACCTATCATAGTAGCTGCAAGTGGAACTACCTCAGTGCTTCTGGTGTTCACTTCTGTTTCATTCGGCGTCTGTAGGACTATTGCTTCTGTTAAGATTGGATCTTGAGTATAATCGATATCCTTGATTTTAGACTCTAGTACTGATGCAAGAGGAAAAGAAGAATCATCATCTATTAATCTGATGTAGGAATCCTCAGCTGATAATACTATTGAATTGCCAAATATTCTGCTTGGAACACATTCTATGGTAGAATTCTGCCGGATTTCAGAACTCAGTAGATTGCTATCAATATTCAGGATAAAATACTTGCGCAATCTATCGACTGCAAGGCAGCTAATTACGTCATTCCTGTTTTTCCTACCCACTGAGATTATCCTCAAGGGTATTGCTTCTATTTCCATTTGGTTTCCTGAGAATTCCATTGTCGTTCCCTCATCACCGTGTATCTCATAATCTGAGTTCCCATACTGAGGGTTGCTCTGTTTGGCTCGGACTCCGATGAGTTTTATCTGTGCTCCAATTTCTAGTACCTTTGGTAGCTTGAATTCATCTATGTTCCAAATAACAACACGAATAGTTCTGCTCCCATCCTGGTTGGATATTTGTAATTGTAGTAATTTACTACGTTCTCCTCTACCATTTGTGAATTCAGAGATCCGAGGATTCGAACTGATCTTGCCTACTAATACTGTATTCTCTCGTGGCTGATTGATCTCATCCACACTGATCGCAATAGAATTGATATCTTTAATGTCAGAATCGTTGCCATCAATTAAGTCTATGGAACTATTCGAACCCAAATTGACTAAAGGGCTTCCATTTAGAGATGCTTTAACATACCCCCTGGTTATTCTTATCAAATCTCCAGATTTCAGTTCCTTTTCTTCAGGAAATTCTGTGAGTAGATCCCAAAGCTTAATCTTAACGGCGGAATCGTTATCATAAATGGTGATCGTTCTATTCTTTATTTCTTCCTGAGTTTCCTTCTTTACAAACTTACGTGTGGGATAAATATTCATAACTCGCCCAGTAACACTGATCTCCTTAGCCCCTACATACAAATCCTTTATTCCAGAATTCATCTTTGGAACATTCTCAAATGATATCCCTAAATCTGCAGCAACAAGAAAAAGAGCTCCTTGGTCAGTAAGGTATCCCGCACCTATAGTTTTTTTCTTTTCTTCAATTAGATCCTTAACCATCTCAGCATTTATCTCTGGTTTCTCCTGAAGAACTGTTTCAATCATCTTTTTAAAATCTGTTGACATATTGAAATCCTCCCATCTTTCAAGGCACTCCGATATTCTTGCTTATAACCACGGCATACTTGCCTATATGTTTTGATGGGTGATAACATATTTTAGATCTGATGGTCCGGTCTTTGATCCTACCAAATAAAGTTGCAGATATACCTGTACCACTTGAGAAACAGACAAGTTACTTTACCCCAAAGTATCACCTGATCTGTGCAACGGGATTACTTTTGGAATAATCAATGCAAACCTCGTGATTTAATGTTAGCATGTGCAAACTAAGCAAACACGGTCTGATGGAATGATAAGATAAGAGATCACAGGTCTTTCTATTATGGGATCAAGAAACCCCTTGCAGGATGCATTTCTGTGAGAGTCAATTCCAAGTATAGCGCTTTAAAAAATTAGTCAGGGCTTTTTTACAATTAATTTAAGTTTCACAATCAAATCAGACATGCTAATCGGTTTGATGATGAAATCTTTTACATCAATCGAAGGCAAAACTTTATTGAATTCATCCCTGTTGATTTCAAAGGCTGTTATAAAGGCTATCTTCATAGCCGGGTTTTTTTCCTTTATACGACGATATAATTCAAACCCGTTCATTTTTGGCATGCGTATGTCAGTCAAAATCAGATCGTAATAATCCTTGGGATGGTTATCAAATTCTTGAAGAGCTAATTCGCTACTATGAAAAACATCAACTTTAAATGGGTTTTCATCTGCTTCGAGATCTCGTTTTATTATGCGTAATATGTCTCTTTCATCATCAACAACCATCAGTTTAATGGGATCTATGTCTGATGAATTGTCGGACATAATAATTAAAAAACATTCATACTATTATTAAACATTGTCGAAGGATTCCATAAAGCGTACCTGAGAATCGACCTACGTGTATTATTACCATGACGCTAGGCCTCTGAATGACTGGACCCCGGCAACGAGAAATAAAATGTTGCTCCAAATCCATCTAGATTATTTTTGGCCCAAATCCTGCCACCATGGGATTCTATAATGCTTTTTGAAATAAAAAGACCCAAACCCGTTCCTCTGTCCGATTTCGTAATAAATTTCGAAAAAAGTTTCTGATATACCTCAGGATCAATTCCGGTCCCGGTATCTCTTACACTGACTATAACTTCCTTATCGGATTCACTAGTATCGATTGTAATGGTACCTTTCTCTGTAAATTTGACTGCATTACTTAGCAGATTGGTTAATACTTGGGATAGTCTACCCTTATCTGCCTCCACGATCACATCCTTTGGCGTGTATTTAATTTCTGGAAATTTGGTTACTTCGCTATCATATTTTTTAACGTCTGTAAGAATACTACATATCATATCCTTCAGATTGAATTTTTCCTTGTTAAGTCTTAAGGATTTGCTCTCGATTCTAGTGACATCTAGGATATCCGAGGCAAGTCTGTCTAATCGCTTTGCGTTTCGTATCAGGGAAGAGATCTGATCTCTTTCAATTTGTATTCTCGGATCTTCACTATTAAATTGACGTTCAATATATTGTGCGTCTCCTAATATTGGCATTATTGGAGTTCTCAGCTCGTGAGCCGCTACATTAATGAATTCTTTTTGCATCTTGTCATGCACTTTTAATTGTTCATTGGCTGCAGCAAGCAATCTATTGGATTCTGTCAAGGAATCGTTTGCTGACTTTAGCTCGAGTGTTCTATTCCTTACAGATGCCTTGAGACTTTTATTCCAAGATAGTATAACAAATGAGATCCCTATCGCTATGGCACCGATAGCCATGACAACGATAGTGCTAAAGTTTTTTTGTTGATCTATCAGGAGACCAACATCGCTGGTCAACGTGTGTGGCGATCCTATGTATAACGTCCAAAGCTGTTTTGCATCAATCGCTACTGGTTGATACGAGATCGTCGATGTTTTGTCGTTAAAGGAAATATCTTCTGAACCAGATTCAGAACCAAGTGAGCGTTTTAATATGTCGTTGTACGAATCCTTTATCTCTGATGGGATAGTAGATTGAAAGTCATCTGATAAGAAGTTTTGTCCTATTAGAGATTCATTCCTCGCATAAAGAAAAATTCCGTTCTTGTCCATTAAACCTACATTGCTTATAAGCTCTGGTGAAAGCTTACCCTGCAGAAAATTTCCCACTTTTTCTACATCTATGGCAGAAACGATCACACCTCTGAATGTTTCAGTTGTATTATTTTGAACAGTGTTTTCTAATTTATCGCTTCTGTTATCAAAGATTGGGTATGAAACATAGATTGTCGCACCCTCATCCGATTGTTTCACTGTACTGTAATAAGGAAGCTTTGTATTTCTGGGGGCAAGAAAGTATTCTGTCTTGCTAAGGTCTAGCCCGGCTTGAGGCCATAACTCCATGCCACTATTACTAGAAGATATAACGGTTCCAGATGAGTTCAGCAAATAGTAAGCGTTTGTCAAATTATTGGTACTGTCCTGCGCATTGTTAAGAAGAAATTGGACAGTTTGATTTTCAGAATTTAGTACTGGCAAAGAATTTGTAAGAGCTTTCAAGTTATTCGTGATTGCTTCAATACTCTGAATCAATATTTGTGATAGGTGATAAGCTTCTATCCTTGCATTTGATCTGACATCGTCAGATGCTATTCCTGCAATCTTATTGGCGGTTAAAGATGAATACTGATAAGAAAGGACTGACAGGATAATTGCAATTATCGCGGTAAAAACAAGCAAACCTATATTCCCCTTTGAAAACATCGAATCAGTCACTAATGTAACATACTGTGTGACCGCTTTCTACAGATAAATATTATTCCCCTCTTAACACTCAAATCATATAGCCATTAGGCAAGATGTCGAGGACGGATGCAAGTCAAAGGATTGTCATGTTGTTGTCTAAGATTTAGTCTTACTGTGAAATCGATCGTCCCCTAGACTAATCAGGATAAAAGCTGTAGATAGAATTGTCAATCTATTTAAGATACCAGAGATCAATATCTTTGAATTGCTAACATTGGCGTGAGGACATGGGAGGACAAGGTTTCAGGACACCGACCAATTTAAAATTCAATGCTTGATTTTGATTCTTGTCGGCTCAGTTTAGGCTGGTCAACAGTGGAGTTTTGCTATCCAAATTCCTCTTCTAAAACTCTCTTTTTATAATCCATCTGAAACAAATTATCAGCTTTGGCAAGAGCTTCTTGTCTGCCATGTTTTGTTACCATGGACTGTAGGAGTATATAATTTTCCGGGATTACCATCCCCGTTTGGTCATCAGAATAGGGTATTTTTACAGTATCATCCTCTACTCTAACCACATCTTGATGGATGTGCACCATGTTTGTATCCCCATATGGAAAACCCGATTCCATCGCCTTTTTCCTTACTTGTGCGGTACCAGTCGCAGAACTCAAAATTGCAATTCCAAATTCATTTCTGAATGTCTCAACAATAGCTTCCTTGCGGGGTGCCTTTTTTTTGAATCTTACCGACATCTGATGTAGATGCATCATCCTTGAAGGCACCTTATAAGCATCTACATAGAGATTTGCAGTAGGTATGAAATCTTTCACATCATCTTGATGATGAGGATTAGCATCCCACTCAATCGAGTCCTTCACTTGCTTGGAATCCTCGAGGTCTGCCCACCTTCTGATCAGGGTCACGTCATATCGAATTATATCATCTCCAAAATTTTCTACCATTGGCTGGATAATCCGTCCCATTCCTGAAACATTGCAACTTCCCTGGATTACATAGGGTCTACTACCAGCCTTTTCGTAATTGACCCTCGAATTGTGAATCATATCTGCGACCGAATACCTACCATGTCTATCCTCACCGCCTTGGAAAATCGCAGGCTTGTTGAGAGGATCATACAATTTCGTCTTATTTAGATATCCACCTCCTTCTCTGGCCGCATCTATTACTAAGTCGCACTGTGCGACCGCGTCTTCTATTGTTCCATTAATTCTATACTGCTTGTTAGTGAATTCCGTGATTTTTTCCTTAGGAACAAAAATATCAAATTGGTTCCGGACAGCTTCTTGGGTCCTTTCGTCAGGACTGTATTTTGCAATCCCAACAAGCTGGATTTCCTTGTCCTTTGATATTGCGCCAGCAAGCCTGCGACCTATATTTCCATAGCCATTTATGAACACTCTGGTCAACATACCATCACGAATTAATTTGAGTTGAGATGATTGTAGACATTTAATATAGCTTCCGAGCTATTTTTAAAAAATTTAATAAATTCAGGTACAGCATACAAGAATTAAAAAACATGGTTTATTGACTTGGTTTCATTGATGGTTGAGATGAAAATAGAGTCTTCAGGATAAATGTATTTTTTATGTATTCTAATTTTAATTACAATGATAGCCCAGGATTCACTATATTAGAATAGGTAATTAATTGTTCGAAATAGGTTACGCTTCAGCTATTGGTATTCCATGATTATCTCATTGAATAGGACTTAGAAGGTTTTTATGCTCTTAGCCTTGATCAAGTACAGAGAGAACGGGTATTGAGAGTTTTAGTTATCGATAATTATGATTCATTTGTTTACAATATTGCCCAGATACTGGGTAAACTCAAAATTCAAACCTTGGTCGAACGGAACGACAAATTAAGTTATGCTTCAGTCAGGACAATGAACCCAGATGGAATCATCATATCCCCGGGGCCAGGTCATCCTGCGGATCGTAAATACTTTGGTAATTGCATAGATATAATAGTTAACATGGGACCTGTTACACCCATACTTGGTGTTTGTTTGGGACATGAGGGAATAGTTGACGCATTCGGCGGCAGCATAATAAATGCTAAGAAAGTCAGACATGGAAAAACAAGCCCGATAGAATATAAAACTGGCAGACTATTTGAAAACATAAATAATCCGTTTATTGCAACCAGATACCATTCATTGGTAGCAGACCCGAATAATATTCCGAATTGTCTTGAAGTTACAGCTAAAGCGCTCGATGATGGTGAAATAATGGGAGTGCGGCATAAACACTATCCTATAGAGGGAATCCAATTCCATCCTGAATCGGTTTTAACTGCAGACGGTCCAATGATACTCCAGAATTTTGTTTCGATGTTGAAGAAATGACAGACTGATGCAAGACTTCAGACCGATCATTCAAAAGTTAGTCTCTGGAGGGCAGCTACTTGATGATGAAATAATTCATTCCATGAACTTAATAATGCAGGGAAAATTGTCTGAAGCGTCAATTGCGTCATTTCTGGTAGCTCTTCGGATGAAGGGCGAAACTCCTCACGAAGTTAGCTTGATTATGAGAATAATGAAAGAGTATATGATTAAGATTACACCAAAAATCGACGGATTCTTGATTGATATTTGTGGAACAGGTGGCGGACAAATAAATACGTTTAATATTAGCACCGCTTCTGCAATTATTGCAAGTTCGGCAGGCGCTAAGGTAGCAAAACATTGCAATAGGTCAGCCTCCGGTGTATGCGGTAGTGCAGATTTTATGGAATCAATCGGTCTGGATTTGGAAGCTCCAATAGATAATATCACCAAAGCAATACAGGAAATAGGGCTAGGTTTTCTATATGCTCCAAAATTCCATCCATCTATGCAAAATGTCGCGTCGGTTAGACGAGTGATCGGTATCAGAACTGTTTTTAATATTGTTGGTCCATTAGCAAATCCGTGTACCAATTTGGGTGGCCAGGTGATAGGAGCTCCTGACTTGAATATAGCCGAAACCTTGGTACTCGCATTGAATGAATCAGGCACCAAGAATATAATGCTAATCAATTCAAGTGATGGCTTGGATGAGCTTTCCTGCACTTGCGAAAATGATATAACCTTAATTACTGAGAATGAAATTAAGCACACTAGATTTCATCCTAAAGAAATAGGCTTGGAGACAACTAGTTTGGAGAACCTCCTGGTGTGTACTAAGGAGGACTCTATACGAGACACCCTAAGAGTAATATACGGAGTTGGTGACAAACACAAACAAAATATTGTATATCTGAATGCCTCTGCCGCTTTGGTTATCGGCCAAATAGCATCAGACTTTAGAGAAGGGATTGAGATTGCGCGCGATGCCGTAAGGGATGGCAGGGCTCAGAAACTGTTGTCAGAATACATTAGACGTTGCGGTAAAAAGGAAACACTAGTTGAAGCAGAGAAAAAGTTTATCCAATGATAGCTCATCCTTTCTTTCATTACATTCTTTGATATCACATTTTATCCCTTGCTAGAAAATCATTTCAAACAGTGGATCTTGACAACCAATTGTTTGCTAGTTAAAATGTCAGAAGTCAGAGTGAGTCGAAGTTTAGTTCTAACTCGACCCACTAGAATGGAATTATAATCAAAATAGAAAGCGACTGGGATAGAATTACAATATGGCAGCATGTTGAGCGTGGCGGAAAAGCGCCCACCATACAATTGGAGTGACTTGATCATAGCTCATTAGTATTCATATTTAGAAACCAGTAAGGGTCATTTTGAGTCTCAACCCACGAAGTTACAAAATCCTCCCATTTTCAAATCTGTCTGGATGCCTTGAATCCCTGACAGACCATATAAAGTTCACTGCTTCGCTGTCGACTAGCCTTGGGTTTTGTTAGATGGATTTCTGTAAATAAATTCTCGGCATCTTTTTTAAACTCCTTCAAGAACTCTCCCTCGAATACCTTAAGAACAGCACTTCCTCCTCCAATCAATATTTGGCTGGCAGCTCCCAAACTACTTTTGCTCAAGGAAATCTGCTTAGCATGATCAATGCTCCACAACCCGCTGACCTTGGGCGAAACATCTGACAAAAGCGTATTAGCCTTTCCCTTGAGTGTTTTAATGAGTAGGTTAATTGTTTGCGTATTTTGAATATCGCCTTGCAAAATCGTCACCTCATCCAGCAGTGCAACTTTTTCAATATCTATGCCTATAACCGTCCCGCCATAGCCCACCACTTTTTTGGCAACTTGAAGCCATCCCCCTGGTGCGCATCCGACGTCTACGACTATGTATCCCGGCTTTAAAATATGGTACGAGTTATTGAGCTGAATTAGCTTATATGCAGATCTGGTTCTAAATCCCTCTTCCTTTGATAGTTTACGGTAATAGTCTTTTCTGGCATCACTTAATTTCATAGGATAACAATTACAACTTTCACCTATTCCGTTTTAAAATGCAGCTGGCATTATCAGTCAAACAATGAAATTCTTGTTCTATGGTTACCATGGTTCGGTTCTGGTGACCCGAGAAATATCCAAACTTTTCTAGGGTATACAAATCTAAATCCATCTACTAAGATTACAGAAAATCTATCTCTTTCTCCGCCATTTTTTCAGCTCATTCTTGGTTTTTCTCTTGTTCTTCGATACTTTGGCCATTAGTCCATTCCTGTTTGGTTTCTCAGATTCCTTGCCCGCATGACCATCATTCTCTCGCATGATTTGAGTCGTGCTAAGAGACGATATTGTAATCCAATCCTCAACCAAGCGACAACTATGCGGACTGTAAAGGCTATCAACAGAACACATGTGTTCGACAGGACAGCTTAGACAGGGAGCAGATTCTATACAATCCATGCTGACTGGCGGTTTTGAGGGGAGAAGCCTGTATGACCAATGGCCATTTTCGAAAAATTTTACTCTTTTGATAAGTGATCGTTTCTCGAGTGTAATAGCAACCCGAGAGCCTTCTCGACTATTAAGATCCAACTCTTTCCAGAGTTTAGATTGGATTATCCCATCCCTTCCGTTATTTGTTATTATTTTAAGACTTTTTCCCGCGAGATCTTCAATCTCTACCCACTTTCCCATCAAAGAGTCAACCTATGATATAATATTTTATTCAGTTACCTCATAAATATTCGTTTTGCACTGGATAAACAAGATTTCAAGTCTTGCCGAAGATCCTGTCGAAATATTCAGATTGTTCATGATTAAGCTCGCTAGCCTCGCCTTCTTCGATACTTGCCAGGTGTTTGGCTAACTTTTTCTTGTACTCCAATTGCATTTGCCGTGCAATTTGAATTCTCTGAGCCTGTGGTGATCCCGCCCCGTGCATCGATTCAGTAAGATATCCAACAGCGTTTCTCCCTAGTGTCATGTTTTCTATCAATCTAAGTATCCTTACCCTGTTTTCTGTCGAGACACCTTTCCTTCCCTTCAAATATTTCTCTAACAGCGGACCTGTTTCCGGGCTTCTGAAATCTCTTTCTGACGGCATTGTAACCATCAACCCACCAGCAATGTCCTGTGCCAGTCGTCCTATTTCGTAGGGAAACCTTGTGACGTTATGCTTGCAGACATTTGCCAACATGTCGTCGTTCTGATAGTTGCCAGCCGATGTTTTGTGGGCCTGATAAGAGGAAGCAATCCCCGCAGCAAATATTGTCTCATTAAGGTGCGTCATCTCGACAAGTTTATCCTTAATATGGGAAGCATTCGCCACTCCATTATAGTCCGCGATCGCCGCAGCGGCGCCAACCAAAACATCGCCGAGACCGGTTTTGCAGACATAGCTTCTTCTGTGATAGCACGTGAAACGCTCAACTAACATGGATGCGAACTCTACCTCACCATCCATGAAGATTAGTTCCTTAGGTACGAACACATTATCAAAAATTATCATGGCCTCCTGTCCGGAGAATTTGGCATTACCAGAGTCCAAGTCACCAGCCTCCATACTTCTAGTATCACATGATTGCCTACCATAAATGTAAGTGATACCTTTAGCATCCGCGGGTACAGCACCAACAATCGCATATTCCTTATCTTCTTGACGAAGACGCATTGTAGGCATTACCATTATCCAATGTGAATTAATGCACCCTGTCTGATGTGCCTTAGCACCGCTGAGATAAACCCCCTTTTCATCCCTCTTCACGACATGAACGAAGAGGTCTGGATCTGCTTGTTGGGAAGGTGAGAGACTACGGTCTCCCTTAACGTCTGTCATTGCTCCGCCAATAACCAAATTCTCGGTCTGAACTTTTTTTATGAAATTTATTAACCGTTTATGATACGTAGTATGATATTTATCATCAATCTCGAAGGTAGTAGAATAGAGGGAATTGATTGCATCCATTCCCACGCAGCGCTGAAAACATGTGCCTGTTTTCTGACCAAGCTTTCTCTGCATCCTGTTCTGGTTTACCAAATCCTCTGCGCTTTCAGCGATGTGAAGGAATCTGTTAACTTTCAAACCTGTGAGAGATGAATGTGAGGTCGCGATTTCAGGTTCACTATTTGCAATATCATACGTCTCTGCTACTGCATTTATGGACGGCCTTATCATTGGATGATCTACTGGTTCCCCAATCAGTTCACCAAACAAATATACCTTAATGTTTCTCCCTCTGAGGCTTTCAATATATTCTGCCCCATTTGCAATAGGCATAATAACTGTAATATAACCTAGATATTATTTATATCTTCTCAGGAATTTTATAAAAAATTATGTACTTTAGGTACTACAATATTGTTCTGCAATAAGTTTGTTTAACGTGGTTTGTTGACGAGTCCTCTAGACCCTTGACTCAACAATTACAATTCCTAAATTATTCTTCTTTGTACACATCACGGAAATATGACCGATACAATTGAGCTCTTCTGTTATCGAAATTTGATCAGAGAAAAATTTTAAAATATGAAGATTTACAATGGGGAGGGGAAATGACGAGGAGGGGAAATGACGAGGATTAAATCCTGACATGTTCTACTAAATTCAATTGCGTTATTCATAATACTTTTTATGACCCAATACCACTTCATTAATATTGAGAACAAGGAATTTTGATTTAGCAAAAATAATCAAGACTTTCCCCGACTTTCCTAAGAGGGGCATATTATTTAGAGATATAAATCCCGTTTTCAGAGACCACACCGCAATGGACTATATCTCTGAAGAATTTTGTCGTCGGATACCTGTGTCCAGTATTGATTGTATTGTTGGGATCGAATCAAGAGGATTTGTTATTGCGACAGTATTGGCATTGGCAATAAGTAAAGGATTAGTTTTAGTGCGGAAAGCCGGAAAGCTTCCTGGGAAAACTCTTAGGCAATCGTATGAAATTGAGTACGGTAATTCGACAATGGAGATCCAAGAGGATTCGATTAGGCAAGGCCAAAGAGTCATAATCGCCGACGATCTTGTTGCAACCGGGGGAACCGCAATAGCGGCAGAGCAACTAGTAACACAATTAGGGGGGGAGGTCGTGGGATTTGCATTTATCATTGAGTTGGCGAACATTGGTGGTTCAAGCAAAATACGGGATATGGGATACGATGTTCATTCCTTGGTAGTTTACGAATAATGTCAAAAAAATATCAAGCAGAGATTGGAATCATTGGAGGCACTGGGTTTTATGATCCGAATTTTTTCAAGGATACATATGAAGTTAAGGTTGATACACCATATGGGGAAACCTCTGATCTAATAACTCTTGGAGAATATTCAGGTATTCGAGTTGCTTTTGTTCCGAGACACGGTAGGGAACATACGATACCTCCACATAGGATAAACAGCCGCGCTAATATATGGGCACTAAAAGAACTGGGAGTGACCAGAATTCTATCCCCTTCAGTTGTAGGAAGCTTGAGGGAAGAGCTCAGGCCAGGAGATATTGTAGTATCAGATCAATTTGTTGATTTCACAAAGCAGAGGAGGTATACTTATTTCGACAGCGGGCGAATTTGTCATATTTCTATGGCGGATCCTTTCTGTCCGGAATTACGAAAGACCGCGATATCAAGCATTAAGAAATTAGATTACAAAGTCCATGAGAATGGAACATATCTCTGCATAGAAGGACCTAGATTTTCTACGAGAGCTGAGTCACTATTTTTCAAGGACACATTAAACGCCGACGTAATCGGAATGACGCTTGTACCGGAATGTATACTTGCAAGAGAAACACAACTATGCTACGTCTCAATTGCCATGATTACAGATTACGATGCGTGGTCAGATTCACCTGTTAACACAAGGGCGGTATTAGAATTATTACGCAAGAACACGGAGAGGACAAAAAAAATATTGCTGGAGCTGGTTAGGAATATACCTGCTAAACGAGACATGTGCAATTGTTCCAGTGCATTAGACAGTGCTGTTATATAATTGACTAGATCCATTAAATTCATTTTTCGCGAGAGTTCACGATCGAAATATCACCCTCGACCAGCTTTCTTTGGATTTTCAACACTACCCACTCCGGATCTACCTGCATTTTCTTTATTGCATCAATAGTCCTCTTTGAAATGGATAGACTAATGTTATGTCCTCCTATCCTACCAAATCCAATTGCTCGGAATCTAAATGTCCTATCTCCGTTAAGGACGAAGTAACCAGATAGCTTGCTTGCAATCTCCGTACCAGTTACCTTATCCACGAAGACACCAATTGATGAACTGTCTTTATCGCTGTCGAATACAGAAGTCATTTTACACTAGATTCTTCAGTAATTTCAATATTGCGATTTACATTCTTTTCTACGAGAAATGACCACCATTCTGGATCAACAATATTATAGTCCTCTATTTCTACCGTAACGGTCTTATCTTCAGGATTTAAAAACTGTAGTTTCCCATTGCCTAGCAACCTTACTAGTTTCCATCGATTTTTTCCATTGATTTTTCTGCTAATTGCCACTGCCCACTTTTTCCCTTTTTCTATCTTGGGCATACCAATAAACTCGGCAATTTCTAACATACCTAATCTCTTTTCTTCACAAAATAATTCTTTAGTTATAGCGCTACGCCATATGTCAACCGCACCAATAGTCTTTTGATTTTCGTTTATATTAATCACCCCAAAATAGACTATTTTATCTTTACTTTCGTCTTCTGACATTATTACTTACGTGCAGTTATCTATTCGTTGATTATTTAGTCCTTGCATCTTCATAATCTTCTTCTAATATTAGCCCAATATTATCTATTTTAGTATTCTTCTTAAATTCAATATTTCCCTCTTCACAAAGGGTTCTGTATCTGTTTGATGCGGCAAACCTTGGATGCAGAGATTCGTATTCCTCGGGAGAAACTTCAATAAGCATACCCTTTTCCACCAAGGAGTTAGCAACCCTTCTCGCCTCCAGTAATGATATTTGTAAATCACCATGTATTCTTCTTGGCGTCATCTTACCATTTCTCACTATGAAAAGAAAGGTTCTAGTCTCATCGGCTGACAGCTTTAGTTCTGATCCGAGAATCTTCTCTAGATTAGTAATGTTGACTGACAATAAATACGTGTATTTTGCAAGGTTATTTTTTAATATATTGATTCAACAATCAAATTTAGCCCCTGAGATATTCTTTCCGACGTATAATCATCATATTCTTTAACAATTTCGGTCAAAATTCAATAAGGCGGCCTGAAGGCATACAATCGGCATTCGACATTGTTTTCCTAGAAAATTAAGTAAGAAGAGGCATTCAGCTAATAATCGGTATTTGACTTTCGAATTAACCTGTAACAACCTCTAAGCATCCAAATCAATATTTGTCTATTATCATTGTCTCTAATCTGAACGAACTAATATTCATTATTTCACTTTTCATTTGTATTTCTACCTTAGTAAATAAGGTCCAGCTATAAGCATAATCACTATGATGATAAATATAAAAGTTATAGCACTATTCACAGTAGATGGGTTAAGCTTTGATCCCATCGATCTCAATTTGTTCTCTATAAGGGAACCATATAGCTGGCCGCCATCAAAGGGGCCAATAGGAAGTGCATTGAATAATCCAACGTTAAAATTGATAAACCATAGCCAGAATAATAGATTAGAGATAACGGGGAAATATGGTCCAAATAAGTCTGATTCGTATTTAGGTGCCATCGAGTCAGAATAAGGTACAGGAATTCCCTCT
>Ga0081455_10004430_pt1 | contig 15763 bp, 19 predicted proteins | sample TabmetS3T2R1_FD_70207 | JGI IMG/M metagenome (GOLD analysis project Ga0081455, IMG submission 70207) | Tabebuia heterophylla rhizosphere microbial communities from the University of Puerto Rico - S3T2R1 | ecosystem: Host-associated > Plants > Roots > Rhizosphere ... | reverse complement strand
CAATGACTGCGACTGCACGTTCAAGAAGGCTGTTTCGAAAACTTTAATCAATTCGGACCAGCATCGCGAGTGGCAGGTGTATCATGCGCAACCAAGATGCAGTTTCCGGTGGATTCCTGGCGCTGACCACAGCGAGCATCGTGCTGCTGTGCTCGAGCCTGCTGGCGTTCGCCCTGACCTGACCCGGATCGGCCAGACCCGAACCGGGCGGCTATGACTTCTGGCTTCAATGCGCGGCCTTCAGCCGCCGAGCCAACCGCGGGCACAGGCCCCTTTCCCCTCATGCTTCGGATCGCGGCGATCCTTGCTCTCGGCGCGATGCTAGGTGCGACGCCGGCAAATTCCGACGAGGCGGCCGACACGCTCAAGCGTCTCAACCTGCTCGGCCGCTGGGCCAACGATTGCGCAAACGCGTCTCGCACAGGGATTTCCTACGAGATCGACGCCGAGGGCTCGGCGTTCTTCGTCAATGTCGTCGGCTCCCACCGGATACTCTCGGCGACCTCCAGCGACGGTCGCGAAGTCGTGCTGACCATCAAATTCCTGAAGCCGACCGAGGAAGTGCGGATCAACGCCTTCCGGATGATCAGCGCCAACACCTATGTACCAACCATGAACCGCAACGAGCGCAACGAATACACGGTGCGCAACGGTATCCTGCTGTCGACGGGAAGGAAGATGCCCCCGTTGCGTCGCTGCAACGGGCAAGGAACGAGCTAGAAACCGTATCTGGCCCGGATGCCGCGATGCACGGCGCGCCGCATCAAAGCTCTTCGCGCTTGGCGACCCGCCGGACATAGGCGGCAACGAACGCCGAATACACCAGGATGATGATGGCGCCGGTCGCACACAGGAGCGTCGTCATGTCAAATACTCGAAACCGTTGGCTGGCCGATCTTACCTTGCGGCCTCCACCGGTCAGCTAAGCGGCACGCCGCATTTGCGGAGATGGCGTTAAGTCCGCATTTGCCAAATCCGCCCGACGGAATGCCGGGTTTGGGCCCATCTGGGTCTCCCTTCCTTGGGATTTTCCAAAGTGAGGTGGCATTGCGACTTGGCGAAGGCGGCGCGCGGCTCAATTGCAACAGCGCCGAGAAAACGGCCTGACGAAACCATTTTCCGGGGCGGACGACAAACTTCGGAAACAATACAGCGTGCAACGTGATGTCATTGTGAGGGTGGCGTCATGGATATTGTTGTAGCGTTATTGCTTCTGGTGAGTGTCGGCGTTTTTGCGCTTCACATTTTGGATGCGCTTAGAGCCAGCTAGAGCAAAAGGCATCGGTTCCGACGGCGGAGCAGCACGGGATGAAGTCCCGCGCCAATGGTTGCTGAAAAAGATGGCTGCGGCACGGACCCCTGGCTGAGAACAGCGGGGACAAATATCCGCCCGCATTGCAATCTCAAAATCCTGTGGTCGGATGTGCGTTCCGTCGGTCAGTGTAGGAGGTCCAGCATGGACGCGCACCCGCGGGAATTGGCAGCCAGAATGGCTGATGAGCAGATCTTCAGGCTGCCTCTCGAGGCTGCCCGATGCAGAGTTCGCGAAATTATTCACCAACCTTCCAAGCACGGCCGGCTGGCCGTTATTCAAAACTGGCGACAGCTTTCCGACGGTCAAATTGAATTTGTCGTTCGGTATTTTGCGGCTGCTGATTGAAGCACTCAGCCCGAGCGGCGATGTGAGTATCGATGTCTCGCTGAACATTCTCGCGCGAAGCCATTCCGGTTTTGCTCGCGCCTCCTCGTCGTTGTGACACAATTGTCCTGAGGCTGTCTGCTCGGGGTGTTGAGGACATATGGAAGACTTGAAGCCGAGCAAGGAGACGAGAACGGCCGAAGCATTGACTGCTATGATCCGCGAGGATCTGAGCAAAGTCGACGGCTGCCCCGAGAACGGTGTTGTGGTCACCATCTATGGCACGCCTTGGCGTGCGATGCTGATGTTCGGTGCTGCAGCAGGTCCCGTCCGGAACAAGGCCGAGTTGCAGAAGTTTTTTGAGATCATCACGGAGCGTCTGCAGCGATTGTACGATGTTGCAGGCTTATGACAGCCAAGTGTAACAATACCGGCTTTATTTCCGGAGTCGCGTCAGGCGCTTTGATCGACTGGGCAAGGATTTTTGCTTAAAGCGATCATCAGTTATTTTGTTTCAGTTCTCGTATCGGATCACAATTATGATTGATGAAAACCTTGCCCGGTTGCGGGCGCACCGCCAGAACATTGAACGCTATCGGCGATTGCTGGAAACTAATCTTACGGTGCTGGAGCGGGATTTCGTTGAACGGCGCATTACCGAAGAAGAATCGGCTCTAGATAGGCTCGCGTCTGATACGTTTCCGCTGGTCTTAAAGATGCCGCGCAAGGCGGTCTGATGCTGAACATGCGGGGCCGAGGCGGCCGCGGCCACGGCCACCTCATCGAGCAGGCGCGCATGGACTTCGCCGAGGCTTGGTCCCCCGTTTACACCGATGCTGACTTCGAGGGGTACCGCCGCCAGCGTGCGTGGACGGCGTAGAAGTACAAAATGCAGGAGATGGGCCGCAAGATGCCGATGCCGCACGACCAGTCGCGTTGCTTCTGCGGCGCTTTGATAGACACCGCGTTTTGAGCAACACGTCTAAGCCTCTGATCTGGAGGCCGCCAGCACCAGCTGAGACCTGACAAAGCTAACCTATGTGAAGGCGCGAATCCCTTCTACCTGAAATCCTGAGGCTGCTTATGGCTCTCCAGCCGAGCTAAGCGGGCTCGGCGCTTTCTGTGTCTGTCATGCTGTTTTATAGGGGCCTCGTCGTCGGCGGCCTGATCAGTCTTGTGATGTGGGGGCTGGCTTTTTGGCTGGCCGCTCAACGGCTGGGATAATTATGCGGCGGCCTTACTTCTTTGACTTCAATCGAGCTATCCGGACCGGCGGGTCCCACAATTCAACGGCGTTGCTTTCGGCACCCTCGCAATGGCCGGCGGTTGATCCTTACAATGCAAATCGGAATAGAGACGCGGTGCCTCGCACTAGAAAACAGAAGTCGAGTCATCGCTGTCCGAATAACCGAGAACCTTTTTGTACACCCAACGTCCGCCTCGATCGCGTCGCCAAACCGTTCCCCAAACCAGTCGACCGGCAATTGTTCGCCTCGGAATGAGTACACGCCAGAGATGCCAGGCATCGCGCCGTGCTTGCTCCAGATCTGACCCGACAGGCAAGCCAGAATTGCGGTTACTAGCCATCATTGGTCAGTCTCAATGATATCTGGCAGTCACCGAACTGGGGGCGCGGCGACAATGCTGGTTGGCGGCAACCCAAAACCGACCGCCGCCAACCATTTGGTTGCCTAGCCGGCTGCGAGCGGCACGGCGACGTAATGGGACACGTTCCCAGAGCGAAGGCGCATCAACACGCTATTCCTTTTGTTGGCGCTTGCGGCCTCGAGAGCCTTGTCAATGTCGCCGGGATTCGAAACGCCTCTTCCGGCGACTTCCAAAATTTTGTCGCCCTTCTTAAGTCCGCGATCTGCAGCAGCGCTCTTCGGATCTACCTTCGTGATAACGACGCCCTCCTTGCCTGCGCCGTCTAGCTTGTCCGCCGGGACAACCGTCAGGCCCAAACGCGGTACGTTCGTGCCCTGGGACGAGCCGTTGCCATCAGCTTCAGTTTCGGCTTTGGCCTGCTGGCCATTTGGCAATTCTCCAACAGTCAAACTGACGACTTTGCTCCGTCCCTTATGCAGCACGTCCAGCTTGGCGGTGCTGCCAGGCGCGAAACCGCCAATGATCCGGGCTAGTTCGCGGGCATCCTTGACCGGCTGACCATTCGCCGCAGTAATGATGTCGCCCGATTCGAGGCCGGCCTTTGCTGCGGGCCCGTCCTTCTGAGGATCAGCTATCAACGCGCCCTCTGCCTTCTTCAATCCCATACTGTCGGCGATATCCTGCGTTACCGGCTGAATCTGAACACCGATCCAGCCGCGGCTGACGCTCCCCTTGTCCTTGAGCTGAGCGATCACGTTCTTCACAGTTGACGCCGGGATCGAAAATGCGATGCCGACGCTGCCACCGGATGGCGAATAGATCGCAGTATTAACGCCAACCACCTCGCCCTGCATATTGAAGGCCGGGCCACCCGAATTTCCTTTGTTAACAGGCGCGTCGATCTGGATGAAATCGTCGTACGGACCATTTCCAATGTCACGGCCGCTCGCCGAAACGATACCAGCCGTTACGGTGCCACCCAAGCCAAACGGGTTGCCCACAGCAAGTACCCAATCACCAATCCTGGTCTTCCCTTCAGAGAGCTTCGCAAATGGAAAGTCAGAGCCACCTTCGACTTTGATCAAGGCAATGTCTGTCCGAGGATCGGTCCCGATTACCTTTGCGTTGTAAGTCTTTCCTGCGTCCGTCGTTACTTCGACTTTTTCGGCTCCTTCAACGACGTGGTTGTTGGTTACTGCGTATCCATCGGATGAAATGAAGAATCCCGAGCCCTGCCCCATCATTTCACCCCGCCGACCGTTACGCCCGGGATTCTGAGATCCTCCATTCGGACCACCGAACTGATGAAAAAAGCGCTCCATGGGCGAACCCAACTCGCCGTCCTCGTCCCTGGTGCTCGCGTTAGTGGTCTTGTCCTTCATTGTGACTTTGACCGAGACAACCGAAGGCTTCACCCGCTCCACAGTATCGGCGAAGCCGATGGGCTGCGCCGCGCTGGACATTTCATTGCCCGCGCCGGCGTAAGCTGCACTGCCAAGAATATCAAATTGATTGGACGAAGGGCTGAAGCCGCACATCGCGAGCCCAGACACCACTGATGCCATCAATGCCACCCTTCGCGCTGATAACATAGAGTACCGCTTCCGCCCCTGTTGAGAGACGAAAATAGGATTACGTCGGTTTGTCATTAGGAAATCTCCACAGAAAGGATTCAGCGCGCAGGTGCTCGCTCTTGAGCCGCCGTAGATGCAGGCTCCTGCATTACACGATGCTGGCCGGTGAATTAATGTTTCGAAATGACTCGTCAGGGCGGCCAGGCTCGATCAAACGCCACCTGCAGCGCCCTCATCCACCGCGACGGTGTGAGATAGCTTGCTTGACTTGCCGGACACGCCTTGCTGCAGGGCTCCTACTCGCCCCTCCGATGATTGACAAAATTTCACTAGGCCCAGCCCGGGCGCCCGACTAGACGCGCCTATGCCCCGCAATACAAGTCGCCGAGGTCTCTATGTTCATGTCTATCGCGAAAGCGACGGGCCGGTCAGCTTCAGATGGAATATTCATCGACGAAGAACACCGTTGAGAGTGAAGCTGACAGGGGGAGGCTTTCCCACGTTCCGTGCTGCCCATGCCGCTGGCTCGAAGGCTCTGGAAGAGCTCTTGGTGAAGATTCTGAAGGAACAAGCAAGCGCGGCGCCACGATCCTAAACCGGCCCTGCCGCAGCGCAGCTGCACAACAGATCAGTCACTTCATTCAGTGTTTGTCAGCGACAGTGCACTTTTCAGAGTTTGGTATTCAAGCCTCGTCGATCTCGCGACCCGAATCAATCCCTACTCCGTAGTAGTCGGCGCGGCCCGCCGATCTGAATTTCAGAGTAAGCTCGCCTGCTCGCCGGAAGGCTTTCGTCGTATCACTCGCCGTGAGCGCCACAGTAGTGGTTATGTCCGAAAGGCTTCCGCCAGCTGCGGCGGCAAGCACCGCCGAGATCATCGTGGGCTCATCCGGTGCTTCCGCTATGATCAGCCAATCGTAAGGCCCCAAAGTCAGATACCAACTGATAAGTCGAGCACCGGCGGCCTCGAACAACTCCGCGACCGCCTCCGAACGGTCCTCCGGTTTCGCAGACATGCCTTTGATGGCTGCGGCGGTGTAACGACCTTGAGAAATGTAGATCGTCATGCTGATCTCCTCTGCGTTCGCTAATGGTCCATTCTCCTACGCCATTGAGGCCAGGTCCGAAAAGTATGCCATGACATTCCCCGCCGTAGAGGCACGATGTGCTATCGTTGGGTCCCGACGAAAGAATTGCCACACCATGTCGCTCCGCTGAGATGGGTGCTCACATGATCACAATCCCGGAACTGGTAGCGCAAGCCCTCGCATCGTTCCTGACCTCGGATACCAGGAGCAGGTTTGGTTCTTCAAATGCCCGCTTGGCCGAGGTTCTTCCTTTCGCGGCCAGATTGACATTGGAGTGCATTGGCAACAGCGATGCCCTGTATCACAACATCGAGCACTCAATGCTGGTTACCCTTGCCGGTCACGACATCCTGATGGGACGGCATGTGTCGCGACACATCACCGCAGGCGATTATGCAAATTTCATCCTCGCGTGTCTTACTCATGACATTGGATACGTTCGCGGAATTCTGGAGGGGGACGACAACGAATCCTACGTGGCAGATCTCAGCGGTCGCAAGGTTCGTCTGCCGCGAGGTTCATCCGATGCCGCGCTCGCACCCTATCACGTGGATCGCTCGAAGTTGTTTGTCGTCGAGCGCCTCGATGCCGTCGACGAAGTAGACGCGGGTCGAATTGCCCGAGCGATTGAATATACGCGCTTTCCTTATGCATCATCCTCGAACGACGACGACCTGGTCGAGGAGGAGGGTTTGTTGCTGCGCGCCGCCGATCTGATCGGTCAACTTGGTGATCCCAACTATCTGAAAAAGGCAAATGCGCTGTTCTACGAATTTGAGGAAGTCGGGCTGAACAAAACGCTCGGTTATGACACGCCGGCAGACGTGGTTTACAAATATCCGCAGTTCTATTGGAAAAACGTCGCTCCGCAAATTCAGACGGCGATACGCTATCTCAATGTCACGTCGAGCGGACGTCAGTGGATAGCAAACCTCTATGGCAATGTCTTCCGAGCAGAGCGCGAGCTGAACCTTTCCGGTCCGCAATTGTGAACAATGCTGCAGCCCGACCAACCTCGGAAGAAGCTGCGTCGCCCAGCGAAGTTCGCTAATGTTTGTTCTGGATGCATCGCTGGTCTACGTTGACATTGGGCCGCCCGAGTTCCGAGAGCGGACACGGTGTCGTGGGGCCGAAAGTCCGCTATGTGGCCCTCAGCGAACATTTTTTGCGCTCTCAGCTGGCGAGGTCGGGGCTTGCATTGTTACGGCCGTCACCTGTCTTTCCGTCGTTGAAACTGGAGCGCAACACGCTGGTCATTAACTGTCTGCTCCCCAAAAAAGGAGCAAACAGGAATGAGCAATCAGATTGGCCAACGAGCGGTAATAATTGGGGCCGGCATTGGTGGGTTGTCAGCAGCCGCTGTGCTTGCGCCCTATTTCCGGCAGGTCTTGATTCTGGAACGCGACGTCTTGAACGCGACAGCGCTGGCGCGTCTCGGCGTTCCGCAGGGCCGGCATCCCCACGGTCTTCTCGCCGGCGGCCTGAAGGCCGTGAACGAGATTTTTCCCGGATACCGGGACGCACTCATCAAGGCCGGCGGCGTTCCCGTCAGCGTTGCCCGCGACGTCCGCTTCGAGCATCCCGAGATCGGACGGCTGCCGCAGCGCGAGCTGGGGACATCGCTGGTCTGTGCGTCGCGGCCGTTGCTTGAGCTTGTCCTCAGGCAGAAGGCTCAAGCCATCGCAAATCTTGAAATCCGCTCGGGATGCAGGGTGACCGAAATCGTCTCCGCGCTGTCCAGCGCCAATGTGCAGGGCGTCCGGCTCATCAACCAGGCTGGCGTGTCATCGTCGATCGACGCCGATCTGGTGGTCGATGCGTCGGGCCGCGGCGTGCCGACGGCGGCGCTGTTCGACACCCTCAAGCTCGAGCCACCGGAAACCACGGCGGTCGACATCAACCTGTTCTACACCTCGGCCGAGGTCGAACTGCCGGAGCATGCGACCAAGAACTGGAAACTGGTGCTCACGCTGAACGATCCGCCGAGGATCGGCGAAAGCGGCGTGCTGGTTCCGATTGAACGCAATCGGTGGATGGTGACGATCTGCCAGCGCGGCAGGCTGCAGCGGATCGACGGATGGGACCAATATGTGTCAGCCTTCCGCGCCCTGATCGCGCCAACCATCTACGATGCGCTTCGCCAGGCGAAACCCGTCGACGACCTCCGGCAATTTGCATTTCCGACCAGCTCGTGGCGGCACTTCGAGCGTAGCGCGCGCCTGCCGCGTGGACTGCTGCCCATCGCCGATGCCATTTGCCGGTTCAATCCGATCAACGGTCAGGGCATGTCCTCTGCCGCCCTGCAGGCAAGGCTGCTGCGCAATGTCCTGGAGGATGCGGTTGCCGAGCCCGATCCCATTGTGGCGTTGCAGGAAAGATTTATGGCGGAGGTCGCCTCCGTGCTGGAAACGCCCTGGGCCATGTCGACCAGCCGCGACCTGCGCTTTCCGGAAACACGCGGGCCGCGACCGGACAATTTTCAGGCCAGCGTCGAGTTCGAAGCGGCGATGTTCCGGGCCGCGGCCATCGATCCTGTCGTTCACAAGGCGGCCATGGACGTCAATCAGCTGTTGCAACCGCGCTCGCTGCTTCAATCGCCTCACATCGTGGAGCGCATCCAAGAGGCGAACCGAGTCCACTCCGGCTGGAGCCCTCCGGAAGCCCTGACTGGTTCGTCCGCCTTGCATCTGCGTACCACCATCCCGCGAGGCTGAGCGCCTTCCGGCAAGACCGCATCGCGTGCGGGGCCGCAGGCCGAAGGGAACTGCGCCCCGGGCGCGATGCAGGTAATCTTGCACGCCGTCGGTGGCAGGTGAGGCAGCGATCGTGAGCCGTGCCATGTCACGCCAGCGTGAAGCAGCGCAAGTCGCGGCATTGTGATGGGCGAGGCGTTCATCCTCGCCAGATCGTTCCCAAATGCACCGTTTCGGCGGGGATCCAGCGCTCTCGTGTCCGGGAATAATTTGCTATTTGCCACGCGGTCCAGGCCAGGTTCCTCTTGCTCCTTCTTCGCGAAACCAAAATCGTCCGGGTTGCCCGCGCTGCCATGCGATGGGCTTGCGCGCTGATGCTCGCCAGCCTGCTGCCATCACCGGCGCTGTCGCAGGGGATCGAGCAGCCCGTCGAGACCGACAGCGTCTCACTCGAAGAGCCGATCACGCCGATTCCCGCGCCCCCCGCGCTGGATCCATCGAAGATCAAGCTGGGTGAGCGCCTGTTCAGGGATCCGCGCCTGTCCCGCGACAATTCGCGCAGCTGCATATCCTGTCACGACCTCTCGGGTAATGGAGCAAGCCGGAAGAGCCTCGACGAAACCATTGATGGAACGCTGAACTCGCTCAACACGCCCACGGTGTTCAACGCACCGCTGAGTTTCCGGCTCGGCTGGGAAGGACGATACCGCAGCCTCGACAGACAGACCGCGGCATTGCTCGAAGCGCCGCATGCCATGGCCAGCACGCTGGCGGAGAGCGCGCGAAAGCTGAATGCGGACCCCGATATGAGGGGCCAGTTTGTCGCGATCTACAATCGGCCGCCTGATGCAGGAAACATCGTCGACGCTCTCGCCACATTCGAGCAGACCCTGCTGACGCCGGATTCGCGGTTCGACCGTTGGCTGCGAGGAGACGCAAACACGCTGTCGCCGCTCGAGCTGAGCGGATACCGTCTGTTCAAGTCGCTGGGCTGCGTTTCCTGCCATCAGGGCGTCAACGTCGGCGGCAATCTCTTCCAGCGTCATGGCATCTTTCATCCGCTGGCGTCGCCAAAGCCGGAGGTGCTTCGCGTACCCAGCCTCCGTAACGTCGCGACAACCGGTCCCTATTTTCACGACGGCAGCGCGCCAACGCTCAATGATGCGGTCAGGAAAATGGGCCTGGCCCAACTGAACGCAAGGCTGACGGACCAACAGATCAAGGAAATCGTCGCCTTTCTGGGAACGCTGACCGGGAATTTTCGCGGCAAGCCCGTGGGAGCCGCGCCATGAGGTTTGTCACGATCGCCGCGATATTGCTGTCACTGCTGTTGCTGTTTGCCGGGCTGAGCAGCCTGAGCCTCGACACCACCCGCTTTGACCGCGAACTCAAGGCTCTCGACGACTTCACCAGATTTGAGCGCGGAATGAGCAGGGAAGTGCTGACGGCGCGTGCCGGCCTGTCGCGCAACTACGATGCCCTGGTCCGCATGACCGAGTCCTACGACAAGGCGCTCGAGCAGCTGCGCGAAGTGACGGCGGAAGGGCCGGGCGAAGCCGCGGCTTTCGAGGTGCTGGCCGCCCGTGCCCGCAGGCAGCAAGATCTGGTCGAGAAGTTCAAGAGCAGGAATGCGATGCTCCAGAACTCGTTTGCGTATTTCGGCATGTTCAATGCGGCGCTTGCCGAATCCGGCGATGCGCCGGTTGCCGGCGCTGCGAACCAGCTCTCGGCGGCCATGCTGCACCTCACAATGGATACTTCGTCGGGCAGCGCCCGCGAGGTACAGGAAGCGATGAGCCAGCTTGCCGCTCTGCAAGGTCCGTCAAATGATGTCCAGTCGATCCAGGCCGTTCTTGCCCACGGCGGCATGCTCCATGACCTTCTGCCTGCGACGGACGCGATCCTGAAAACATTGATGGTGGAAACGACGACGCGTGACCCGGACAGGCTCCGTTCATTGATTGTGCGGCGCCAGCAGATCGCCAAGGCGTCCGCGGGTCGCAACAGCTTCCTGCTCTATTTCGCCTCGCTGGGGCTGCTGGGGGTGCTGATCTATCTCGGCCTGCAGCTGAGGGCGCGCGCCGCTGCGTTGCGCCGTCGCGCCGAGTTTGAGCACGTCATCGCGGGCATTTCGACACGATTCATCAATCTCACGCAGCGCGACGTCGCGGCCCGCATCGAACAGGCGCTTGAGAAACTGGCCGGGCTTGTCGGCGCGGATCGGGCCTATTTTGTGGTCCCCGGCGCTCCCGGACAATCCTATCAGTGGTGCAGGGACGGGATTGTCTTTCCGCGCGGCTGGCCTGGACGTGTACCCGAACTGGTCTCGCGCATTGCTTCGGAGGATCAGGACGTCATCCACTTCCCTTCGATTAAGCCAACCGATCCCTATGATGTGACCAACCTGCTGATCCAGGTCGGACTTCGCGGCTGGCTCTGCATTGCAGGGCGCGATCAGCGGGAAACGCGTGCGTTTCTCGGATTTGACGCGCTTCGCGCGCGTGCGCTCACCCAGCATGGCGAAGTCAGGATTTTCCGGATGGCCTTCGATGTCATCGACAACGCCGTGAGAAGCGTAGCGCTGGAACGGGAAAAGGAACGGCTGGAAGCAAATTTGCAGCAAGCCCGGCGGATGGAGACGATTGGCGCGCTTGCCAGTGGCGTCGCGCACAACTTCAACAACATCATCGGCGCGATCATCGGATACACCGAGATGGCCGATGCCCAGGCCCGCACCGAAGGCACGGGGGTGAGCCATCTTGACCAGATCCGCCATGCCAGCGAGCGGGGGCGCCAGCTCGTCGATCAGATCCTCACCTTTGGACGCAAGCAGGGCGCGCGCGGGCGCGTAAGCATCAATTCGCTGGTGGCCGAAACGGAGCATCTGGTCAGAGCGTCGCTGCCGCCCGGTTTCGAACTCGTGGTGCAGCAATCGGCGGAGGATGCGGATGTGTTGGCCGAGGCAGCCCGGTTGCAACAGGTGTTCCTGAACATCTGCGGCAATGCCGTGCAGGCGACGAGCGAAGGCGGCAGGATCGAAATCCGGATCGATCTCTGGAACAACGATCGGCCGATGCGAATTCGCGGCAGCGAGATCTGTGCCGGGCAGTTTGCAATAGTGTCGATCGCAGACACCGGTCATGGAATGGACGAAGCGACCATGGACCGGGTCTTCGAGCCGTTCTTCACGACCCGGCCGGAGGGCAACGGCCTCGGACTCTCGACCGCGCGGCTGACGGTCCTGGAGTATGGCGGCGCGATCGACGTGAAGAGTGTGCCCGGCAGTGGCACGCGTTTCGACGTCTGGCTGCCGGCAGCTCTTTCGCAGGGACCGGCGGTCGAACAGAGGGCTCGTGGTCGCGGTGAGATGGTGATGATCATGCAGCCGGACGCGGCGCGGTTGTTGCTGGACGAGGAAATCCTGGCCGCGCTTGGCTACGAACCAGTGGGGGTGCGTGAGCCGTCCGAAGCCCTGAGGATGTGCCGCAGCGATCCCGGGCGCTTTCATGCCATGCTGATATGTCCGCAACCCGGAACGAACGAGGCGCTGGAGCTGGCGGCCAGGGTGCGTGAGGTCGCGCCGGCCTTGCCGATCCTCGTCGCGATTCCGTCGGCGAGATACCTCGATCCGGCGCAACTCGTGGATTCCGGAGTGTCGGAGCTGCTTCACTATCCGCTGGCCTCTTCTCCCCTGAGCGGTGCCCTGTCGCGCGCCAATGCTCCGGCCGCAGCCGATTTGCACTGACGGCGACTGGCGGATACGCCGGGGCTAGCAGCCGCGGCATATGAGGAGCTTTCTGTCGATCAGTTCGTCTTCCCGCCGCAACTCGATGTCGGCACCGGAGAGTTCGACGGCCGGAATGTCGCTGGTTCGGGGTTGCCGGTGGCCTACCGGGGCTTGCCGGGGCGATGATATCATCGCCGTCGTGTTGCCGCTGGGCGCGCCAGGTCCCGGCTTGATCCTGCCGGCATCAATTTCCGCCGCTTGGGCGATGCAAGCCGATCCCAGGACCCACGCGGCAACGGCGAGCCTTGCACCTGACATCATCGACATCTTGGTTCTCCCGATCTTGGACTACGACGCTTCGTGCGTCGTCGATCAGGATTGCGGCTTGCAGCTACAGTCAGGTTTCGCGCGCGAGAAATGTCGCTACCCTTGAAACCGTGGGCGCAGGCCTCGCTCCGGCACATGCTGCACTCACGGCCATTTGAAGCTGTTCCGCTCTGACGCAAGGGCGTACTGAGCACCATCTAGTGGCAGCCCGGGGTTCCATTCATGCAATTGCTTTTGCGGTTTTTCCCATGACCGAAAGTGCAGGCCACATCATCGTCGTCGACGATGATCCATCGCTGCGGCAAATGCTGACGCGGTTTCTGGAAGAACACAGTGTTCCGGTAAAGGCGGCCTCGGGTCGTGCGGAACTGAACCGGCATCTTGAAAGCATTGATCCCGGATTGATCATGCTCGACCTCCGGCTCGGCCAGGATGACGGCCTGGATCTCCTGAGGGATATTCGTTCGAGCTCGGACGTGCCGGTCATTGTGATGACCGGGCACCGCTCCGATGAAATCGACCGCATCGTCGGACTTGAACTCGGCGCGGACGATTATCTGGTGAAGCCGTTCAATCCGCGAGAGATGCTGGCCCGTATTCGTGCGGTGCTGCGCCGTCAGGAAATGGGACGGATCGCACGATCTCGTGATCCGGAGCGGGGAGGCTACCGGTTCGGCGGCTGGCGGCTGGAACGGCGTGGACACAGGCTGCTTGACGCAGCTGAGAAGCATGTCCCGCTGAGCAAGGGCGAGTACGCTTTGCTGGTGGCTTTCCTGGAATCGCCGCAACGGCCGCTCTCGCGCGAATATCTTCTGCAGGCGACGCGGATTCACGAGGATATTTTCGATCGCAGCATCGACGTCCAGGTTCTCCGGCTAAGGCGGAAGCTGGAAACCGACCGCAACGCACCGCGCGTGATCGTGACCGAGCGCGGTGTCGGCTATGTTTTCGCCCTGCCGGTCGAGGCTTACTGAAAGTGGTCGAATTGCAGCACGATGCGTTACAGCTGTAACCTTATTCCTCCCTTCTGAGACAATCGGGTAGTTGCACGCTGGCAAATTCTCCGCATCGCATTGCGGAGGATTTTTGATTTGCCAAGTCACTTTCTTTTCATCTCCGGACGGCTGCCGCTGACTGTCGGTCGCGAACCAACCCGGGAACGGGCTCGTCGGTTTTTGCCAACGGGCCAGCGCTGGGTCGTCCAGCTGCTCGCAAGAATCGCGATCGCCGCCTCATGCACGAACTCCGCCGCTGCGTTTGATCTCGAGCACGTTCGAACCGCCGATGTGCCTGGACCGGCGCATGCGGTCCAGGCCCATGCCTTCTCCTGTCCTCGTCCGTGACGAGCGGGCGCGCAGGCTGATTCCTACCCACCACCACGAAACCCGGGAGGCCGCATAATGACCGTGGCTATCGCATTCTTCTTCATTCGTATCGCCAAGTTGCTCGCGCGCCTGAAGCGGGCGGTCGAAACCGAATTGGCCGCCCGTCACGCCACCGCCGAACTGAACGACATGAGCGATTACATGCTTAGGGATCTCGGCATCACGCGCGGCGACATCGAACAGGTGGTGCGCCAGCCATGCGCCTGGACCGGCAGCGACGAGGGCACTGGCAAGAGGATGGAGTCAAGTGTGCCGGGCATCTCCGTTTCGCGCCGGTCAGACGCTTCCGTTCGATCCGCGCCGCCCCGGGCTGCTTAAGAAGACGGACAAGAGAGGAGCGAGCAATGGTGAACATGGCCACCGCAAGAACTGCGTTCTCACAACAGAGCAGGGCCGAGCTTCCGTCCGCACGGCCTGCGGCCAGGTCCAGTCTGGTGCGCCGGCTCGTTGCGGCCAGGAACGATCCCGCCAAGCAGCGCATTCGTGCATTGCTCGCGAAGCTCGGGGATGAGCGGCTGTCGGGCCTCGGCCTGACGCCGCAAGACATCGTCATCTTGCGCGGAACGCAAGAACAGCATCGTCCCGGCAGAGACAGCAACGCCGGAATCGCAGGCTGGGCGACGGACCGCGGTAGCGCCACAACGACGCACGGGGCCGTGCGTCAGGGACAATAGCGGGAGTTTCCAGCGAAATGAGGGGACGCAACAATCCTTTGGAGCAATCGATGCACAGCAGCAACCCCTGCAAGGACATCGCAAGCACTTTGCGCCGTGTTGTCGGCGAAGTAACGGATCATACGGTGGCGGCGCGTCTCAAGGCGCTCGCGGCGAATTACGAACAGCGTGCCGTTGCCCGCACGGCGGCCGGCAGTTTGCGCCGTGAGCCGGCAGAGCGCTCCGTCATTCTCCGGTTGTTCGATGCCGATTGAGAACGGTCATCATTCCAGTTCCTGCAACGCCACGGCAATCCGGGCCAGCTTCTGGTCAATGGCCGCTACCTGGCCCTTCAGCGCCTCGATCTGAGGTCCGGTCGAAGGATCGAGCGCCCCGACGGCGGTACCACAGGAAGAACATTGCACCAGCGTCAGCTTGCGGCTTTCGCCGATCGGCGTGAACAGCGCGAGCTCAAAACTGTGGCCGCCGCATTTGCTGCAGGTCGAAATTGCCATTCAGCGTCTCCTTGCTCCCCGGACCTTTCTACAGGATATTCGTCTGAACCGGTGAATTCTGACGGTCTGGCTGTTTCATGACGATACTTTCACAGCGGACGGGCACGATTGCCCTTGCGGTAATTGGGATCATGATGACGTCTTCAGCGCTTGCGGATCAATCCGTGCTTCTGCACGCAGCCGGATCGTTGCGCGGCGCGCTGACCGAGGTGGCGGAAGGCTTTGCAGCGGAAACCGGCATCAGGGTGGAGGCCAAATACGGTCCGTCGGGCACGCTGCGCGACGAGATCGCAGGCGGTGGCCGTGCGCAGGTCTTTGCCTCCGCCAACATGGAGCATCCGCAGTCGCTCGCGGCCGCCGGCCGGAGCAGCCCCGTGGTGCTGTTCGCGCGCAACCGCCTCTGCGCGCTGGTGCGACCCGGTCTGTCCGTGACGCCTGAGACGTTGCTCGAGAGCATGCTGCGTGAGGACGTGAAAATCGGCACCTCGACGCCGAAGGCCGATCCGTCCGGCGACTATGCCTTCGAGGTGTTCGCCCGGGCCGAGGCGGTGAAG
>Ga0081455_10004429_pt1 | contig 15764 bp, 16 predicted proteins | sample TabmetS3T2R1_FD_70207 | JGI IMG/M metagenome (GOLD analysis project Ga0081455, IMG submission 70207) | Tabebuia heterophylla rhizosphere microbial communities from the University of Puerto Rico - S3T2R1 | ecosystem: Host-associated > Plants > Roots > Rhizosphere ... | reverse complement strand
ACGAGAACAGGAACGAGTCCTGCAGCCGCAGCGGGATCGCCTGCGCGAACCCGAACAGGAACGCCGCCCCCATCAGCCGGATCGGGTTCCAGTTCGACAGGATCAGTGCGGCCAACGCGATGAAGCCGAGACCCAGGGTCTGCCCCTCGCGCCAGTTGTTGACGACCTCGACGGACAGGAACGCGCCCGACAGCCCTGCGAAGGCCCCGGAGAGCATGACGCCCTCGTAGCGATAGGGAGCCACGCGCACGCCGAGCGACCGTGTCGCCTCGGGGTTCTCACCACAGGACCGCAGCCGCAGGCCCCATCGCGTGCGGTAGAGGCTGTACCAGACCGGGATCACCATCAGGAACGCGACGAATACCACCGGCGACAGCTCCTGGAACGCCCGTCCGAGCCCCCACGGCAGATGTGAGAGCAGCGGCACGTTGACCAGCCCGAAGTGGGGCTGTCCCGGGTCGGACTGCGTCGCTTGGTGGAAGAAGGCTTGCGACAGGAACCGGGCGAGCCCGACCGCCACGAGGTTGATCACCACGCCCGACACGATCTGGTCGACGCGGAACGTGATCGTCGCGACCGCGTGCACGAGGGCGAACAGGGCTCCGCACGCGAGCCCGATCACCAGTCCCCAGAAGGGTCCGTAGAGGGAGGCTCCCCACGAGCCCGTCACGGTCCCGATGATCATCAGGCCTTCGAGGCCGATGTTCACGATGCCCGACCGCTCGCTGAAGAGACCGCCGATCCCGGTCAGGTAGATGATCGTGAAATACGTGAAGGCGATCCCGATCGCGGCCCCGAGATCCTGCAGCGCCATCAGCGATCCTCCGTGGCGATCGCTTCGACGTCGGCAGGCGCTTCGGCATCGTCGAGCCGTTCGACCTCGCCGGCCGCACGCAGTTGCCGCCGCGCGATGCGCCGGCTCGCGAGTTGGTACGTGATCACGACCGACATGATCAGGATGCCCTGGAGGATGATCATGAACTCGCGTGGGACCTCGGTCTCGAGCTGCAGCGAGGATTCGCCGCGGGATAGGACGCCCCAGACGATGGCCGCGAACACGATGCCGATCGGGTTGTTCTGCCCGAGGAACGCCACGGCGATCCCGGTGAACCCGAGCTGCGCCTCGTAGTTCTGCGGCAGGTAGCCCTTATCGGCCAGGATCTGCTGCATCCCCACGAGCCCGGCCAGCGCTCCCGAGATCATGAACAGCTTGATCTGCACCGCCCCGACCGAGATGCCACCGGCGCGCGCAGAGCCGGTCGAGGAACCCACCGCGCGCGCCTCGTAGCCGAGCCGGGTTCGCTTGATGAGGAACCACACGAGCACCGCCGCGACGATCGCGAGCGGCAGCAACCACGACACGTTCGCCGACGGGCCGATCCCGAACAGGTGCCCCATGTCGGGGATCAGGGCGCTGTCGGGGAAGTGATCCGTCCGCAGATCGACGTTGAACTCCCCGGTCTCCGTGAAGTGCAGCGGTCCGTTGATGGCCCACGCGACGAGGCTGATCGCGATGCCGTTCAACATGATCGTGGTGACCACCTCGTGCGCACCGGTCTTCACCTTCAGGACGGCCGGGATCGAGGCCCAGATGACGCCGCCGGCCATCGCGAACAGCAGCACGGCGGCCACATGCAGCGGCGCGGGAAGGAAGTCCAGGTACAGCGCGGCGACGGCCGCCGTCACCATCGAGACCAGGAACTGGCCTTCGACCCCGATGTTGAACATGCCGGCCTTGAAGCACACCGCAACGGCCAGCGCGCTGAAGATGAGCGGGGTGGCGATCGCGAGCACCCGACCGAAGTCCGTCGCATCGGAGAACGAACCCTCGAGGATCACGCGGTAGACGTCGATCGGGTTCTCGCCGTACAACGCGATGATCGCGCCGCCGAGCGCGAGCGCGATCGCGAACGCGAGCAACAGCGCCAAGATCTTGGGACCAACGTCCTGCATCCACGCGGGGCGCTCGCGTACCTTCGGGGCCGGCATGGTGGCGCTGCCCGCAGCCATCAGCTCGCCGCCGCAGTCACGTTGCCCAACATGCCCTTGCCGACCTCCTCGGGCGGCGCGTCGGGCGGGTACTCGCCCGTGATGCGTCCTTCGTACAGCGTGACGATCCGATCCGACAAGGCATAGATCTCGTCGAGCTCCGCAGAGATCAGCAGGACCCCGCGACCCTCGCCTTTCTGCTCGAGGATCTGGGACCACACGAACTCGATCGCGCCCACGTCGAGACCGCGGGTCGGTTGCGCGGCGAGCAGCACCTTCGGGTCGGTCTCGAGCTCGCGCGCCAGGATCAGCTTCTGCTGGTTCCCGCCCGAGAGCGTTCGAGCGGTCACCCCGATCCCCCGGGCGCGAACGTCGAACAGTCGGATCAGCCGTGTGGCGAGCTCCTTGACCTTCCGGATGAACAGCGTGCCGGCGAACCCACTGAACTCCGCGTCGTCGTGCCGACCCAGCAGGACGTTCTCCCACAGCGTCATGTCGAGCACCAGTCCCTGCTCGTGCCGGTCCTCGGGAACGAACGCGATCCCGGCGTTGCGGATGTCCTCGGTGGTGAGTGATCGCAGGTCCGTCGCGTCGAGTGTGATCGAGCCCGCATCCAGGGGCCGAAGCCCCATGATCACGTCCGCGAGGTCGCGCTGGCCGTTGCCCTCGACGCCCGCGACCCCGACGATCTCGCCGGCTCGGACCTCGAGGTCGAGGCCCTGCAGACGGCCGGCTCGCAGGCCCTCCAGCTGCAGGACGGGACCCCCGATCTCGACCTGGGGCTTCTCGAGCCGGAAGAGCACGGGCCGGCCCACCATCATCTCCGCGAGCTTCGCCTTGTTCGTCTCGTGCGGCGTCGTCTCGCCGACGACCTTCCCCCGGCGGAGCACCGTGATCCGGTCCGCGATCTCCAGCACCTCGTCGAGCTTGTGGCTGATGAACACGATCGTCTTGCCGTCCTCGCGGAGCTTCCGGAGGTTCGCGAACAGCTCCTGCGTCTCCGCCGGCGTGAGCACGGCGGTCGGCTCGTCCAGGATCAGGATGTCCACGCCACGGTAGAGGGCCTTGAGGATCTCGACGCGCTGCTCTTCACCGACCGACAGGTCCTCCACGGTCGCCGCGGGGTCGATCGCGAACCCGTAGGTCTCCGCGAGCTGCGCGACGCGGACCTCGGCGGCGTCCTTGTCGATCACGAGCGAGTCCTCCTCGCCCAGGATCACGTTCTCGGTGACGGTGAAGGGGTCCACCAGCACGAAGTGCTGGTGGACCATGCCGATCCCCATCGCGATCGCGTCGCGGGGCGACGCGATCGCTGCCTCCTCCCCCCGCACCACGATCCGGCCTCCATCGGCGGGATACATCCCGTAGAGCACGCGCATCAGCGTGGACTTGCCGGCGCCGTTCTCCCCGATCAGGGCGTGCACCTCGCCGGCGCGGAGCTCGAGGCTGACGTCGTCGTTCGCGACGACGCCGGGGAACAGCTTCGAGATGTGCTCCAGGACGACGAGAGGCGGGGCGCTCACGCGCCCCGCCTCGGCGTCATTCGTCGTGGACGTCGTCACCGAACCTCGATCAGGCGTCCTTCGGGTCCTCGGGGACGGTGATCGTCCCGTCGATGATCTGCTGCTTGTACTCGTCGACCTTGGTGATGATGTCGTCCGTCATCTCCTCGGTGTTCGACTTCGAGTAGTCAACCCCTTCCTCGGCCAGGCCGAAGACCTGGAAGCCGCTCTTGAAGTTGCCGGCACCCGTCTGCTGGATCGCGTTGTACACCGCGGTGTCCACGCGCTTCAGCATCGAGGTCAGGATCAGCGGCTGCTGCTCGGCGCTCGCCGTCAGGTACTGGTCGGAGTCGACGCCGATCGCCAGCTTGTCGGCCTTGACCGCGGCGTTGAACAGGCCCGCGCCCGACGCACCGGCGGCGTGATAGACGATCTCCGCGCCCTCGTCGTACATCTTCGTGGACAGGGCCTCGCCCTTCACGGCGTCGTTGAACGCACCCACGTCGTCGCCGATGTACTCGACCAGCACGTTGATGTCCGGGTTCACGGCCTTCGCGCCGGCGGTGTAGCCGGCCTCGAACTTGCCGATCAGCGGCCCGGTCTGGCCGCCCAGGAACCCGATCGTGTCGCACTGGCACTTCAGCGCGGCTGCGGCGCCCACCAGGAACGAGCCCTCCTGCTCCTTGAAGGTCAGGTCCGCCAGGTTCGTGGCGTCGGTCGCGATCGTGGTCGAGTAGCCGTCGACCACCGCGAAGTTCTGGTCCGGGTAGTCCTCGACGATGCCCGCGATGCCCTCGGAGAATGCGAATCCCACGCCCACGACCAGGTCGTAGCCGTCGTCGGCGAGCGCCTGCACGTTCGCGTCACGGTCCGAGCCCGTGGCGTTGGCCTCGATGAACTTGGTGTTCTCCTCGCAGACGAGGCCGTCCTCGATCGCCTTCTGCATGCCGGCGTAGGCGGCGTCGTTGAACGACTTGTCGCCGCGACCGCCGACGTCGAGCGCCAGGCCTACCTTGATGTCACTGTTGCACTCGGCGCCTGAACCGCTGGCGCCAGTGGTCCCCCCCGCGTTGTCGTCGTCGCTGCCGCAGGCCGAAGCCACGAGCGCGAACGCGACCACGGGCAGGGCGAGCGTGCGGAGCCACTTCGGCATGCTTCCCCCTCCGTTCTCGGTCCTCCCGCGCCGGCCCCAACGGCCTCGGCGGCCGGCTCGCGAGGATTGTCCATGGGGGTCACGCCGTGCGTCAAACGGGATGCTCCCCCGTGGGTAACGTACGCAGCGGAGGGGCGAGCCGGATGCCGGACCGAAAGCTGGATGACCACGGGGGCGGAGAGCGTCCCGATCTCGCATGGGCCGCGGCGGACATCCGGGAGCGGATGTCTGCCTCTGCGTTCCATCGGGGCCTGGGGCTCGAGGTCGAGGCGGTCCGCAGCGGGGAAGTCGATCTTGCGATGTCGACCGGCGTCGAGCACGCGAACCTCGCGGGCCGGATCCACGGGGGGGTGCTGGCGACGCTCGCGGACACCGCGGCCGGGCTCGCGGTCAGGACCGTGATCCCGCCGGGGAGCGGGCATGTCACGGTCACCCTCGACGTGCAGTTCCTGCGCGCGGCGGAGCCCGGTCGATTGGTCGGTCGAGGACACGTCACGAAGGCCGGCCGACGGATCGCCTTCGCCGACGCCGAGGTGACGGATGCGAGCGGCGGCGTGCTGGCCCGAGCGCAGCTGACGGTGGCGGTCACGCCTCCCGGGTGAGCCGGGCTTTCAGTACTCGACGTCGATCCTCTGCATCGCCGCGGGGAGCTGCGTGAGCACACCCTGCAGGCCGAGCAACAGGCCCATGTTCCCCGCGATCTTGATCTTGCCGGTCATGAACGCCGTCACCGGAGAGAGCTCACCGGTCGCGAGCTTGACGGCGGTCTCATAGTTCTCCGTGATCGTGGCGTCGGCACCGTCGGCGGTCCCGGTCCCCATGTCGATCGAAGAATCCGCGATCACGATCCAGTACGGCACGTCGCCGTCGGGGCCGCCGATCACCTGCTGGATCGTGGCCTGATGCCCCGCCGCCGCCTCCCGGAAGGCCTCGCTCGCGTTGAGCTCCGCCTTGAGGGCGGCGGCCCATTCGTCGGACAGGAACTTGACGGACACGGCTCGACTCCTCGTTCGGTCGGCTTCCGATCGGCGTGGGGATGCGGGCGAGTATAGGCGCCGCGACGACCGGCCCTCAGGCTTCGGCCTCCGCCCTGGCGGGCCTGGGTGCGAACCATCCCGGTTCCGTCAGGTGTGAGGCGTCGGACAGGAACCAGGCCAGACGATCGTCGCCTCGGATCACCACGGTGTTCAAGCTCGTGTTCTCGGGCAAGAAGAACATGTCCTGACCCTGGATCCCCAGGATGTGGGCGAAGTACGCGTTGATCACGCCGCCGTGTACGACCGCGAACACGTCGGCGCGCTGATGCGTCGCGATGATGTCTTCGACCGCGGCGACGCATCGCCGTTGGAACGCCTCGCCCGGCTCGCTCCCCGGCGCCAGGTGCCACGCTGGGTTCTGATTGCGGAACAGCTCGATCGCGTCGGGGTGCTCCTCGAAGATCTCCTCGAAGTCCTTCTCCTCCCAATCGCCACCGAACCATTCGCACAGGTCCTCGCGCTCGACGACCTCGATGCCGACCCGGTCGGCGTACACGCGGGCGGTCTGGCGGGCTCGGGCGAGGGTCGAGGAGTACACGGCGGCGGGCCGCGGCAGCAGCTGGAGGCGGTCGGCGAGCCGCGCCGACTGTTCGAGACCGACCTCCCCGAGGGGCGGATCGTACTGCTCCCCCCGGGGTGTCATGGTCCGGGCGCCTGAGGTGTAGTCGGGCCGGCCGTGCCGTATCAGGTAGAGGCGCCGGGCGTCGCCGTGAGGAGGATTCACGACGCCGCCGACCCCCCGACCCGCGCGGCCTGACGGGCGCGCCACTCGTCGGCGAACGCCTGCACGTCCTCACGGAGCCAGATGCGGCCCGAGGCGAGCGCCGTCAAGGGCTCCGGGAAGGATCCTCGGTCGATGTAGGTCACGACGCGGCGCTTGTCCCAGCCCATGATCTCGGCCGCCTCGGCCACCCCGACCACCGAGGGAACGACCTCGATCGTGAGGTCGACGTCATCGCCGGTGGCGACGCGGAGCTGCTCCAGCCATTCGTGCCTGCTGACGCCGGTCACCTCGATGTAGGCGGGGGCATCGAGGATGTGCGCGTAGAACCGGCCTCCGGTCTCCCACATGCGGGCGCGAACCTCCTCGCTCACGGCGGCAGCTTATCCGGGGCACGCGACATCGCCCGACCGTCGTGTTGCCACACCCATTGCGCTCGAGCCGAGGTCGGTGCGAAGCTCGCAGATATCCATCCGGTGGGGCGACCCGCAGCGCTCCCTCGAGAAAGGAGTCCACATGGACGAGCACCCGAACGCTGCGCTGATCCGCGAGATGTGGGCGGCGATGGACCGCGGAGACGTGCAGTGGCTCGAGGACCACACCGCGGACGACATCGTCTGGCACACGGGCGGGAACAGCCGCGTCGCCGGCACCCGCCGGGGCAAGGAAGAGGTCCGCGCGATGATGAGTGCCGCCGCGGACCCCGAGGCGATGAAGACCGACGTCCACGACATCCTGGGCAACGACGACCACGTGGTCGTGCTCGGGTCGGCCGTCGTGACTGCGCCCAGCGGGAAGAGCGTGGACTACAACTTCATCAACGTCTTCCACGTCCAGGACGACAAGGTCACCGAGGTGTGGGGGATGTCGGAGAACGACGCCGAGACCGACCCGGTCTGGGACGAATTCGCCGACATGGGGATGTAAGGCCCCGAGCCCGGAACCCGGCGGCGTCCGTACGAGCGACGGGCGCCGCCACTACGTCTGCGTCGGTGGCCGGTACATCCCGAGGCGTCGCAGCTCGGACCGCCAGCACTCCGTGTGCCAGTGACGGCGGGCGTCGACGTCGCCGTCGGGGACCACCACGAGGTGCCACAGCCCCTCGCGGATCATGTGGTCACACCCGGGGCACCGGTAGGGCTTCTGCCCTCCGACGTGGCGCACGTCGTACCCGCGGGCCTGGGCCCACGGGGGGCCGTCGGCCCTGGCCGGCGGGGCGTCGGGGGCCTCGAAGAACCCCGGGTCGCGGCGGTTCCGGCGGGGCATGTCTTCAGGCTCCCGCGAGCGTACGGATGAACGCCGCGGCCACGGGCGCGAGCGCGGCAGCCGCAGCGCGCGGGTCGCGCTTCGTGCCGCGAACCTCGAACGAGTGGCCGCCACCTTCGACCTCGTACAGCGTCGCGCGATCGCCCAGCTTCGCGAGGACCGGCTTCAGGACCGCCGGGGTCGCGAACGGGTCTGCGGTTCCCTCCAGGAACAGCATCGGCACGGCGATGCCGTACAGGTGCTCGTCCCGTACCCGCTCAGGCTTGCCGGGTGGATGCAGCGGGTACCCGAGGAACACCAGTCCCGCGGCCGGCATCCCCTCGGCGACGGCCATCGAAGCGATCCGGCCGCCGTAGGACTTCCCACCGGCCCACACCGGGATGTCCGGGGTTCGCTTCGCTGCGTCGTCGAACACCGCACGCCATGCGTCGATCGCGACCGGGGCACGATCGACGCTTCGGCGGCCGGCCTCCATGTACGAGAAGTTGAATCGGAGGGTCGCCACGCCCTCGGCCTCGACCGCCTCGCTGAACCCCGTCATGAACGGGTGATCCATGCCGGCGCCGGCGCCGTGAGCCAGCACCAGGGTCGCGAAGGCGCCGTCGGGACGGGAGAACGCCGCCGAAACCGTCCCCTTCCCGGTCTCGATCGTGATGCGTTCCTCGGATGCCGCCATCGCTCTCCCCCCCGTGTGTGCGAGCGCTCTGCCATCATGATGGCGTGAGCGGGAGCTTCTACCTCGGGACGTCGGGCTTCTCCTACGACGAGTGGAAGCACGGCGTGTTCTACCCGGAGGGTCTCAAGAACCGCGAGATGCTGCCCTACTACTCGTCGCAGCTGAACTCCGTGGAGGTCAATTACACGTTCCGCCGGTTCCCCACCGAGAAGTCCCTGGCGGCGTGGCGCGAGCTCGCCGAGGACGGGTTCGTGTTCACGCTGAAGGCGAACCAGCGCATCACCCATTGGAAGCGTCTGGCCGACGTCGACGACGACGTGCGTGAGTTCCTCGACCGGGGCAAGGCGCTCGGCGACCGGCTCGGGTGCGTGCTGTTCCAGTGCCCGCCGAACCTGCCCTACGACCGCGCGCTGATCGAGGCGTTCGTGGGCTACCTGCCGCCCCCGGGCGATGGCGTGCCCCGGTTCGCGATGGAGTTCCGGCACCCCTCCTGGGTGGAGGCTCGTGATCTGCTGAAGAGCCAGGGCGTGGCCTGGTGCGTCGCCGAGACCGACGACAAGGACCCCAAGCCGGAGGATCTGTCGTGGGAACCCGCCGGCTACCTGCGCCTGCGAAAGACCGAGTACTCCGATGACGAGCTGCGCGATTGGGCCGGCCGCATCGGCCCCGCCCTCCAGGGAGGAGCCGACGTCTTCTGCTACTTCAAGCACGAGGAGGAAGGCTCGAGCCCGAAGATGGCGAAACGCCTGGAGGCGATGCTCGGCTCGTCCTAGGGCGCAGACCCGCGACGGCGCCGCCCGTCAGCGCCGGCGGGCGCGCCGGCGGGAGATCTCGATCGTGATGTACGTGGTGACCGCGATCACGACGAGCGCGATCGCGAGCCCGAGCAGCAACGGGGTATCGCCGGGCAGGAGCTGGAACACCACGTAGCCGATCGCGACACCGAGGATCGGCCCGATCATCACCCCGCCCGAACCGGCGGCGGGAGAGCGGTCACCTTCGGGATCGAGCGGTCCCGGACGGTCGTCGTCGTCCATCGGGTGCGAGCTTAGCCCCCGAGACGCTCGGAGATCGCCGTTTCGATCTCCGAGATCTTCTCGGCCTCGGTCACCTTGCCGCCGACGGCATCCCGCACGTAGAACGCGTCGATCACGCGTCCCGTGTAGGTAGCGACCTTCGCGAGGTGCACGTCGAGCCGAAGGTCCGCGAGCGTGCTGGTGATGTCGTACAGCAAGCCGGGACGATCCGGGGCACCCACCTCGATCACGGTGGAGAAGTCCGATGCGTCGTTGTCGACCGTGACGGAGATCGGTGCGTGGAGGTCGAGCGTCGGATCGTGGCGCTGCGTCTGCGCGACGCGCCGCTCGAGGCTGAACCGGCCTTGTACGGCGCCGCGAAGGGTGCTGCGGAACGAACGCCACCTCGCCTCGGACACCTCCGGCTCGAACGTTCCCTGCACCTCGAACAGGTCCACCGCGGCTCCGCCGTCGGTCGTGAACGCCTGAGCCGTCCTGATCGAGAGGCCCGAGAGCGCAAGTGAACCCGCGATCCACGACAGGAGTCCGGGACGGTCAGTCGCGACCACGAGCACCTCGTAGATGTCGGGCTTGCCGCTGGGCGTCGAGGCGGAGCGAACCTCGTTCCCCCCCAAGCTCGGCGAGATCGTCTGGAAATGCCGGGCCGCCGCCTCGGGTTCGATGGTGAGGAAGTAGCCCTGCGGCATCTCGAGCACGAATCGATCGACGTCGGCATCTGATCGGTCGCCGAGCAGCTCACGCAGGCGGTCCACGCGGTCCGCCAGTCGCCCGGCCAGCTCCGGCCCCATGTCGCCCCGATCGAACACGCGCTGCACCTTGCCCACGAGCTCCCGGATCAACGTCTGACGCCACGGCGTCCACGCGGCCGGGCCGGTCGCCTCGGCATCGGCGGCGGCGAGCACGTACAGAGCGGCCAACCGATCCGGCGAGCCGATCGAGGCTGCCACGTCCAGGATCAGGTGCTCGTCGGAGAGATCGCGCCGGGTCGCCGTGTCGGGCAGGAGCAGGTGGTTCGCGACCATGAACGAGGCGAGGGCCCGTGGTTCGTCCGGGATGCCCATGTGCGCGAGCGTCCGCTCGGCGACCTCTGCGCCGATGGCGACGTGTCCACCCTCCCCGGTCTTGCCGATGTCGTGGAACAACGCGCCGAGCGCGACCCCGTCGTGCGCGGGTGCGAGCCGTTCGGTAGCGTCGATCGCGAGGGGATCGTCCGGATCCGGCGACCGGATCGAGGCGACCACCCGTGCCAGCGTCGCCGTGAGATGGGTGTCGACCGTGAGCCGGTGGTACGGGTCGCGTTGGGGCCTGCATCGGATCTCTGCCCACGCCGGGATCAAGCGAACCAACAGCCCGAGGCGATCGAGGGCCTCGAGCGCGTGGAGTCCCGGTTCCCCGCTCCGCAGGATGCGCAGGAACGCGTCTCGCACGTCGTCGCCCCAGACGACGGGGTCATCCACGCTCGCGACGTCGATCGCGTCGACGAGCTCCGGTGGCGGGCGGTGTCCCGCCTCCACCTGGGTGGCGAGAGCGGCGAGCACCGAGGGGGCCCCGCGGATGGGGGTCTGCGCAGGCGCGTCACCCGGGAGCCGCGCGGATGAGCGGGTGATCTCGTCGAGGATCCCTTCGCCGATCCAGCGGACGCTCCGGGCGCGTTCGAACACGGTTCGCATCAGCCCGTCGTCCGCGATGAGTCCTGGTTCGTCGACGAAGCCCATGCCGGTGGCGATCGCAGGCTGGAGCTCGCGGGTCAGTCGGTCCGCCCGCTTGCTCGTCTCGAGATGGATCGCGCTTCGCGCTCGTGTCAGGAACTCCTCGGCCGCGTCGAGCTCTCCGGCGTCGGCCGCCCGCAGGATCTCGGCGTCGGTCAGGCGGGCGAGCCAGCGGATCACGTGGATGCTCCGCAGCCCGCCCGCGCCGGATTTCAGGTCGGGCTCCAGCAGGTGCGCGGCGGATCCGAAGCGCTCCTCCCGGGCCCGCTGGTCCGCTCTCAGCTGCTCGGCGAGACCGGGGACGTCGCGCCGGGCGAGCGATGTGATCGCTTCCGCGACCGCCGCTGCTTGCTCGGCGTCGCCCGCGATCGGGCGGAGGTCGAGCATGGCGGTCAGCGCATCGAGTCGGTGCCGCGCGATCTCCTCGCATTCGGCTCTGGTCCGGATCGCGTGTCCCACCTCGAACCCGCCATCCCAGAGCGGGTACAGGAGCCGCTCGGCCGCCGCCGCGACGGCATCGGGGTCGCGACCGTCGTGGACGAGCAGCAGATCGATATCCGAGCGCGGAAGCTGCTGGCTCCGCCCGTACCCACCGACGGCCACGAGGGCCACCCCGGCGGGAGCGCCGGCAACCTGGAACAGCTCCACGACGGCCGTATCGACGGCCTCGGAGCGCCGCCGGGCCGACCACAGCCCGTGATGACCCTTCGAATAGGCGCGGTCGAGCGCGGTGAGCTCGGTCCGCAACCGCCCGACGATGGATCCCTCCGGAGCGTGCACCGTTCCGCGCGACACGGGATCAGACCGCGTCGGGACCCATCTCGCCCGTGCGGATCCGGATCACCTGCTCGGCCTCGGTGACCCAGAGCTTCCCGTCGCCGATCTTGCCCGTGCGGGCGCTCTGCACGATCGCGTCGACGACCGAGCTCGCCTCGGCGTCGGAGACGAGCACCTCGACCTTCACCTTCGGCACGAAGTCGACCTGGTACTCCGCGCCCCGGTACACCTCGGTGTGGCCGCGTTGACGCCCGAAGCCCTCGACGTCCGTCGTGGTGAGGCCGTGAACACCGAGCTCGCGGAGCGACTCCTTCACGTCATCGATCCGATGGGGCTTCACGATCGCGGTCACGAGCTTCACGGGGCGTAAGCCTAGCGGCGGCCGTCGAAGACGTGGAACTGCCTTCGCACCGACATCCCGACGCCCTCGTAGACGCCCACGGCGCCGGTCGGGCTCGCCGCGTCGACACCCAGGCCCACCTCGCAGTGGCCGCGGTCGGCGAGCGCCGCGAATGCGTGCCGGAGCAGCGCCGTCCCGATCCCCCGGCGCCGGAACGACCGCAACACGCCGAGCGACGCGACGTACCCCGAGGTCTCGAACTCGATCGCGACCAGCTCACCCGCGGCCTGCCCGTCGACCTCCGCGAGGAAGGCGAGCGTGGGGTCCCAGTCGGCGGCGTCGTAGAAGTCGGCGGCGAACGACTCGAACGGCTCGGGGAGGTAGCCCCAGTGGTCGGCGAACGCACCCTCGCTGACCTCGTACAGAGCCAGCTCGTCCCGCCCCGGTTCGAACGCTCTGATCGTCACCCCGTGGGGGGGATCCGGGGCCGTGGCGCCCTGCCGGACGTCGACCACCATGTCGAACAGCGTCCGCACCTGCGCGTACCCACGGTCCGCGAGCAATCCGTGGGCGGCTCGGTCGGGCGCCGAGACCGCCACGCGGACGCCGTCGGCCGCCCGGGAGCGCCGGCCGGTCTCCATGAACGTGAGCAGCGCCGACCCGAGCCCGCGGCCACGGTGATCGGGATGGACCCGTGCATCGCCGTCGATCGGACCGCCCTTCGCGGGATCCCACTTCGCGTGGGCGTACGCGACGACCGCGCCGCCCGGTTCGAGCACGACCACCGTGTCGCTCGCGAGGTCGACGAAGGCCTGCCCCCAGGTCCACGTGAGGTACTCGCGGATCCCGGGTTCCGGCTCGCCGGTGGTCGCGAGGTCGTACGCGCGAGCGAGCTCGACGATCGCCTCGAGGTCGGTACCGGTGGCCGGGCGGGCGACGTATCCGTCGGGGAGGTCCCCGACGCTCACTCCCCGACGGCCTTCTTGCGCGCCGTGGTCTTCTTCGCGGTGGTCTTCTTGGCGGCCGGTTTCTTCGCGGTGGTCTTCTTGGCCGCGGTCTTCTTGGCGCGACCCCGCGGCGGCGTGCCCTCGTCGCTCCCGGTCTCCTTCTTGGCTGCGGCGACGCTGGCCTTCAAGGCCTCCATGAGGTCGACGACCTTGGCCGTGGGCTCGGCCTCGACGACCTCGATCTCCTCGCCGTTGATCTTGGCCTCGACGATCTGCAGCAGCGCCTGGCGGTACAGATCGGTGAACTCGCTGGGATCCCAGTCCGAGGTGAGGTTCGCGATGAGCTGCCGAGCCATCTCGAGCTCCTGGGATCGCACCTTCTGGTCCACGTCGACGCCGTCGAATTCGGCCGCCCGGATCTCGTCGGGCCAGTACATCGTCTCGAGCACGAACGCATCGCCCTTGAACCGAAGCGCCGCGAGGTGCTCCTTGTCACGGAAGCTGACCTTGGCGATCCCGACCTTGTTGTCCTGGCTCATCGCCTCGCGGAGCAGCGAGTACGCCTTGGCCCCGGTCTCGTCGGGAACGAGGTAGTAGGACTTCTTGTACATCATGGGGTCGATCTCCTCGAGATCGACGAACTGCTGGATGTCGATCGCGCGGCTCGACTCGACCGGCACCGCATCGAAATCCTCGTCCTCGAGGACCACGTACCGGTCCTTCTCGTACTCGTAGCCCTTCACGATGTGGTCGAAGTCGACGATCTCTCCGTCCTTCTCGCACACGCGCTTGTACCGGATGCGCCCCATGTCCTCGTCGTGGAGCTGGTTGAACCGAAGCGTCTTCTCCTCGGTGGCCGGGTAGACGGCGACCGGGATCGTGACGAGGCCGAACGAGATGGCCCCTTTCCACATGGCTCTGGGCATGTCGTCCTCCGAAGGGATACGAGGTCGGCGGCCGCAACGGACCGCGAGCCCCACCATCCTATCCGGCCTCACCGACGCGGAAACCCCCGCTCGTGCGCACCGCGGCTAGCATCGCGGGCATGCCCAAACGAGAGGGAGCGCGGACGTCGAAGGAAGCGTTCACCGTCGAGCTCCCCCGTCCGTTGGAGGCCGTCCGGGACGGGGATGCGTGGTGGTTCGAGGTGGACGGACGCGAGCTCCGACTGTCGAACCTCACGAAGATCTTCTGGCCCGACGAGGGCTACACGAAGGGCGACCTCGTCGCGTACTACCTGAACGTCGCGGGCCTGATCGTCCCGCACCTCGCCGAACGACCGCTCACGATGAAGCGGATGCCCGACGGCATCGACGGCCCGTCGTTCTACGAGAAGTCGGCCCCATCTCACACGCCGGATTGGCTCGGCCGGTGCGTCGTGCAGAGCGACGATGCCAAGAAGGGCGAGATCGACTACCTCACGATCGCCGATACGGCCGGCCTGCTGTACATCGCGAACCTCGGATGCATCGAGTTCCACCCCCTGCATTCGCGGTGCGGCGACGTGGAGCACCCCGACTACCTGTTCTTCGACCTCGACCCGTTCGAGCCCTACACGTACGAGGACGTGCTCACGGTCGCGCGCCACATCAAGGTGCTGCTGGACAGCCTGGGGATCGATGCGTTCCCGAAGACGAGCGGCGCCACTGGGCTGCAGATCTACGTGCCGGTGCGACGAGGCACGTACTCCTACGACGCGGTGCGCGCGTTCGTCGGCGCCGCCGGTCGGCTCGTCAAGCGGGCCGACCCCGATCACGTGACGATGGCGTGGAAGATCGCCGACCGGACGGGGAAGATCTTCATCGACCACAATATGAACCGGGCCGGCGCGAACATCGCCGCCGCCTACTGCCTCCGACCAGAGCCTCGGGCGCCGGTGTCGACCCCGCTGACGTGGGATGAGGTATTCGAGGGCGGTTTCCAGCCGCAGGACTTCCGCATCGACAACGTGTGGGACCGGTTCGCGAAGGTCGGTGACCTGTTCGAAGGCGTGCGTACCGAAGGCTTCGACCTCACCGCGGCGCTGGACACGCTCGGCGTCCGGGTGAACGAAGACCCTTCACCGTCACGCGCGCCGGACGCGCCGCTGCCCCGAACCACCTCGACGTCCGCCCGGGTCAAGACCGCTGAGGAGATCGCCGCCGAGTCGAAGGATCCCGCCCTCCTCGAGTACGTGCGGCGTCGCGACTTCGGGCCCGAGGGCACCTCGGAGCCCGCGCCGGGGACGGCGACGCCGGCGGGGAACTCGTTCGTGATCCACAAGCATCGCGCGACCCGGCTCCACTACGACGTGCGTCTGGAGCGGGACGGCGGATTGCCGTCCTGGGCCGTCCCGAGGGGGCTCCCCCTCGCGAAGGGCGACAAGCGGCTCGCCGTCCAGACCGAGGTTCACCCGCTCGAGTACGGATCCTTCGAGGGCACGATCCCGGAGGGCCACTACGGGGCCGGCGAGGTGCGGATCTTCGACGACGGATGGTACGAGCCGGTGGAATGGACCGACGCCAAGGTGAGCTTCCGGCTCCACGGCCGGCGGTATCCGGGGCTCGAGTTCCACTTCGTGAAGACCAGGACCGACTGGCTCGCGTTCCTCGCGAGCGCACAGACCGCACC
>Ga0081455_10004428_pt1 | contig 15766 bp, 18 predicted proteins | sample TabmetS3T2R1_FD_70207 | JGI IMG/M metagenome (GOLD analysis project Ga0081455, IMG submission 70207) | Tabebuia heterophylla rhizosphere microbial communities from the University of Puerto Rico - S3T2R1 | ecosystem: Host-associated > Plants > Roots > Rhizosphere ... | reverse complement strand
GAGGAGCTGCGGCAAACCTCGCCGAGCACTGCATCAAGAAGGTTGAGGTGGTGGAATATCCCGAGCTCGGCATGGAAGCGATCTGGCGCATTGAGGTGGTGGATTTTCCGGCCTTCATCATCGTCGACGACAAGGGCAACGATTTTTTCAAGGAATTGAATCTGGGCTAGTTGCTTCCGGAATCGAGAACGACATGGTCGAGTGGTTCGACGACCTCACGGTCGGCATGCGCTTCAAGGGCGGCGAGGTGACGGTGTCAAAGGAAGACATCCTGCGCTTCGCGAGGGAGTATGATCCGCAGCCGTTTCATCTCGACGAAGAGGCGGCGAAGAAGACGATGCTCGGCGGGCTTGCCGCATCCGGATGGCACACGGCGGCAATCGCCATGCGGCTCGCCGCCGAATGCAAGCCATTCGGACCGCATCCGCTGCTGGGTGCCGGCGTCGACGGTCTGCGCTGGCTGAAGCCGGTACGGCCCGGCGACACGCTGCGTCTCGAAGGCGAGGTGGTCGAACTGGCGCCTTCGCGATCGAAGCCGCAAGGCGTCGCCCGCGTCAGATGGACGCTCTACGACCAGCATGGCGAGGCGGTCTACACTTTCATTCCAATTGCGATTGTGCCGAGCCGGCCGAAGTGAGCGCGAGGTCGCGCTGCAGGGCGATCGGCCTCGATGGATTCAGTAAGGGCTGGGTCGCGGTTCTCCTCGACGGCGAGCGGCAGGAAATTTCCTTTCATCGGGACGTTACGGAAGCGCTGTCCCGCCCGTATGACAGGGCAGGGATCGATATCCCGATCGGGATGACCGATAACGGCGAGCGCGATTGCGACGGGCTGGCGCGGGTGGCGCTGCGGCCGCATACCTCGCGCGTTTTCACCGGCGCTCGCCGCTGGCTATGGGACTTCAGCGATCCCGATGACGCCAACACCGAAGCGTTGCGACGCGGGCAGAAACGGGTATCGCGCCAGCTGTGGCACCTCGGCGCGAAAATCATGGAGGTCGACGCGTTCATACGCGCAAACCAAGCGCGCGACATCCGCGAAGTTCATCCCGAACTGGTGTTTCTGCGCTTGAACCGCGACAAGGCCTTGTCGACGAAGAAGTTACCTGAGGGAATTGCGCTACGCAGTGCGCTGCTCAAACGATCAGGCATTCGCCACATCGATCGCTGGTTGACCGAAGCGCGGATCGGCACCGGCGCAAAGGCCGACGATGTTCTGGATGCCTGCGCGGTTGCGATCGCGGCTTGCGAGCCTGCCGGCAGCGTCCCGGAGGGGACGCCGCCGCTCGATGCGCATCGCTTGCCGATGCAGATCTGGTTCTAGCCTTACGCCCGCGTCCCCGTGAACGGAAAACTGCCCATCGGGCCGATGCCCATTTCGCCGGACATGCTGTCGCCGGAAACGGCGCCGGTGAAGGAAAGCGTCAGCGGCATCGGGTTGGTGATGGAGACCTTCCAGGCGACGTTGTCGCCGCTGACCGTGCCGTCAAAAATTTCGGTCGAGTTGCCGTCGGCGCCTTGCGTGCCCGTCAGCGTGCCGCCGGCCGCCTTGATCGACAGCGACGCCTTGCGCTCGCCCATCGGCGTGCTCATCACCAGATTCCAGTTTCCGTCCACGGCCATTTCTGTCTCCCCGACTGTCCAGTTGAAGCGCCGTTATAGCCAATTACATCGCGCAAGCCCAACGGTCTTCTCGGTCTTTTTGACGCGATTTCGCGCCGCTCGATACACCGTGTATCAGGCGCGGGCGGCGGCGCGCAGGCGGCTGCCGACCAGGAGTCGGAAGGCGACATACTGGATCGCGAACGCCGCGAGCTTGGCGCCGACCAGCACCACCGTCACATAGAACGTCCACAGCTTCATGTCGCCGGTCCAGGCGACCGCGATGGTGCCTGCGGCCAGCGCGAAGCACAGTGCCGCCCAGGCGTAGCCAGCGAAGGTGACGTATTCCGGGATGTTTTCGGTCACGATCGGCGGCATATAGCGCAGCATCCAGCCGCGCTTGAGCATGATGAGCCCGATCGCGGCATGGCCGATCGCGGGCTTGGCCAGCACGAAGCGCGGATCGTGGGTGAGGAGGGTGGCGCTGCCGAGCACGATGACGAGGCCGAGGCTCGCCCAGGTCATGTAGCCCAGCGTCTGGCCCTTGATGCGCGACCAGATCACCTGGCCGATGGCCCCGAGGATCGCCACCGCGGTCGCCAGGATGACGTTGTCGGTGGTCAGATAAATCACCAGGAAGACGATGGTGGAGAGGAAGTCGGAGCCGAGCCGGCGGAATACGTCTTTCATCGTCTGTTTCCTTGCACCCTGGTTTCAAGAGGTCCGCAATCGACGCCGGTTGGATAAGCGGTCCGCGCCGGGAAAGCAATTCCGGCGCGGCTTCTCTCACTGCGAACGGGGCACCGCGCTGGCGGGCGGCGTACCGTACTTGGCCCGGCGGTACTGCGGATACCATTTGGTGAAATAGATCGCGCAATTGCGGGCGGCGAAGGCGACCAGCAAGCCGCCCCAGAACGGCAGCCACGGCACATAGATCATCGCGGCATTGCCGATCATCATCAAAAGCGAGGCGGCGGCCCACGCCCAGGTGATGATGTAGTTGGCGCGGATGAAGCCGGGCAGCTTTGCGGTCTCGGCGTCGGTGACCTCAAGCGCATATTGCAGCGTGAAGGGGTAGCGGATCAGGATCGAGAACAGCGTCACCAGAAAAATGCCGGCATCGACCGCGAAGCGCACGGCGGATGCGCTCAGCGCAGGATCGGTCAGCGCGACATAGAGGCCGATAGCGACGAAGGTGACGACGGAGCCGACCCCCAGAATCTTGATCGAGCGGCCGCGCCAGACGTCGAAGGCGATCACGGCGATGCAAACGGCGGTGGAAGCGAACAGGCTGATGGCGGCCGACGTCACCAGCATCAGGAAGGTGAAAGCACCGTAGGGGGCGAGGATCAGGAAGATCGTCATGGCAGCCTCTCAACGGCAATCTTTACATCGTAAAGATACCCTAAGGGGCAGAGGAGAAGTCGTCAAGCAAAATCTTTACACTGTCAAAATAAGGTGATGAAAGGCAAAAATGACGGTTTTGTAATGGCTTGCGGTCAAGCGCTCACGTCGGCCAGAAGCGCACCAGCGCGCTGATGGCGGCGCCGATCAGCACGGCGAGGGTGAGCAGGATGCCGCCGACCCGGCCGGCGTTGAATTGAAAGGTGCCCGGCCGCGCCGCCATGCCCATCGGATGCAGCAGGCGTGTGAGCAGGAGACCGCCCATCAACAGATGCACGCGTGTCGGCGGCATCCCGGACATTTCCAGCAGCGCCACGAGCAGGGTGATGATCGGCACATATTCGATGAAGTTGGCGTGCACGCGGATCGCGGTGCGCAGTTTTGCGTTCTCGGCATCGCCGAACAGGACAAGATTGGCCCGGCGCAGCCCAGCCACTCGTAGCGCCAGCACGGCATAGATGAGGGCAAGGATCGCGAGATAGAAGGCGGTGATCGACGGTGCGTGCATGGCACTCTCCGTTCATTCCGGTGCAGCGATGGGCAGCATCGCACCTTCTCCCCTTGTGGGAGAAGGTGGCAGCCGAAGGCTGCCGGATGAGGGGTCTCTATCCACGAGTCAATCTTTCCGTTGAGCCAACCCCTCACCCAAGCGGACTCGCGGCTGACGCCAGTCTTGCCCTCTCCCACAAGGGGAGAGGGCGCAACAACGGCGGCTGACCCGGCGCCGAGACACTGCCGTCAGTTCGCCCCCACCCAATTGCCATGGAAACCGTCGGGCACGCGGTGACCGAGATGCACCAACGCAGTCGGGCCGCTCTCGATATCCTGCGCGTCGAACACCGCGAGATCGCTGCGGTTCTCACGCGCGCGCCAGACCACGGCGAGCAGCCAGCCATCGCCTTCCGCGGCATCCTTGCCGCGCTCGACGAACACCGGTTCGGAAATGGTATCGCCCGCCGGCAGCAGATAATTGCCGAGCCGCTTGCCCTTGCCGCTGACATGCACGATGCCCGACAGCGCGCCGAACATCGGCAGATCCGGATTGGCGCAGGCGTACCAGCCGTGATTGGAGGCAAGCCCGGCGCGGCGGTCGTCGACGCGCGGGAATTCGCCGGTAAGATCGTCGAGATAGGTTTGCGAGAAGCGGTCGGTATTGCCAGCGAGGTCGAAGGTCCAGCGGCAATAGCGGGCGCGCGACTTCGCAGGGTCCGTCGGCGAGCCGTCGGGATGATTGAACAGCGGCGCTTCCTCGAACTGCATGACGTCGGCGATGATGCGGTTGCCTTCTTCCCAGGCGTTCATGATGTGGAAGACGTAACAGGTCTCGGCGCGGAACCAGACGATGTCCTTGGCCGAGCCGCTTCGCTTCATCACGCCGACATAGGCGCCTTTCTCCGGCTCCCACGCATAGGGCGCCTTGCCGCGCATCGCGCGCTCCATGCTGCCGGTGATGGGCAGGACCGGGAAGAGCAGGTGATTTTCGGTGACGATGAAATCGTGCACCATGCTGGCATAGGGTGCCTCAAAGCGATCGAAGCGCGTCACCGTGCCGGACGACGAAACCGCGCCGAAGGAGAGCGTCGGCGTCAGCGGGCCGGACGCGTTGTAGCCGAAGAACACCAGTTCGCCGGTCACCGGATCGATCTTGGGATGCGCGGTGAAGGGGCCGGCGATGGCGCCGTCATAATCGCAATAGCCGCGCCGGTTCAGCGTATCAGGCTCGATCTCGGTCGGCAGATGGCCTTCCTCCAGCGCCAGCAGCCGGCCGGCATGGAAGATGATGTTGGTGTTGGCGACGCCGCCGTCGGTGGTGATGTTGGCGGGCGCATCCGGCAGCTTGCGGCCGAAACCGCCGAACAGCGCGCGGCCGGCGTCATGCTCGGCCTGCCATTTGGGGGTGCGGACCCAGCGATTGCGATAGCTGGCGCGGCCGTTCTCGAGATGGAAGGCATGCAGCATGCCGTCGCCGACGAACCAGTGCGCGCCGGGGGCGTCGAATTGCGGGTTGGGGCCGTTGCGATAGAGCGTGCCGTTGAGCTCGCGCGGCAGCTCGCCCGATATCTTGAGGAAGGGCGCGTCGCATTCCATCGGGATCGGCGCCAGATTGGTCCGCGTCGGATTGATCGTTACCTGGTCGTGCATCGTTTCCCTCCCTCAATTCAATCTTTACATCGTAAAGATATGGGTAATCCTGATGCCAGCGTCCGTCAAGCAAAATCTTTACAGTGTCAAAATAGCGACATATAAGGGAGCCATGGCAAGAAAACCGAGGCAAAACAAGGCGAGCCGCCCGCGCAGCCGCAGTGCGACGAAGCCGGCAGTGGCGAAGCAGGCGGTGCGGCGAGTCCGCGCAGAGGCGGATTCGCCCTATCACCACGGCGCCTTGCGCGACGCGCTGCTGCAGGCAGCCGAAAAAGTGCTGGAGCGCGACGGCCTTCCCGGACTGACGCTGCGCGCGGTGGCGCGCGAGGCCGGCGTATCGCATGCCGCGCCCACCCATCATTTCGGCGACCTTACCGGCCTGCTCAGTGAACTGGCTGCGATCGGTTACCGTCGTTTCGGTGCGGCGATGGACGCGGCCGACAACACGGCGATGCCGAAGGAGAGGGGGCTCGCCAGCGCCAAGGCCTATGTCGCCTACGCCTTGGCGCATCCCGGCCTGTATGGCCTGATGTTCCGCGCCGAACGTCTTGATATGACCAGGCCGTCGCTGCGCGAGGCAGCCGACGCCTCATTCGCCGGATTCGCCGAGGCGATTGGCGCCAATCGCGGCGAGCAAATCTCGGCGGAGTCGTTGACACTCGAGCAGGCCGGCGCGCTGGCGGCCGCCTGGTCACTGGTGCACGGCTTCTCGACGCTGCTGCTCGATGGGCGGCTGACCAAGATCTTCCGTGGTCTGCCCGAGGGTACCAAGCCTGAAACCCTGCTAGTCGCCATGCTGAAGTCGACGCTCTCGCGGCCGCCGGTGCATTGATTAGCGGCCGGCCAACTCCACGGCGCGGCCGCTGTTGCCGACGATCTTCACCTTATCCTTGCCGCATTTGAAATTGCGCGCGACCTCATCGGCCGCCTTGCGGGCGAGCTCGTTGGCGCTGGCATTGGCCTGCACGTCGACATAGGCGACGTGGCAGACCGGGCCCGGCGACAGCCGCGTCACCGCCAGCATCGGCTTTGCGATGGGGCGGTCCTCCTTGTCCCGGTCGGAATTGTCGGCGATGTGCCAGCGCTGGATGATGGCGTAGGGCCGCCCATTGGCCGCGCGCCATTCCACCGTGTTGGTGGTCGAATTGAACGGGCCGAACCAGATCTCCGCGGCCGGTTCCTTTGCGGCGGTGAGGCGGTTGCGCCCGACCGAGACGGTTTCGCGCAGATCGTCCTCGCTGATCAGCACGATCAGGCCGTTCTTGCCCGGGCAAACCCTGATCGTGCTGTCGTCCACGCCATTGCCGGCGCTCTTGACGCGGCAGTCCTTGGGCGCCGTCGAGGTGTAGCTGCTGCCGATTGTTTCGGCATTCGATTGCAGGATCAGGGCAGCGCTTGCTGAAAGCAGAGTCAGCGTTGCGACCGCGATTTTGACAGCGGAGGAAATGTAGCGCATCGGCCTGCCGGTCCTGGGAACGTCTCCTGCCTTAAGACGTTCGCATTTTGGGGACGGTTCAATCGCATTGCGGGAAACACCTGACAACGAAACGGAATCGTTCTAGAAGGGTGGCTTCGCGCCATCCGCCGTCATCAGCGTTCTCAGTGATCATGCCTGCCATTTTGTCAAACAAGCCGTATCGCATCGGCCGCTCCCCCACCGGGCTCGGCCTCTTCGCCACCAAACCGATCAAGAAGGGCACCCGGATCATCCGCTATTTCGGGCCGCTGCTCGATTGCAACAAGGAAGAGGACGATGCGATCGAAAACAAGTATCTGTTCCAGCTGACCAACCGCTGGACCATCGACGGCTCGGTGCGGGAAAACATCGCCCGCTACATCAACCACTCCTGCAAGCCGAACGCGGAGTCCGACGTCAAACCACGCAAGCGCAAGGTTTTCATCCGCGCCATCAAGAACATCGAGCCGGGCGAGGAGATCAACTACGACTACGGCACCGATTACTTCAAGGAATACCTCAAGCCGATCGGCTGCAAGTGCTCGGGGTGCGAGAAGAAGCGGAAGAAGAAGCTCGCCGAGGCGAAGGCCGAGAAGCAGCGCCTGAAGGCGAAGGCCGAGAAGAAGGCGCGCAAGCAAGCCGAGAAGCTCGCCAGGGAACAGGAAAAGCAGGCGCGGAAAGCGCTCGAAAGGGCCGAGGAAGCGCGCAGGCAGGCCGGGCGCAAGCAGCTGACCGGCACGCATCTCAACGGACACGGTCCGCACAAGATCCACGCCGTGCAGTCGGAGATTTCCGTGCGGGCTCGGAGCGGCCAAGGCCATGCGCCGCAGCCCGTCGGCCGCACGCAGCGCGCTTCAGCCTGAAGTCAACGCCAACCCGGCGCAGGCGCGCCGGATTTGCGCTGCGTTAAGCCACTTTGAGCGTTGATGGCTCGAAGTGCTTAGATTCCTTTCAAGATATTTCCCGCGAACAGGGCCGCGTAAGCAATCAGCAGCACCTCGAAGACGTGTTTGCCGACATAGGGAATGGACACGCCCGCGTAGTGAACCAGCAGGGCGATGACCGCGAGGATGACCGAGACCAGGAAAACGGGCATGGTGGGCGCGCTGAGATTCATGATGCTTCCCCCAAACTATTTGCCGCATCATTGCGGTATCCGGATGAAGCGATGCCGCCCCCGTCTTGGCAAGCGGAGATTGCAAGGCGCGCCTGTGGATAGCGAGCTTGCTTCTGCTGCCTCGGTTGCCGATCACGATCGGCGCTCGTTGATTTAGGTACCGGCCGCTTTCACGAACGCCAGCAAGGTCCAGGTGATGCCAGCGGCGCGGTTCTGCGCCTGCGTCGATTCGCGGTGCTGGTTGAGCACGGGGTAGAGCGCGTGCGTTGCGGCGAGTTCGATCGTCTCCTCGGCCGATACCTCGAACATGCGACGGCCTGATGGCACCGGGCCATGGCGAATGGTCATGACAACAGCGGCGCCGGATTTGGCGAGCGCGGCGACGTTCGGCATGGCGCGGGTACGCTCGGCCTCATCGAGATGCATCCACACGGCGGTCAGCATCACCAGATCGAAGCGCTCGCCGCGTTCGCGGAGGATTGCGAGATCAGGCAGGTTGTCGTTGAGCCATTCGATACGGGGCGAAGGGTGCAGCGCCATCGCCGGGATGCGCATTTCATCGGTCGGCTCGATTGCCACAACGTGATGCCCCATCTCGGCAAACCACGCCGCGTCGCGGCCGGTACCGGCGCCGATGTCCACGATCCTGCCCGGCTTTTTCGGGACCAGATGCAGAATGGCGCCATGCATCTCGGCCGCCGATATGCTCTCGTAGTGCCGGAAGAGCTCAGGCGCCTCGTCGGCATATCCTTCAGTGCCGCTAATGCGCTTCACCCGATGTCTCCCGTGCTGGCCGTCGCGGCGTTGCGGGATAAGCACATTCCGCAAGCGTGGTGGCGTCAAGCTCGCGCATGAAGGCTTCGCGCGCGGCGGCGAGCTTTGCCTTCAGGCGGCAGCGCGGCGTCAGCACGCAATGACCGCCATCTTCACGGAAACATTCCACCAGTCCCTGCCGCTTCTCCAGCGTGCGCACGACCTCGCCGAGCGTGATCGACTGCGGCGGCCGCGCCAGCGAAAAGCCGCCTCCGGCGCCGCGTTGCGTCGCGATGAAACCGCCATCGGCGAGGTCGCGCACGACTTTCGCCAGATGATTGCGGGAGATGCCGAATTCGGCAGCGATTTCGCTCGTCGCAAAGGAGCGCGTCGGCTCGCCGGCGAGCCGCATCAGGGCGCGCAGTGCAAAATCCGTAAAGGTGGTCAACCGCATGGAAACCTCGCGATCTGCCCTTGCAAACATCGTGTATCAGGCTAAATAGGTATTTGAAATACCTATTTAAGACGAGGGAACCATGTCAGGCCCGGAACGGCGCGAGGAAATTGTGGCGCAAATCGCCGCCCATACCGGCATCACGGAGGCGATGATCGAAGAGCTCGTCCGCGCCTTCTATGCCAAGGTCCGCGCCGACGAGGTGCTCGGGCCGATCTTCGAGGCGCGGATCAGGGATTGGGAGCCGCATCTGCAGCAGATGTGCGCCTTCTGGTCGTCGGTCGCGCTGATGACCGGCCGCTATCACGGCACGCCCATGGTTAAGCACGTCAGGCTGCCGGTCGATGCCGCTCATTTCGATCGCTGGCTTGCGCTGTTCGAGGAGACCGCGCGCGAAATCTGCCCGGGCGAGGCCGAAGCGCATTTCGTCGAGCGGGCGCGGCGCATTGCCTCGAGCCTTGAGCTCGGTGTGGCCGGCGCCCATGGCGTGATGCTCGGCAAGGGCGAGCGCTTTTACCGCAATGAGACGGCCGCCGCGAAGTAACGCGACGGCCGCCGAAGTTTGAACTGCGGATAGAGCTTACGCCGTCACCGTGCCGCCGCTCTTGCGCAGGCCGATATATTGCAGCTCGGCGAATACGCCGGTGGCAATCGCCTGCGCCACCACGGTGACCATGCCGAGCAGGTTGGGCGCCACCGCGCCCGAGAACAACAGCGCAACGCTAGCGAGCGTCCAGGCCGCGTTGCCGACGATCACGATTGCGACCAGCGCTTTCATCGTGGTCTGGCGCGTGCCGAGCCAGCCGACAAAGGCGGCATAGGCGATCAGGAACAGGCCGACTTCACGCAAAAACACCTCGGGCAGGTTGAACAGCGAGGCAAAGGCGCCGGCGCCAAAGGTGAAGCCGAGCGCGGCGACACCGCTGAAGATGGCATCGGCGATCAGGGCGCGACGCAGGAATGAAGACGGGTTGATCATGGCAGTTCTCCTTGTGCTCTCGGGGTGGGGGACTCTTGAATTCAGGCGGCGAGGTCGCGGAACCAGGCGCGCAGGCGGCGCGCCAGGGCGATGGGGCAGAGTGTCCTGGCCGCGCGGGTTTCGACGGCCGCTACATGGGCGAAGACATAGGCGCCGGTCGAATGCACCAGCGGTTCCGGCATGTTCAGCGATCGCGCCAACAGCCGGGTCGCAATGGCGAGAATCCATTCGGCGATGGCGGCGGGCAGGGGGCTTTCCGGGGTCATGGTCATCTCCTTTGACGGGGAAGATGACCGCCCGGCCACGCCGTTTCGATTACCTCGCACGTAATGGAATGCGCGAATTCTGCATGGTAGGTTTTCCACCATGAACGCATATGCATCTGCGGCGCGAGCCGAACAAGCAAGACCCATCCACATTGGCGAGCACCTGCGCGAATGGCGGCAGCGCCGTCATCTGAGCCAGCTCGATCTTGCCGGCGAGGCCGAGATTTCCGCGCGGCATTTGAGCTTCGTGGAAACCGGCCGCTCGGCGCCGTCGCGCGAAATGGTGCTCAAACTGGCGGAGCGGTTAGACGTGCCCCTACGCGAACGCAACGTGCTCCTTGTCGCCGCCGGCTTTGCGCCGGCCTTCCCGCAACGCGCCCTCGACGATCCCGCGCTGAGACAGGCGCGCGAGGCGATCAATCTCGTCCTGAAGGCGCATGAGCCGAACCCTGCGCTGGCCTATGACCGGCACTGGAATCTGGTGTCGGCCAACCGCATGCTGGCGCCGATCCTCGAAGGCGTTCCTGCAAAGCTGTTGAGTCCGCCCTTCAACATCCTGCGGCTCGCCTTCCATCCCGAAGGCCTCGCGCCGCGCACCGTCAATCTTGGCGAATGGGCGGCGCATCTGCTGGAGCGGCTGCATCGCCAGTGCGAGGCGACCGCCGACCCCGAGCTGATCAAACTCTACAATGACCTCCGGAGCTATCCGCTGCCGGCGCGATCGGGGCCGGTATCGCCAGACAATGTGGCGATCCCCTTCAAGCTCCGCCACAATGGCGACGTCCTGAGCTTCATCTCGACCACCATGGTGTTCGGCACGCCTGTCGACGTCACGCTGTCGGAGCTGGCGCTGGAAACATTCTTTCCCGCGGACGAATTGACCGCGCGGCGGCTGAAAGAGATGCAGCCGCGCGACTGAGCATGATCCGGAAAAGTGGGGACCGGTTTTTCCCTGCGACAAACGCGAAGCGTTTGCGCGGAGATCATGCCCCTGCAAGGAGATGAGATCATGATCCGAAACCATCGGATCATGATCGATGCGCATTTACTTCGCGGTTGTGCCTTCGCATAATCGGCGCATGGACACGCGGGCAAGGCACACTCCGTCGCACGGCAATCCGGTCGGCGATCTCCTGCGCGGCTGGCGCAATCGCCGCGCCATGAGCCAGGCCGATCTCGCCTTCGAGGCCGGCATCTCGATCAAGCATCTGAGCTTTGTCGAAACCGGCAAGGCCGTCGGCAGCCGCGATATTCTCTTGCAACTCGCCGGCGCGCTGGATCTGTCGCTGCGCGACCGTAACGCGCTGCTCGAGGCCGGTGGTTTTGCGCGACAATATGGCGAGCGCGATTTGTCGGCTCCGGAAGTCGCCGACGCGAGGCGAGCGATCGATTTGCTGTTGAAGCGGCACGAGCCGTTTCCTGCCATCGTTACCGACCGCCGCTGGAATGTGCTGCAGGCCAATGCTGCGGCGGCACGGCTGATGACTATGCTGCTGGGCGAGGCGCGGATGCAGCGGCCGCTCAATCACATGCGGATGTTCTTAGCCCCGGACGAGTTGCGGCCCTATGTCGAGAATTGGCCGAAGGTTGCTGCTGCACTGTTGATGCGCGCGCGGCATGAGGCGATGGCGGCGCCGCTTGATCTCGCGCTGCAATCGACCTGGCGCGAGCTTTTGAAACTGCCGGACCTGCCGGTCGCCCAGTTCGACGAGGACGAAGCGCCGGGCCCGCTCTGCGAGGTGCGCCTGCGCAAGGGCGATATCGCCGTCGGCCTGATCGGCACGGTGCTGACGCTCGGCACGCCGCAGGACATCACCCTGCAGGAACTGCGCGTGGAGATGTTCATGCCGGCGGACAGCGCGTCGGAAGAGACGCTTGCCAGACTAGGGCGTTGACCCCTGGCATGGCGCCAGCGAGTCACATGGGCGTTCGCAGCGCTCCGGAACCGGCAGAAAACTCCGTCACACCATCAGATCGTGTCCGTGGATTGCTGCATGTTGCTGGGCGACGTGGGTGTGATCAACGGCGTGTTGGTCGGCCGGAGAGAGCGCAGCCGTTTCCAGGATTGCCGACGGATCGTCGGGTGCGGAACCGTGTGCGCCGTTGCCTCCGCCATGTCCGCCATGATCGACCGATGCCGCGCCATTGCCAACATCTGCCACCTCGACGGCGCCTGGCTGCGCAGAATCGACAACCTCATTGTTGAAGTGGAACGAATCTCCGAGCTCGGGTGCGTTTGCTGCTGCTTGACTGGCGTTGGCAGGAAGAGGGGGATTAGGTCCGCCGGCCACCGTGCTCGATTCCGATTGAGTGGTGGTGGAGACATCATCTGAAACGGTTTGCAGCTTCTGCGATTGACCGTGATTGGCGGCTTTATCTGGCTTGTCGTCATGGGCAGGATGGCCGGGTCCGGCCGCTATCGTGGTCGATTCCGATTGAGTGGTGGTGGAGACATCATCCGAGACGGTCTGCAGCTTCTGCGATTGACCGTGATTGGCGCCGTTATCAGGCTTGTCGTCATGGGCAGAGTGACCGGGTCCTGCCGCTATCGTGGTCGATTCCGACTGAGTGGTGGTGGAGACGTCATCGGAGACGGTCTGCAGCTTCTGCGATTGACCGTGATTGGCGCCGTTCCCTGGCGTCGGGTCGTGTGCAGGGTGACCCTGGCCGGCGTCTACCAGGTTTTCTTCCAGATGAGCATGGGCGGAGGCGTTGTCTTTGGCCGTGTGCAGATCATACTGCGATTGACTGGGATTGTTACCGCTTCCTGGAGTAACTCCATCTTCGGCAACCTGCGTTGCGGCGGCTGCGTTCGCCACGTTGACGCCCGCATGATCAATCGTGCCGACCGAGGACGTCTCGGCTGCGCCGGAAGCCTTGGCGCCGGCGCTGGTGTGGGTCGATCCCTGCTCGAACGCGAAATGATCCTCCGTCACCACCGTCGCCTGACCGTGTTGAACCTCAGCTGATGATACGCTTGCCAGAACAACGACCGCGTCGCCGTCGCTGTCTTCGGTCGCGTGTTCCGGAGCTTCGAAGCGGGCAAGCCTGGTTGCGCCGACCAAATCGCTCTTGTCTGAAGCGAAATGGAAGCTGAAGCCCTCGTCTGCTGGCTCGGTCCAAAAGGCGGACGTGACCTGCTCGCTGGCGCTGACGGTCGAGTCCGGGGAAACCTCGGCAATGCTTGCCGTCAGAACGATCGTATCGCCTGCTGCTATTGCGGCCAACGCCGGATCGATCGTATCGGCCGCGGCTACGACGGTCGAGGTTGTCGCTGGCTCGTAGACGAAATCCGACTCCGCAACGGATGCAACCCCCTGCAGGTGGATTTCCAACAGCGCCGAATTGCCGATTTCAAGGATTTGATCGGTCTGATTTACGTAGACGATGGTTTCATTATTCACGCTGATCCAGGCGATGCTATGCGGCGGCACGGATGTGCCTGTTAGTTCGTCCTCCATGAACGTCAGTGGGCCGAAGGCCGTCAGCTTGATCCTGTCGGTCCCCGATTGGAAATCGGCAATGATGTCGAACTGGGTTCGGTTGGAATCCGCCACGTACAGATATTCGAATGTGTCGCTGCCGTTGCCGCCCCTTAGCTTGTCGCCACCAAATCCGCCGATGATGGTATCGTTGCCGTTGCTGCCGTCGATGTCATCGATCCCGGACCCTCCGTAGATCGTATCATTGCCGCCATTGCCCTTGATCGTGTCGTTGCCGGATCCCGAATAAAGGATGTCATCCACGCCGGTGCCATTGACGGTGTCTTCACCAGCGCCTGTGTAGACCTGCTGAGGTATATCGCCGCCTCCCGCGATACTGTCGCCGTTGGGAGTGCCGAAGACGCTTGGCGGATCGGTTGTGTCGTCCACCACCACCCCGGGCCCCGGGGCCAGGTTATCGAAATCGTTGGGGTCCGCATCGCTGCTGCCCTGGATGGTGATCGTCACCACTTGCGTGGTGCCGTCCACGGTGGTCACAGTGAATGTGTCGGTCAGGGTCTGACCGGGATTGAGCGCCTCCACCGCCTGGTTGGAATTGTCGAGCGTGTAGATCCACACGCCCGCCGCCGTCATCGTGAAGCTGCCGTAGCCCTTGTCGCTCTTCGTCGCCGAACTGACCGCTATGAAAGTATTGTCCGCGTTGTCCACGTCGGCGTCGGTGAGCGTTCCGGTCGCAACCGGCGTGCCGGGTACTGTGGTGCCGGCCTCGATCACCGAGCCGGTGGTGGTGCCGGAAATGACGGCTGCGTCATTTCTGCCGGTGATGGTGATCGTCACCACTTGCGTGGTGCCGTCGACGGTCGTCACCGTGAAGGTGTCGGTCAGAGTTTGGCCGACATTGAGCCCCTGTACCGTTTGGTTGGCATTGTCGAGCGTGTAGACCCACACGCCGGCCGCCGTCATCGTGAAGGTGCCGTAGCCCTTGTCGCTTGCCGTCGGCGTGCTGACCGTCGTGAAAGCATTGGCCGTATTGTCGACGTCGGAATCGGTGAGCGTGCCGGTCGCGCTCGGCGTACCCGGCAAGGCATTGGCGACGCCGCCTGCCTCAGTCACGGCGCCGGTCGTGGTGCCGGAGACAACGGCCGCGTCATTGCTGCCGGTGATGGTGATCGTCACCACCTGCGGGGTGCCGTCCACGGTGGTCACGGTGAAGGTGTCGGTCAGCGTGCCACCGGCATTGAGTGCCTGTACCGACTGGTTGGCGTTGTCGAGCGTGTAGGTCCACACGCCGGCCGCCGTCATCGTGAAGCTGCCGTAGTGTTTATCGCTCTGCGTCGGCGTACTGACCACTGTGAAGGTGTTGGCCGCATTGTCGACGTCGGAATCGGAGAGCGTACCGGTCGCGGTCGGCGTCCCCGGCACGGCATTGGCGACGCCACCTGCCTCAGTCACGGCGCCGGTCGAAGTGCCGGAAATGACGGCCGCGTCATTGCTGCCGGTGATGGTGATCGTCACCACCTGCGTGGTGCCGTCCACGGTCGTCACCGTGAAGGTGTCGGTCAGCGTGTTGCCGGCATTGAGCCCTTGTACCGTTTGGTTGGAATTGTTGAGCGTGTAGACCCACACGCCTGCCGCCGTCATCATGAAGGTGCCGTAGCCCTTGTCGCTTGCCGTCGGCGAACTGACGGCCGTGAAGGCATTGGCGGCATTGTCGACATCGGAAGCAGTGAGCGTGCCGGTCGCGCTCGGGGTACCCGGTACGGCATTGGCGACGCCGCCGGCCTCGACCACCGAGCCGGTGGTGGTGCCGGAAATGACGGCATTGTCATTGCTGCCGGTGATGGTGATCGTCACCACCTGCGTGGTGCCGTCCACGGCGGTCACGGTGAAGGTATCAGTCAGGGTTTGGCCGGCATTGAGCCCCTGTACCGCCTGGTTGGAATTGTCGAGCGTATAGGTCCACACGCCGGCCGCCGTCATCGTGAAGCTGCCGTAGCCTTTATCGCTGTTCGTCGGCGATGTGACTGCCGTGAAGGTATTGGCGGCGTTGTCCACATCGGTGTCGGTGAGCGTTCCCGTGGCGATGGGGGTACCCGGCGACGCGACGCCGGCCTCGATCACCGAACCGGTCGTGGTGCCGGAAATGACGGC
>Ga0081455_10004427_pt1 | contig 15768 bp, 14 predicted proteins | sample TabmetS3T2R1_FD_70207 | JGI IMG/M metagenome (GOLD analysis project Ga0081455, IMG submission 70207) | Tabebuia heterophylla rhizosphere microbial communities from the University of Puerto Rico - S3T2R1 | ecosystem: Host-associated > Plants > Roots > Rhizosphere ... | reverse complement strand
GCGGGAAGATCCTGCGGTTCCACGTCGAGCCCGACGGCTCGTACACGATTCCCGCAGGGAACCTCTTCGCGCCGGGGACGACCGATACCCGGCCTGAGATCTACGCGATGGGCTTCCGCAACCCCTTCCGGATCCAGGTCGACAGCACCGACGTCGCCTACATCACCGACTACTCGCCGGACTCCCGGGTGCCGCAGACCTTCCGGGGCCCGGCGGGTACCGGCCGCATGGAGATCGTCCGTCGGCCGGCGAACTACGGCTGGCCGCTCTGCTACCGGACCGACCTTCCCTACTACCGCTGGAACTACAACACCTCGGCGCCTTTGGACGGAACCCCGCAGGTCCACGAGTGCAACAACCCCGCCAGAGGCCCGGAGAACACGTCGCGCTGGAACACGGGCCTCGCCTTCTCGCCGCCCGTCACCCAGCCCGAGGTCTGGTACTCGTTCGAGGACAACAACGCGCCGACCCTGCTGGGCACGCCGTGCTTCGCCTACTACAACGGCTCGGGCGCGACCACCTGCCCGCAGCTCTTCCCGGAACTCGGGCCGGGGGGCGGCGTCGGCCCGCACGGTGCTGCGGTCTACGAGTACGACCCGAACAATCCCGACACGACGAAGCTGCCGCCGTACTACGACGGCGCGGTCTTCTTCGGGGAGTTCACGCGCGATTTCCTGCGCGAGATCCGGCTCGACTCGCAGAACCGGGTCTTCAAGGTCAACAACCTCCTGAACTGCGGCGCCGTGGGCTCCGCGACCGTGCCCTTCGAGTGTGACAACCCGATGGACTTGCAGTTCGACGGGAGCGGCCACTTCTACCTGCTCACGTACGGCGACGGGTTCTTCAACGCCAACGCGGATGCAGGGATGTATCGCTGGGACTACGTCAAGGGGCTCCGGGCGCCGAACGCGGTCCTGACGGCGACCCCGACAAACGGCCAGGAACCACTGACGGTTGCGTTCTCGAGCGAAGGATCGAACGCCCCCGACCCGGGTGACTCGATCCGGTTCGAATGGGACTTCGACGGCAACGGGACGACCGACTCGATCGACCCAAACCCAACCTTCACGTACACGACGACGGGGCAGTTCAACGCCAAGCTGACGGTCACGGACTCGAGTGGCAAGACGGCGTTCGCGACCACGGTGATCACGGTCGGCAACACGGCTCCGACGGTCAACGTGACCGTGCCCGTCGAAGGTGGGACGTTTTCCTTCGGCGACACGATTCCGTTCAGCGTGACCGTCACGGACCCGGAGGACGGTCCGATCGACTGCAACCGCGTCCAGGTCACCTTCGTCCTCGGCCACGACACCCACGGCCACGCCGAGGCGAGCACGACGGGCTGCTCCGGGACGCTGCCGACCGTTCCGGACGATGTCTCGCACGGCGGCAACGTCTTCGGCGTGATCAGCGCGTCCTACACCGACCTCGGCGACGGGGGCGTCCCGGCGCTGACGACCATCGATCAGAACACGGTCCGCCAAAAGCGCCAGGAGGTCGAGTTCGCGCTCGAGCAGTCCGGGACGAACACCGCTCCGTCGGCCGACGTGGGCGGCGGGTTGCAGCGCGGCAGCCTCGGGAACGGGGATTGGATCGCGCTCAACGGCCCGTTCAACCTGCTCAACATCAACTCGATCACCTTCCGAACGTCGGGTGGGAGCGGCGCCGGCGGGACGGGCGCCGTGGAGATCCATCTGGACGCCTTCGACGGACCGATCCTCACGACGGTGACGATCGCCGCGACTGCGAGCCCGACGACCTACGAGAGCCAGACGTTCCCGCTCAGCGACCCGGGTGGGCTCCACAAGGTCTACCTCGTGTTCCGTTCCGTCCCGGGCGGGCCGGGGAACAACTTCTTCAACTTGAACTGGGTCGAGTTCGGCGGCCAGGGAATCTCGGTTCCGTAGTCGCCCAGTGCACAGCAGGGCGCCGCACGATGGTGCGGCGCCCTGTCGATCGCCTCGGAAGGGGCGGAGAAGGGAGGAGGCAGTGAGTCAGGAAGCAACGCTAAGCCGCCGGAAGTTCATCGGCGCAGCCGCGGCAGGGGCGGCCGGCATAGCGGCTCTCGGTTCCTGGGCGCCGAGGGCGTTCAGCGGCCCGAACGGACAGGGTGAGCGGTTGGTTCCGCCGGGCAAGCTCAGCATCCAGCAGTTCTCGATCAGGGACGCGATCACGCGACTCAACGGCTCCGTCATGGGGCGCCTCGGCGGTCCGAACTTTCCGGAGGACCCGGCCGATCTGGGACCGGAGGTGCCGCTCCCAGGCGGCTTCGCCGCGGTGTTCGACTACCTCGCGTCGCTCGGCTACCGAGGCATCGAGTTCTTCAGCTTCAACCAGGGCGCGAACGGCCCGATCACGACGCAGGAGATCAGGACGGCGCTCGACAACGCCGGCCTCGCCTCCACCGGCACCCATACCGGCGGTCTCGGCACGATGTTCAACCCGAACGACCCGAGCCAGGCGGGCCGCCAGGCGCAGATCGAGATCGCCACGATTTTGGGTCATACGATCATCGGCACCGCGGGCGATCCGAGTGGTCGAAACACGCTCGGGGACAATCCGACGAACCCCAACCAGATCGGTTGGCAGACTGCCGCCGATCGCTACAACGTCGTCGGAGCGGACCTGGCCTCTCAGGGCCTCAGGTACTACCTCCATCCGGAGCAGAACACCTACAACTTCTTCGACCCCGTCGTGCATCCCGAGCTGGCCGGCGTTCGGCGTCTCGAGTGGTTCACGGACAACACCGACTCGAGCGTCGTCTTCTTCGAGCCCGACATCCTGCACTGCTTCGCGGGCCGGGCACGGTTCCCCGGCGACGACTTCGACCCGTTCACCTACTGGAAGGCGAACTCGAAGCGGTTGCTGGCGTGGCACGTCAAGGACGGAAGCAGGATCGTTCCGCCTCCGGCACCTCCGACCAACCCCTTCACCCAGACGCTCGTCCGGGCGCCGGGCTTCACCGACGTCATCTACGCCGGCGAAGGCTCCATCGGTCAGGGGTATCCGGTCGACCCGGATCCGGCGGTCGTCGGCTTCAAGGCGATCTTCGACGGCGTCGGCGAGAAGGGCTCGCGCTACTACATCGTCGAGAGCGACAGCGGCCCCGGCCCGGCCACCGATGCCGGGCGGTCGCTGCGGCACGCCAAGATCAGCATCCAGTACATGCTGGGTCTGCGCGCGGGCCCGAAGGCGCATACCGGGAAGAGCACCGAGAGCGGCGACGCTCCCCTCGAGAGCGAGGCGGAGGTCCCTGGATAGGAGGCCGTCAGTGAACGCGAACGGCGGGGGCATCGTTGCCTAGGTGCCCCCGCCTGCGTTTGCTGCTCACAGCATGGCTCATCGCGCTGACCGCGGCCGCCGGGGCGGCCGCACACGGCGACCCGCCGAGCCACTATCTGGAGACCGAGCAGCTCTATCCGGCTTTCGCGGATCGTCCTTCGCAGACGCTCGAGCTGAAGCTGCTTGGGCACCTCCAGGCCGCAGAGGAGCGCGGCTACCCGATCAAGGTCGCGCTCGTCGCGAACGAGGAAGATCTCGTCGACAACCCCGGCATGCTCAGGAATCCCCAGCGCTACGCGGAGTTCGTGGGGACTGAGCTCGGCCCGAACCTCCGCGCGCCTGTGCTGGTCGTCACGTCATCCGGCTTCGGGGTCTCCGGCCGGCAAGTCGATGGTCGGGTGCCCCTCGCCGGAGTAGAGATTCCGCAGCGGGCGAACGGAGACACCCTCGCCCGGGCGGCGATCGTCGCGGTGCGCCGGCTCGCGCGCGCGGGAGGCCATCCACTGCCCGCGAACGTCCCGCCGGCGGAGGTGCTGCGCGCAAGCAGCGTGAGCTCGGCCGACGGGCTCGGCCTCAACCTCTGGCTGATCGTCGGCCTCTTTGCAATCGTGTTCGTTCCCAGCGTGGTGCTCTTCGAGATCTGGACCAGGACGTCGCGGCGGCACGATCAACCGGCGTGATCGGGCGAGGCGTTGCTCTGCTTGCGCTCGGCACCGCTGCCGCAGCGATGAGCGCGACGCAGCCGAGCGCGGCGATCCCGGCCTCCGACTGGATCACGCTCTTCGACGGCCGGACGACCAAGGGTTGGGCGATGAGCGGGCCCGGGCGGTTCCGCGTCCAGCGCGGCGCCCTCGTCAGCTCGGGCGGGATGGGTCTCCTCTGGTACACGAAGCGACGGTTCCGCAACTTCGAGCTGATGGTCGACTGGCGCGTCGCCGAGCAGTGCGACAACTCCGGCGTCTTCGTCCGCTTTCCCACTCGTCCGCGCTCGCCCGTCGACGCGATCAACGGCGGCTACGAGGTGCAGATCGATGACTGCGACCCTCGCGGCCTCTCGCACCGGACCGGCTCGATCTACGACCACGCGCCGGCCACTCGGCTCGTCTCGCGGGCGGCCGGACGCTGGAACCGCTACCGCATCCGCGTCGTCGACCAGCACTACATGGTCTTTCTGAACGGTACGCTCGTGACGCAGCTCCACGGCATCCGGGCGCGGATCGGCTTCGTGGGCCTCCAGAACCACGATCCGGGCTCGCGCGTCTCGTTCCGGCGGATCCGCGCGCGGGCGCTCCGCTAGCCGGCGAGGACGCGGGCGAGCCGCTTGGCGTAGTCGGCATAGGCCTCGTCGAACAGGCGCGCCGACTCGTCGGGGCCGACCAGGGCTGGGCTCGTCAAGACCGGCGGCATTGCCCCTCGCTCGACGAGCAGGGCCGCTGTCCGCACCTTGATCTCGTTCACGAGGGCGACCGCGGCGATGGTCGAGCCGGGCCCGATCGGCGTCGCCAGCCCGTCGAGCTCGATCATGGCGTCCCCCGGCGGCGTGCAGAGGTCGAGCACGACGTCGGCGTGGTCGAGCAGCCGCGTGCCGGACGAGTGCGCCGGGTCCCGGGCCAGCGACTGCGCGATTGAGGTCACGGCGACGACCGGCAGCCCGCGCCGCCTGGCCTCCCGCGCCAGCTCGATCGAAACAGCGCTGTGGCCGCCGGCGCTGAAGACGATCATCGCGTCGGTCTCGCGGAGCGTGAAATTGGCGAGGATTGCATCGGCGAGCCCCTCGACGCGCTCGATGAACATCGCCTGGCGCTGCCCGTTCGCGCCGACGACCTGCGTGTGGTTGGTCATTGACAGCTCGACGATGAGGTGGAAGCCGGGAAACGAGCCGTAGCGGGGGAACATCTCCTCGACGGGAATCCGTGAGTGGCCCGTCCCGAACAGGTGGACGACTCCGCCGCCGCTGATCGCCTGCACGCAGATCGCCGCTGCCTCGTCGATCGCTTCCGACTGGTCGTCCAGGCGCTCGAGGAGCTCACGTGCCGCGGCGAGGAATCGTCCTGTCATGTCATCGCTACCTGTCTAGATGTCTAGACGTGACGCTAGTCAGGTGCCGAACCGCAGTCAAGACGCTCGCCGCGCGGTTAGCGTTGCCCCTGTGACAAGCCACAAGGTGACGATGCTCGGGACCGGCCTGATCGGCCTCTTCTACACGGCGACCCTGCACGGCGGGCGCAACCGCGACCGCGTCCACCTCGTGTACTCCCGGTCCGAGGAGCGCGCACGTGCGTTCGCCGACGAGCACGGCGTCCCGAACTGGTCGACCGACCTCGAGGAGGCGGTCTCCCACCCCGAGGTCGACACGGTGATCGTCGGTCTTCCCAACCACCTCCACGAGGAGGCGATCGAGCTTGCGGCGCGGAGCGGCAAGGCGATCCTCTGCACGAAGCCGCTGGCGCGCAGCGCCGCCGAGGCGAAGCGCATCCTCGACACCGTCGAGCAGGCCGGCGTGTTCGCCGGCTACCTGGAGGACCTCTGCTACACGCCGAAGACGCTCAAGGCGATGAAGATGGTCCAGGGCGGATCGGTCGGGTCGGTCACGTGGGCGAGGTCCCGGGAGACGCACCCAGGCCCGCACAGCGCCTGGTTCTGGGACGAGCAGCAGGCCGGCGGCGGCGCGATCGTCGACCTCGGCTGCCACTGCATCGAGATCGTCCGGAACTTCGTCGGCAAGGACAACCGTCCGCTCGAGGTCGTCTGCTGGACCGACACGCTCGTCCACCCGATCAGCGCCGAGGACAACGCGATCGCGCTGATCCGGTTCGAGAGCGGCGCGATCGGCCAGTTCGAGGTCAGCTGGACGTTCCGCGGCGGAATGGATCTCCGCGACGAGGTGGCCGGAACCGAAGGGACGATCTGGCTCAACCACTTCCTGCGCACCGGCTTCGAGGCGTTCACGTCAGGCGCAGGCGGCGGCTACGTCGCCGAGAAGGCAGAGACGGAGAGCGGCTGGCTGTTCCCGGTCGGCGACGAGGTCGCGGAGCTCGGCTACGTCGACATGTTTGCCGACATGTTCGACTCGATGGATGCGGGTCGGCAGCCGATGGAGACGTTCTACGACGGGTACGTCGTGAACGCGATCATCGACGCGTGCTACCGCTCGGCCGAGTCGAAGCGCTGGGAGCCGGTGGAGCTCGAGGACTGGCGGGGCGCAGGCGTCGAGCGGATCGGGCGAGAACGGCGCGAGCACGACGGCAAGACGGTGATCAAGCAGGAGACGATGCCCGACGGGCGGCTGAAGCTGATCCTGAAAGACGAGGAGACGGGCGAGTTCGTCGACGTGGTCACCGAGGCGGAGACACCAGTCGGGGCCTGACCGGCCCGTGAAGACCGCTCTCGTCACCGGAGCCGCGGGCGCGATCGGCGCGGCCGCCGTCAAGGCATTCGAGCGCGAAGGCTTCGAGGTCGTCGGGGTCGACCGCGAGCAGGCCGACCTCACGCAGGCAGCCGAGGTCGAGGCCGTGCTCGCGCCGCTCGAGCGTCTCGACGCGGTCTTCACAGCCCACGGGATCAGCGGGCGCTCGCTCGGCGACGGGCCGGTGGAGACCTGCACCGAGGAGGGCTGGGACGCAGTGCTTGCCGCCAACCTCCGCAGCGTGTTCCTCGTCTGCAAGCACGCGGTGCCGAGACTCCGCGCGGCCGGTGGGGGCGCGATCGTGACACTGTCCTCGGTGCTCGGGCTCGTCGGGGATGCTGACTTCGCCACGCACGCCTACGCCGCGAGCAAGGGCGGAGTGATCGCGCTGACGCGCGCGATGGCCGCCGCCTACGCGAAGGACGGCATCCGCTGCAACGTCATCTGCCCGGGACTGATCGCGACGCCGATGAGTCGCCGCGCCCAGGAGGATCCGGGCATCCTCGCGCGCTTGCCGGAGCTCCAGCCGCTCACGGGCGATTTCGGACGCCCGGAGGACGTCGCCGAAGCAGCCGTCTACCTGGCGACGGCGCCGTTCGTCACCGGCGCCGTGCTCGCGGTCGACGGCGGCTGGACGGCGCGCTGAGTCGTGCCGAGGCAGTTGGGCCTCCTCCTCCCGCTCGCCGCCGTGCTCTGCGCCGGCGTTGCGGGAGCCCAGCCGGCCTCGCGCTCCGTCGGCCTCCCCTGGGCCGGGGGGCTCGTCGGCGGCGTCGCGCTCCCCGCCGAGGGCGAGCACTTCTTCACCTGGGACAACGTGCGCCGCCGTTCACCCAATCGAGCCACGCGTCGCAACGCCAACGGACGCGTGATCCGGACGACGCTGCGCGTCCTCGCCCGGTACGCGGCGGCCAACCCGGAGGCGCCGCGAGTCGGCTTCGGCGACCTGTCGCGGCCCCGCGGCGGAGACTTCGGCTCACAGTTCGGAGGCCTGGGCCACTCTTCGCACCAGAACGGGCTCGACGTGGACGTCTACTACCCGCGTCGCGATCGCCGTGAACGCCCGCCGGCTGCCCCGCGGCAGATCGACCGTCGGCTCGCGCAGGATCTCCTCGACCGCTTCGTTGCGGCCGGCGTGGCGAAAGTCTTCGTCGGCCCACGGACGAACCTGAAAGGCCCGCCGGCCGTCATCGAGGTCCTTGCGCACCACGACAACCACATGCACGTCCGGTTCGTCGGGGACGGCGTGCGCTCGGAGCTCGTCGGCGAGAGCACGCTCGGTCAGCCGATCCGCGCCTTCACGCTGGGCTCCGGCCGACCACGGGTCCTGGTCGTCGGGTCCGTTCACGGGAGCGAGCCCGCCGGCAGCGTCGTCGCCACGCGGCTCCTCCACGCCCGACCGCCGTCGCGCGGCTCGATCACGGTGATCCAGGACCTGAACCCGGACGGACACGCGGCGAAGAGGCGCGCGAACGCCCGCGGCGTCGATCTCAACCGCAACTTCCCCGGGACCTGGCGACCCATCTCCACGTCTGGGCGCGCGCCGGCCTCGGAGCGGGAGACGCAGGTCGCGATGCGGCTCATCCTGCGCCTCCGCCCTGACGTGACGATCTGGTTCCACCAGCCTCAGGGACTCGTCCGGGCCTCGGGCCGAAGCGTTCCGGTCGCCCGGCGCTACGCCCGGCTCGCCGGGATGCGCTTCCGCCGTCTTCCCTGGCCGCCGGGCGCTGCGACGGCCTGGCAGCACCAAGCGCTGCCGGCCTCGCGGGCGTTCGTCGTCGAGCTCGCCCCCGGCGAGCTCGGCATCCGCGAGGCCGGCCGTTATGCCCGTGCCGTCCTGGGGCTTGCGGGCGCCTAGGCGCCCGGCTGGGTCGGTGGCCTCCACCTGCGGCTGAGGAACCACACGACTCCGACGATGACCAGGAGCCAGAGGATCGGCCAGACGATCCACCAGCCGTGGTGGCCGTATTCGGCGAGCAGCATCGGCGTCACCCCCTCTCCCCGGCAGTTGCCGGCCGAACCTGTCCGATCTCGCCGTCAAGGCGGGGGAGCCGCCGGTCGAGCCAGCCCGGAATCCACCAGTTGGCGCGGCCCATCAGCTGCATCACGGCGGGGACGAGGACCATCCGCACGACCGTGGCGTCGACCAGGATCGCGGTCGCCATCCCGACGCCCATCAGCTTGAGGAAGACCTCGGTGCTGAAGACGAACGCCAGGAAGACGACGACCATGATCGCCGCGGCGGCGGTGATCACCCGCGCGGTCTTCGCGAGCCCGTCGGCGACAGCGGTGCTGGTCTCACCCGTGCGGCGGTACTCCTCACGGACGCGCGAGAGCAGGAAGACCTCGTAGTCCATCGAGAGCCCGAAGAGGATCGCGAACATCATCACGGGGATAAAGGGCGGCACCGGCGTGTCCGTGTCGACGCCGACGAGGCTGCCGAACCAACCTCCCTCGGCCGCGAGCGCAACCACTCCGTAGGCGGCGCCGATCGACAGCAGGTTCATGACCCCGGCCTTGAGCGCGATCAGCGGCGCGCGGAACGCGAGCACAAGGAGCACGAACGACAGCACGAGAACTCCGGCGATGAAGAGCGGGATCCGCCCGGAGACGTAGTCGCTCTGGTCGACGAAGGCAGCGGTCAGGCCGCCGACATGGACGCCCGGGCCCGCGAGGTCGCGCAGCCGGTGGACGAGATCGGTGGTCGCCTCGTCCTGCGGCGAGGTCGTCGGCATGACCGAGAACAGGGCCGCCTCGCCGTCCGGGCTCCGGCGAATCGGGCTGACGAACGACACGCCCTCCTCGCTGCGCATGCGTCCGGCGAGCGCCTCCAGACCAGAGGTCTGCTCGGATGCGACGAGCAACGGCCCGGTCGAGCCGGGGCCGAAGCCGCGGCTCACGAGCCCGTAGGCCGCGCGCGTCTGTGAGCCATCCGGATCGTTGCCCTCGTCGGGGAAGCCGTACCGCAGCCCGAGCACCGGCAGCGTCAGCAGGATCAGGACGGCGGCGCCGGCCGCGGCCGCCACTCCGGCCCGGCGCTGAACGACCCGGCTCCACCGGGTGGCGAGCGTTCCACCGCCCGTTCGCAGCGAGCGGCCCAACCCCGGAATCCGGAGCCGGTCGACGCGCCGTCCCGCGATCGCGAGCAAGGCCGGAAGCAGGGTGATCGACGCCACGACGACGACCAGGACCGCAAGGCTCGCGGAGATGGCGACCCCGTAGAGGAACGAGACGCCCATGAACGCGAGCCCGAGCATCGAGATGACGACCGTGCCGCCCGCGACGATGACACTCCGGCCCGCGGTCGAGACGGCCTCCATCAGCGCATAGCGCTCGTCGGCGCCGTGCAGCAGCGCCGTACGGAACCTCGTGAGGACGAGCAGCGCGTAGTCGATGCCCACGCCGATGCCGATCAGCCCGGCCACAGCAGGTGCGAAGTCCGGCGTGTCGACGACGAGCGCGACGATCCCGATCAACGTCGCCGAGATGCCGAGACCGAAGATCGCCACGAGCAGCGGCAGGCCGGCGGCCACGATGGAGCCGAACGCGATCACGAGGACGAACGCGGCCGCGAGCAGGCCCATCAGCTCGGGCGGCGCGCCCTCCTGGGCGTTCCGGATCAGGAAGCCGCCCATGGCGACCTGCAGACCGTTGCCCGACGCGCCCTCTGCCAGATCGATCAGCTGCTTGCCGGATGAGTTTTCGATGTCCATCGCAGGACGGTCGAGCCGGAGCTCGACGAGCCCGACCGAGCCGTCGCGCGAGTAGCGCGGCTCCGAGGCCCCGGCGATGCCGTCGACGCGCTCGGCGTCGGCGAGCAGCCGCTCGATGCGGGGCTCTGCCTGCCGCGCGCCGGCCGGCGCCTCCCAGACGACGTTGACCGACTCGCCGGTGCTGCCGCCGAAGTGCTTCTCGATCAGGTCGAGGGCGGCCTTGCTCTCACTGCCGGGCGTGCCGAACTCGACGCCGTACTCGCCGGCGAACTGCGGCACGATCGCGATGACGGCGGCGAGCGTCGCAATCCAGGCGATGAGCACGCGCCAACGGCGGCGGTACGTGAAATCGGCGAGACGTTCCAGACGGGATGTGGGTTGTGTCGAAGTCATGCCGGCCAAGCTAGGAGGCCGCACCGCTCGGCCACAACGCCCTCAGGGAGGAAGTTCGGCATCCCCCCAGAGGAGGACGCAGACCGCCCCCGAGGAGGACGGACCCGCGGCTACGCTCGTCCTATGCGCAGGGAACGCGCGATCGACATCGGGATCGCGCTCGGCGTCTTCGTCCTGACCGTGTTGATGCTCGCCGGGGGCGGTGTCTCCAGCGACGACGAGGCCCGCGGCCTCGATCTGCTCGGCGTCGCGCTCGCGGCCGCGGCGTCGCTGCCCCTGCTTGCGTGGCGCCGCGCCCCGTTGGCCGTCTTCGCCGCAGCGGCGAGCGCGAGCATCGTCTTGAACGCGCTCCACTACCCGCCCGGGCCGCCGATCGGCCCGACGGTCGCGCTGTTCCTGGTCGGCTTCTCCGGCGATCGGGCACGAACAAGCGGACGGCTCACCGCCGCCGTCGTGGCGGTGTTCTTCGTCGCTCACGTCACGGCCGCCGGTTACGGACGAGACTCCGTGCTGCCGGTGGTGCCGTTCCTCTTCGGAGCCCTCGTCTGGGGCGGCGCCTGGGTCGTCGGCGATCGCGTTCGGCTTCGGCGCGATCGGATCGCCGCACTCGAGGAGCGCACGCGCCAGGCCGAGCGCGAGACCGAGCGCGAGCGACGACTCGCCGCAGCCGAGGAGCGGACGCGGATCGCACGCGACCTCCACGACTCCGCCGGACATGCGATCAACGTGATCCTCGTGCAGGCGGGGGCCGCGCGCCTTCTGGCCGAGAAGGATCCCGAGGCGTCGCGCGCCGCGCTCGGCACGATCGAGAGCCTCGCCCGGGAGACGCTGACCGAGATCGATGGGCTCGTGCGTGCGTTGCGCGAGGACGAAGACAGAGTCGAGGCGCCGATCGGCCTCGCCGCGCTCGACGGCCTCGTGAAGAGGCACCGCGACGCGGGGCTCGACGTCGAGGTGAGCATCACCGGCACGCGCCGTCCGCTCGGGCCGGCTGTCGACCAGGCCGCCTACCGGATCCTCCAGGAGTCGCTGACGAACGCCCTGCGACACGGGGCCGGCGGCGCCGAAGTCGCGCTCGCCTATCGCGGCGACGCGCTCGAGATCGGCGTGACGAATCCAGCGCACACCGACGGGCAAACCGCCGCGGGCCACGGCATCGTCGGCATGCGCGAACGTGCCTTGCTACTCGGCGGCACCGTGGTCGCACAGCCGTCGAACGGCCTCTTCCGGATCAGCGCGCGACTGCCCTACGGCGGCGAGGAGATGCGGTGAGCAATCGTGTCCGCGTCGTTGTGGTCGACGACGACGACCTCATGCGCGCAGGTCTTCGGTCGGTCCTGTCGAGCGACGAGACCATCGACGTCGTCGGCGAGGCCGGCGACGGTCGAGAGGCCGTTGAGCGAATCCGCAAGCTCCGCCCCGATCTCGTGCTGATGGACATCCGGATGCCGGACCTCGACGGCATCTCCGCCACCCGAGAGGTGCTCGCCACCTCGGCGGACGTCAAGGTTGTGGTCCTGACCACGTTCGAGCAGGACGACTACATCTTCGAGGCGATCAGCGCCGGCGCGTCGGGCTTCCTGCTCAAGCGCACGCAGCCCGAGGAGCTGATCGCTGCGATCCACACTGTCGCCAAAGGCGACTCGCTCCTCTCACCGTCGGTGACGCGCCGCGTCGTCGACCGCATGGCCTCCCAGCCCCCGCCGGTCCGCACGACCGCCCGCCTGGACGTCCTGACGCCGCGCGAGCGCGAGGTGCTCGAGCTGATCGCGCGCGGGCTCTCGAACCGCGAGATCGCCGACCAGTTCGTGATCGAGGAGTCGACGGTCAAGACCCATGTGAAGCGGATCCTGATGAAGCTCAACCTGCGCGACCGGGTCCAGGCGGTCGTGTTCGCCTACGAAAACGGGTTGACCCGACCAGGACGCGGCGCGGATCGTTAGCGTGCAGGCGTGCCAGCCGACCCTGCCGTCGAGACCGCCGGCCTGCACAAGCGCTACGGCGACGTCCACGCTCTGCGCGGCATCGACCTGCGCGTCGACACGGGCAGCGTCTTCGGGCTGCTCGGGCCGAACGGCGCCGGAAAGACAACCGCCGTCCGCATCCTGACGACGCTGCTCCAGCCGGACGAGGGGACGGCGCACGTCGCCGGCCTCGACGTCGTCCGAGACGCCAAGAAGGTCCGCCAGCAGATCGGTCTCGCCGGCCAGTACGCGGCGGTCGACGAGAACCTCACAGGCTTCGAGAACCTCCAGATGGTCGGGCGGCTCTACCACCTCGGCCGCCGCGTGGCGCGAGCGCGCGCCCGAGAGCTGCTCGCCGACTTCGACCTGTCAGATGCCGCCGACCGCCTCGTCCGCACCTATTCCGGAGGGATGCGCCGCCGCCTCGACCTCGCCGCGGCTCTCGTCGCCCGGCCGCCGGTGCTCTTCCTCGACGAGCCGACGACCGGGCTCGACATCCGCAGCCGGATCGGGCTCTGGGACGCCATGGAGGCGCTCGTCGCGGGCGGGACGACCGTGCTCCTGACGACGCAGTACCTCGACGAAGCCGACCGGCTCGCCGACCGGATCGCGGTGATCGACCAGGGCCTCGTGATCGCGGAGGGAACGCCGAACGAGCTCAAGTCTCAGGTCGGCGGCGACCGCCTCGACATCCACCTCTGCGACGGCGGTCGGGGCGAGGAAGCGATCTCGGCACTGGCTTCGATCGCCAGCGACCGTCCGTTCGTCGAGGATGGCTCGATCCTCGTGCCGGTCGCGCAACGACGGGGCACGATCGCCGACGCGGTCAGGCGGCTCGACGACGCCGGGATTGCGATCGACGACATCTCCGTGCGCACCCCTACGCTCGACGACGTCTTCCTGAATCTGACCGGCCATGCGGCCGAAGCGGAAGCGGAGGAGGTGGAGTCGAGGTGACCGCACTCGCCTACGGGATCTCCGACACGCTCGTCCTCGCCAAGCGCAGCCTCCTGCGCATCCCGCGCCAGCCCGACCTGCTCGTCGGCTTCACGGTCCAGCCGATCCTCTTCGTGCTCCTCTTCGTCTACGTGTTCGGCGGCGCGATCTCGACGCCCGGCTTCGACTACGTCGACTTCCTGATGCCCGGAATCATCGTCCAGTCGATCGTCTTCGGCGGGTTCGTGACGGCGCTGGGGTTGTCGGACGACCTGAAGAAGGGCTTGATGGACCGGTTCCGCTCGCTGCCGATGACCCGGTCGGCGCTGCTCACCGGGCGGACGCTCGGCGATGTCGTCACCAACATCTTCCAGCTCGTCGTGATGTTCACGGTCGGGCTGCTCGTCGGGTTCAACTTCTCGAGCGCGTTCTGGGAGGTCGTCGGCGGGATCCTCATGTTGCTGCTGATCGGGTACGCGTTCTCGTGGGTCTTCGCGTTCATCGGCCTCGCAGCGTCGTCACCGGAGGCGGCGAACGCCTACGGCTTCACGATCCTCTTCCCCGTCACCTTCGTGTCCTCCGCGTTCGTCCCGGTCGACTCGATGCCGAGTTGGCTCCAACCGATCGCCGAGCACAACCCGTTCACGGTCATGGTCGACGCCGCGCGGGCCCTGTTCCTCGGGACGCCGGCCGGAAACGACGTCTGGCTGGCACTGCTCTGGACGTTCATCATCATCGCCGTGTTCGCGCCGCTTTCGGTGTGGCGCTATCGACGCGTCGTGACGCGGTAGGGCAACACCGCGAACAGGATCGCGGCGATCGCGGCCACCTGAACCGCGGCCGAGAGCAGCCCGATCGGGATCGTCGCGAGCACGGCGACCACTCCGACGACGCGAGCCCGGGGGAAGCCCACACCGAGCAGGCGCAGCGTCACCGTGTCCGCGGCGACGAACATCGCCGTCCCGACCGGAAGGACCAGGGCCGTCTCCCAGTCCAAGCCTCCGAACGGATCCGGGATGCCCTTCTTCAAGCCCGCCGCCACGAGCACGACGCCGAGCAGGAGGAAGTAGTGCACGTAGCCGAGGTAGACGGCGACCTGGGGCCGCTCGGCAGGCGGCATCGCGAGCATCGCCTCCTCGACCGCCTCGTCGTGGCTGAAGTACGTCCACCAGAGTGCGGCGCTGAGGGCCAGCGCCAGGACCGCCATCACGCCGAGCTCCAGCCCGACCTCTTCGCCTCCGGCGCCCACGCCCAGCACGACGATCGACTCGCCGAGGGCGACGATCACCACCAGCCCGTGCCGTTCGACGAAGTGCGAGGCCGCAACCTGAAACCCCGCCATCCGCACGAAGTAGGGGAGGAACCAGATCAGCAGCGCAGGGGCGGCGATCAGCACCCACTGCGCGTCGCCCTTGACGATCCCCGCGGCGACGAGCATGAGCGCCGCTGCCAGGTTGTACGGCACGATCCCGCGGATCGCCTCGGCCTCGGAGGCCGAAGTCGCGCGGAGGTAGAGCCAGCTGTGCAGCGCGACCACCGCGAAGTAGCCGAGGCCGAAGGCGAGCCCGCCGTCGCCGAACGTGGTCGGGATCGCGAGCGCCATGACGAGGAAGCCGGCCATGCCGCCGAGCAACAGGATCCGCTGCCCGGCGACGTCGAGCGCGACCGCGTTCGTGAGCCAGACGTAGCCGTCGTACATCCACCAGATGATCGAGAGGAGCAGGACGACCTTCGCCAGTCCGGTCCAGCTGGCCTCGTCCGCCAGCAGGCCCGTCAGCTGGGTGATGGTGAAGACGAAGACGAGGTCGAAGAACAGCTCGAGGGTCGAGACCCTGACCGTCCGCTCCTCCGCGTGCTCCACGCGCCGACGTTAGCGGCGGTACAGGGCGTCGATCCGGGCCGGTCGGCGGTTCACGGGCGCGACGGAGCGGCCACGTGGCGCGGATCGCCTTTCAGTCCACCGTTCGCTGAAAGAGCAGGTGGTCGCGCCACTCACCTGCGATCTCGAGGTAGCGACGAGCGAGACCGATCGGCTCGAAGCCGTTCTTCTCCAGGACCCGGCGCGAAGGAAGGT